>Ga0306920_100002953_pt1 | contig 21519 bp, 19 predicted proteins | sample flu12Cox44000170_FD_204666 | JGI IMG/M metagenome (GOLD analysis project Ga0306920, IMG submission 204666) | Lab enrichment of tropical soil microbial communities from Luquillo Experimental Forest, Puerto Rico - flux4day.12C.oxic.44.000.170 (v2)... | ecosystem: Environmental > Terrestrial >...
CTGGGAGGGACACCATGCTCATCGGCGCACACTCCATCATCTACAGCAAGAATCCCGATGTCGATCGCGCGTTCCTGCGAGACGTTGTGAAGCTTGCGAACGTCGATGTGGGCGGCGGTTGGCTCATCTTCGGGCTGCCCCCGGCGGAAGTCGCGGTGCACCCTTCTGAAAAGAACGACGTGCATGAGCTGTATCTGATGTGTGACGACGTCGAAGCGTTCGTCGGGGATATGCAGAGACGTCAGATCGTGTGCGGCCCGGTGCAAGATCAAGGCTGGGGGTTGCTGACGCAGATCACGCTCCCCGGCGGTGGACACCTCGGGATCTATCAACCGCGGCATGCACGTCCGCGGGCGATGAGCGCCGCGAGCGCACGCAAAACTGCTTCACCCAAGAAGTCTCGGAAGCGCGCAATTGCCCGGCGGGGCAAGTCGCTCGCCAGATCCAGACGGTAATGGCTGGTCGAACACGGTCGAGCAAAGTTGCTTGCTGACTCGCTTCGTGTTGGATAGTGTGTTCGGTATGAGCGCCTCATTTGTCCGACGGCGAGAGTTTCTCAAGGCGATGGGCGCACTCGGCGCCGCCGGCTTCCCTCTTGCGCGGCTCGCACGAGCGGACACGAAGACGGCATACGATCCCACGTCCACGTTCGACATCACCGTGAGTGATCTCCAGTTCCGCCGCAATGCCGCCGGGCGGATGTTGATGGCTCGGGTCTACCAACCCTCCGGCGCGGGCCCATTCCCCACGGTGCTCGACCTGCACGGTGGCGCCTGGAACACCAAAGATCGGCACGCGGAGGAACCGATGGATCGCGCGATCGCGGCCAGCGGGGTGCTCGTGGTTGCCATCGACATGACGCTGGCGCCGGAGGCGCCGTATCCGGCCTGCATCCAGGACGCGAACTACGGCGTGAGGTGGCTCAAACACAATGCGGCCCGTTGGCACGGCGATGGGTCGGCGATCGGCATCTACGGGAGCTCGAGCGGCGGCCATGTCGCCGAACTGCTCGCCATGCGGCCGCACGATCCGCGCTACACCGCAATTCCGCTGGCGGAAGCACCAGGAACGGACGCGACGGTGGCGTATGTGGCGACGCGATCGCCGATCAGCGATCCGTACGCGCGCTTTCAGAACGCGGAGCGCATGAAGCGCGACAGCATGGTCAAGAACAACACGACCTTCTTCAAACCGTGGGACACGATCTTCGAGGGCAATCCACAACAGATCCTCGATCGCCACGAAACGGTCACGCTGGTGCCGCTGCTCGTCATGCAGGGCGAGCTCGACGACAACGTGCTCCCAACTGTCCAGGAGAAGTTCGCCGCCACCTACCGGACAGCAGGCGGCGACTGCCAGCTTCAGATCTTCGAGGGCTGCGAGCACGAGTGGGTGGCAAAGCCCGGACCACAGACCGATCGCGCCCGAGCGATGGTCAAGGCGTTCATCGCGCGGCAACTGAAAGCATAGCGGGTGTCGCGGACACCCGGCCTGCGCCGAGACCATGTGGATCTTCATCGTCGTCGGCTTCGGCATCGTCGCGCTTGCCCACACGGCGCCGGCGCCTTTTCTCCTCGACGCGCTGGCTGGCCAGCGCGCCGTGTGGCACATGTCTCGCGGCGATCCGCCGACGATCTATCTGACCTTTGACGATGGCCCGAATCCGACGACGACGGGGGATCTGCTGGACGTGTTGGCGCGCGAGGGCGCGCGCGCGACGTTCTTCCTGATTGACCGTCACATCACCGATCAGACGGCGCCGCTCGTGGCTCGGATGTTTGCGGACGGGCACGCGGTGGCGCTTCACTCCCATACCAGACAGTACATGCTGATGACGCCCGAGACGCTTGCGCGCACCCTGACGGCCGCGGCGGATCACATCGAGCGCGAGACGGGCCAGTGTCCGTGCCGCGCGTTTCGGCCCCATGCGGGCTGGCGTTCCGGGTCCATGTACGAGGGGTTGCAGAAGATTGACTACCGGCTGGTGGGATGGGGCTGGATGCTGTGGGACTGGAACTGGTTCCGACCCCGGACGGCAGACGCCATCGTCGCGCGCGTGCGCGATCGGGCGCGGGCCGGGGATATCGTCGTCATGCACGACGGCGATGAATCGGCGCCCTTCGCCGATCAGCGTCAGACGGTGGAGGCCACAGCGCGGTTGATCCCCGAGTTGAGGGCAAAGGGGTTCGCCTTCGGGACGATCTGCGATCGCTAGGTCAGGTGCGCTCGAGCCGGCGCCCGAGCACGGCAAGCTTTTCCGCCACAATCTCGATCTGGAAGGCGGTCGCGGGCGCGCGATAGAACATGGTAAGGTCCGGGTCGGTGAGGCCTTCGAGGGCGAGCAGCTCGCAGGTGCGCCGGACCTGCGGACCGAACCGCTGTTCATAGAGGATCGCGGTTCCCGCGTCGTAGCGGAGCACGGCGTCGACGTCGTGCTGCCAGGTCGACGGCATCGGACGCGGCGGGGCCGAGCGGGCCCGGTCGCGCAGGAAGTTGATGATGTTCGCCGAGAGCCCGATGGCCGCCAGGCGCAGCGCTGTCTTTTGCGCTCTCACGAGATAGTCGAACTGCTTCTCGTGAACCCACATGCGGCCGCTGTACCAGCCCATGCCCGCAACGAGGATGGTCACGGTGGCGGCCAGCCGCGCCTCCCGGCCGAGGCGCGTTCCCGATGTGATCACGAACGTCAGGACGGTCACGATGACGAGGATGGCGGCAAGCCCCAATGATCGATCCGCGATCGCAACAGCAGGCGGCGTCAGCGCGTCGGCGGCCAGGGTAACCGCGAGGAGGGCCAAGACGGCGGAACAGATGGCTGCGCGCCATATGCGTTGCACAGGGGCCATGGCTAAGGGTAACGGCTGGAGACCTCAGCTCCGGTCGTAAAACGGGGGCGGCTCGATACCGAGGGCGCGCATGTCTACGGCATGATCACGACGGGCGCTCTCCAAAAAGCGACCTTCTGGGCCGCGGGATCCAGGACCGAGAGCTGGAGCTCGTAGCGGCCCGGGGCCATGGTCTCGAGGGGGACCGTGAACCGCAGCGGGACGGCCGGCTCGTGGGTCGGCGGGACGGCCAGAGGCGCCGTCTCATACGTCTTCGCGGTGCCATGATAGAAGCTCACGAATGCGACAAGCGCGCGCGACTGTCCAGCAGTCGCACCACGCTGGTAGGCCTGCGCGAAGACGTACAGATCGCGGCTCCTGCTGAAGACCCGCGTCACGCTGGGAATCAGCTTCTGCCCGCCATAGACCAACGGATTGACGGCTTCGGCGGCAACCTTCTGTTTCGCGCTGTAGAGCGCATCGCCGAGCGGCACGCGCTGGCTGCTCAGGATCACCGTGCTGATCGGGATGCGCGTCTGCTCGCGGTTCAGATTCGGGATGGCGAACACAGTGTGATAGGTGCCCAGGCGGCCCGTTTCGGCGTCGCGGGCCAGGAACTTGATCGCGTATTTGCCTGGGAGGAGCGTGAATCCCGTCTCATATTGAACGGGCCGCTTCGCGAGCTGGGCAGCTGTCTCGCCCGTCAACTTGATGTCCACCTTGTCGCGGACGTTCTGAACCGTGACGCCGTACTCGTCTTTGACCTCTCCGATGAAGTCGATAACGGTGCGCTGGGCGCCGTTGCGCCTGGCCAGCGACAATTCGGCGCCCGGAATCTTGACCGCGACAGGCACGAAATATTCCGCGCTGTTCAGTTGAAAGTAATTCACCTCCATCGCGATCGTGATGTCGGTGACGGGGTTCTCCAACATCAGGGCGTCCTCGAGCTGGCGCTCTTTGTCCGCCGCGGTGAATTTCGCGAATTCCTTGTCGGCGAAATACCCCTGGCGATACGACAGATCCGCCGACAGGCCGCCGGCCAGCGAGACGCGAGTCCGGTGAAAGCGGCCGTCGTTCGCCGTGTGGAGGCTGTAGTAGCCGACGATGTAGTAGCTGGTCACCGCTCGAGCCGCCCGCACGATGCCGGCCGACAGATCGTTCTCGTCGAACATCGCGTTGCCGCCGGTATCCTTCGCGAGCGAATACAGGGTGTCCTGCGATCGCTGGAAGTTGGTGACGATGGTCTGCGCGAGCTGCCCGGAGAACGTGCCGAGTCCACCAGGTGACGGTCTCGTCGCATCGCCGAGCGGCGCCTGCGCGACCAGCCCGCGCGCGTCGATGGGATAGATGGCCACGTTGGCGCGAATCGCGGCGTTGGTGGTCGCGCGCAGTTGCGCCTGGTTGTCGGTGCCGTTCAGTCTCAGCCCGCTCGCGAAGTAGACGAGCGATTTCTGCTCGGGATGCGGGCGGAGCATCGTGACGGCTGTCTGGAGCGCCGACAACTGGCGGTCCGTATTCAAAATGCTGAATTCGGCATCGTCCTGGCCGAACGCGGTGCCGATGTCGGCGTTGTCGGGGATTCCGTCGCCGTCCTTGTCGTCGCCGTAGACGAGCGTCTGCATCACATCGAGGAGCTGGGCGCGATCGGCGGTGAAATCCTGCTTCAGCCGCACGGCGCCGCCGCCGAATGTCATGATTGCAATGAGGTCTGACGGCTGCATCTGCGCGTTGATGAACTTCAGCGCGGCGTTGTAGGCGCGCATCTGATCGGCCGGCGGCATAGCGGTCAGATCGAAGTACAGGATCAGCAAGCGGCGGTCACGGAACCGCGTGGTCGGGGAGGACGCGTCGTTCGGGCGGCTCGCATTTGTCGAATCGCGCGCGCGCGTCGCGTCGGCCGCGTCCGTCGGCTCGGGCTGACGAGTCGCGTCGGGCGAAGCCGGCACATCGGTCGCGCGCGTCGCGGGCGTGTCGCTGCCGGGCAGGCGGTCGAATTCGACGAAGCTGATCGTCTGCACCTCGCCGTCTTCAGTGACGATGAAGTCTTTGGCCGTCAAGCCTTCGATCGGCCGTCCGGCTTTGTCCTTGACCGTGACGGTCTGGACGATGAGTCGCGTTCCGGTGCGAAACGTCGGCCGCTCGGGCGGCTGGGCGGCGATCCGGACCGTGAGAACCCCGACGGTTGCAACGACGACGGTGGCAACGATCACACCGGGGGCGCGACGCGCGATGACCCGCAGGAGCGTGGGGTGGCTCATGCGTTAGAACCTCAGGCGAAGGCTGATCTGCACCTTGCGCATGGGATTGGCGAGCGTCGGCAGACCGAATTGCGGGCTGCCGAACGTCGTGTTGATGGCCGCGTACGTGACGCGATTGAGAACGTTGGTCGCGTTGAGCCGCCAATCGAGCGTCAGCCGATCACCCCATTGGAACATCCGTCCAATCCCGGCGTCGAGCATAAATTGACCGGGGCCGGTGATGGAGTTGCGCCCGGCGTTGCCCCACTGGCCCGAGGCGGGCGCTCTGTAAGCCAATGGGTTGAGGAAGTACCCGCTGGGCACCTCGCCGGCGGCAGTCGGGTTGACATCGGGCCGGATGGTCCCGGTGATGCCGGTCCCGGCCACGGAGGTCAGATACACGGGCGTCAGCGGAAACCCGCTGCCGGCGGAAAGCTGGGCGGTGAACGTCCAGCCCTTCAACAACGATCCTCGCGCGCCGTCCACGAACGCACCGCCTGCGGCGCCGACACCCGTCGTGAACTGGACCTGCGCGGTCACGAGATGCCGCTCGTCGAAGTTCGAAGGTCCCCATTCGGCGTCGAGATGCCGCCAGTCCTGCGCGATGGCGGACCCGCTCATGTTCACTCCGGTAAACGCGCCCGCATTGTCGGTCGCTTTCGAGAACGCGTACTGGACCGTCGCCGTCAGGCCGTTGCGCATCCGGCGGCGCAGCTGAAGAGTGCCGGTTTGCCGGTGCGATTCGCCATTGGATGTGAGGTACACGAAGCCGGCCGGACAGGACATACACGGATTCGCGGTGCCGATCGGCACCGTGTTGGGCAGAAACTCCTGCATGAGATGACTCCCCTTCGTGCCCAGATAGGTCGCCGTCACCGTGAGCGACGCGCGAAGGTCGCGCTGCACGAGGACCTGCCAGTTGTGCGCGTAGCCTACGCGGAAGTCGGGATCGACGGCAAAGGTGTTGGTGAGGCTGCCCGGAGCGGCGATGAAGCCGTCGGCCAATGTGAGCGGATTGGCGGCGCTGTTTTGTACGCTGAGCGTGTTCGAGAGCGGCGGTTGCTGGGCCATCAGCAGCGCGATGGGCTCGTACACCGAGGTGTTGCGATACATCCCGTAGCCGGCGCGGATGACGAGCGAGGAGCCGGGGACGGGGCGCAGCGCCATGCCCACGCGGGGTTGGAATCCTCGCCAGTCGGGCCGCACGAGTGAGGCGGGATAGTGTTGCCCCGTGAGCGCGCCGACTGGATCCGTCGAGAGGACGGGGCTGACGGCCGTGAAATCGGGGGCGATATCCAGATTCACCAGACGGCCGAAGAGCTCTGTGACCGGAGCTTCGAATTCCCAACGGATGCCCGCGTTCACCGTCAACGTCGGGCTCATTCTCCAATCGTCGGTGATGTAGGCATCGTACGCCGGCGCTCGCAGATACTTGTCGGCATTTCCAAATGCGATGGAGCTGCTGTGGGGGATCCCGAGGAGGAAGTCCGCCAGGTCGGAGCCGCTGAGGCTCCCCGTGAAGGTAAACGTGCCGCGCGCATCCTGCTGCGTGAGCACGTCCCATTGTTGCCGACGAACATCGCCGCCAAATGTGACATTGTGGCGGCCGTGCGTCCACAAGCTCTCGACGCCCCAGCTGTTGGTCAGGTTGCGATTTGCGAGAGCCTGCGGGCTCGCGAGCCCGGCGATGCCGCTCGAGAACATCAGGTTGGGGGGGCCCCAGTTCGGGGGCTCCTGGTTGTTCCCGGTGATGCCGGCCTCGCCCGAGACGTTCGTGCGATTCGCGAAGTAGGGCGTCACGCTCGTCGTCAGATAGGTGAATTGCTCGCGCAAGCGGAGCGACCAGAACTGTGAGAACCGATGAGACCAGTTGATGGTCGTGTCGACGCCGGAGGCGTGGTTCGAGTCGAGGAAGCCAAAGAGGTTCGTCGTGTCAATCGTCGTCCGCTGGTAGGCGATATTGCCGAAGAGCTGATTGCGGCCGCCGCTGAACATCTGGCTGAAGCGTGACTGAAGCGCATCCTGATGGGTTTCGGCCACGACCGGCGTTTCGTAGTTGAAGCGGCCGGAGCCGTCGATGTTCGGCGCTGGATAGTATCCAAGGAGCGACGCGGCCTGGGGGCTGATGCGGCCTGATGGGATGCTGTTGCCGGGAAACGGCACCCCGGTCGTGGGATCCACGATTTGCACGGGCCGTCCGAGCGCGTCGCGGCTTTGAGAGAAGTCTCCAGCGCGCTCGAGGGCGGTGGGCATCAGAGCCGACGCCGTACTCGTCTTGTGATCGATGGTCCGTTGGTAGCCGAGAAACAGGTTCGGGCCATTGCGCACCAACCCGGGAATCTTGAGCGGCCCGGCAAACGACGCAAGGATCTGCATGTCGTTGTACGTAGGCTTGGGCGTCTCTTGGCCGGCGAACGAGAACGGGCGGGCGTCAAAGGCGGAGTTGTCGAGGAGCACACCAAAACCGCCGTTGTAAAGCGATCGCGCGCCGCGACGGTTGTTGCCGAAGGCAGCGAGCTGGGCGAAGGGCGAGGCGGCACCGTTGTTGACGCTGCCGTTGATCAGAAACCCCAAAGAGCCGTCGTCCGTGGAGCCCGGACTCCGATCGGCATCCGCGAGCGCGGGATCGTTGGTAACGGCTGAGGCACCGAAGGCGGGGTTCACCTGCGCGCGCTGGAACCCTGTGGGTCCGGAAGCCGCGGGGGCCGTTGGTGAAGCGGGAGACGGCGTGGGCGCCGATGACGCGGGGTCGGCTGCTCGGGCCCCGGACGGTGAAGGGGCGGATGGCGAGGCTCCGGCGGGCGAGGATCCCGCGACCCCGGCGGCGGCGGAGTCGTCTCTGGGAGTGCTGGTTCCTGGACCGGCGATCTCGTCGATAGGTAAGAGCCGCAGCTCCCAGGTCAGGACGTCCGCGCGAGCGGTCGAGGCGTCTGCATCACCAGTCCGGGCGCGCGCGTCCGCGGCGATTGTGATGTCCTGCTCGACGGTGACGAAGCCAAGCATCTCGACACGAACCGTCCACACGCCAGGGGTCAGGTCGGCGAGATGGTAGGTCCCGCTCGCGTCGGTGACGGTTTGCTTGGCGGATGGCGGATCGCGAATTGCGGATTGTGGATCGCGAGTGACCTGGGTCGCAGTGACAGTCGCGCCGGGAACGGGCACGCTGCCGAAGGTCACGCGACCGTAATGGTCGGCCGCGAATCCGTGTCGCGCGCTCCCGGCGAGCGCGCAGGCGATCAAGCAGACTGCCCTTCCGCTTCTGAGCCTAATCTTGGGTCGGGTGTTCCGCACGATCGATGACCAGGATCTCGACCGGGCCTTTTTGCGAGTCCAGCTTCAGCCCGAGCTGCTCCCGAACCGCGGTGAAAAGCGAGGGGCCGTTTGGATCGATCGGCAGTTCGGGCGCCCCTGGCGGCCGCTGCGGCATCTGATCGGGTGTCCACGTCAAGTTGGCGTCGAACGTTCCGGTCAGCCCTGTTCGGTCGAGAACGACGCGGCCCGTGAACATCGACAAGCTGTTGGCCAGCTGCGAGAGGGACGCGCCGCCGACCGACAGGGTGCCGGGGCCGACTCTGATGCCGCATTGGAGGTTGCCGCCGCTCGCTTGCGACGGAGGCGGCACGCCTTCTCGTCCACGAGCTGACCCGACAAGGGCGGCACAATCGGTGTCGGATCGGCGCAGCTCCGGGCCCAGCCGCCCGTCGTTCCGGGCCAGAACGAGCGCGTAGACCGGAAGCTCCTTTGTCTCGGTGTGCACGGCCAGCTGGAATCGCTCTGTGAGGAGCGCCCGGATCATCAGCTGCAGCCGGGTCGGACGGGTCGGGTCTTGGCGTTCCGCGGAGAGCGGATCTCTGACGTCTCCGTTGTCCATCTTCGCCACGACGTCGAAGTGATCGGACCCGATCCAGCTGGGCCCGCCGGAAATCTGAAAGTCCTGAAGCTGATAGGCATTCCGGATCAGCATGCGAAGGGTCACGTTCGTCGCGACGAAGCGGCCCGGCTGATTCTGAATCGCGACTCGTCCGTCGCCCGAATTGTTAAGCTTGATGGATGCGACTTCGAACGCCGGATCGGGAGCGGCTGATTGTGGCGACGCCTGGGCGAACGCCGCCGACGCCTTGGCCGAGTCGGCCCCGAGCTCCGGTGCACCGATCGCACCGATGACGATGGGCGTGGCGAACGAGGCGAGAGCGGCTGCGGCCAACAGGAGCCGCCGCCAGCCGTTCAGACGATCCGCGCACTGGTTTTTCATGATTCGCTCGATTCGCTCCCTGAGATCGGAACCCGTCACGCCTGCTACGCACGAAGCAGGCGACTCGACGTAATACCAGCATGCTTTGAGAATGCTCTCCGCGTACACCTGCGGCGCGCTACCCAGCCGGACGACGTCCTCGTCGCAGGCGCGCTCGCGTTCGTCGACCAGGCGAGCGCCGAGCCACCACACCAGCGGATGAAACCACCAGACGGCCTGGACGAGCATGTGTACGGACGTGGCGAGATTGTCGCGACGTCTGACGTGGCAGAGCTCGTGCGCCAGAATGGCCTCGACTTCTGTTGCCGCGAGGCGCTCGGTGATGCCGCGCGGCCAGACCACCACCGGCCTCGCGATCCCGAAGACCCCCGGCTCGATCGACGTCTCCGAGAAGACCATGGGTGTGGGGCTCGTCATGCCCGTCACCGCCTCGAGACGACGAAGCGCGTCCAGCTCCGGGCCGCGGTGTACGGGGGACGCCTGACGAACCAGACGGGCGATCCGTCGCCATCGGAGGTACCAGGTCGACACGATCAATGCCACGCCGGAGCACCAGATCACGGCAAGGAGGAGGAAGAGCGTCGCCATCGTCTGAAAGGGGGTTGCAGGCGAGTCCGCGACGGAGCGAACGGCCGATTGAGTGAACGGCCGACCAACGGCGTCTATCAGGACTGCGACATCCGGGACCGCCAGGAATGCGGGGAACGCTCCGCCTGATTGCGCGGCGGGCGCGGGCCACCTCCATCCGAGACGACTGACAGCGGCCGCGAGTGCGGCGAACGGCACGAGAAACTTCGCCGACGCCGCCATCCAGAGCCAATAGCGCACCTGGGCGCGATTCCTTCGCAAGATCAGCGTGAGGCCGCTCGCCGCCCCAGCGAAAAGCGTCGACTGCCAGAGATGATCGGCGACGAGCTGGCCCGCGGTTGTCAGCACCGCGAGCGAGGGAATGGGGATCATGGCGACTCATCCTGCTCTTCGTGTGTGCCCTTCGTGATGGCGAGCCGTTTGAGCGTGTGCTCCGCTTCCTGAACGTCTTCGATGGTGAGCTTCCCTGACTCAATCAGGTGCGCCATGACCGGCGCCGTCCGTCCCCCAAAGAAGCTCAGGAGCTCGTCGATCAACCGCCGGTGCGCCGCGCGTCGAGAGATCAAGGCGTCGAACACGTGCGCGTTTCCTATCTTCTTGACCCGGCGGACGGCCCCTTTGGCCTCGAGCCGGTAGACCATCGTTTGGACGGTCGTGTAGGCCGGCCGGTCTTTCCTTGGGAATCGTTCCTGGATCTCCCGGATCGAGCAGGCGCCATGGCTCCACAGCGCCTCCATGATCTGGTGTTCGAGCTTCGTCAATTTCGGCAGCGCCACGTCAGTCTCCGCCAGACGTGGTTAGATCTACTACAGTTGTCTGTTGGCTGGCAAGAGCGCTCTCAGAGCGGGAGCTCCCACGTCTCGGCCACGAGGCCTTTCCTGCCAAAACTGTCGTGCGCCTGTTTCGCTGTGAGCTTGAACCCCGCCTTCTTGTACAGGCGACGGGCTGCGCGCAGCTCGCTCTGTGTCCACAGCGTGATCTTCCGATATCCAGCTTGCCTTGCGAACCGCACGCATTCGTCAATGAGGCGGGAGCCAATGCCCAGACCGCGCGCTGACGGTTCGACGAACAGCAGTCGAAGCTTTGCCACGGTCTCCGATTTGCTGACGAGGAAGACCGAGCCGACGATCTCGCCGTCCTTCTCCGCGATCCAGCAACGCTCCTTGGACGGCCGCAGATGCTTCACGAACTCCGCTACGATTTCAGCGGCCAGCGCCTCGAACTCCTCGTTGTAGTTCCATTCTTCGGCGTAGAGAGCCCCCTGGCGGTGCACGATCCACCCCAGGTCCCCTGCATGCGGCGGCCGCAGCACGTACGACCGAGGCCCCTCCCGCCTCGCGCTGACCAATCCTTCGATGACGTGCATGGCCTCCACGAGCCGGCGTTGATCGCCTGCGGGCAGCTTCCCGAGCATCGCCGCCACGTCGTCGTTGGTCTGCTGCTCGAGGCGCGCGAACGCCGCCTGTCCGACCCGTGTGAGCGACAGATCGGCGCGCCGTCGGTCGGCATTGGAGCGCGTGCGGCGAACGAACCCGCGCTGGTCCAGACTGCGAAGCATGCGGCTGAGGTACCCGGCGTCGAGCCCGAGCTCCTTGCCGATATCGGTCGCCGTCGGCTGCTCGTGATGGGCCATCTCGTAGAGCACGCGCGCCTCCGCGAGGGACAACGGGCTGCCGAGCCAGCCGTTCTGGAGAACGCCAATGCGTTTGGTGTAGAAGCGGTTGAAGCTGCGGACGGCCTGGACGCGCGCAGTGGGGTCCATGCCGGCCATTGTCAAATAACTATTTGATAATGTCAACTAATACGCCCGGGCCCGCAAGGCGCGGTACAATAGGCCAACGGCGCCGATTCCCGCGAACGGCGACCGCGTCGCTGTTACCCCACGACTGGGCTTCCTCAAGGAGGACCTGATCCATGCGACAGGTACCTGCGTTCGGCACTTCCTCGTTCGTCCGCCTGACCAGCGCTCAGCCACCAACTTCGCGATCACCGTTTGACGCGGGTCGGACCGCGCACCACCGGCCATGACCAGCGTCCGCGAGTTCGCTCGCTTCAAGGCCGACGGCCGCAAGATCTCTATCGTCACCGCGTACGATGCGTGGTCGGCGCAGCTCGTCGCCCGCTCGCGCGTGGACGCCATCCTGGTTGGCGACTCGGTGGCCATGGTCGTGCACGGTCATGAAACGACGGTTGCGGCCACGGTGAGGCTGATGGCGCTCCACACCCGCGCGGTGTCCCGCGCGGCCACCGGCAAGTTCCTGATCGCGGATCTGCCGTTCCTCTCGTTCCGGAAGGGAATCTCAGCGGCGATGACGGCCGCAGGCGCCCTCGTCACCAGCGGCGCGCAGGCGGTGAAGCTCGAAGGCGTCGTCGGCCACGAGCGCATCATCCGGCACATCGTGGAGTCCGGCATTCCTGTCATGGGACATGTCGGCCTGACCCCTCAATCGGTGCATCAGTTGGGTGGCTTCCGTGTGCAGGGGAAGACGGACCGAGATGCCGGTTCGATCCTCCGGCAGGCGCGCGCCCTCCAAGACCTCGGCTGCTTCGCTCTCGTCGTCGAGTGCGTGCCCTCGGATCTCGCGGCGCGCCTTACGTCGGAGCTGACGATTCCAACGATCGGCATCGGGGCCGGTCCGTGTACCGACGGACAGGTCCTGGTGCTGCACGACCTCTGGGGGGTGAGCCCGGGAGACGCGACCCCGCGATTCGTCCGACGCTATCTCGACGGCGGGCGTCTGCTCACACACGCGCTCGACGAGTACGACGCGGATGTCAAGAACGGCACGTTCCCGGCGGCGGAGGAGAGCTACTCGTGATGGAGATCTTCGAGACGCCCGCGGCGTGGCGCGAGCGATGGGCGCAGGCTCGAGCGGGCCGGACGCTTGGCTTCGTCCCGACGATGGGCGCGCTGCATGAGGGGCATTTCTCGCTGGTGCGACGCAGCCGGTCGGAGAACGATCTGACGCTCGTCAGCATCTTCGTCAACCCCGCGCAGTTCGACGAGGGCGCCGACCTGGCCAGCTATCCTCGCACGCTCGAGGGTGACCTCGCGAGCTTGCGGACGGAGGGCGTGGATTACGTCCTTCTGCCGAGCGAGCGAGACCTGTATCGTGACGGCTACCGGTACCGCGTCAGGGAGACCGGGCTTTCGGCAAGATTCGAAGGCGCTCATCGTCCCGGTCATTTCGAGGGCGTGCTGACCGTCGTTTCGAAGCTCCTTCAGATCGCGGGCGCCGATCGCGCGTACTTCGGCGAAAAAGACTGGCAGCAGCTCGAGCTGGTTCGCGGACTGGTCGACGCATTCTTCATTCCCACGGCGATCGTTGGCTGTCCAACCATCCGTGACCCTGACGGTCTCGCCCTCAGCTCGAGGAATACCCGTCTTGGCGCGGCCGATCGCGCGCGCGCACCGGGCTTCTATCGCGTCCTGTCGTCGGCGCGAACGGCAGGGGATGGGGCACGCGAGCTCGCGGCGACGGGTTTTGCGGTTGACTATGTCGCGGATGTCGCCGACGTCACACAGAACGGAGGCGCCCGCCGGTTGGGCGCCGTGCGGCTTGGCGGCGTGCGGCTGATTGATAACGTCGCGATTGCGTCGAGTAAGTCGAACGGGTCAGGTGGCTCGAGTCAATCGAGTGGGTCCCGTGGCTCGGGTGGGTCCAGGTGGGCCGCATGATGTGAGGGGAGAGCGATGATTCTGGCGCTCGATGTTGGAAACAGTGAGATCTTCGGCGGGGTGTTCGATCGTTCGGCAGTCCCTTCGTCCCGCCAGCTGACGATGCGGTTTCGGAAACCGTCGCGGACTCCGACCTCGTCCGACGAACTGGGGCTCTTCCTGCGTGGGGTCCTCCGCGAAAATGGCCGGGATCCGTCGATCGTCGAGCAGATCGCGTTGTGCTCGGTGGTGCCGGAGATCGTCTACTCGCTCAGGAGCTGCTGCCGCAAGTACTTCGGCATCGATCCGTTCATCCTGCAATCCGGGGTGAAGACGGGACTGAAGATCAGATATCGCAATCCGCTCGAAGTGGGTCCAGACCGGATTGCGAACGCCATCGGCGCGACCGACCTCTACCCCAACCGCCACCTGATCGTCGTCGACTTCGGCACGGCGACGACGTTCGATGTGGTGAGTGCGGGCCGCGACTATCTCGGCGGGATCATTCTGCCAGGGCTGCGCATCGCGATGGAGGCGCTCGAGCGGAACACCGCCCGTCTTCCCACCGTCGAGATCGTACCGCCCGCGGAGCTCGTCGGGCGATCGACGGTGGAGAGCATCCAGTCGGGTCTCTATTTCGGGAACCGCGCCGCGCTCAAGGAGCTGACGCGCGAGATCAAAGAAGCGACGTTTGGAGGGGAGGCGGCCGTCGTGATCGGGACGGGTGGGTTCTCGCGTTTGTTCGAACGTGAGCCGGTATTCGATGCGCTGCTTCCGGATCTGGTTCTGGTCGGGCTCGAGCGGGCGCTGGCGCTCAACGAGGGTGCGAGCCGCGCGTGGAGGATGTAAGGAGAGCTTCGCCGGGCTATGGTTGCGTTCCCTGGTCTTTCATCGCTTCCAGCTTGCCCAGATCCAGTCCCGAAACGGCCGCTTTGAGCGCCGCCATGTCGATCCGTCCTTTCGCGGCCACGATGAACCTGTCGCCGAGAACGACGCCGTACTCGTTGTCGCCGCCGACTTTCGACGTCTTCTCGTGCGTCAGCCGGCCATTGATCGTCTCGATGCGCTCGGAGCCGGCGCTGTCGTCGCGCTGACCCTGTACGCCGACCCAGCCAGCAAGGCCGACGAGCCCGCTGACGCCGCCGCTGTCCGAGATTTGCAGCGTCACGGCCTTGCCGGCGCCCCCGTACGTGGCTTCTGCTTTGGACACCACGAGACCGGCGATCCCGTTCTTGTCACCCCCGCTCGACGTTTTCCTGAGTCCTGCAAAGGTGTCCGGCACGAAGGCGGTGAGCGTGTCGACACTGACCGGATCGACACGCTTGCCGCCGCCGACGAGCGTTCCGAGACCCTCGACGGCTGCAGCGACCTGCGCGTTGGCGTCGCCGCTCCTGGCCGCCGCGTCCATTTTCTGGTTGGTCTGGTCGAGCCGCCTGGACAAGTCCTGCAGCTTGCCGAGGGCGCTGTTCTTGTCGAACTGGACCTCAGATCCTGGCGCCGACGCCATCGCGCCACCGAGTGCCTCACCCGCCAGCCTCGAGCCGACCATGCCCGCTCCCATCATCACGCCGCCGATCGACGCGATGATGAAGAAGAGCACGATCGCGCAGATGACCACGACGACGGTGTAGCCGACGGCTTTGTCATCGGGGCAGCGCATGAGGCGGGGAAGCCCGAGGTAGAGAAGGTACAGCCCGTACAGGCCCACCAGCACACCGAGGAAACCGAGCAGCGGCAGGATTCGCAGCGCGCCAGCGATCCACGCCGGTGTGTACGAGTACGCGGCGAGCTTGAAAGCCTGCGCGCTGTTCTTCCGTGCGCCGAAGGTCGGCGCCAGCGCATCGATGATGAACGCAATCACGAACACGCCGACGACGGCCATCACGAAGCTGAAGATGGCGACGCCGAGGCCCGTCGTGATCGGGATGCGATAGTAGCCGCCGAACGGCAACGACTGGCCGATTACTGATCCCCCGATGAACCCTGCGACGGCGCCGATTGCGGCGAGCGGCACGATGTAGCCGGTGATCAGATCGCTCGTAGACGTCTGTTCCTCGGCGATGACCGGCCATTCCGCTGCGGGCGTCAAGCAGATACTCTTGGCGCGGGACACAATGTCCATGTGCGGTCCTTTCTCGAGGGGAACGGGGCATGATAACAGGAACAGAGCCCGCGGCTTTCTCATCGGCGGCCGTACGGCTCGCTAGGGGTGCAGCCGCGGGAAATTCAGAGCTACGAAGAGGAGATTGAATGTCAAAACGAATGCGTCGCGGACATCTGCTCGAACTCGCCAAGCGCGGCGCCGAGGCGCGACTCGGTGAACTCGTTCAGGAAGCCAGGTACCTCATCGAACTGTTTCCCCATCTCCGGGATTCGTTCGACCGCGACGAATTGCCGGTGTCGTTCATCCTGGCAAAAGGCGCCGGCGTCACCAGGACGTCCGCCAATCGTCCGCGACGACGTTGGCGGATGTCAGCCGCAGCCCGGAAGGCTGTCAGCCAGCGGATGAAGACATATTGGGCCGCGAAGCGACGAGGGAAGGCCTAGCCTTGGCAGCTCGACCGTAGCGCGCGTCTCGGTGATGCGCGAGGCCTTATACTGTCAATAATGACGTCGTTGCCTGTCACTTCTTCCGGACCTCAGAACGCACGTCATCAATATTCCCCGTGGGAAACCCTCAGGGGAACGCTCCGCAGACGCCTGTCACCCGGGCCAATCATCAAGGAGGCTCAATGCTACGTCGATGTGGGAGTGTGCGCTGGATCGTGTGTGCGGTGGTCCTCGCCGCGGGGTTGAGGCCGACGCCGGCCCGAGCGGAGGGGTACTTCTCGCCATTCATCGGCGTCAATTTTGGCGGTGTCGCCGGAAACCAGTTCACCGACGCGCTCAAGACCAACTCCTCGGTCGACTACGGCGGATTGATCGGATACATGGGGAAGGGCATCTTGGGCATCGAGGAAGAGGTGGGCTATTCGCCCCGCTTCTTCGGAGAGTCGGGCCGTTTCGGATCGACCGGCGTGCTGACGGTGATGACCAACGCCATCATCGGCATCCCGATCGGCGGAACGACAGGCGCGGGGCTTCGCCCGTATGCCGTTGCGGGGGTCGGTTTGTTGCGGACGATGATCAGCGAGCCGAGCTTCTCGGACAACAAGTGGGCGTACGATCTCGGCGGCGGTGTGATGGGTTATTTCTCCGAGCATGTCGGGATCCGCGGAGATCTCCGCTACTTGCGCGACTTCCAAGTCACCGACAGCACCGGCAACCCGATTGGCGTGGTCTTGAACGGCGGGACGTTCAACTTCTGGCGGGGGACGATCGGCGTCGTCTTTCGATAGGGCGCGGGCAACGGCGGCGCATGGGGGCCAACTATGTCAGGCCGTTCTTGACGAGTAGCTCTTCGACCGCGCGGTGCCCTTCATCGATCGCCTGATTGGTGAATGCGGCAGCGCCTGCGTCCGCGTTGGCCATCGTGATCAGGCCGAATCGTTGCCGGCCGATCACGTGCGGGCGTTCTTCCTGCGGGACATCTGGATCGGCCAGCGTGTCGTAGGTATAGCTGTAGCCGTACGGCCATCTGTTCACGGTGAGGCCGACAATGTCGCCGGCGGGATCGAAGCCGGCCGGACCGAGCATGCGCGCGAGGTGGCTTCGAATCTCGAGCTCGAACTGCTGGAAGGTCGTTGTCAGCAGCTGCTGCTGCCCGGCTCGGTGCTGCTCCTTGCGCGGCAGCCCGGGTCTGTTCGGATTGCTGGTCATGTGCACGACGATCGGCTCGTCGGGCGTCGTAATGCCGCGATAACCGCCGATCGTCGTGCCCGGATCGAGGCTCGTGCCGGTGTGCAGCATGCACGGGGAATTGACTGTCGAGATGCCGAGCCTGGCAAACGACGTCCAGCGCCGGATCAGCACGTTGTTGTACATCATCGGCACCTTGAGCGAGTACGTGAGGGCGGCCCGCTGCTTTTCGGGAAGCTCCGGAACGAGCGCCGGGATGATGCCGTTGTAACACGCCAGCACGACGTTCGCCGCCGAAACGGCGTGGACCTTTTCGTCACGAAGATAGGCAATGCGCGCGCTCTTCGCCTGCTCAGGCGGGCCGTTGTGCTGGACGCGGACGACGATGCTGCTGAGACGCATGCGGACGGGGGCGGCGGGATCGTCGAGCCTGGCGTAGTCGACTGGCGCCTGAAGGATCGTGTCCATCGCGTGGGTCCCGGGGACCGCGGAAGGAACGAGGCGATTGACGAGCAGGCGCGCCAGAGACGCGTTGCCGTCCGGAAAGTGAAACGTGTACGACGACTCGCGGAAAACCGGTTGATTCTGCTCCCAGTCGATGCCGAGGCCGTTGAATCCAACCGATCCGCGGCGGGCCGCCTCGAGCGCGGGCGTGGTATCGATTCGCTTGTTGTTCCGTCCACCCTGGCCGCGGAAGAACAGGATCGCGTCCGGAGAGACTTTCGCGTACTGCAGCAGAAAGTCCTGCCAGCTGATCTTCCCGAGCTTCGCGACCTTTTCTTCGGAGGTCATGCCCGCCATGTAATCCGGATTCTTGCCGTGGAGGCGAATCAGATCGTTTCGGACCTGATCGGAGAGCGGAGCCTTCGAGAAGAACTCGGGCCACGGGACTCGCCCGTTTCCGGCGACGAGCCGGTCTTCGCCGAAATGCTCTTTGTCGAAGAACATGCCCGGGCCCAGGCCGAGCTGCTGGATGGGTTGGCGCGCGTTGTAGTCGTTGTTGTGCTCGACCTGTATCCCGAGCTCCTCGACGAGGCGTTTCGCGGTGTAGCTGTACGGGAACGGCGTGGCAATGCCCATCGTGCCGCCGTAGCTGATGAAGGTCCGCCCTTGGTACTGAAACTCGTTGCGTTTGGCGTGACCGCCGAAATCGTCGTGGTTGTCCAGAATCAGGATCTTCTGACTGCTGCCGAGGGCGCGCCTCCAGAAATGCGCGGCTGCCAGGCCGGAGATTCCTGCGCCGACGACGACGAGGTCATATCGCTCGCCCGTGTCGACAGCCGTCGGGAACTGACGGTACGCGCCTGACTGCATTGGCGCGAACGCATCGACGGCGGCGGGATAGTTGCCGCGCAGCCCGGTGCGCGCGGGCGGATAGATCGCGGGGGGAGCCATCTGCTCCATGCCCCGCGGGGACGCCCGCACGAGGCGGGAGGCGCCGGCGATGGCGATGGCGACGCCGTTCAGGAAGTCGCGGCGTGGGATCCGGCGGGTCATGCCCAGGTCGGCCATCAGGCCGGAGCCCGGCGACCCGCTCGAAGGCGTCATTGACGGGACTATTAAACAGGTATGGTTGTCCAGCCGTCAATTCGCGCGCGTTCGGTTGTCGGCTCAGTTCCGGTTTTTGTCTCGAGTGGCGAGATCGTAGATGAGCCCGCCGATGCCGCCCGCGGTCGCGCCGACCGCTGCGCCTTTGCCACCCCCGGCGACGGCGCCAATCAGCGTTCCGGCGCCCGCGCTGCCGCCGATGATGAGCGCGTCTTTCTCCCACGAACGCTTCGCGGGATGTGCGCGCTCGGGTCGTGTCTCGACCACTGCGGGCGATCGCGCGAGCTCGTCCCGGCTTGTCCGCTCGCTGACGTGCACCGGGTGGAGTCCATTGTCATCGCGCATGTACACCGCGTGCGGTTCGCTCGCATGCGGCGCGGGAATCACCAGCTGCGCCTTTCGACCGTCGGCAAGCGTGACAGGAACGACGGTTCCCGTGATGGACCCGTCCGGCGTGGCCACGGTGTCGGCGTAAGCACCGGCTACACCATATTGCTGCTCCAACTTTTCAGGGCTCATGGCCTGTGCGTCGCGTTCGCAGGCTGGCAGGAACGCGCCGCCGAGTGCAAGCCCGATCGCGCTGGCGCACAGGAGGACTGACGTACGACGCATGAATCTCGCTCCTTCTCCGCGGCCGCACGCCGCCCGCGGTACGGTTCGAGCCCATCATCAGAAAGAACTGTGCCACCACCCGACGACGTCGCTGCCGTCCGGAATCAGGGCGCCAAAAGCGAAATCCAACGCCCAGCAGAGTACCGAACTTGTCAGTCCGGCGACGGTTTTGAGAGGGTCCCGAACGGGACGAGCTCAGAACAGGCCCAGCTGCAGTCTGGCAGCGTCGGACATGCGGTCGCGGCCCCAGGGCGGGTCCCAGACAATGTCGACCTTCACGTCGGTGACGTCGGGGATGCGCGCAATCGCATTCCTGACGTCGATGGGAAGCGTCTGCGCGGCGGGGCACGCGGGCGCCGTGAGCGTCATCCGGATCCCGACCGCGCTCGATTGGTCGACGATGATGTCGTAGATCAGGCCGAGCTCGTAGATATTGACCGGAATTTCGGGGTCGAACACGGCCGAGAGCGCGTTCACGATTTGCGGACGGAGCGCGGCGGCGCGAGCAGGATCGTTCGTCATGCCGGCGGTCTGGGGCTGGGTGGTCCCGGTCGGGTCCGTCGACCCAGGTGCCGACTGTGAGGCGCCTGGATTCTGGATAACGGGAAGCGGTTTCATTCGGTGGAGACCACCTCGTCTCGAGCTTCTGCCGCGGCGCGCAGCGCGTACCATGCAAGGGTCGCACATTTGACGCGGACGGGAAACTGACGGACGCCGGTCAACGCGGACAACTTGCCGAGATCTTCGACCGGCGCGTCAGGCGGCGCGGTGACGGCGCGATGGAAGCGCTCGAACAGGGCTTCGACCTCGGCCAGCGTCTTGCCCTTGACGCTGTCGGTCATGAGCGATGCCGACGCCTTCGAAATCGCGCATCCGACGCCCTGGAACGCGGCCTCCTTGATCACGTCATCTTCGACGCGGAGATAGACGGTCAGCCGATCACCGCACAACGGGTTGTGGGCCTCGACCTTGCGGATTCTGGCCGCCCCTGGCGCGGCATCCCCCGAACCGGGGGCCCCGGTCCCCGGCCGCCCTGAGTTGTCGAGGGCGCGAAAATTCCTGGGCCGCCGGTTGTGGTCCAGGATGACTTCCTGGTAGAGATCCTGCAGATCGGACGTCACGCGAATCCCTCGGGCAGCTGGATCAAGCGAACACCTCGTGCACTTTGGCCAGCGCGGTGACGAGCGCGTCAATCTCTTCGCGCAGGTTGTAAAGCGCCAACGACGCGCGGGCGGTGGCCGGGACGCCCAGCCGGTGCATCAGGGGCTGGCAGCAATGATGTCCCGTGCGGATGGCGACGCCCGCGGTATCGAGAATTGTCCCAACATCGTGAGCGTGGACCCCGTCGACCACGAACGAGATGACGGCCGCCTTCTTCTTGGCGGTTCCCATCAGGACGACGCCTGGGACTTGTGAGAGCGCCGCGGTGCCGTATTCGAGCAGGTCGTGCTCGTGCGCCGCGATGCTGTCGTAGCCGATCGCCGTCAGATACTCGATTGCCGTCCCCAGCGCGATGGCTCCGGCGATGTCCGGCGTCCCTGCTTCGAACTTGTGCGGCGGCGTGTTGTAGAGCGTGCGCTCGAACGTGACGGAGCGGATCATGTCGCCGCCGCTTTGATACGGCGGCATCGCTTCCAGAAGCGGCGCTGTCGCGTAGAGCGCGCCGATACCGGTTGGAGCGAACATCTTGTGGCCAGAGAGGACGTAGAAGTCGCAGCCGAGCGCCCGCACGTCGACCTTCATGTGCGCAACCGCCTGGGCGCCGTCGACGAGCACGGGAATGCCGCGGGCGTGGGCCAGGCGGACGATTTCCTCGACGGGATTGATCGTGCCGAGGGCGTTCGACACGTGCACAACAGACACGATCCGCGTCCGGCCGTTCAGGAGCTTCTCGTACGCCTCGAGGTCCAGCTCGCCGGCGTCGCTTATCGGAATGACGCGGAGCGTCGCGCCCTTTTCCTCGCACAAGCGCTGCCAGGGAACGATGTTGGAATGGTGCTCCATCGTCGAAATGACGATCTCGTCGCCGGCGCCGACGTGCACGCGGCCGTAGGTCGCGGC
>Ga0306920_100002958_pt1 | contig 21508 bp, 20 predicted proteins | sample flu12Cox44000170_FD_204666 | JGI IMG/M metagenome (GOLD analysis project Ga0306920, IMG submission 204666) | Lab enrichment of tropical soil microbial communities from Luquillo Experimental Forest, Puerto Rico - flux4day.12C.oxic.44.000.170 (v2)... | ecosystem: Environmental > Terrestrial >...
GTGAATTATTCGACCGACTTCAAGTCAATCCGTAACGAGGTTTCCGCGCAAGAGTGGCAGGCCCGGCTCGATCTAGTGGCCTGCTACCCCTGGTCGATGCCTATGGCATGACCGATCTGATCTACAATCACATCACGGCGCGGATTCCGGGCACTGATCACCTCCTGATCAACCTCTACAGGCTTCTCTATAAGGAAATTACCGCATCGAGCCTCGTCAAAATCGATGTCGAGGGCAAGGTCGTGCACAATCCGCCACCGATTACAGCATCAATGTCTCCGGCTATGTGATCCACGGCGCGATCCACAAGGCGAGGCCGGACGTGGGCTGCGTGCTGCATACGCATACCCGCGCTGGCATGGCGGTTGCAGCGATGAAATGCGGCTTGCTGCCGCTGTCGCAGACATCAATCCGCTTCGTCGGCCATATCGGCTATCACGACTACGAGGGTCCGGCGATCGACGTCAATGAGCGCGAGCGGCTCGTGCGCGATCTCGGGGCGCACAATGCCATGATCATGCGCAACCACGGCCTCCTCACCTGCGGGCCGAGCATCCAGGAACCGTTCAATACAATGTATCAGCTCGAACTGTCGTGCCGCTCACAGGTCGACGCGATGGCCGCGCGCACCGAGCTCACCATGCCGGACGAGAACGTGCTCGCCCATACCGCGAATCTCTATCAGCCCGGCACCGGCGGCCCTATGGCGTGCTTGAATGGCCGGCGATGCTCCGGCTCCTCGCCGCGGAAGAGAAGAATTCCGGTTATCCGCCGTACTGGCAGTAGCAAGATTTCCGTTCGTCCCCGCGAAAGCGGGGACCCAGGCCTTATTGCAAGCCCTGGATTCCCGCTTACGCGGGAATGAGCGGGGGTTACCTGGAAAATCTAGCTTTACAGCCGCGCGTCCCGTATCGCCCGCCACACGCGCTCCGGCGTCGCCGGCATTTCGACATGGCGCACGCCGAAAACCGAAAGCGCATCGACGATGGCGTTGATGACCACGGCGAGGGCCGGCACCGTGCCGCCTTCGCCGGCCGGCCGGATGCCGAGCGGATGGGTGGATGACGGGACTTCGCTTAATTCGGTCGCGTAGAACGGCAGGTCGGAGGCGCGCGGCATCGCATAGTCCATGAATGAAGCTGCGAGCATTTGGCCGCTCTGCGGATCATAGGCGCAGTGTTCGAGCAGGGCCTGGCCGGCGCCCTGGGCGATGCCGCCGTGGATCTGTCCATGAATGATGAGCGGATTGACCGCGCGGCCGACATCGTCGACGGCGGCGTAATTGACCAGCGCCACCATGCCTGTTTCCGGATCGACTTCGACCTCGCAGACATGCGCGCCGTAAGGGTAGCTCGCTTCGGCCACGGTCTCGTCGCAAGCCGCGCTGAGCGGCCCGCGCAAATCCTCCGGCAGGTCGCTGCGCTCGAGCGCAGCGCGCGCAACTTCGAACAGGCCGATCGCGTGATTGGTGCCCTTCACTGCAAAGCGGCCATGGGAGAATTCAATATCGGCAGCGGCGGTCTCCAGCACATGTTCAGCGATGCGCACGGCTTTTTCGATAATGCCGTCCGACGATTTCTTGATCACGATCGAGCCGAGCCGCATGCCGCGGCCGGAATGCGCGCCGCCGCCGACCGTGACGCGGTCGGTGTCGCCGGCAATCACGCGCACCGTTTCAATCGGCACGCCGAGCCATTCGGTGACAAGCTGCGCAAAGCTCGTCTCGTGGCCCTGGCCCTGCGAGACGACGCCGATCACGAGTTCGACGACGCCGTCCGCAGAAACCAGGATTTCAGCTTTCTCGCGCGGCACGCCGGTCGAGATATCGACATAGTTGCCGACGGCGATGCCGCGATATTTGCCGCGCTTTTTCGCCTGTGCGCGGCGCGTCTTGAAACCGGCCCAGTCGCCAAGCCGCAAGGCGGCGTCCATGGCGCCGATATAATCGCCATTGTCGTATTCGACGCCGAACGGATTTTTGTATGGCAATTCCTTTTGCGTCACGAGATTGCGGCGGCGGATGGCGACGCGGTCGCGGTCGGTCTCGCGCGCGGCAAGATCGATTAGCCGCTCGATCACGAAAATCACTTCGGGCCGGCCGGCGCTGCGATAGGGCCGCGTCGGCGCGCTGTTGCTTAAAGCGACGCGGGCGCGAAAATGCGCCGCCGGCATCCGGTAGATGCTCGACATCATCTGCACGCCCTTCTGCACCATGGCGAAGTTCGTGGTGTGGGCGCCGAGATTGCCGAGATTTGAACCGCGGATCGCCAGGAAGCGGCCCTTGTCGTCGAGCGCCAGTTCGGCTTCAACGACGAGGTCGCGCGCCTGATAATCGCTGAGGAACGATTCATGGCGGTCGATCACCCATTTCACCGGCCGGCCGAGCTTGCGCGCGAGCCAGGCGACGACCGCGAATTCCGGATAGATCATGCCGCGGGTGCCGAAATTGCCACCGATATCGTTCATCAGCACGCGGACTTTTTCCGGCGGCAGATCGAGAATCGTGGCGAGATCGTTTTTCAGCCGCACCGCGCCGCCATTGCCGGCATAAAGCGTCACGCGTCCGCTTGCCGGATCGAATTCGGCGAGCGCCGCGCGCGGCTCCATCGGCACGCCGGTGACGCGCTGCACCCAGGTTTCGAACCGCGTCACATGCGCGGCGCGCGCGAAGGCCGCTTCCGTCGCCGCCGCATCGCCGATCTCGGCATCGAAGCAGACATTTGAGCGCGCGCCGCCGGACCCCACGCCGCCTGAACCTGGCTCATCGTGAATAAGCGGCGCGTCCTGCCGCGCCGCGGCCGCGGTTTCGACGACCGCCGGCAAGATTTCGTAGTCGATGTCGATCCGCTCGGCGCCGTCTTTGGCCGCGTGCAGGGTTTCGCCGACGACGACCGCGACCGCCTCGCCGGCAAAGCGCGCTTTGTCGGCGGGCAGCGGATGATGCGGCGCCTCGAACGGCGGCACGCCGCCGCGATTACTGAGCGGCGTTTCCGCCGGGTGCGGCGACCACGGCTTGTGCGGAACGGGCTTTAGTCCATCGGCGAGGCAATCCGCGCCTGTCAGCGCGGCGAGCACGCCCGGCACCGCCAAGGCGCTGTCTTTGGCGATGGCGCGAATACGCGCATGCGCGTGGGGCGAACGCACCATCACAGCATAGACCTGGGCGGGCAGGTTCTCGTCGGCGGTGTAGCGGCCGCCGCCCCGAATGAGCCTTAAATCCTCGCGGCGGCGCACCGGCGCCCCGATGCCGGAACCGTTGGCGGGTTGATGCATCGCTTGCTCCAGCCGCGATGTTATGGACGCATGCGCGGGCTGACAACCTTCCGCGGCAGCGGTAGAGAAAACCCGGGAGGACGCCGTGACCGGTCAGCTCGGCAAATCAACTGGCAAGCCAATCCTGCGCAAGGAAGATCCGGCGCTGCTTTCGGGGCGCGGCCGTTATGCCGACGATCTGCCGATTCCGACCGGCACCTTGCACGCGCATGTCATCCGCTCGCCGCACGCTTTTGCCGAGATCGTGCGCATCAATGCCGGCAAAGCGCGGGCGCAAGACGGCGTCTGGGCCGTCATCACCGGCGAGGATGTGCGCAAACTGTCGGACCCGTTCATGGCGGCGGTCAAAACGCTGGTGCAGCAATGGACGCTCGCGGTCGAGCGCGTGCGCTATGTCGGCGAGCCGGTGGCGCTCGTGGTCGCCGAGAGCCGCTACCTTGCCGAGGATGCCGCCGAACTCGTGACCGTCGACTATAAGCCGCTCGATCCGGTCATCGATCCGCTCGAAGCCTGCAAGTCTTCGGCGCCGCTCCTGCATCCGCAGACCCGTACCAACGAAATATCCGTGCGTGAATTCCGTTACGGCGATCCGGCCGGCGCTTTCGCGCGCGCGGATCGCCGCATCGCCATGACGGTGCCGTTTCCGCGGCTGTCGTTCACGCCGATCGAATGTTACGTCGTCGTCGCCCAGCACAACCCCGCCGAAAACAGCTACGACGTGCTGGCGAATTTCCAGGGCCCGTTTTCGATGCATCCGGTCATGGCGCGGGCGCTGCGGGTCGCCGGGCCGAAATTGCGGCTGCGCATTCCGCCGGATTCCGGCGGCAGTTTCGGCATCAAGCTTTCGGTCTTTCCCTATATCGTGCTGATCGCGCTCGCTGCGCGCATCACCGGGCGGCCGGTGAAATGGACCGAGGACCGCATCGAGCATCTGGTCGCCGCGAGTTCGGGGCCGAACCGGGTGACGCAGATCGAAGCGGCCGTGAACAAGGACGGCCGCATTCTCGGTCTCAGGCTCGATCAGCTCGAAGATTACGGCGCCTTCCTGCGCGCGCCGATGCCGGGGCCGCTCTACCGCATGCACGGCGCGGTGGCCGGCGCTTATGACATCGAGAACGTCGAAGTCAAAAATCGCGTCGTGCTGACCAACAAAATGCCGGCGAGCCTCATTCGCGGCTTTGGCGGCCCGCAGCTTTATCTCGCGCTGGAGCGGCTGATGCATCGCATCGCCGTCGAGTTGAAGCTCGATCCGCTCGACGTGATCCGGCGCAATCTCATCCCGGCGCAGAAGTTTCCGTATCGCACCGCAGCCGGCGCGCTCTACGATTCCGGCGATTACGCCCGCGCGCTGGACATCGCGCTCGGCGACGGCCGGCTCGCCGATCTCAAGCGGCGGCGCGAACAAGCGCGCGCGCATGGCCGCATCTACGGCATCGGCTTTGCCGCGGTGGTCGAGCCGGCAATGTCGAATATGGGTTACCTGTCGACGCTGATGACCGCGCAGGCGCGCGAGAAAGCCGGCCCTAAAAACGGCGCGGTGTCGATGGCGCGGGTGACGATCGACCCGCTCGGCGCGATCACCGTTACCGCCGATGTCACGGTGCAGGGCCAGAGCCACGAAACCGTATTGGCGCAGATCGTCGCCGCCGAGCTCGGTCTTTCCCCGGAGGAAATCGAAGTCGTGCTGGAGCTCGATACCGCCAAGGATCAGTGGTCGATCGCGGCGGGCACCTATTCAAGCCGCTTTGCCTCCGGCACCGCCGTCGCGGCGCATATGGCCGCGGTGCAGATGCGCGACAAGCTCAAAGCCGTCGGCGCCAAGCAGCTCAATATTCTCCCGGACGATGTCGAGCTTGCCGGCGGCAAGATCCGAAGCCGCTCCAATCCGGACAATGCGCTGCCGTTCGGCCGCGTCGCCGGCACCTCGCATTGGTCGCCGGTAATGCTGCCGGAAAGCATGGCGCCGGCCTTGAGCGAGACCGCGGTGTGGACGCCGCCCGAGCTTGAGCCGCCGGCGAGCGACGATCGCATCAACACCTCGCTGACTTACGGCTTTATCTTCGACATGTGCGGGATCGAGATCGATCCGGTGACCTATCAGGTCCGTGTCGACCGTTATGTCTCGATGCACGACGCCGGCCGCATCATGAATCCCATGATCGCGGAAGGTCAGATCCGCGGCGCTTTCGTGCAAGGCATCGCGGCCGCGCTCTACGAGGAGTTTACCTATAACGAGGAGGGCGCGTTTCTGTCCGGCACCTTTGCCGATTATCTGGTGCCGACCGTCGCCGAAGTCCCCGAGGTCGAAATCCTGCATTATGAGTCGCCGTCGCCGTTCACCCCGCTCGGCGCCAAGGGGCTAGCCGAAGGCAATTGCATGTCGACGCCCGCTGCTATCGCCAATGCGATCGCGGATGCGCTCGGCGCGAAAGAGATCATCCTGCCGGCGACGCCGCGGCGCATTCACGCGCTGATGCAAAAGGCGAGCGCATGAAGCCGCGCCCGTTCGATTATCTCCGGCCCGATACGGTCGAGGAGGCGCTCGCGGCGCTCGCCGAATATGGCGACGACGCACGTATCCTCGCCGGCGGGCAGTCGCTCGTGCCGATGCTCAATCTTCGGCTGGTCGAGGCCGCCGCGCTGATCGACATTTCCCAGATCGCCGCGCTCGACGTCATCCGCGATTTCGGCGAGGCAATCGAGATCGGCGCGGCGGTGACGCAGAACAAGCTCCTGGCCTGGCCGCAGCTTGCGCAAAAGCTGCCGTTCCTGGCCGCGGCGCTGCCCTATGTCGGGCATTTCCAGACCCGCAACAAAGGCACCGTATGCGGCTCGATCGCGCATGCCGATCCGAGTTCCGAATTGCCGCTCGCGCTCGCACTGCTCGGCGGCGAGGTCGTGCTAAAATCCCAGCGCGGTGAGCGCGTGCTCGCGGCTCAAGACTTCCACAAAGACATGCTGACGACCACGCGCGTGGCGGATGAGATGATTACTGCCGTGCGCTTTCCGGCGGCGAATAGCGCGGCGAACGGGGAGGGGCGCGGCATCGCCTTTCGCGAAGTCGCGCGCCGGCATGGCGACTTCGCCATCATCGCCGTGGCGGCGCTCGTCGAGGACAAGAACACGGTGCGGCTTGGCGTCGGCGGCATGTCCGGCCGGCCGATGGTGCGCCGGATTGCGAGCGGCAAAGCCGCCGACGCCATCGGCGAAGTCATCGCTGATTGGGCCGACGAGCTGGAAGGCTATGAGGACCTGCACGCCTCGGCAGCGATGCGCCGCGATCTGTTCCGCAATCTCGGCCCCCGCGTCATCGAGGAGGCGATGCGATGAGGCGCCACAAGCGCAGCGAGCGCGTGCGCGTTTCACTTAACCTCAACGGCCGCAAGCTTGCCGCGGAGGCCGAACCGCGCACGCTCCTTTGCGATTTTCTCCGTTACGCGCTCGGCGCAACCGGCACCCATGTCGGGTGCGAGCACGGCGTCTGCGGCGCCTGTACGGTCTTGATCGACGGCGTCGCCACGCGTTCCTGCCTCACGCTCGCGGTCCAGGCCGAGGGGCGCGAGGTGAAAACGGTGGAATCGCTCGCCGGTGCCGACGGCGCGCTCAATCCCTTGCAGCAGGCGTTCCGCGACAATCATGCGCTGCAATGCGGCTTCTGCACGCCGGGCATCCTGATGTCGTTTACGGATTATCTTGCCCGCAATCCGCACGCGTCCGAGGCCGAGATCCGCGACGTCCTGAGCGGGCACCTCTGCCGCTGCACCGGCTATGCCGGCATCGTCGCCGCGATCAAACAGGCGGCGCGCAAATAAATTCCCTCCCCCCGCGAAGCGGTGGGGAGGGAAGAATTCTGTCCTCGTGACGAACTAATCTTCACCTCCCCCTTGGGGGAGGTCGCCGCGAAAACGGATCGGGAGGGGGGTGCTCTTTTCCGTGCTCTGAGTCAGCTACCCCCCTCCCTAACCCTCCTCCTCAAGGGGGGAGGGGAAACAAATGTAGACGCGCTCAAGCATAGGCGAGCCAACGGGTCCGGCCCGATGACAAGCTCCGCGACGCCGTTCTGCGAACGGCTATAGGCGGGAGGGGAATAAGAGGATTTGTCGCTCTGAATAACCCTCGGCTATCATGCGCCGGGACTTTGCTCGACATGCAAACGGTTGGGATCATGCAAAACAGCGCCGCTATGTCTGCACCAGAAGAGCACTCGTGCGATGACATTCTCAGCTTCGATGTCTCCGACGCGGCGCTGGAAAAGGCGGCCGCGGCGATTCCGGGCGGCGCCGGTGGTGCCATGTCCTTCCCCAACGCGCCGACCGTGAGTATTTTGGTCATCTGTTGCAGCTTTAACGACTGATGAAAGACATCATCGACAAGCTTGAGGCGCGGCGCGCCGGCGCGCGGCGGGGCGGCGGCCAGGCCCGCATCGACGCGCAGCACAAGCGTGGCAAGCTCACCGCGCGCGAGCGCATGGAATTGCTGATGGACCGCGATTCGTTCGAGGAGCTCGACATGTTCGTCGAGCACCGGTCGAACGAATTCGGCATGGAAAAGTCCAGGATCGCCGGTGACGGCGTCGTCACCGGCTTCGGCACCGTCAACGGCCGCACTGTGTTCGCCTTCGCCAAGGACTTTACCGTATTCGGCGGCTCGCTGTCGGAAACGCACGCGCAGAAGATCATCAAGATCCAAGACATGGCGATGCGGGCGCGCGCGCCGATCGTCGGCCTGTTCGATGCCGGCGGCGCGCGCATCCAGGAAGGCGTCGCCGCGCTCGGCGGTTACGGCGAAGTGTTCAAGCGCAATGTCATCGCCTCGGGCGTCATCCCGCAGATTTCGGTGATTATGGGGCCGTGCGCCGGCGGCGACGTCTATTCGCCGGCGATGACCGATTTCATTTTCATGGTGCGCGACACGAGCTACATGTTCGTCACCGGCCCTGACGTGGTGAAGACCGTGACCAACGAGATCGTCACCGCCGAGGAGCTCGGCGGCGCCTCAGTCCACGCCACCAAAAGCTCGATCGCCGACGGCGTCTATGACAACGATGTCGAGACGCTCCTCCAGATGCGCCGGCTGATCGATTTCCTCCCCGCGAACGCTTCATCCGGCGTGCCGGAATGGCCGTCGTTCGATGCCGTCGATCGCACCGAGAAATCGCTGGACACTTTGGTGCCCGACAATCCCAACAAGCCCTACGACATCAAGGAGATAATCCTCAAAGTCGTCGACGAGGGCGACTTCTTCGAACTCTCCGAAGTTTTCGCGCGCAATATCGTAGTCGGCTTCGGCCGCATTGCCGGCCGCACCGTCGGCTTCGTCGCCAATCAGCCGATGGTACTGGCGGGCGTGCTTGACAGCGACGCGAGCCGCAAGGCGGCGCGCTTCGTGCGCTTCTGCAACGCCTTCAATATTCCAATCGTGACCTTTGTCGACGTGCCCGGTTTTCTTCCCGGCACCGCGCAGGAATATGGCGGCCTGATCAAGCACGGCGCGAAACTGTTGTTCGCCTATTCGCAGGCCACGGTGCCGCTCGTCACCGTGATCACGCGCAAGGCGTTTGGCGGCGCCTATGACGTGATGGCGTCGAAACATATCGGCGGCGACGTCAATTATGCCTGGCCGACCGCCCAGATCGCGGTGATGGGCGCCAAGGGCGCGGTCGAGATCATCTTCCGCGCCGATATCGGCGACCCGGAGAAGATCGCGGCGCGCACCAAGGAATACGAGCAGCGCTTTCTATCGCCGTTCATCGCCGCCGAGCGCGGCTATATCGACGACGTGATCATGCCGCACGCCACGCGCCCGCGCATCGTGCGCGCTCTGGCGATGCTCCGCGGCAAGACCGTCGAACTGCCGCCGCGCAAGCACGACAATCTGCCGGTGTGATTGCTGGGGAGGTTGAGCGCAGCGGAAACCACCTCGACTTCGAGAATGTGGGTTTCGCAGTGCTCAACCCATTCTACGCCACCGTCATGCGCGCGCTTGTCGCGGGCATCCACGTTTTTGCAGCCAGAAACGAAGTCGTGGATGGCCGGGACAGGCCCGGCCATGACGCCAGAACTACGCTAGAAGGCCCTTTCGACACACACTATCTTTGACGATCAACTCAACGGGGCAGGGAACATGCGAAAACTATTCATTGCGGTCTGGCTTGCTTGCATTGCGCTTTTTTCGCCCGCGCATTCCGACAATTTTCCCTCGCGCCCGATCACGCTGATCGTGCCGTTCCCGCCGGGCGGATCGACTGACGTCGCCGCGCGCATCATGGCCGACAAGATGGGCGCTGCGCTCGGCCAGCCGGTGATTGTCGAGAATGTCGGCGGCGCCGGCGGCTCGATCGGCGTCGGCCGCCTCGCGCGCGCCACGCCCGACGGCTACACGATCGACATCGGGCAATGGGACACCCATGTCGGCACCATCATCTACAATATCAATTACAACCTGCGGACCGATTTTGCCCCGATCGGGTTGATCTCGATCAATCCGATGCTGCTCGTTGCGAAGAAGACGCTGCCGGCCGACGATCTTAAATCGCTGGTCGCCTACATGAAGGCGCATCCCGGCGACGCAAAATTCGTCAATCAAAATGCCTCGGCGCAGGTCGGCGGCTTGCTTCTGCAAAAGATGACCGGCACAGAAGTGTTGTTCGTGCCCTATCGCGGCGCCGGCCCGGCGATGACGGATCTCATTTCCGGCCAGGTCGATCTCCTTCTGGTGCAAGGCGCGGTGGCGCTGCCGCAGGTGCGCGCCGGCACGATCAAGGCGCTCGCCGAACTCTCGCCGGAACGCTCGGCATCGATGCCGGAAATTCCCTCGGCCGGCGAATCCGGGTTACCGGGGCTCAATATCGCCGGCTGGTTCGGATTTTACGCGCCGAAGGGCACGCCGGCCGAAGTGATCGGCAAGCTCAACGCCGCCGCGGTGGCGGCGCTCGCCGATCCGCAAGTCAAAGCGCGCTTCGCGCAGCTCGGCCTCGATGTCGCCGCGCGCGAACAGCAGACCCCGGAAGGCCTTGCCGCTTTCCAGAATGCCGAGATGGACAAGTGGTGGCCGATCATCAAGGCGGCGGGAATCAGGGGGGAGTGAACAGTACCTTTGTCCCGAGCGCAGCGCGTGACAAATTTTCCCCTCCCCCTTGAGGGGAGGGCTAGGGAGGGGAGTGGCTGAGTCAGAGCGTAGATAAAAAAGAGGACCCCCTCCCGATCCGCTGCGCGGATCGACCTCCCCCTCAAGGGGGAGGTGTCTTTCGAGATCGCTGCGCGGGGGAGGAAATTCAGGAGAACCACACCATGCCCAAAGCTTATTTTGTCGTCCGCTCCGTGATCGAAGAACGGCTGCGCAAAAAATTCGATCACTGGTATTCGACGCACCATCTGCCGATGGCACTGTCCGAGTTCAAAGCGGAGAAATGCTGGCGCTTCTGGAGCGCCGCGGATGCGAGCGTGCACTACGCCGCCTATCAGTTTGCCGATATGGCGCGGCTTGACGCTGCGCTCGCATCGGAAGGCTTCAAGGGGCTCGTCGCCGATTTCGATTCCGCCTGGCCGCACGGCGTCTCGCGCACGCGCGACAAGCTCGACATGGTGGAAGAGCGGAGCGGGTAGGGCGGTAGACTGCTCCTTGGTCGTGATGCCCGCTTTTAGCCGTTCGAAGAACGGCGTCGCGGAGCTTGTCATCGGGCCGGCCACTTCGGGCCGGACCCGTTGGCTCGCCTATGTCACGGGCATCCACGTCTTAGTCCCCGGCGTGAAAGACCTGGATGGCCGGAACAAGTGCGGCCATGACGCAAAGACTGCTGACCTCCACCACCCGCCGCCGTTCACATGAAAGGTGTCCCACGTTTCATGCCGCGCCGACTGCAAGACCTCGTCGTATTTGCGGCGCCCGCGGTGTTCGTCGTGCTGTGGGCGACTGGCTTTATCGGCGCCAAGTTTGGACTTCCCTATGCCGAACCGCTGACGTTCCTGACGCTGCGCATGGGCACGGTCGTGGTGTTGCTTGGCGCGATACTCTCGCTGACGCGGCCGAAATGGCCGGGCGCGCGCGGCGTGGCGCATAGCGCGGTCACCGGCCTGTTGGTGCATGGCCTCGGTCTCGGCGGCGTGTTCGTCGCGATCGGGAACGGGCTGTCGGCCGGAATGGTCGCGCTGGTGCTGAGCTTGCAGCCGGCGCTGACCTCGACGATCGCCAGCCGCTGGCTCGGCGAGCGCGTGCGGCTCTTGCAATGGGTTGGGCTCGCGCTCGGGCTCTTCGGCATTTATCTGATCGTGCGCGACAAGGCGACCACCGGCAGCGCCACGCCGTTCGCATGGGCGGCGAGCGCGGTTGGGCTTCTCGGCATCACGGTCGGCACGCTTTATCAAAAGCGCTTCGGTGGCGAGATCGACTGGCGCCCGGCGCTTTGCGTGCAATATGCGGCGGCGGGACTTTTGTTTGTGTTCGGGGCGGCCGTCTCCGAAACCCGCATCGTGAACTGGACGCCGCAATTTCTGTTCGCGCTTGGCTGGCTCGTTTTGGTCTTGTCGCTCGGCGCGGTCTGGCTGCTTTACTTTTTGATCCGCCGTGCCGCGGCGACGCGGGTCGCAAGCATGTTCTATCTGACGCCGCCGGTGACGGCGCTGATGGCTTGGGCGCTGTTTGACGAACGGCTCGCGCCGATGGCGCTTCTCGGCATGGCCGTCTGCGTCCTGGGCGTGTTCCTGGTTAATTGGAAAACGAAAGCGATTTGATCATCGCCAGCCGCCGCCGCCGTTCACATAGACGGTGTCTGCGGTCATGAACGAGCAGGCATCCGAGCACATGAAGAGGACTAGTTCGCCGATCTCTTCTGGTTCGCCGAACCGCTTCATCGGCACGTCGTCGAGGAAGCGCTGGACCAGTTCGGGCGAGGACTGCGCCGCGGCCTGGAACGGCGTCTTGATCGGTCCCGGCGAGATCGACAGGGCACGAATGCCTTGCGTTGCGAATTCGCGCGCGACGCCCATGGTCATCGACACCACCGCGCCCTTCGCCGCAGCGTAGTGGATCGACGAACCCGGACCGCCGCGCCGATGCGCCATGCTCGCCATGTTGACGATGACGCCGTGCTTGTTCTTGAGCATATGCGGCAGCACGGCCTGCATGGCGTAGAACGTGCCGTCGACGTTGAGCGCGAAGGTCTTTTCCATCAGCGCATCGTCGATCTCGAGAAACTTGGCGCGGCGGATCGCGGCGCCGGCGGAGTTGAAGAGGAACTGCACCGCGCCGAAAGCGGCGATGGCGCGGGCCACCATGTCGTCGACCTGCGCGCGCGAGGTCACGTCGGTCTTGAGCGCGAGCGCCTGGCTGCCGGCGGCATTGACGGAAGCGGCCGTGTCGCGCGCGCCTTGCTCGTTGATGTCCGCACAGACGACGTTGGCACGCTCGCGGGCGAAAGTCAGCGCAGTGGCGCGGCCGATGCCGCTTCCTGCGCCGGTGATGATGATTGTCTTTCCGGCGAAGTAGTCCGGCGTTTTCGGCATGGCGTTTTCCTCTGTTTCGCGCTGTGTTCGGCCTCGCCGATTGTGCCCGCTCGGCGCGCCTGCGACAATTGGTGGCGCAACGGGTGGTGTCAGCGACGCGAGACTGAAGAGGAGCGAGAGCCATGCCGCGTACCCCTATCGAATACCGCGACGCCAGCGCCGAAGTGCGCGCCGTATTCGACGATATCAAGCGCACGCGGCGGGTCTATGACGTGAACAATTTTTGGAAATATCTGGCGCACGAGCCGGCGCTGCTCAAACGCACCTGGCAGAGCATCAAGGAGGTCATGACGCCGGGCGCGCTCGATGCGCTGACCAAGGAAATGATCTATGTCGCGGTCAGCGTCACCAATGGCTGCGAATATTGCATAGCCAGCCACAGCGCCGCGGCGCGCAAGGCGGGCATGAGCGAAGCGATGTTCGGCGAGCTGATGGCTGTGGTCGGCATGGCGAATGAGACCAATCGGCTGGCGAATGGTTATCGCGTGCCGGTCGATCCGGCGTTTGAATGAAACGCTGGTTGATTGCGATAGCGAGCGCGCACGAAAAAAGCCCCAGCATATAGCCGGGGCCAACTTTTCGAAACGTTTCGACCTGCTTTCGACCTGCGCTGATTTATTGTGCAGGCTTGTTGGGCGCCGGGTTTGCCGGCGTAGGATTGGTCGGCGCAGGATTGGTCGGTGCAGGTGTTCCAGCCGGCGGCGCCATTGTGCTTGCCGGTGGGCGCGTCTCGTTCGCTGCGGTATTGGTTCCGTTCTGCCCAGGTTGATGGCCCATCCCGAACACAACCGCCAGGACAATAGCCACGAACACGGCGGCCGCGACCCAGCCCCACGCCGAATTGCCGCTACGGGCATTCGGGTTATAGGCAGCATCCCGTTGGAACGGATCTTCCGGGTTACGATAGTCATAATCGGACATGTATCGGTTCTCCGTCCATCGTTGGCGATGAACATCAACCACAGCGCCGGGAGCGCCGTTCCTCTTCGCTTGCCGAATACCGCCCCCGCTGTCGCGGCATGACCGCGGAACTTTGGCGGCGCAGAACGGGCGTAAACCGCGCTCGCGCCATGCGGTTTGCAACCTTCCGTAGCCGGCCGGTGACTTTTGCCCGGGACGCGTTATTGTGCGCGCGCCGGGGTTGGCGCTCGTAGCTCAGCTGGATAGAGCATCAGACTTCGAAGCTGCGGCGCGCTTTGCCACAACTACTTCAAATCACATCGTTAATCGCGTTAGGTGAGGGCGCTGATTTGAGCGTAGCACTCGGCTAGCACTCAGTGCGCCTGGTGCTGCCCTCGGCGTCCATCAGGGGCCACACAAAGCGCCGTCGCATCCCAAAGGGTCGCATCCCAAAGGATAGTAGAACTCAACGCTGATAATGGTATTGTTGGAGCAAGGCTGGGCGGATCTGTCATGACAACACGCTCAGCTTAAAGGGCCTCGACATTCGGTCGAGGCCTTTAACTTTTCGGCTTGGGGACTAGCGTGGCTAGCACACCCCACGTCAATGGGTAGGTAAACGTGGAAGCGAGGGCCAGAAGACGGATTAGATTTCCGGGAGATGGCCATGAAAGAGAAGTTGATCCTTGGCGCTATCGTGCTCCTGCTTGTGAGCTGGCTCGCGCTAGACGCTGTCGCAGAGATAATCCTCCCTTTGAGGTTCGCTGCTCTGCCCCTGGCCGCGTCATCCACATGCCCCATGCGAGCCTTGTGCGTCACTCCCTCGTAGCCCCGCTTGCCCTCACTCGCTATTTGCGCTTGAGCGAAAACGCGCGAGCGGTATTCTTTCTCGGTCGGACTGGGTCGTCCCCTCCGCCTGCGTAACCGACGATGGGGACGAAGGTGAAGATTTTCCACCACTTCACCGCCCGTTCGACACCCGCACGATGCTGTCCGAGAACACGGCACGTATGGGGGACAAGGCAAAGCCGTCAGGCGTCAGCGACCGCCGACGGCTTTGCTGTTTGAGGGGCCACCGCGCGTCAGAGTTGCGATTACGCAGGTCACGCTTGCGTTCTCAGCATCCCTGAAACTCGCAGCGCAGGTGTTGATAATCGCACAACCGGATTAACGCGGGGGATATGCCATGAATACAGACAATGCGATGAATGCGGAAGTTTCCTCCATCGGGGCGCTCGGTCGCCTGCTTATCGCTCTAATTTTTATACGCGCTGGCATAAACAAGCTTGGTTCCATTGCGGCTACAGTGGCCACAATGCGGAACCACGGCATCCCCTTTCCAGACATTTTGGTCTGGGGCGCCATAGCCCTCGAACTGGGCGGTGGCCTGATGTTGGTGGCCGGGTTTTATGCCCGATGGGTAGCTCTCGCACTTTTCTTTTACACGTTTTCGCTTGCGCTGATTTTCCATGCATATTGGACCGTAAGTGACCCTGCGGCAGCGCGCACTGACGCTTCGTCCTTCTTCGGACACCTCTCCATGATGGGCGGCATGCTCATCGTCGTGGCATTCGGTCCAGGCGCCTACAGTGTCGATGCACTGATGAGCCGACCCTCGGCAGGTTTGGTCGCTGCGAAACGTCTGCGACCTTTCTAGGTAAGATGCGATTGGTTGTGAGAACCAGGCCACCAGAGCTTGGTGGCCTATTTCTTTCCAGTGCAGCTCGAACTGGTGCCGTGCCTGCCGATGTGTGATGAGGGTCACAGCGCACTCCCCGGACTAATGCTTTGCTGTGGCCGCATCGTCGTGTCCCCGACGGTGCACATGCTCACTTAGGGGTCGCTAATGGCGACCCCTCTTTTTTATTAATGAGGCTCGAGGATCGCTTGCGTTAGCAGGAAAAACAAACGGCCCGAACATCGGGTTCGGGCCGTTTGATGACAATCAAAATCGCAATACTCTAAACGGAACTCACGTGCCCTTCGATTTCTTTTGGCTGCCCTTGTGCTTCTTTGCCATGGCGCTACTCCTTGATGTGCCCCTATCCTCACGAAAACAGTGGCGCATTACAAGTGAACGCCGAATGAACCAATTGGGGCAGCGGTGGATTGCGGTGAATATCGCCTGCCCCTGTTAAGGACCGATGAGCGAAAATTCGCCGCTAGGTCTAAAAGCGTCGGGGAACATTACGCCGGCAAGCACGAGGGCAAGCGCCACACAGATAAGAGCAAGAGCAAATCTAAGAGCAAGAGCAAATCCAAATTCGGGATGCTTACGCGCCGCCTTTTCTTCCGAACCTTGGTAGACGTCTGTTTGCTGAAGTAATGACATTGCTAGCCCCTGAGTTTTGATCCGGCGCTGTACATGAGCATTCATTGATGGTCCGTGTCTGTTACCAACGTCACAAGAAGAGGAGACCTCCATATCTGATGAGGGGTCGGGCGCCTCGCCGCTTCCCGCCGCCTTGGTCAGTCGAAGAGCGCAGGTTGAGAAGGATTGGGGGCGCTAGTGGCGCAGCAACGCAGATCAAAGTGCAGGACGTAATGGGCGAACCGTGGGGCAAGTTGCAGTATTAGTGCAATAAACTAAAGTGAAGGCTGTGTGTTCGGCGCTCGCGGTTTGCTCTAATACATCATCTGGAATGTCAAAAGTCAGAACTTGTTCATTCGCCTCAGCTTGGCTAATCACGTCATCGCTATTCATGGCAGTGCCCCGCTAATCCATCGCGCCCCTTCCATCCACATATCGCAGTCCCCGACCGCGCGGTGTGACTAACGGCACATACAAATCCAATGACCGCTCGTCGCTTCCCGCACCCTGGTCTACCGAGTTACAGCCGAACTACTACGTCGTACGTGACGCCAACGGCCAACAGATTGCATACATCTATTATGAATGTGAGCCGGGAAGGCGATCCGCGGCGAAGTTGCTCAGCAAAGATGAGGCGAGAAGGATTGCGGCGAATATTGCTAAACTTCCAGACCTGCTGCGTAAGGATTGAGCGCGTACTGTGAACCGAGTGAAGGACAACGTTGAGCTAATGTGGTCAATTACTGGCAGCAGAACATCGGCTCAAAGGAGACCGCAATGCCCACGAGGAGATTTGAGCGGGCGCAGCTTTTGATAGTTGGATGCACAATTATGTTTGCTGCCTACGTCTTGATCGAACATGCACAAGCGCAGCCGGGCTATGTGCCTCCTCCTACGCCGCTGCCACCGCCTGTTTCCAATCCATCCAGTCCCAATGTCGTGCCTCAACCGAGCTACAGACCCCTAACACCCTCAACACCAAGCATCGTTCCAAGTGATGAAGTTACGTCGCCTACCGTTCCAAGACGTGAGGTTACGTCGCCGGAGAATGAAGAGCCCGCAAGTACAACCGCTCGATCTGAGCGAGAGGCAACAACACGCACGGTCCACCACCATCACCGAGCCCGCCACATAGGTATGGGACCCACACTAGGGTCTTTTGATTGCAGCTACGGTTGGTGTGTTCGTATTTCTCCTCCGCATGCCTATTACAGGCCATATGGCTGGTATCGCTATTGAAGCTCGCCGGATCGCGGCCAACGTGGCGAGGCTGCAGGGGTTGGTGCGCTCTTGGCTCCCTTGGCATTTGCTGCACTAATTGAAATCTCGGCGAGTTCGCCGTAGCTTATTACTGAGAGGTTCCGAGAGATCGTCTGGTACTGATGAAGAAACTCGCGTTGATTTATGCACTGCTCTTGGCGGCATCGCCAGCCGCAGCGCAGCTCGCTACGTCGCAGAGAGTACAACAGTTGGGCGGTGAGAGCGTCCAGACCACACCGATCGAAGCCCCAAGGACTGGCGTTTTCTGCATCGAGGAAATGACCGCGACGTTCTGCAACGTAACCACAGCGCCGAATACAAGTGGCTACGGGTCACGCAGCGTGTCCACAGCGAGCGGTGGCGCTGGTGCCATCCGTCCGTCGATCCCACCCTGCTCAAGCGAACCGCCGTTCAACGAACTGTGCAACTGACCAGCAAACCGGCTTCGTTTTAGCAAACCCAGGCGAAGTTTGTGTGGGTTATCTGAAAACCCAACTGCTGAGCCGCTTTAACATCTTCTGCCCCTCAATTTTCGCGCGACCTTAATCACCGCGATCTCGCGCTACAAGGCACGTCAGAGGTCGAGGACTTTCACACAAAATTTGCGGAACACCATCCCGCCGCCAGCGAAGCAAGATTTTGGCCCCCCACCCCCGGCCATGCGATCAAACAAACAAAAGCTCGTGGCGCGGAGCAAACAAACAACGTTGCGCTGTTCGATTTCAATTCGTTTGTTTGTTTGTTCGTGATAAACTAAGCGAGCCTGCGAACTGATTGCGCCCAAGTCCGCAGGCTCTAACCCCAGGCACGGAGATCACTACATGCCCAGAGCTAAATCATTATTCCCTATCGGCACATCAGCGGTAAAGGTGCTGGCGCGGCTAGCAGCAAGGAACGCTGTTAAGCAGCAGCTACAGGCGCAAGGCGTTCGCGTCAGCCATGTTCCGTATGCGCAGATCATCCAGCGAGCTAACGACTATCTGGCCGCACACCCGGAGCTTTATGCACAAGCACTCGAACGGGCGCAGCGCGAGGGCATGATCGACCACTACCCGATGATGATGGAGCGCTGAACACAAATCACGCATTGAGTGAAATCTAGAAGTGCCGATTGACGGCCACTTCTTTTGCTCAGATGTCATGAACGAAATGGAGCTACGAATGGCGATAATCGGATATGCCCGCGTCTCAACTGACGGCCAAAGCTTGCAGTCGCAGACAGAGGCATTGCATCAGGCTGGCGCTGCGAAGGTCTACAGTGAGAAGCAATCGGGTGCGTACACTGACAGGCCACGGCTAGCAAAGGCCATCGCCGCGCTGAGCGAAGGCGACACCCTGGTCGTGTGCAAGCTCGACAGGCTGGCGCGGTCAACCAGGGACTTGCTCAATACGCTGGCGACGATCTCTGAGCGCGGTGCAAGCTTCAAATCACTGAGCGATGCTTGGGCCGATACAACAACGCCACATGGGCGATTGATGGTGACGGTGCTGGGCGGGCTAGCGGAGTTCGAGCGCCACCTCATCTTGTCGAGGACTGCTGAAGGGCGCACCAGGGCGTAATGGCGTCCGCTTTGGCCGCAAGCCCTCACTTACGGCCTACCAACGAGCAGAGGCTTTGCGCAGACGCGCTGCTGGTGAAACCCTAACCTCTATCGCACAGCTATTCGGGGTGAGCCATATGACGATTGCTAGATTAGGAAATGAGTGACCTGTTGCGAGCTGACAATTATCGACTTCGATAATTGTGGCTCAACAAGGGCTCACCCTCTTTTCTTTTTTTGTTCTGACAATTCGTTGCCGCCCACCGAGGGCCATAATTCATCTTCGATATGACGACCCCGACCTAGCGTCGGGTATCTTGTTCGGGGGGACGCTGAGATCGGGGCCGGGCTCTCTTGTGGGGGGAGAACCGGCTCCGATTGTATAGCGGACCAACTCGTTCATGCAATGAACGGAAGGCTAATCAACGTCCCGGTGTCGTGTATTTTGCGGCCGGAGAAAACCTTCTAATTCATACCCTTATATCGCGGTATTAATGCTCGCCTTCAATATCGGCATTGGGTGCGGGCCTTAGGCACCATCGGTTGGCTCGCCCACTTTCATTGAAGAATGTCGGCCCCGACCCAGCATCAGGGGCTGGGGGGCTTGGGGACACTGAGATCAGGGCCGGGCTCTCCGGGAGCAGCCCCGACCTTATAGCGTCGTAACAGTTAGGATTATGAAGATTACGTAATCTACGAAGTTGTGATCGGCTCAGGATTCAGTCGCGGGCTCACCCACCAATAATCATGTCCAAGCCAGAGCGCCCCAGTGCAAAGGCCGGTGCGATCATGGTGAGCTTCCATTTGCTCAGGGGTTGGCACCGGTGGTGGTATCGGCGCGGCAGACCACCTTCGATCTTCGATCTCGTTCATTTGATCCCCACGATGGCGGAGGATTATGTAGGTAGCTGCGCTTGCGCTGTCCACCTTCCGCTTGCGTGCTTAGCCAAACCTTCTGTCGAGTCTTGCAAAGGGTTTTTTCATCTCGTCAGGGTCGTATTCGATCACTGGCCCTGGCGCTGGTAAAGGCAGCGGCGCTTGCGATCTTTCAATCGCTCGCTCAAGCGCAGCAGCGAAGTTCGTCCCCTCAAAATGCCCATACCCAACAGCGCTGAGCTTCGGATTCTCAAAAGGCAAACTCTCGACAGCGGCTCGCATCTGCTGAGGCGTTAGTTTCACCTGTCCGCGATACGCCATCTGCAAGAGCGGCAGTGCTTTGATGTCATCAGGCAGCACCTGTTCTACTTTTTGTTGCTCAATCCTGTTGAGCACTTCATCGACTGCATCCACCACCTTCCACAACCCTCCACTTTGGTTTCACCTGATTTCGACAGCTACATCGCTGTTCTTCGCCTAACTCCCGGCATTACCTTCTTATTCTTTATTACTCTTATAATAGAGAGTGGAGGTGTGGAGAGTGTGGAGGGTGTGGAACGTTGAATTTTTATTTTCATTTTTTGTGAAACCCAAAAGAAAAAGTGCCCTCCACATCCTCCACTCTCCACTCCAACTCTCCATCACTCCTTAGAACCGCCGCCACCCTGCGGCAGCAGCGGGCTTTGCGTTTGCGTTCGCGGGCTCGGCCATCGCCTCAGCAGGCTTTTCAGGCTTTGACCGCGGCTGCGCCACCTCAACGGCCTCGCCCCAATCGGCCATGTCAGTGTCCCATTCGGTTGGGCCGTAGAGTTTCGACCAAGCTGCGCGGCATTCGCTAAGCAGAGGGAATTCCCACCCATTGGCGCTTGAGGTCCGGTGCTTTTTGACAACCACGCCGATGGCTTCTTGGTCGGTGAGGAAGTGAGTGAGCCACCATTGGCTCAACGGCACGTCTGCTTGCGTAGTTGCGCCGCGCTTGGTGGTGATCTCTATCGTTGCATACCGGTTGGAATAGCGGAGCACAAAGCTGTCTTTGTTCTGAAACGCAATGATCTGTCGTGTTGGATCGAGCGATGACGCTTCCCAACTTGCGATGACTGTCTTTCCACCAACGTTGTCGATGATGGCGTGTTGATTGTTCATTACCGTGAGCAAATCGTCCCAACTCGCTGGCGGTGGTTGCGGCGGGATTACAGCCGGAAGCGCAGCGCGTGGTTTTGGCTCGGCTTGCGCAGCTTCAGGCTCCGGCGTGTCTTCGGGCTCGGGCGCAGCGGCAGGTTGTGCAGCAGAGCTAAAAAAAGAAGCCCGCTCAGCTTGCCAACGAGCTATTTGTCTATCAGAGAACTCACGCCTCTCAAACTTTTGCGGCGCAGCAGCGTCCTTGCGCAGTTCGGCGTAGCGTGCTGCCCATGCGCCCTTGATCACCTCCCGAGACAGTACGGCACCAAAAAGTCGAAGATGCTCTTCTCGTTTATCTCCTCCTTGCGGATAGGCTTTAATGTCCGCAGCGATGATGCGACTTGCTTGCTCAGCAGTCGGCAGAGTTGCAAGGAGTTCGGTCATTGCCAGCCCCCCTTCTCAAAACGCTCTATTGGATTGTATTCGCCACGACGTGCAGGATCGTTCTCGCGTTGGTTGGCTCCAACGCAAGATTGTCCAGGCGCGCGCGTCGTTTGGATGCAAGCCGCAATGGTTGATCCAGTCCTCGATTTCGAGGTCGCAAAGGTTGTGACCGGCGATCTGGTCGGCCTTACGCTTGCTCATGCAGTGATCCGCTCAAGCCAATCTGCGTAGTTCTGCAATGCCTCACGCATCGCATCGGTGTGCTTGCTTCGATTGTAAACGCC
>Ga0306920_100002959_pt1 | contig 21508 bp, 14 predicted proteins | sample flu12Cox44000170_FD_204666 | JGI IMG/M metagenome (GOLD analysis project Ga0306920, IMG submission 204666) | Lab enrichment of tropical soil microbial communities from Luquillo Experimental Forest, Puerto Rico - flux4day.12C.oxic.44.000.170 (v2)... | ecosystem: Environmental > Terrestrial >...
GAAGTATAAACTTTCTGGCCGGGCTTCAAATCAGCCTGCTTCGACAGAAAATTGAGGTCTAAAAGCGGTGTGAGTCCACTGGTCACGCGCTGGCCGGAAACAATCCCCTGTTCACGGCTGCCTTCGACTGAGGCTGCAACCCGGCAGTTTTCATCAGAAATCAGCAAAACGACCGAAATCGTGTCGCTTACGGTCGTCGTTTTTCCGACCAACCCAACGTCGGTTACTACCGGCATGTCCGTTTCGATGGCGTCTCTTTTGCCGCGGTTTATGGTGAGTGTTCGCCACCAACTGGACGAATCGCGTACGATCACTTCAGCTGCGACTAACTTAAACACCGACCGCTCGCGGTAATTGAGAGCGTGGCGCAGACGATTCACTTCGTGCTCGACATCGCGCAAGCCCTGGTTGGTCGCCCGCAGTTCTCGATTTTCGACGTTTAAGGCAGCGTTCAGATGCTCCAATTCGTCGAGCGACTTTAAGCCTGAGCGAACAGAAGTAATCTGCTTTTTGATTCCAGACCCACCGGTCAAAAACGGCGCCAGCATCCGATATACACCGGTCTTGAACTTCTGCGTCGTTTCCGGTCCGAAGCTGAGGAAATACCCCAGAATGGCGCCGAAAATCAGTAGCGCGATGATGTTTGTGCGGCTCATTGGAATTGCTGATTGGCGATTGCCGATTGCCGAGTCGACAACTCACCGGCAGACGCCTAACGAGCTTTCCGATTTCCGATGTCCGGTGTCCGCCATTATTAACGCCACTGGCGATCGGCTGATGCCACCTGACGCAAAAACTTAAGTTCATTGAGGCATTTGCCTGTCCCCTCCGCCACTGCACTGAGCGGGTCTTCCGCTACGTGGACAGGCAACCCGGTTTCCTCACTCAAAAGCTTGTCAAAGCCGCGCAGCAATGCGCCACCGCCTGCCAGCACAAGGCCGCGATCAACCAAGTCCGCCGAAAGCTCGGGCGGACAACGCTCGAGGGTGATGCGCACCGAATCGACAATCGTCGAGATCGGTTCCAGCAAAGCTTCGCGCACTTCTTGAGAGGTAATCATCAGTGTTTTGGGCAGGCCAGCCACCAGATCGCGCCCTTTAACTTCGACGCTCGTTTCCTTTTCACTCGGATACGCCGAGCCAATTTTGATTTTGATTTCCTCAGCGGTCCGTTCGCCAACCATTAGATTGTAGGCGCGCTTCATGTATTGCACGATCGCCTCATCCAATTCATCGCCGGCCACGCGGACGCTTCGACTAAACACAATTCCCGAAAGGGAAATGATCGCGACTTCCGTCGTTCCGCCGCCGATATCGATGATCATATTGCCGGCGGGGTCCTGCACTGGTAATCCGACACCGATCGCCGCCGCCATCGGTTCCTCGATCAAATAAACTTCCCGCGCGCCGGCATGTGTGGCTGATTCACGTACGGCGCGCTTTTCCACTTCCGTGATTCCAGATGGAACCGCGATGACGACGCGCGGTTTTACCCGCACCTTCCGATTATGCACTTTAGTGATGAAATGCCGCAACATCGCCTCCGTGACTTCGAAATCGGCGATCACGCCATCCTTGAGCGGACGCACCGCGACGATATTTGCTGGCGTGCGACCAAGCATTCGCTTGGCTTCGTCCCCAACAGCGAGCACTCGGTTCGTACCCGCCTGCACTGCTACGACTGATGGCTCACGTAAAACGATCCCCTGATCTTTTACGTAAACAAGAGTGTTCGCTGTGCCCAGATCGATCCCGATGTCGCTGGATAGCCAGCCGAAAAATCCGTTGAACATGAATTATTTATTAGCAGCACTGTCCAGCTCGAAGGAAACGCGTTTACGCGGCGCGATTCGGCCGGCTGAAACGCGGTAACATGAGAAGGCGTAGCCCGCCGTCAAGCGTATTTATCTTGTAGTGATGGACTATTGGAGTGCTGGCGAGCTTGCTATTACTGCATTACTTTTTTACTCCATCACTCAATGGGAAAAGTGATCATCGCCCCATCCATTCTTGCGGCAGATTTCTCGAGGCTGGCTGAGGAAATTCATCGTGTCGAAGCCGCAGGCGCGGATTGGATTCATTGCGACATCATGGACGGCCATTTCGTCGACAACATTTCGTTCGGACCGGACATAGTGCGGCTCGTACGCAAAGAAACAATGCTGCCGCTGGATGTACATCTAATGATCGAGCATGCCGATCACTATGTGCCTCGATTTGTCAAGGCTGGCGCAAACTCGATCACCGTCCACGTGGAAACCGAAGCCAGACACGACGTCGTGAAAACGTTGCAGCAGATTCGAGATGGAGGTTGCCGTGCCGGCCTCACGCTAAATCCCGAAACTCCATTTGAGCTCGTCGAACCGTTCTTCGGCAAGTTCGATATGCTGCTCGTCATGACTGTTCATCCTGGTTTTGGCGGACAACCGTTCCGCACTGATCAGATGGAAAAGGTCAGGCGCGCAGCTAAATGGAATCAATCCAGCATGCACAAGATCGACATCGAGGTGGATGGCGGCATTAATCCAAAAACGGCCCGAATTTCGATCGAAAACGGTGCGAACGTTCTTGTCGCCGGCACGTCAATTTTTCATTCCGATGATTACGCCAAAGCAATTGGTGAATTGCGCGGCGAATGAGATGCCCAAGATCCGGCGCTTAGCGTATTTCCGCCGCTCCCGTGGCTACGACCGGCTCAGCTTCTTCAGTGGTCTCAGCCATCACTTCGTCAGTCTGCGTGACGCGTACAACTTCTTCAATCGTTGTTCTGCCCTGGGCTACGCGTCGCCAGCCATCCTGCCGCAAAGTCTCCATACCTTCGGCAATAGCGCATTGCTTCAACTCGCTGCCATCCCGCCTTTGCATAATCAGCCTTCGTAAGGGTTCGGTGATAACGCAAACTTCGTAGATCGCAGCACGTCCCTGGTAACCGGTTTGGCGGCACTGATCGCAGCCCGCACCGCGCCGGAAGCTAGTGCCGAGTTCTTTCACAGGCACACCAATTTCAGCGAGGTAATCGCGCGGATAATCGACTACTTCGACGCAATCCGGACAAATCGTGCGCACGAGCCTCTGGGCGATAAACGACTTCACTACCGAGGCGAGCAGAAACGGTTCGACGTCCATGTCGAGCAAACGTGTAATGCCACCTACCGCGTCATTTGTGTGTAGTGTGCTGAACACAAGATGACCCGTCATCGCGGCCCGAATCGCAATGTCCGCAGTCTCGATGTCTCGAATTTCACCGACCATGACCACATTCGGGTCTTGTCGCAAAATATGTCGCAGGCCTTTGGCGAAAGTGAGGTCAATCTCTGGTTTCACGTCGATCTGCGAGACACCAGGGATTCGATATTCCACCGGTTCTTCAATCGTAATGATCCGGCGCTGCACGGAATTGATGCTGCTGAGAAAACAATACAGCGAGGTCGATTTCCCGCAGCCGGTCGGACCCGTTAGCAGGATAATGCCATTCGGTTGGGCGAGGAGGTTCCGAATGATCTTTTCCTGCTTATCGCCCAAATCGAGGCGCTCGAAATTGAATTGCTGTTCGCCGCGGCTTAGCAAACGCAGGCTGATTGACTCTCCGTTGACGGTTGGAATCGTCGACACGCGCACGTCTATCTCCACATTGCTCGCGTGCAAATTCATTCGCCCGTCCTGAGGAAGCCGACGCTCGGCAATATCCATGTGCGACATCACCTTCAAACGCGAGATAATTGCGGACTGCAACACGCGCAATTGCGGTGGCACAGCGACTTCGTGCAAAATACCGTCGATCCGATACCGAATGCGTAGATCGTTTTCCAGCGGTTCAACGTGAATATCAGTCGCACGTTCTGCAATAGCTTCGCGAATGATCTGGTTAACAAATTTGACCACCGAAGCTTCGGGATCGTCGGCATTCAGCTCAATCGCTGTCTCGACGTCCTCCAGGACGTCCATAGATCCCCTGGTCTTTAGAATCTCGTCGAACGTTTCCGCGCCGACGCCATAAAGGGTTTTCATCGCGCGCAGAAGCTGCGCGCGCGGCACGAGCACCCATTCCGCCGGTTTTTTCAACAGCTGTCCGGCAAGCTGCCGCCCGATCGAATTGAAAAGATCGTAGGTTGCCAGCACCACCGAGTTTTCTTTCGTCTCGATCGGCAGAATGTGATGTTGAAACACGAAACGACTCGGCAGGATCGACAAAGTGGTGCGATCGATATTCTTCGCGTCAATCGAGACGATTGGCACCCGGAAAAACTTCCCGATTGCGCCGAGAAAACGTTGTTCGTCGACTTTGCCCGAATCGAGCACCTGACTTACCCACGAGCCTCCGTTGAGATTAGTCGCTAACTCGGCCGCCTCTTCGGTGGAAGGCACTCCGCTTTCGAGCAGTAAATTAATCAGCGACTGACTCGGAGCTGCATTCATTTAGCAGGACTCAAGGCATGTGTAGCGCCCGCCGTACGGGAACGGTAAGCGTACCAGTCACGCGCATGGAATAATTCTTTTGGAGGCGCGCGATAGAGTAGCTTACTTCTGGTGAAAATACGCCATCGACGGGGCCGCAATAATAGCCCAGGCGGCGCAACGCCGCTTGCATCGATCCAACGTACGCGGGATCCAGAACGAGTTGGTCGCGGCTCTTAAAATAGTACATCCATCGCCAGGGATATCTGGGCGCAAAGTCAGTAGCGTTCACATGAGGCGTCTGATGCACGAGTCCCCATTCACTGCGTTGAGCCAAAGGATCGATCGATCGAAAAATATCGTAATCGACAACATCAAACTCGTCGGCCTGTCCGACACTTGCGCTTAACCCGACGATCAAAACGAGTGCTATTCGTTTCATAATTGCGAGAATTTAATTCATGTCTTTGCTCGCGGGAAGATCCGGCGGCGGGAGGTTTATCTGTTTACCCGTCTCCACCTTGGGGCAGTCTGGACACTCAGCCTGGTCAAGTTCAGGACCAAAATGTGTATGGGTGTTCTCCCATTTCTGCCGCAGTCGATAAAGATCCAGCTTCGTCAAGGTCACCTCTGGACACATGAGAATGATTAGTTCGCGACGCTCCTTGCCACTCGCTGTGGAACGGAACGCCGCGCCAATGATGGGAATGCGCGAGAGATAAGGAAACCCTTGATAGTTCTTCTGCTTTTGATCTTCGATTAGTCCACCGAGGATGATCGTCGATCCATTTCCTGCGGACACATTCGTGCGTATATAACGCGTATCGATTGTTGGGACCGAGTTGCCGCTGATGTTTACGTTGCCACCCGGAACAATGCTGTCGATCTTTTGCAAAATATCGAGCGACACCTCCTTCTCAGAATTGATAAGCGGGACGACCTCAAGCTGGAGCACGACCTTCTTGTACTCGATGCTCGCCGAAACAGCAGCTGTCTGATTTATAATCCCAGCGTTCGCATTTGTAAGGGTATTTACCGGGACGGGAACCTCCTGCCCGGAAGCGATGATAGCTTTTTTGTTGTTGCTGGTGAAAACGGTTGGCCGAGAAATAACTCTGAATCGATTCGTGGACTCCAGTAGATGCACAATGGCCGCGAAGGCGTTGCCGGCTGCCACGTAGATATTGGTTCCGTTGCCAACGTTTTGGATGATTTGGCTGAAGTTGATCAGATTGGCCGGATCCAGAATATTGCCGACAACCGGTGCCGCGCTGCTGCCGGGGGCTACGGAGGAACCAGGGATGGGAACCCCGGGGTCATTGGTCGTAAAGACCTTGTTGTTACGCGAGGTGCCAACGAACCTTTTGTTGTACCTTGCGAACCAATCGACACCGAATTCCTCGTTGTTGCTAAGGGTCAATTGCCCAATCACCGTGCTCAAGGACACCTGCGGGGCCTTGACGTCCATTTCGTCGAGGATCTTCTCCACCTTCGTGACCACTTCGTGATTGCCGAGCACGATGATTGAGTTGGCGCGTTGATCCGCGATAAGCTTCGAATTCCCGATGGTGACTGCCTTGGGCACGGTGTCCACAGGCTGAGTGGAGAGTTCCTCGGAAATATTAAGCGTGCTGCCTGTACCCCCCGTGCCGGTGCCGGTGCCGTATTGACTCGTCAGCGACGAAGTACCCCCCGCACCCTGTCGCGGTTGCGCTCCACCTTGCGAAGGTGACGGGCCAATACCCGGAAGTCCTCCCTGTCCTCCAGCACCGGCGCCTTGTTCTGTTCCCGGTTCGGTCAATGCCTGGACAAGAACCGGCAACACGTCGCCGGCGGAAATGTATCTCAAATACCGGGTCACCGGCTTTGCGAACTCAACGTTGGCATCGAATTCATGAATCAACTGCCGGATGAACGGCATGTTGATCGGCCGTGTCACGACATGGATGCGGTTCGTGCGGATATCGGGAGTAAGTTTGATTTTCCCAACGATTACTGCTTCTTCGGAAAGGAGACCGCCGCCGCCTTCGACCGGCACTGGCTGCGGCACACCTCCGGGTACCTTTACGCCCCGAACACCCGGCTGACCCGGCGTCTCGGCGCCCTTCTCGAAAATATCCTTGAGCATGTCGACGACTTTGCTGGCGTCGGCGCGATCGAGCTTGATGAACTCGCTCACCACTTCCGCCGGCGCCACGTCTACCTGCTCAATTACTCCGGCAAGTTGCCGAATAATGTCAGCGTTCTGGGTCACAAGCAGGCTAGATGATTTAGGCAGCGCCAAAATGTTGATCGTGCCCGAACTTCCCTGAAAATACGCCATCAAAACTTGCTGAAGTTCCTGCGGGTCGGCGTACTGCAGGCGGAACAAAAAGCTGACCACGGGATTTCCCGCCGGGATATCGGCCAAATCCGAGATGATCGGAACCGGCGCTTTGCGCGGATTCTGGCCTGCGCCGACGACACTAACGATGTCGCGACCCGATGGAACGAGTGAAATTCCGTTAAGCGCCATGCTCATCTCAATGATCTTGATCGCCTCTTCGCGCGACACATCTTTGGCGATAAAAATATTGACCTTGCCCTGCACGAAATTATCCATCACCAACTTCTTGCCGGTGAGCTGCTCGTAGAGGTGCAACACGTCGACTACGTCACTGTTGGGAAATTGCAGCCGCACAGTAGCCGGCGCGTTCGGCGGAGCGGTGGGTGCATCCTCCTGTGTGGGCGGACTGACTCCCTTTACCGCCGGCAGCGTGGGACGCTGCGAGTCGCGCTGAGCGGAAACTACGGTCGCGCCTGCAAGCACGAGCGTCACGATGCAGAAAAGCCGATGCACAGTCCTCTTTTGCTGGATGGCGGAGCGTAGTAGATTTCTGAGACCCGTCAACGTATTTCCCTCAGTGGAATAGTGCTTCAGTGCTAGGCCTGGACGCGCTGGGGACTGCTAGCTTATAAGAGATCGGTGTCATTGCAAACGAGACTGACGCTTCCCGTCATCTGCAGTATGCTCATGGCGGCCTTTGTTTGTGCTGCAGCCGAACAGTCTCCGAATTCAGTTTCTCAGATTCAATCTGTCCTCAGCGCTCAGCAGGACGCCTGGAACCGCGGCGACATCGATGCGTTCATGAACAGCTACGCGCGATCGGCATCGACGGTGTTTATATCAGAAGACGAAGTCAGGCGCGGTTGGGAAACAGTTCGCGAACGGTACCGCCTGAAATATTCCGATCGCGCGAAGATGGGGAGGCTTAGTTTTTCTGACATTGAAGTCACGATGCTTTCGCCTGATGCGGCAGTGGTTCTCGGCGCTTGGCGGCTAAAGCGCGGAAACGATGAGCCGCACGGACGGTTCACACTCATCTTCAAACGCCTGCCGGAAGGCTGGCGGATTGTTCACGATCATACGTCCGCGGCTCCGCCAAGTAAGTGATTGGTGACAAAGTTACATCGTTACATGGCATTCCTTTGTAACGTTGTAACTCTATTAACTTTTTAACCTCATGAGAAGCTTCTCATGAATATTGTCGAACCCGCCGTTGCTGAAAACCACGACCACGTCGTTTGGGCGCAGCATCGGAACGATTCGGTCCACAATCGCATTAGCATTTTGCTCGTAGAACGCGGGCCGGCCCGCCTTTGCGATCGCAGCAACCACCTGCTCCGGTTTTAGCCGCTGATCCTCCGGGATTTGTTCCAGCCGGGCGACCTGCGAGATGAAAACACCATCGGCTATTTTGAGTGCTTCGGGAAGTTGCTGCTGGAACACCGCACGTCGAGTCGTATTCGAGCGGGGCTCGAAGACCGCCCACAACCGCTGCTCCCGAAAGCGATGACGGAGTGCCTGCAATGTTTGAGCGAGCGCAGTGGGATGATGCCCGAAATCGTCGATCACTTTAACGCCGCCAGCTTCGCCGCGAAGCTCCTGCCGTCGCGCAATGCCCGAGAAACTGTTGAATGCGCTGGCGATTTTTGCCGTCGGCACATTATAAAAGCGCGCCGCGGTCGCCGCCATCGCGGCGTTATGAACATTGAATTCGCCAACAAGTGGAATTTCGAAGACGTCCTCGCCTAGTTGGAATCGAGAGGCGTCGAACGAGTAAGAAACATCTCGAATTCGTTGCGCGCAGTTTTTTGAGAAACCGACCTCGACCATCTGGGCAAGGCAGTCTTTGGCGACCTCAACCGAATTCGGATCGTCGCCGTTCACGACGACCATGCCGTTTTGAGGAACGATGTTCAGCAAGCGCCGAAAGCTGAGCTTGATCTCATCGAGATTGTTGAAGATATCCGCGTGATCGAACTCAATGTTGTTCACGATCACGAGTTCCGGCAGATAATGAACGAACTTTGAGCGCTTGTCGAAAAATGCAGTGTCGTACTCGTCACCCTCGAGCACGAAATATTTTGAATTGTTGAGCCTCGCGCCTTCGCCGAAGTTTTTCGGAATCCCGCCGATGAGATAACCCGGTTTGCGTCCGGCTTTTTCCATTATCCAAGCAAGCAAGGCCGTTGTGGTTGTTTTACCGTGCGTTCCGGTGACCACGAGATTATGGCGGCCGCGCAGGAAAAAATTCCTTAGCACCTCCGGCAACGACAGATACAGTAGTTTTCGGTTCAGCACAGCCTCCACTTCCGGGTTGCCACGCTTCATCGCGTTGCCGATCACCACCACCTCCGCATCAGCGGGGATGTTTTCCCCGCGATAACCTTGCATCAGCGCGATTCCCTTCTCTAAGAGGAAGATCGACATCGGCGGATACACATTGTCGTCCGACCCAGTGACCTTAAAGCCGCGCTCTTGCAGCGCGACGGCAACCGCGCCCATCGCTGTCCCGCAAATCCCGAGGAAGTGAAAACTCTTAGGCGCTTCTTTCACGCGCATTCTTCTACGCAGCGCCCATGATTTTGCCAGCCTTTGTTCTGGGTTTCGAACGAACTCCGCACGATCACGCAAGATGTCGTTGTGCGTTCTTGGCCGCTCTGTCAGAAAACTATTTCTTTTTGAAAACTTCGATCGCTTCCCACGCTTCGTCAGGCGGAGTCTGTTCGTATTCGAGCGCGCGCTGCAGATATATCTTGGCCAGCAGATCGTCGGGATAGAATTCCAGAAAACGCGAGAAAAGAATTTTTGCGTCTGTAAAGTCGCGCGCGCGAAACTTCTCCAGCGCCTCCTCATACGTCTCCAGCCACTTCAAAAACTCCGGATCCGTTTCTTCGCCTCGGGCAGCGACGAAAGTAACAACGTCTACCGGTTTAGTTTTGCCCTTCACCTGCACGCGAGCCACTGAGCGCAAATAAACTTCATCGCGCACCAGTTCGGCAGCCGACGCGCCTATCAGCATATCTACGCCATAAATGCGGGTAAGGCCTTCCAGTCTTGACGCCAGATTCACGGCATCGCCTATCACTGTCGGATCCATCCGGTCTTGGGAACCAATGTTGCCAACGATCACTTCACCGTGATTCACGCCGATACCCATGCCCAATCCCATCCGGCCTTGTTCGCGCCAAGCTTGATTGAGTTGACTCAACTCCCGGCGCATTCCCAACGCCGCGCGCGCGCAACTTTTCGCGTCTTGCGCCGTACCAAGGCTGCGAACGTTACCCCATACGGCCATGATCGCGTCGCCGATAAACTTGTCGAGCGTTCCGCCATTGCTGAAAATCACAGAAGTCATCCGTGAGAGATATTCATTGAGCTGTGTCACCAACGCTTCGGGGTCGGCTTTCTCCGCCAGAGTGGTGAAACCAATCAAGTCCGAGAACAAGATGGTCACCGGCACGCGCACACCACGAAGTGAGCTGTAGTAGCTGTCCGGGTTTTCCAGAATTTCGGTGACTAAATTCTTGGACACATAACGTTCAAGCGTGCGCCGGGTGCGCAACTTTTCCAGCCGCTCGAGGAAGTATTCGAATCCGAGGGAAAACGATCCGCTCAGGACGAGCGCGGACAGCACCGGGACGGTGAGCAGCAGCAGCCCAGCGTTGTCGTAAAGCAATCGCGCCGTTACAAGATAACCGGCTGTAATCGCCACAAGCCCGCCGAGACAAACCAGCGGTTTGCGCACGAACGCCACGAGCAACCAGGCAACCAGTCCTGCTGCACAGACGAGCATCATCTCAATTTTCCGCGGCGTCGCGCGCAAGAACTCATGGCCAAGCGCGGCAGCCATCGCCTGGAAATGAAGAGTTGGGCCCAACGTGCCAGGGCTCATTGGCGTATCGACCACGTCGTGCCACACCTGCGCAGACGGTCCGACCAGTACGACTTTATCCTTAAAAAACGCGCCACCGCCGTAATTCGCTTGCCAGAGCTTGGGATCGAACACCTCATAGAGCGGGCGAGGCTGGAACGCATCCGCCGCGGTGAAACGCATCATGTGACCGCGAAAATCGTCCGGCACGTCATTGGCGTGACCGATTTTCGCGAGGGCCCGCGCCGCAAACGATTCGTAAATTTGGTCCCCCGGTTCCGGCGGTAAACCGGCTAGCTGGCGGTTAGTCACACGGTACGTCGCAGCGCGAGTTTTGCCGTCAATTGCATCTGGCCAGAAATTCACAAAACCAACGCGGTTATCCTGCAATTGCGGCGGCGAAATCAGCGTAGCATTTGGAGTAATGGCCTGCACGCCGTTTTGGAAGTCGAAGTTCGCGCTGACGACAACTTTGTCGCGGTAACGATCAAGCGTGGCGTGAAATGCCTGGTCACCATCGTTAGGCGGATTGAAAAGCAAGTCAAACATCACAACGCGCGCGTCTGCCGCAGAGAGCCGATCCAGCAAAAGCGCCCAGATTTCGCGTGACCACGGGTACGGTCGCTCGCTCAGCAATTGCAGCCCACGGCTGCTAGCGAGTTCTTCGGGAGTCAGCGGCGGCAACTGCAACGTGCTTTGATCAATTCCCAGGAAAACGAAATCGGGCGGCGGCGTAGTCTTCCGGCCCTCGCGCCGGAGCAAATCTTCAAAGCTCTGTTCGCCGCGCCAAGGCACTGATATAAACGGGGCGGTTGGGAAGAAATGCCCAACAACAATCAGACCCGTCCAAAAAAGACAGATCAGCGTCAGTACTAATAGTCGCGCCCGGCTGAACCACTGCATGCGCGATTATAGCAAAACAATGCCGAATGACAGGTGATTAGTGAGACTCAGGCGGCTGTCATCCTGAGCGGAGTAAAGCGAGGTCGAAGGCCCGTCTGTGTCGCAGCTCCCCAGCCGCTCCATTTCCGCGAGTCTCCTTGCGTTTTCAAATCTGCGCGAGGTTGTTCAACGTTTCAGAATGATTCCAGCGGAGGCAACGCGGCTCGGTGGACTCACGTTGGTCACGTCTTTCTTTCTTCGCGCAGGCATCATTCATCTTGCCGGGAACATGTATTTCCTGCTGGCGTTTGGGCATGCCGTAGAAAATTTTCTGCATCCACTACGTTATCTGGCGCTCACTTCACTGGGAGCATTCATCGGTGACCTGGCGCATATCGCTCTTGATCCTCGTTCGCCGCAGTGAGCCTCCTCGCGTGGCTCGTTTGGCGAAAACCTAACGAGAAAACTCGCCTGCTTGAATGACGAAATCCAAATGAAAACTGTTTGTCATTTTGTGTTCAGCATTTAGTTTCCGACCCCGCGATCTCTCCGCCTATCCTGCGTCCGTGGGATAACTCAGTGAGCGAGGCCGGAAAGATCGATAACGGAACAACAGCTCACTGAACGAGGAGCTCCGAAAACATTCTCGGGGCAAAACAACAATGCCAAGAGCTACAAATGCCCCGGCAAGCCGTGCGCGCCGGAAACGAATGCTGAAAAAAGCGAAGGGTTACCGCGGCCGCCGCTCAAAACTTTTTCGTTACGCCAAAGACGCGGTCATGAAGGCCAAGTATTGGGCCTATCGCGACCGCAAAACTCGCAAGCGCACATTTCGTTATCTTTGGATCCAGCGTCTCAACGCCGCCGCACGCGCGAACGGGATGACCTACAGCCGCCTTGCCGAAGGACTCAAAGCTGCGGAGATCGGACTGGATCGCAAAATTCTCGCCGATCTCGCGGTCACCGACGAAACCGCATTCAAATCGATCGTCGATCAAGCGAAGAGCGCCCTGGAAAACAAAGCGAAATCGAAGATGAAGGCGGCGTGATTCGTGAATTGTGAATCGAGATTCGATTTCCCGATTCAACAATGTAACGATTCAACGATTCACGACATTCATGCACCCGCTCGAACAACTGCGCGACGACGCACTGCGCGAGATCGAAGCTGCGGGCGACGAAAAATCGCTCGAAAGCATCCGTGTAAAATATCTCGGTAAAAGCGGCAGCATCTCCGAATGGGGCGAGCGGATGAAAACGCTCGGCAAAGAGGAACGCCCGGTCGTCGGTAAGTTGCTCAACGAGGCGCGCAATGCCGTTACCGCGGCGCTTGATCAACGCGGAGAAAAAGTCCGTGCTGAAAAAGAATCCGAGGCGCTCGCGAGTATCGACATCTCGCTTCCAGGAACGCCGCACGACATTGGTTCTCTGCATCCGCTTCACCAAATGCACGAGCGCGGAATTCAGATTTTTAGACGAATGGGTTTTGCGCTTGCCGAAGGTCCCGATATCGAAACCGAGTGGTACTGCTTCGATGCTCTGAATACGCCGCCAGACCATCCTGCCCGCAACGAACAAGACACGTTTTATTTACCCGATGGGCGACTTCTGCGAACCCACACATCCACCGTGCAAATCCGCGCGATGGAATCGGCGCCACCTCCGATCCGCGTGATTGCCTCAGGTGCGGCGTATCGTCGCGACGAACTCGACGCAACGCACAGCCCGCAGTTTCATCAGATCGAAGGATTGTATGTCGATGAAAACGTCAGCGTCGCCGATCTAAAGGGCGAGCTCGAATTCTTCATGCGCGAACTCTTCGGTGCTGAAACCGACGTGCAATTTCGACCGCATTTCTTCCCGTTTACCGAGCCAAGTTTGGAGGTTTACGTACGATCAAAAGCTCTGAAAGGCGGCGAGAAGTGGATCGAAGTAGCCGGTTGCGGGATGGTGCACCCGGCCGTTTTTGAGGCAGTCAACAAAGCGCGTGGCGATAACGCTTACGATCCCGAAAAGTGGAGCGGCTATGCATTCGGACTCGGAATGGATCGCCTGGCAATGATTCTATTCGAAATTCCTGATATTCGATTCTTTTCGCAGAATGACCTGCGGTTTTTGAAACAGTTCGCGTGAATCAATTTTGTCATTCCGAGGTAGGGGCGGTTCACCGAACCGCCCGCTGGCGATTGAGGTCAATCGCTCCTACCCCCCTCGACATGACGTGAGACGAAATGAAGTTTTCGGTTAACTGGCTGCGTGAATTTGTCGATCTTCCAAAAAATTCGGAAGACATTGCCGAATTGCTGACTCGCGCCGGCATTGAAATCAAAAAAATCGAGGCGCGCGGCGCGAACATCGACAAGGTGATCGTTTCCCAAATCACCGCGTCCTCGCGTCATCCGAATGCCGATCGGCTCACAGTGTGCGAAGTGGACGATGCGAGCGGCACCAAACGCCAGATCGTTTGCGGCGCAACAAACTACAAAGTCGGCGACAAAGTTCCTCTTGCGCTTCCAGGCGCGAAGCTGCCGAATGGCACGGAGATTCGAAAAAGCAAACTGCGCGGCGTCGAGTCGGAAGGAATGCTTTGCAGCCCCATCGAGCTCGGCCTGGGCGAAGATGCATCCGGGCTGCTGATTTTGTCGACCGATGCAAAAGTTGGCGCGCCCATCGCGGACCTCTTTCCAGCGGATACGATTCTGGACGTCGAGATCACGCCAAACCGTGGCGATTTGCTGAGCCATTTTGGTCTTGCAAGAGAGATTGCGGCTTTGACAAATAAGGAAATTGTAGGGCAAACGCATCGCTTGCCGGCAGGCGGAGCGCCTGCACTACAAAAGGGAGGCGTTACAATCGCGGCAACCCGCGAATGTCCATTCTTCTCGCTGCGCAAGATCGACAACATAAAAGTCGGCCCGAGCCCGCAATGGTTGCGAGCGAAAATTGAGAGCGTTGGCATTCGCTCGATCAACAACATCGTTGACATCTCGAATTTTGTGATGCTGGAGCGCGGCCAACCCACGCATGCTTTCGACGCCGACAAATTAAAGGGCGGCATCAATGTGCGGCTTGCGCGTGACGGCGAGAAATTTCTCGCGCTCGATGGAAAGACTTACTCGCTCAGGCCGGACAATTGCGTCATCGCCGATCAGGAACGGGCGGTTGGAATCGGCGGCGTGATGGGTGGCGAAGAGACGGGTGTGACCGATTCGACGAAAAACATTTTGCTCGAAGCCGCTTATTTTCTGCCGGCAAGTATTCGCCGGACGGCGCGCGATTTGAATCTGCAAAGTGACGCAAGTTATCGATTTGAGCGCGGCGTGGATCCGGAAATGATTTTGCGAGCGTCGCAGCGCGCAGCCGAGTTGATGGGCGAGATCGCTGGAGGACCTCCGGCGAAAGAAATTCATGTTGCCGGCGACCTTCCAGCGGATCCAGCTGACGTTTCGTTGAGCTACGAAAAATGTTCCCGCGTAATCGGCGTTGCAATTGAACCGAAAACTGTCGACGAAATTCTCGCGCGTTTCGGGCTGCGCAAGACCGCGGGTACGAGCAAGTCGGCAACCTGGAAGATTCCGAGTTACCGCCGCGATTTGCAGCGCGAGGTCGATCTGATCGAAGAAGTCCTTCGCGCGTACGGAATAGACAAGATTCCGGGAAGAACGCGCGGACGCTTCATGCCAACGAGCAAGGCTGACAGTTCACATGATGTCGAAACTATCGCTCTACGACAATGGTTAGCGGGATCTGGTTTCTCCGAAGTGCGGACATCAAAATTGATTTCGAGAACCGCGATGACTTCCAACAAAGCCGTCGAGCTGCTCAATCCGCTAAGCGAAGATCACGTCGCACTTCGGCCAAATCTGATCAGCGGTTTGCTCGACGTGCTCGAACGAAACATTCGTAGCGGAGCCGAGAGTGTTTCATTTTTTGAAATCGGCCGTGTATTCCCGCCGTCCGAAGATGAGGAACGTCATCTCGGCATCTTGCTGTGGGGGAATTTCGCGAGCGGACTGCATTGGCGATCGCAGACGAGACGAAATCTCGACTTGTTTGATCTCAAGGGCACACTTGCAGGCATTGTTCCAAATGTGTCGTTCGGGTCGACGAAACGTCCTGATTTCGCGCTCGCGATCGAGATTTTCTCCAATGACAAGGCAATCGGGTTCGCCGGCCAACTCTCGGCAGACAAATCGAGCGCGCCCGGTCCGGTGTTCATTGCCGAGTTGGATCTGGACCGTTTTCCGATGGGCGGATCAGCGAAAAAATATCGAGAGCTCGATCGCTATCCAGCGATTACGCGCGACATCGCCATGATCGTGCCGGAGAAATTGACGCACGCTGAAATTCTACGCGCGATCGAAAACCCATCGGAACCATTGCTCGAAAGCGTGCAGTTGTTCGACCTGTTTACTACAAAGGAAGGAGCAGATTCGACTACTTCCAGAAAATCACTCGCATATAGATTGACATACCGTGCGAAAAATCGCACACTCACAAACGAGGAAGTAACCACGGCGCACGCGAAGATTCGCGAGCGACTAAAGCGCGAGTTGGGTGTGACGCTGCGGGAGTAGTTCTTTGAAAACAGAGCCGTTCGTTGAGGGTTGGGAAGAAAACCAGTGCTTTTCTCTCAACTCTCGACCAACGGCTCATGATTTACCCTGCGATGTTCGAGATTACGAGGTGTGATTCCCGAACCGCTATTTGATAAAACTAGGAGGCTGGGTTGTCGCAGAGGATGACAGGCCTTGATTGGAAGTCAGACGCTGCGGCGACGGTCATCCACCCGTTACTGAAAGGGAACGGGTGATCCGCCTGAACGGCATCGGCGGGGTAACATTTCAAACCCGGATCGAAATTTCGATCCGGGTTTTTTCGTGTGGCGCGCCCGGTCATCCTGAGCGAAGCGCAGCGAAGTCGAAGGATCTCGTGAAATCAGTCGTTCAGTTTATCTCAGGGATTGAAAGCTGGCCTCGCTCCGAAAGCTTTTGGGGCTGCGTTGCAGCTCAACTTCGCTCGGAGCGACAATGATTACGCCTCCAACGAATTTGAAAATTCATGCGCACCATAGATAGTCCGCGGTGAAGTGCACACACTTATAGCTCTCGAAGACGGTCGGTATTTCGAAGGCGAATCTTTTGGCGCCACCGGAACATGCGTCGGTGAGATCTGCTTCAACACCTCGATGACCGGTTACCAGGAAGTGCTGACCGATCCGTCGTATCGCGGACAGATCGTGGCGATGACCTATCCATTGATCGGAAACTACGGCGTCAACTCGCTCGACGAGGAAAGTCGTTCCCCGCACGTGCGCGGATTCGTCATCGAGGAACTGACTGAGGTGCCAAGTAACTGGCGCTCCGAAATGTCACTCGATGAATATTTGCGGAAATGGAATATCCCCGGCGCGAAAGGAATCGACACGCGTGCGCTCACGCGACATCTGCGCACTCGCGGCGCGATGAAAGCGTGCCTGACGACGGAAGAAATTTCGCCTGAAGAAGCAACGCGAAAAGCAATCGACGGCGCAGGTGTGATTGGGATGGATTACGTTCGCGAAGTCTCAACGAAAAAAATTCACCGATGGGACCCCGAGGACAAACTCAGCGTCCCATGGTCGATCCAGAAATCACCGGATGGGCAAGGTAGACGAGGCCTGCCGCCGATGCGCTTCCGAATTGCCGCATACGATTATGGCATAAAGGAAAATATTCTGCGCCTGCTTCGGCAGAAAGGCTTCGAAGTGACCGTCGTGCCGGCTGGTACATCGGCTGAAGAAGTGCTGGCCCTCGACCCCGACGGAATTTTCCTTTCCAACGGTCCGGGCGACCCCGCAGCGCTCGATTACGCACACAAAACCGTGCACGACTTAATGGGCAAGAAACCAATCTTCGCGATTTGTCTTGGTCATCAAGTTCTCGGGTTCGCTTTTGGCGGATCGACGTTCAAATTGAAATTTGGCCATCGCGGCGCGAATCAGCCGGTCAAAGACTTGCGCACGGGCAAAGTGGCGATCACTGCGCAAAATCACGGGTTCGCCGTCGATTCAGCGTCGCTTCCCTCGGAGGTTGAAGTGACCCACATCAACTTGAACGACGGCACAGTCGAAGGAATGCGTCACAAAAAACTGCCGATCTTTAGCGTGCAATATCACCCCGAAGCTGCGCCCGGGCCGCATGACGCCACCTATTTCTTCGACCAGTTCGCTGAGCTGATCGAAAACGCTTCGCGAGGCTAAAGCGATTCAACGGAGGTGAAGCCATTGACCGGCCCGAGGTGGCAGCGGACATTTATCCCATGTTCAATTCAAGCAATAGCAAACCTACACTTATGAAAACTGCCGTTACTGCGACGCTCATCGGTGCGTTCGCGGTCTCGCCGTTGGCCATCGCCCAGGAACACGAGCACGGTGATGATGCAGCCGCTTCGAAAGAAGTGACCGGGGAAGTCGTGGATATGATGTGCTACGTCGATCACAATGCTGTCGGCGACAAGCACGGGCAAGCCTGCGGGGCCAAGTGCGTCAAGAACGGCGGCCCCGTCGGGATCGTCAGCGACGGCAAAGCTTATCTGGTCGTCGGCGAACACAAGCCGATGAACGATCAATTGGCTGAGTACTGCGGGAAAAGGATCACTTTAAAGGGCAAAATGGCCGAGCGCGGCGGCATCGCCATGATCGAGAACGCCGAGATCGTAAGGAAATAGTACTGATCTTCGTCATTCCGAGCGAAGTCGAGGAAGCCCGTGGCAGTAGTTTACAGCAGCTCTGCGGGATCCTTCGACTGCGCTTCGCTCCGCTCAGGATGACCTACGCTCATTTATAATAAGGCCGAAGTGACGGCCGCAGCTTGCCCACTCGAAGAGCGTTTTCGATTTGCAAATCAGAGATACACTCATCGGACAGCTTTCGAATTTCGCCTGACTCGAGCGCAGCAACAGGCAGACCATCACGAAACAGGAGGCGGTTCGCAGTGAAGGCAGGGATTCGCGTTCCGGGTGTGACGATACCATGCAAATTTAACGGATCGGCAGCACTCAACGTAATCAGCACGCCGTTTGACGAGCTCTTGCGGACGGACCGCAACAGACCGATCGCTTCAGGCAACGCGAATTGTTCGCCGCTTACTCCGCCAACGAAATAACCGCCGCGAATTTCTCCGCGCGCTTCCCATCGCCGATAAGTGCGTCCCAGCTCGTACCACGTAACGGGGAAACTCTCCCGTTCGAGCAATCGCCGGAAAATAATCCCGTAACGGCGCAGCAATACTCGTGCGAATTTTTCAATAGCCGCTTCGCGCGGGCCTGCGCCGTTTGATGCGCTGCCCATCCCTGCCAAAGAGCCACTGCTCCTCGGCAACAATGACCAGCGACCCGCAAATTCGATACTGGCGAGATTTGTTCTGCGCCGCCGTTTTGCAGTATTTCGGCCAAAGGTCGGGCGTTTATTGGACGGAACGAGAAGCGCGCGTAACCCATCGAAACTGTCTGCGGTTACCAGCCCGAGCGCCGCGAGTTGCGACAAAGCCTCTTCAACTTGGGAAGACAACAAACCGCTGCGACGGACCAACTCGCTAAAGAAAAGCGCGCCGCCGCTTTGGAGTGCCTCAAACACAGCTCGACTGATGACCGAAAGTTCAATTGCCGAGTTCGGTTGAGTTAACGCGAGCCAATCCGTGAGATTTTCGCGCAGATAAAGCGCGATCGGACTCGTCCGCAACGGCGTGGATGCTCGTCCGTTTGGATTTTGCGGAATGCTCAACCGTCCCCAGCCAACTCGACCGGAAAAACAGAGCCGGTCCAGCCATTCGGGATCGTAATCGGCGACACGTGCCGGAAGTACAGCCGATTCCCACGCAGCAAGTGGCAACTCGCAACCGTCGAGCTGTTCCAAAACGGATTGCAAGCCTTCCAGACCTTCGACGCGATTTTCCTGGTCGGCTCGCTGCCAAGCAAAAAGAAAACGATAGAAATCGTGAACTGAGACCGGCTGAATTTCCGCGCGCAATCGATCGACCGTGAGCCGATGAATTCGCGCCAACAATCTGCGATCGCACCATTCTTGCTTGGTGGCATCGGGATGAAATTTGCCGCGCAACACAAAACCTTCCGCTTCGAGTCCGAGCAGCGCCGCGTCAATTTCCGACTGTTGCAAAACCAGTGTATCTGCGAGTTCTCTGGCCGTAATTGGTCCGCAAACCTCCATGCGTCCGCGAACGAATTCGCGAATCGCATCGACGCTTTTCCAAGTCTTTCCTTGCATGGAATCAGGCAAAACCAATTCCGGCTCACAGACAGCGTTCGGATAAATCTCCCGGAGCATCGGAAGCCGTTCCGCCGCGATGTGGAACATTTTGGTCGCGCCAGCACCGTGAAGTGCGCGGACGTGTCCGCGTCCGCCACAGGACGGACTCGCCGTGGCGAGCTTCGAAGGCGGTCCCGCAGTCGCGGGATCGCCGCACTCCAAAGAAAGAACCAACCGTGTAGCTCGGTTTTCAGCGATAAGCGTTGCGACAAACTGTTCTGGGTTTTCGTTCGTGCTTCGGTGAATCTCTTCCGGCGTCATTACGCCAATCAACATCAGCGCGTCGTGTAGTTCATCCGGATTCGTCGCCGTGGGCCACGCTTCCGTTTTAACCTTTTCGATCGCGGCGACGTCCAGAATACCGAGGCCGTCCTTGCCGTTTCTGTCGGAAGCACGCCGCATGTAAACAGCCTGAGTGCGACGTTCTTCAAGAGGCGCGTTGTCGAGAAATGCGTACGGCCGCGCATTCAGGATCTCGGCCGCGAGCGATGACGGCTCCGGCAAATCGCGCGCGATACATCGGATCTTCCCGTGCTCGATTCTGTGCAACACTTCCTCCAATCCATCGATGTCCATCGCTTCCGTGAGGCAATCATCAATCGTCTGCTTGACCAGAGGATGAGCCGGGATCTCGCGGTCGCCCACGATGTGCTCCAGGCACGCGAGCTGATCCGGGAAGACTGCAGCCAAAAGATTTTCCGATTCCATGCGTTGCAACGGCGCGGCGATTTTCGCGCCGCCACGGAAACGCGGCACGGCGAGCGAACGCGTTGCGTTCCAGCGCCAGCGAATCGTGAACATTGGTGCGTCGAGCAACGCTTGAACCAAAAGGTCACGAACTGTTTTGGAATTGAGATACCGAAAAACTTCGTCCAGCGGAAATGAATGCTGCGTACCGAGTGAAATCACGATCGCGTCATCAGTCGCTGCGGCCTGCAGCTCGAAATTGAAAGAACGGCAAAAGCGTTTTCGCAGTGCCAAGCCCCAAGCGCGATTGATTCGGCTGCCGAAAGGCGCATGCAAAACCAGCTGCATACCGCCCGATTCATCGAAGAAACGCTCGAGCACCAACGTTTGCTGTGAAGGAATTGCCCCTAACGAACGATATGCGTCCGAAAAATACGCGGCGACTTGTTCCGCGGCGTTTTGTGGTAACTGGAATTCCCCAATAAACCACTCCTGAATTTTGTGAGGGAAGCTGTGAGCTTCCCCTACAGACAAACGCCTTTCGACTTCCATTCGCAAATCAGAGACCGCAGCTGAGAGCTCGCGGGTGCGCGCGGGAGCTTCGCCAAGCCAAAATGGAATTCCCGGTGGCTGACCCTTTGCGTCCTCCACCCTAACGACCCCGGAATTGACGCGCAGGATTCGCCACGATGCGTTTCCCAGTTGAAAGATATCTCCAGCGAGACTTTCAACGGCAAAATCCTCGTTGACTGTGCCTACGAAAGTTTCCGACGGCTCGAGAATCACTCGATAATCGGCATTGTCAGGTATCGCTCCGCCGGATGTGAGTGCGGTAAGTCGGGCTCCGCGTCGGCCGCGCAAACGATGATTAATCGCGTCATGATGGATCAATGCCGAGCGCCGTCCACGCTTTGTGCTGAACCCTTCGGCAAGCATTGTCACCACCTGGTCGAACTCACCGCGCGTGAGATTGCGGTACGTCCAGGCTGAACAGACGAGCTCGAAGAATTCATTCTCATCCCAATCTTCCGTCGAAGATGCGG
>Ga0306920_100002960_pt1 | contig 21506 bp, 19 predicted proteins | sample flu12Cox44000170_FD_204666 | JGI IMG/M metagenome (GOLD analysis project Ga0306920, IMG submission 204666) | Lab enrichment of tropical soil microbial communities from Luquillo Experimental Forest, Puerto Rico - flux4day.12C.oxic.44.000.170 (v2)... | ecosystem: Environmental > Terrestrial >...
TTCACGGTCCTGGTCGTGGACTCGCGCATCACGCACTCCCGATCCCTGGGGGACGCTTTCGAGCGGATCCTCGGGCACCTTCGTGACGACCACCACGTGCGCACCGACCACCTCGGCACGACCAAGGACGCCATCATCCGGCTGCGCAACGACGCCTCGGTGGCCTGCGTGCTGCTCGAGTGGGGCGGCGACGGCGCCGGCATCGACGGGAAGGCGGTCGTGGAGACCCTTGAGGACGTCGGCCTGGAGGTCCCGGTGTTCCTCGTGGTGTCGGCCGACGATCTCCTGCGGCATCGGCGGGGGCTGCTGCTGGGCACCGTGCGCGGCCTGATCTACCCGGAGGAAGACACGCCGGATTTTGTGGCCAAGTACATCAACCGGCACCTCGAGGAGTACATAGAGGGGCTCAAGCCGCCGTTCTTCGGGCGCGTCATCGAATTCACCGAGTCGAGCAACGAGGTGTGGACCTGCCCCGGCCACAACGGCGGCATGTTCTACCGCCGCAGCCCGGTCGGGCACATTTTCTTCGAGTACCTGGGCGAGCCGGTGTTCCGCACCGACCTCGACAACTCGGTTGTCGAGCTCGGCGACCTGCTGGTGCACCAGGGCCCGGCACGCCAGGCCGAGGCGGCCGCTGCCGAGATCTTCGGCGCCGACCGCACGTACTTCGTGCTCAACGGCACCTCGACCTCCAACAAGATCGTTACCGGCGCGCTGGTCTCCCGTGGCGACCTGGTGCTGTTCGACCGCAACAACCACAAGTCCAATCACCACGGTGCCCTGGTACTGGCCGGCGGCATCCCCGTCTACCTGCCGAGCGACCGTAACCCGTACGGCCTGATCGGGCCCATCGACCCCGATGCGCTCGATGAGGGGCGCATCCGCGCGGCCATCCGCGCCAACCCGCTGGTCACCGACCCAGGGCGCTGGCGGGCCGAGCGCCCCTTCCGCCTGGCCATCATCGAGCAGTGCAGCTACGACGGAACCGTCTACAACACCAGGATGATCCTGGACCGCATCGGCCACCTCTGCGACTACATCCTGTTCGACGAGGCCTGGGCCGGCTTCATGAAGTTCCATCCGCTGTTCTCCGGCCACTACGCCATGGGCCTCGGCGACCTCGGTCCGGGCCATCCCGGGATCATCGCCACCCAGTCCACGCACAAGCAGCTGGCCGGTTTCTCGCAGGCCTCGCAGATCCACGTCAAGAGCCGGCACATCGAGGGCCAGCCACGGCACGTGAGCGAGCGCCGCTTCAACGAGACGTACCTGCTCCACGCAAGCACCTCTCCCTTCTACCCGCTGTTCTCATCGCTGGACGTGGGGGCCCAGATGATGAAGGGGCGCAACGGTTTCCACCTGTGGAATGAGGCCACCCGGGTGGCCGTCGAGACCCGTAAGACCATTCGCAGCGTGCTGCGCAGATACGAGGCGGAGGCAGACCCCGCCGGCCCGCCGCCCTGGTTCTTCGATCCGTTCGTCCCCGATACGGTCACCGTGACCGGCTCCCCGCACACGCAGGACCTGCACGACGAGCCCTGGGAGCAGGTGCCCACCCCGGTGCTGCTCGCCGAGCAGCAGTGCTGGCTGATGCGGCCGGGCGCGCGCTGGCACGGGTTCACGCACGTGACCGACGGCTACGTGATGACCGACCCCAACAAGATCACGCTGGTCACGCCGGGCTTCGACCGCCAGACCGGCCATTACCTCGACTGGGGCGTTCCGGCGCCCGTGCTCGCGGAGTTCCTGCGCGAGCGGGGCATCGTCCCGGAGAAGAACGACCTCAACACGATCCTCTTCCTCGTCACGCCCGGCATCGAGATAAGCAAGGCCGGGACGCTCGTCGCCGCGCTCGTGGACTTCAAGCGCTTTTTCGACGCCAACGCCCCGCTCCGGGCGGTGCTGCCCCGTTTCGTCGCGGCCCGGCCGCGGATCTACGGCGACGAACGGCTGCGCGACCTCTGCGTTCGCATGCACGACTTCTACCGGAAGCGGGACACGTCGCAACTGCAGCGCGAGCAGTTCCAGGCCGGGCACTTCCCGCAGATGGCGCTGTCGCCGCAGGAGGCCACCAGGCTGTTCACGGCCAACCAGATCGACTACGTGCCCATCGACGAGGTGGCCGGCCGGGTGGCGGCGACGATGGCGCTGGTGTACCCGCCGGGCATCGGTGTCATCGTGCCCGGCGAGCGCTGGGACGACCGCGCCGCGCCGATGATCGCCTATCTCAGGGTGTTCGAGGAGAGCTACGCCCAGTTCCCGGGCTTTGCGAACGAGATCCAGGGCGTATACCCGGAGGAAGATGCCGACGGCCGCGTGCGCCTGTTCACCTACGTCATCCGGGAATAGCGGCAAGCCGGGCCAGACTTTCGGTGGCGCCGCCCGCGCCCGGCTGGTAAGCACGCATCGTGGCCCCACTGCGCGTCTTAGGTGACGAGATGGCCGGCCCCTGGCTCCGCGTCCAGTCGATCGTGGCGCCGGCCGGCCCCGGCACCGCCGGCAGCGACTTCCTCGCCGTCCTGCCCGCCGCCTCGTTAGCCGCCCGCCGCGGGCGGCCGTTCGTCGCGTGCTGGCTGTGCCGCGCGCGCGGCGCGCCGCTGGAGTTCATCACGAACGCCGTCTTCCCCGGGCCGGCGCTGGCCGGCCGCCCGGCCGAGCCTCGCGCCCTGCTCTTCCCGCCGGGTGCCCGCGGCGTGCCCGCCGCACCGGGCTGGCTCGCCGCCTGTGAGCGGCTGGCATGGGCGCCCTGCCCCGGGCGGCTGGCGCCGCCCCTGGTGAGCGGGCCCGCGCCCGGGACTGAGCCTTCGCCCCTGCCGGCGACCCGGTTCGAGTCGGCGCTGGCCGCGATCGCCGGCAGGCCGTTCGGCTGGCTGGTGGTGGCCGAGCCCACCGATCTGCTCGACGCCGAGGTGGCCGAGCTGCGCGCCCGGGTGACGGTGCTGCGCCAGCATGACGAGGAAAGGTTCCGGTTCGGGACAGAGCGGGCAGAACGCCGGCTGGCGGAGCTGGACGCCTTCGGTGAGGCGGGCCTGTGGCTGGTGCGGGTGCTCGTCGGGGCGGCCTCCGCTGAGGAGCTTGACCGGATCGGGCCGGTGCTCGCCGGCTCGGCCGACGTCGGCCGTCATCCGTACCGGCTCGGCACGTGCCTGACGGCGCAGCCGCTTGCCGAGGCGCTGGCCGCGAAGGCCGGTGACCCCGGGGCCGCGGCGCCGGGCGCGCAGGCCGGTGACCGCGGGGCCGCGGCGCCGGGCGCACAGGCCACTGACCGCGGGGCCGCGGCGCTGGCCGCGAACGCCGGCGGCCCAACGGCCGGGGCCCGGGTGCCGTTGCTGGCCACCGCGGGCCTGCTGGCCGCGCTGGCCGGACTGCCGCGGCGGGAATTACCGGGGCTGCGGGTGCTCGACCCCGGCCGGTTCGATGTGACCAGCGAGACCGGGATGCACGCCGGCCCGGCCGATCCCGCGCCCGGGCTCAGCCTGGGCACGATCCTCGACGCCCAGGACCGGCCGGCCGGGGAGTTCCTGGTGCCGCTGCCGACCCTCAACCGGCACGCGCTGGTGACCGGGGCCACCGGCGCCGGCAAATCGCAGACGGTCCGGCACCTGCTGGCCGCGCTGGCCGGGGCCGGGCTGCCCTGGCTGGCCATCGAGCCGGTCAAAGCGGAATACCCGGGGATGGCGGGGCGGCTGGCCCCGCTGGGCCCGGCCGGCGCGGTCACCGTGCTGAACCCGGCGGACCCCGGGTCGGTCCCGCTCTCGGTCAACCCGCTTGCGCCGGAACGCGGCTACCCGGTGCAGGCGCACATCGACATGATCCGGGCGCTGTTCCTCGCCGCGTTCGACGCCGATGAGCCGTTCCCGCAGATCATCGCGCAGGCGCTGCAGCGGGTCTACGAGGCCTGCGGCTGGGACGTGGTGACCGGTGGCCGGCTGCCCGGCGCTGTGGCCGAGCCGGCCGTGCCCACGCTCGCGCAGCTCCAGCAGGCCGCCATGGAGGTCATCGGGGAGGTCGGGTACGGCCGGGAACTCCAGGCCGACGTGCGCGGGTTCGTCGATGTGCGGCTGCGCTCGCTGCGGATCGGCTCGGCCGGGCGGTTCTTCGAGGGCGGCCATCCCGCCGACATCGCCGGGCTGCTCCGCCGCAACGTGGTGCTCTGCCTGGAGGACGTCGCCAACGACGAGGACAAGGCGTTCTTGATCGGCACGCTGGTGATCCGGGTGGTGGAGCACTTGCGGTTGGCGGCGCGGGCGGGCCGCCCGGCGGGCTTGCGGCATGTGATCGTGATCGAGGAGGCGCACCGGCTGCTGCGGGCGGGCCGGGAGGGCCGGGCCAGCGGGCACGCGGTGGAGTTGTTCGCTGCGCTGCTGGCCGAGATCCGCGCCTACGGCGAGGGGCTGGTCATCGCCGAGCAGATCCCCTCGAAGCTGGCCGGCGACGCGGTCAAGAACACCGCGCTGAAGGTGATGCACCGGCTCCCGGCCGCCGATGACCGGGGCCTGGTGGGCGCCGCGATGAACCTGGATGACGGCCAGTCCCGCCAGGTGGTGTCGCTGGAGCCGGGGGTGGCGGCGGTGTTCGCCGATGGGATGGACCGGCCGGTCAAGGTCGCGGTGCCGTTCGGCGGTGCCGCGGAGTGCGCCCGGCCCGGCCCGCCGCCGCCGCTGCTGGCCCGCCGCAGCACCGCCTGCGGCCCGCGGTGCGCCGGCCTGCGCCCGTGCACCCAGGCGGAGATGCGGGCCGCCGAGGTGCTGGCCGCGCCCGGGTCGCCCGCGGACGCGTGGCTGCGGGTGTGGGTGCAGGCGGTGGTGCTCGCGTTCCTCACCAACCGGCGCCTGCCCACGGTGCCCGCTCCGCTGGCCGGCCGGTGGGACGGGCTCGGTGACCGGCTCCGCGAGTGCCTGCTGGCGGCCGTGGCCGACCAGGCGGTGGCCGCCCGGGCCCGGGCGCTGCGGCCCAGCTACGACCCGGCGCGCCTGGCGGCGGGCGTGGCCGGCGCGGCCCTGGCTGCCCTTACCCAGAGGGCCGGGCCGGGGAGCAGGCCCGGCCCGGGCTGGGTCATCCCCCAGCTGCGCTGGCTGCACGAGCTGGACCGGCTCTGCCCGGCCGCCGGGCCGCCGGATCCGGCCCGGCCCGCGCCGCCGCTCGATTTCGGCCTGCCCGGCCTGGCGGACTGGCCGGGCGCGCGGGTGGGGCACCGGCTGGCTGCCCTGCGGCGGCATCCGCTGTCGGTGGAACTGCCGCACAACCGGCTGGCCGCCTGGACCGCCCTGCTCGGCGAGGACGACCAGGCCGGCTTCGCCGCCGACCTGGCCGCCCTCGGCGTCGGGCTGGCCCCCGGCGCCCAGCTCGGCCACGCCGCCCGGGCGATGGGTGCCGCGCCCTGGCTGGCCGTCGTGCTGTCCTGGCCCGGCCGGTACCTGGCGCCGTGGCCCCGGCCGGCCGGCCGGCTCGCGGGAGCGGCACGGGGAGGAAAGCCCGGATAGGCTCATCGGCCATGGGCAAGCTTCCGATGCGCGCGCGCCTGGCCACCACGCTGGGCGGTGCCGCCGGGACCATGTCCCGGCTGGCCGGCCGCGGTGACGGGTCGGTGATCGGCGGCGTCATCGGGCTGCGCCTGGAACCCGACCTGCTTGCCCTGTTGTCCGCTGGCCGCCAGATTGTGGTGGTCACCGGCACGAACGGGAAAACCACCACCACCCGGCTGATCACCGCGGCCCTTGGCGCGCTCGGGCAGGAGGTCGCCTCGAACGCGTTCGGCGCGAACATGGAGGCCGGCCTCGCCGCAGCCCTCGGCAGGGCACCGGACGCGCCGCTGGCCGTTTTGGAAGTGGATGAGAGGTATCTGCCGACGGTCATCAAGGCGACGAAGCCGCGCGTGGTGACGTTGCTGAACCTGAGCCGGGACCAGATGGATCGGGCGGCGGAGATCTGGCTCGTGGCGCGGCGCTGGCGCGAGGCGCTGGCGGCCGCGCATGGCTGCTGGGTGGTGGCCAACGCCGACGACCCGCTGATCGCGTGGGCCGCGTCCGGGGCCGAGCAGGTCATCTGGGTGGCCGCCGGGCAGCGGTGGCACGAGGACTCCTGGTGCTGCGCGGAGTGCGGATCCCACCTGCTGCGGGATGAGCTGGGCTGGCGCTGTGGCGAGTGCGGATTCCGGCGGCCGTCCACCCGGTGGGTGCTGGACGGGGACCGGGTCATCGACTCGGCCGGCCGGATCAGCGACCTGTCCCTGTCCCTGCCCGGCCGGGCCAACAGGTCCAACGCGGTCATCGCGCTCGCGGTGGCCGAGGTGTTCGGCGTGGAGACCGCGCAGGCCCTGCCCCGGCTGCGGGCCGTGGTCTCGGTGGCGGGCCGGTACACGCGGCTGACCCGCCGCGGGCGGGAGGTACGGCTGCTGCTCGCCAAGAACCCGGCCGGCTGGCTGGAGGCCTTCGACGTGCTGCAGCCGCCGCCGGTCCCGGTGCTGCTCGCGGTCAACGCCCAGGGACCGGACGGCAAGGACACCTCCTGGCTGTGGGATGTGGACTACCGGGTGCTCCGCGGCCGGCCGGTGTTCGTCTCCGGTGAGCGCAGGCTCGACCTGGCGGTCCGGCTGGAAGCGGACCTGGTCCCCTTCGACCTGGTCGACGGGGTGGACCAGGCCGTCGATCGGGTCGAGGGGACCAGCCTGGACGTGATCGCCAACTACACGGCGTTCCAGCAGATCCGGGTCGCGCTCGGGCGGGCGGAATAGGGCGGAGGGCATCGTGACGGCCGAAGTTCCCCGGCGCCGCGGCGCGCATGCGCGCGGGGCGAGCACCCTGCGGCTGGTCTGGGTGTACCCGGACCTGCTCAGCACCTACGGGGACCGGGGCAACCTGCTGATCCTGCAGCGCCGCGCCCGGCTGCGCGGCCTTGAGGCGGAGCAGATCCTGGTCAACGCCGACCGGCCGGTGCCCCGGCAGGGTGACATCTACCTGCTCGGCGGGGGCGAGGACCTGCCGCAGATCCTGGCCGCCCGGCGGTTGCGCGGCGACGGCGGCCTCCGGGCGGCGGCCGAGCGGGGCGCGGTGATCTTCGCGGTGTGCGCCGGCTACCAGCTGCTGGGCACCGAGTTCGGCGGCGAGGAGGGCCAGCCGGTCGCGGGCCTGGAGATCCTCGACATCCGCAGCGGCCGGGGGGAGCGCCGCGGCGTGGGGGAGATCCTGGCCGACGTGGACCCCGCGCTCGGGCTGCCCCCGCTGACCGGGTTTGAGAACCACCAGGGAGTCACCCGGCGCGGCCCGGGCGTGGCGCCGCTGGCCAGGGTACTCACGGGGGTGGGCAACGGCGACGGCACCGAGGGCGTGTGGGCGCGGCGGGTGATCGGCACCTACCTGCACGGCCCGGTGCTGGTCCGCAACCCGGGCCTGGCCGACCTGCTGCTCAGCTGGGTGGCCGGGCGGCTCCCCCCGCTCACCGCCCGCGAGGAGCACTGGACCCAGGAACTACGCGACCAGCGCCTCGCGGCCGTGGCTCCGCCCGGGTAAACCCGCACGGACATCCGGCCTAATAAACGAGCGCCTGGGTGTGGTCACCCGTCACCTCGGCGACGAACGTTGCCGCCCCGGCGATCCGCACGCCGTCGATGAGGTCCGCCTCGGTGATGCCGCGCCGGGCGGCGCACTGGGTGCACAGGGTCACGGTGCCGGCGGCCAGCACGCTCGCCAGCAGGTCGCTGAGCGCGGGCGAGTGGTCGAGCACCACCTCGGCCGCCCGGCCGGGCAGCGCGAACCAGGCAGCCTCACCGGTGAGCCACAGCGAGACGGCCACTCCGCTGGCCAGCGCGGCAGCGGCCACGTTCAGCGCCTGGCCGCTGCGCTCCGGATCATCCTTGCCTGCGGTGACCTTGATGACCAGTGTGCGTGCGGGCATGAGGCGAACCCTAGCCGGTAACGGCCGCACCGGGAAATGTGCCGGGTGCCGGGGGTGGCATCCGGGCCGGGCGCCGGCCGCTGCGTACACTGCGGTGCATGCAGGGGATGCTCAGCGGCGGGCTGCTTGCGGCGGCCTTCGTGGCCGCGGCGGGGGCCGCGCTCTTCGTGCTGGTGCGCCTGTTCCGCATCAGCCGGCCCGGCCGCCCGCAGGCGGGCCCGGATGCCTGACGCCGGGGGATACCTGCCGGACGCCGGGGAGCCGCATGCCGATCTGGCGCCGCTGCGCTTCCTGCTCGGCCGGTGGGAGGGCGCGGGCGTCGGTGGCTACCCGACGATCGAGAGCTTCCAGTTCGGCCAGGAGGTCTCCTTCAGCCACAACGGCAAGCCCTACCTCATCTACGTGAGCCGGACCTGGCTGCTCGACGCCGACGGCGTCCCGGGGCGGCCGCTGGCGATGGAGACCGGGTTCTGGCGGCCCCGGCCGGAGGGCCGGCTCGAGGTGGTGCTCGCGCATCCGACCGGCATCGTCGAGATCTACCTGGGCGAGGTGGCCGGGACCAAGATCGAGATGGCCACGGACCTGGTGGCGGTGACCGAGTCGGCCAAGCAGGTGCGTGCCGGGCGCCGGCTCTACGGCCTGGTCGGCGCGGACCTGGCCTACGCCTTCGACATGGCGGCGGTCGGCCAGCCGCTGCAGCCGCACCTGTCGGCGCAGCTCAAGCGGGTCACCGCGGATCCCGGCTGACCGGAGCTGGCGCGGGCCGGCCACGATCACGTTGCCCGGCCGCACGGTCACGGTGAATGAGCCGGCCGAAAGCGGCGACGTGTCATGCCGCGCGCAACGCCCGGCGCCCGGCGCACCGGGAACGTGCGGGGAAAGGGAAACCCCGGGCGGCTCCCGCGTTCAGCGCCCGCACGCCCGCATGGTCCCGGCCAGGGCGTCAGGAACCGCCCGTCACCGAAGCATTCCGCGGGATGCGAGGCTGAGCCGCGGGGACCGGCTGGACTAGGCCGGTCAGCCCGGGGGCCCGGTGTCTGCCGTGTATTCGCCGGCCGCCGCCATTGCGGCACGCGCACCAGCCTGGGCTGGCCCGCTGCGGCCGAAGATCGCGCTGAGCGCGGGTGCCGCGGTGGCACCTCCGCCAGCACGCCCGGCGGGACGGCGGCTAGCTGACAGCCACCTCGCGAGTCCTACTGCCATGCATGCTGTTGGACCACCTCCTTTCCCGCGTAGACCGGAGGTTATGCCAGGGCACCCCGCGCGGGCAAGGGCTTATCGCCGCGCGGCGGGCCGCCGGTGGTCCCGGAGCGGCCGTGCGGGAGCTACTCTCGGGCCATGACGCAGGCGTGGGACAAGACGCTGCGGGCCCGGGGCTACCGTGTCACGCCCCAGCGCCAGCTGGTCCTCGCTGCGGTCACCAAGCTGGAGCACGCCACGCCCGAGGAGATCTGGGCCGATGTCCAGCAGACCGCCAGCGGCGTGAATATCTCCACCATCTACCGTGCGCTGGAATTGCTGGAGCAGCTCGGCCTGGTGACCCACACCCACCTCGGGCACGGCGCGCCCCGGTATCACCTGGCCGCCGAGGCCGAGCATGTGCACCTGGTCTGCGCCGAGTGCGGGCGGATCACCCAGGTCTCCCCCGAAGCGGTCGCCCCGCTGGTGTCCGCCCTGGAGCGCAGCTACGGTTTCCAGACCGACGTGGGCCACCTGACCGTGTTCGGCCGGTGCGAGTCGTGCCGCGGGGACGCGCCTGCCGGCGGGACCGGGACCACCGCATAGCCTGGGACCATGGACAGCCCGCTGCTTGCCCGGCCCGGCGCCGTCCCGGCGCAGGGCATCGATGCCGGAGTCGCCGCACATTACGGCGACCCGTACGCGGAACAGCGGGCGCTCGCCCGCGCGGCCGGCCTGGTCGACCGGTCGCACCGCGGGGTGGTGCGGATCACCGGCGAGGACCGGCTGTCGTGGCTGAACACCCTGACCACCCAGGACCTGGCGCACCTGGCGCCGGGCACCGCCGCGCAGGCGCTGCTGCTCAGCCCGCAGGGCCACATCGAGCACCACCTCACCCTGGCCGACGACGGTAGCGCGGTGTGGGCGCACGTGGAGCCGGGCACCGCCGGGGCGCTGCTGGCGTTCCTCGAGTCGATGCGGTTCCTGCTCCGGGTGGAACCCGCCGACGTGACCGGTGACTACGCCGTGCTGACCCTGATGGGCCCGGCCCGCCCCAGCGCCCCCCCGGCCGGGACGGTGGTGGCGATGCCGGACTCCTTCGGCACCGACCTGGTGGTGCCGCGGGACCGGCTGGCGCAGGCCGCGGCGGCGGCCGGGCGGGACGGGGCCGCGCTGGCCGGGCAGGCGGCGTATGAGGCGCTGCGGATCGCGGCGCACCGGCCGCGGCTCGGGCTCGACACCGACCACAGGACGCTGCCGCACGAGGTGGGCTGGATCGAGACCGCCGTCCACCTGAACAAGGGCTGCTACCGCGGCCAGGAAACCGTGGCCCGGGTGCACAACCTGGGCCACCCGCCGCGCCGGCTGATCCTGCTGCACCTGGACGGCAGCGAGGACCGGCTGCCGGTGCACGGTGACCCGGTCACCCGCGACGGCACGGCGGTCGGCTTCGTCGGGTCCGCGGCGCGGCATTTCGAGCTCGGCCCGGTCGGGCTGGGGCTGATCAAGCGGACGGTCCCGGTGGACGCGGCGCTGCGGGCCGGCGGCGTGCCCGCGGCGCAGGAAATCGTGGTGCCGCCGGACGCGGGCGCGAACGTGACCATCACGCTCAAGCGGCGCGGCGCGCTGGCCCGCCCCGGGAACTGACCGGCGCGGCGGGCGCGGGTAACGTAGGCGCGCAGCAGGCAGGGCCGCCGCAGGCGGCAGCCATCCACAGCCCAGGGAGTGCCCGTGCTGCGCCGCATTCTGCTGGCCGCCTCGGAGAGTGACCGGGTGCGGCGGCTTGTCACCTCGGCACCGCTGGCCCGCGGCGTCGTGGCCCGCTACGTGGCCGGCACCGAGGCCGCCGAGGCCGTCGCCGTGACGGGGCGGCTGCGCGGCGAGGGCCTGCTGGTCACCCTGGACCACCTGGGCGAGGACACCCGCGACGCGCGGCAGGCCGACACGGCCACCGGCGAGTACACCGCCCTGCTGGCGGGCCTGGCCGCGGCCGGGCTCACCGCGGGCGCCGCAGCGGAGGTCTCGGTCAAGCCGACCGCGGTCGGCCTGGGCCTGGCCGACCACGGCGAGAAGACCGCCACCGAGAACATCTCCCGCATCTGCGCGGCGGCCCGTGAGGCGGGCACCACGGTGACCGTGGACATGGAGGACCACAGCCACGTGGACGCGACGCTGCGCCTCGTGCGCGGGCTCCGCGGTGAGTTCCCCGACCTCGGCTGCGTGATCCAGTCCCAGCTGCGGCGCAGCGCCGCCGACTGTGCCGCGCTGGCCGCCCCCGGTTCCCGGGTGAGGCTCTGCAAGGGCGCCTACAACGCGCCGCAGGAGGTGGCCTTCACCAGCCGCGCCGAGGTGGACCGGTCCTACGCGCGGTGCCTGCGCGTGCTGATGCGCGGCGACGGCTACCCGATGCTGGCCACCCACGACCCGCGGCTGATCGAGATCGCGGCAGCGCAGGCCCGGCTGACCGGCCGGGGCCAGGAGGACTTCGAATACCAGATGCTCTACGGCATCCGGCCCGCCGAGCAGCGGCGGCTCGCCACCGGGGGCGCCAGGATGCGGGTGTACCTGCCCTACGGCAGCGACTGGTACGGCTACCTGGTGCGCCGGCTCGCCGAGCGCCCCGCCAACGTGGCCTTCTTCGCCCGCTCCCTGGCCACCCGCTCCTGACCCCGCCCGAACTGGCGGCACCGGCGGGCCCGGCCCGGGACGGTAGGGTCGAGGGGTGATCGCGATACTGGGCGCGGGCAAGATGGGTGAGGCGCTGGTCTCCGGGCTGGTGCGGGCCGGCCGCAGCCCTTCCGATGTGGTCGTGGTGGTGCGCCGGGCCAGCCGCGCCGAGGAGTTGCGCACGTCCTACGGCGTGGCGGCCCTGTCTGCTGCTGATGCGGTCAAGACCGCCGAGACGCTGGTCATCACCGTCAAGCCGCAGGACATGACCGCGCTCCTGGACGAGATCGCGCCGCATGTGCCCGCCGACCGGCTGGTCATCTCCGTCGCCGCGGGCATCCCCACCGCCCTGATCGAGCGCAGGCTCGGCGTCGAGGTGCCGGTGGTCCGGGTCATGTCGAACACGCCGGTCCACGTCGACGCGGCGATGAGCGTCATCTCCGCAGGCCGCTACGCCGCGGAGGAGCACCTGCGCCGGGCCGAGGAACTGCTGCAGCCGGTCGGCAAGGTGCTGCGGATACCCGAATCACAGCAGGACGCGGCGACCGCGCTGTCCGGCAGCGGCCCCGCCTATGTGTATTTCCTCGTCGAGGCGATGGTGGATGCGGGGATTCTGCTCGGCATACCCCGGGCCACCGCGCTGGAGATGGTAAAGCAGGCGGTCTATGGAGCGGCCCGCATGTTGGTGGACAAGGGCGAGCATCCGGTGATCCTGCGCGAGGACGTTACCTCGCCCGGCGGTACAACGATCTCCGCGATCCGGGAACTGGAGCGGCATGGCGTCCGCGCGGCTTTTCTCGCCGCGATCGAGGCCGCCCGGGACCGGAGCGCCGAACTCGGCGGCGGCTGACCGCCGCGCCCCATCCGGCCGCGTTCCGGCCCTCAGCCGTGGGTCCAGGGTGACAGCAGGAAGGCTAATTGGAGGGTTGCCCTTTTCCAGGCAGGACTTACTCTGGTGACGGAGGTGACTGATGCGCCGTTTACGGCCAGGCGTAGCCAGCACTGTGTGGAAGAGGGCCACCGATGGTTGCTAATGAGACTCCCCTGAGTGACGTAAGGTTCCTGACCGTGGCGGAAGTTGCCTCGATCATGCGCGTCTCCAAGATGACGGTCTACCGGCTGGTTCACTCCGGGGAACTGGAGGCGATACGGGTCGGGCGCTCCTTCCGCGTCCCGGAGCAAGCGGTGAACCAGTACCTCAGGGATTCTTTCGTCGCGGCGAGCTAGCTCGCGTGGCCGTGCCCGCCCCGGCGGCCACCACCTCTGGCTGAGGACGGCCGCCCGGGACGGTAATCTATGCCGTTGGCGCGTAAAAGCGTTGGCGTGTGCCCAGCCGGCGGGTGTCGGGCGTGCGCGGGCATGCCCGGTCCGGACAACGTCGAGAGGGTGGTGTTGTGGGCTCCGTCATCAAGAAGCGCCGCAAGAGAATGGCCAAGAAGAAGCACCGCAAGCTGCTGCGGAAGACGCGCGTGCAGCGGCGAAACAAGAAGTGACCCGCCCGGTGCCCTCGGGCAGCCACCCCCGTGGGGCGGCTGCGGGCGCCGGGCCAGGTGCGGGCCGGGATTTCCTGCGCGGGCGACGCGCCGGGCGGCCCAGGAGCACAACGGGAACAGGGGGAGCGGTGCGCCAGTTGACGGCGGTGGCCAGCATTCTGGCCACCGCGCAGGACGGCCGCGGCCGCCCGGCGCGTCCCTGGCTGACCACCGGCCACATGGTGCGCGGCGACGGGGTGGCTGCGGTCCCCCTGGGCCGGGCGGCGGGCCCCCGCCAGACGCACCAGTCCCCTCCCGTGAGCGGGGCCCGGGGCCTGCGGCACCTGGCGGGCACGGTGCTGCGCCTTGCTGAGGGCCAGGTGGCCGACGAGGGGCCGGTCGATGAATTCGGTTTCGACCCGGCCTTCAACTCCCGCTACCTGCTGCCGATGGCCCGGTTCTTTTACCAGCGCTGGTTCCGGGTGCAGATCCGCGGCCTGCAGCACGTGCCGGCCGCCGGCGCCGCGCTGGTGGTCGCCAACCACTCGGGAACGCTGCCGATGGACGCGGTCATGCTCCAGGCCGGGCTGCATGACGAGCACCCGGCGCAGCGGAACCTGCGGCTGCTGGGCGCGGACCTGGTGTACGAGATACCGCTGTTGTCCACGCTGGCTCGCAAGGGCGGGCACATCCCGGCCGCGCCGGCGAATGCGGACGCGCTCCTGCGGGCCGGTGAGCTGGTCGGCGTCTTCCCCGAGGGCTTCAAGGGCATCGGCAAGCCGTTCGCGGACCGATACCAGCTACGGCGATTTGGCCGGGGCGGGTTCGCTGCCACGGCGATCCGGGACAAGGTTCCGCTGATCCCCTGCGCCATCGTCGGTGCCGAGGAGATCTACCCGATGATCGGCAATGCCAGGCAGCTTGCTGGCCTGCTGCGGCTGCCGTACTTCCCCATCACGCCGTTGTTCCCGTGGCTGGGCCCGGTCGGGATGGTGCCGCTGCCGTCCCGGTGGATCATCGAATTCTGCCCGCCGGTGCCGACCAACGGCTACGAGCCCGGCGACGAGTCGGACCCGGCCGCGGTCGCCGACCTGAGCGGCCGCGTGCGGGGCACCATCCAGCGGAAACTGGACGACCTCCTGGACGAACGCGGCCCCGCTTTTGGCTGAGGCCTCCCGGGGCCAGTCTCTGCCAGACCACCCCTGACCCCACCGCCCGACTGACCGGACGGCTCCGCGATCTTCCCGCCCTGCGCGTCCTTCCCTCCCGGATGAGAACGCTTATCACGCGAACCGGTCACTGTGGCGTCCGATTTGCCCGGTTTGGGCGCACGTTTCGCGTGATACGTATCACGCGAACCAGCCGGGCCGGCGTCCGGTATGTCATGGTTTGCGGAGCCGCGGAGCCATCTTCGGGTGAGCGGATCTTCGTGCGGGTAGCGTGGCGGGCCCAGGCCAGCCCCGGCCGTGGTCAGCGGAGGGCCCGGCGGCGCAGGGCGATGCCGGCCGCGATGCCGCCGGCGATCGCGCCTGCCCCGGCCGCGGCCGGGAGGGCGATCAGCGTCGCCCGCCGCCCGGACCGGAAGTCGTGGACCGGCCAGCCCAGCGCGCGGGCGTGCGAGCGCAGGTCCGCGTCGGGGTTGACGGCGGCCGGATGGCCCACCAGCCGGAGCATGGGCATGTCGTTGGAGGAGTCGCTGTAGGCGGCGCAGCGGGACAGGTCCAGGCCTTCCCTCGCGGCGAGCGCCTCGATCGCCGCGGCCTTTGCCGGGCCGTGCAGCAGCCCGCCGACCAGCCGCCCGGTGTACACGCCGTCTACCGACTCGGCGACGGTGCCCAGGGCCCCGGTAAAGCCGAGCCGCCGGGCGATGATGCTGGCCAGCTCCACGGGGGTGGCGGTCACCAGCCAGACCCGCTGGCCCGCCTCCAGGTGGCGCTGCGCCAGTTCCCTGGTGCCCTCCCAGATCCGGTTGGCCATGTCTTCGTCGTAGATCTCCTCGCACAGCGCGACGATGTCGCTGACCTTGTGCCCGGCGACGAAGGCCAGCGCGGCCTCCCTGGCCGCGTCGATATGCCCGGGGTTCTCTGCGCCGCGGACCCGGAAGTAAACCTGCTTCCAGGCCATTTCCGCGAGGTCCCGCGGGCCGAACATCTTGCGGGCGGCCAGCCCGCGCGCGAAGTGGTAGATCGACGCGCCGCGCATGAGGGTGTTGTCGACGTCGAAGAACGCCCCGGCCGACGGGTCGGGGGTCGGCGGCGGGTGCTCGACGTCCGCGGCGGCCGCGGATGCCGCGCCCGCCGCTGCCGCCCCGCTCCGGCCCGGCCAGCGTGCCGCGGCCCAGAGCCTGCGCGGCCCCTGCGCCTCCTCGCGGGTACCAGCCACCAGCCGACCGGCGCGCGTCGCCAACGCGGCCCCGCCCGGCAGGACAGACCGGCCTCCCAGCACCCCCATACCGGCACCCATGCTACCCGTCTGACCTGGCGTGGCTGGTTAGCCGGAAAAGCGCCGCACCGCTGGTCAGGCATCAGGGTCCTAACCCGGGCGGAGGTCGTAACATACCTAGGGATGTCTATTTCGCTGGCGGTAGCGGCGATCGGCGCCCTCGCGGCCCTGGTGTTCACCGGGCTGCTGGCGCGCCGGTGCCTTCGCGTGCCCCGACTGGCCACGGTCGCCCTGCTCTTCGCGGCGGCCGCGCTGGCGGTCGCGCTCGTCGCTCAGGCGAGCGGCTACTACCACGGGTTCGGCGAGACTACCTTCCGGTCCGTTCAGCTCGGCGCGCAGCTGATCGCGCCGCTGGCATTCACCTGGGCGCTGGCCGAGCTCACCGGCAAGAGCATGGGTGCCCGGTTCGCCTCGCGGCTCGCGCTCGCCGCGCTGACGGTGGTCGGCGCGGTGGTGCTGGCCACCGACCCGCTGGGCAGCGCGGCCTTCAGCAAGTCCTGGCCCACCGCCTCGGTGCATTACCAGATCATCCCGAACGGGATGCTGAAGTTCGTTGCCGCCGTGACCGCGCTCGCCGCCGTGGTCGCGGTGATCGTGACCGGCATCCGGGCCCGGCACAGTGCCGGGTGGCGGATGCTGTTCCTCGCCGTCGCCGCGATCGCGGTCGGCTCGGTGCTGACCGACCTGATGCGGCTGAAGCTGCCGGTGAACTCCGCCTATCCGGCGATCTGCCTGGCCGCCGCGGCGCTGGCCTGGTTCGCGGACGGGCGGGCCGACGCGGTGCGGCTGGAATCGCTGCGCTCCGGCGGGTACGCCTGGGATGAGGACACCGGCTCCTTCATGCGGTACCGCGGCGAGGACTCGGGGGACTTCGGCTACCCCGAGGACACCGGCGGGTACGGCCGCCACCGTGGCGAGACCGACGGCCGTAGCTGGTACACCGAGGACACCGGCGGGTTCCGCCGGGACGCCACCGACACCGACCTGCGGGGCTGGTTCCGGCCGGGCGGTCCGGGCGCGGGCGGCGCCCGCCACGACGACGGCGGCTACGCCATCACCGGCCCCGCGACCGGCGATGTGGTGCCCGGCATGCCGCCCGGGCCGGCCCCGTACGGCCAGGTCGCCGGGCCGCCCGCGCGCGATCAGGCGCGCGATAAGAACGGAACGGGCAACGGCGGCGGGTTCGAGACCGGCGACGTGCTGCCCGCGCTGGCCGACTACCATCCGCTGCCGGAATCGGTGTCCGCCGAAGAAACCTCACGGCTTTACGGGCAGATCGCCATCTACACCCTGCTCGATGAGATGGCCGAGGACTTCGAGCGGCTCGCGGCCGCGGTGGTGGAGCAGGTGAAGAGCAGGGAGCCGGACACCCTGATCTATGTCATGCACGGGGTTCCCGCGGCACCGATGCAGCGGATCCTCTACGCGGTCTACCGCGACGAGGCCGCCTATGACCGGCACGAGCGCCAGCCTTACATCCGGCAGTTCGAAGAGGAGCGGGAACCGTATGTCCTGGCGACCAACGTGATCGAGCTGGGCGTGCGGCAGGCCAAGTTCCTGCCGCCCGCGCCCGCGCCGAAGCCGCGCCAGCCGCGGCCGCGGAAGGCCCGGCAGCGCGGCGGCAGCAGCGCGCGGTGACCGCGGCCGCATGGGCCAGGGCAGCGGCAGCCGCCGGCCAGGGCGCCCCGGTAACCCGGCGCCGCCCGTGATCACCCTGCTCAGCCGGCCCGGCTGCCATCTCTGCGACGACGCACGTGCGGTCATCGCCAGGGTCGCCGCCGACCTCGGCGTCTCCTGGGAAGAACGCGACATCACCCGGTCGGAGGAGGACCTGCGGGCCTACGGGGAGATGATCCCGGTGACCCTGATCGACGGCGTCCAGCATGACTTCTGGCACGTGAGCGAGCAGCGGCTGCGCAAGGCGCTGGCCACGGCCGGGCCGCCCAGCCCGCAGTGAGGCTCCCACCCCGGCGGCTGCCCGGGCCGAGGCGCCACGCGCCCGGCTGCGCCCGCCGGGACCGCTGACTTTGTGCAAACGTTCACAAGAGCGTACCGTGAAGGCAAATAGGTCCGGCGGGCTCAGGCAGGGCTCCGGCCCGGTTTAGCGTCCCCGCGGCCCCGATCTTCAGGAGCACCGGCGAATGTCGCGCCGCCCCAACGCAGCCCCTGGCAGCCAGGGCATTCCCGAGGCGACGATCGCGCGCCTGCCGGTCTACCTGCGGGTTCTGTACGCCTGCGCCGAGCAGGGCATCGCCACCGTGTCCAGCGAGGAACTCGCGGCCGCGGCGGGCGTCAACTCGGCGAAACTCCGCAAGGACCTCTCCCACCTGGGCTCCTACGGCACCAGGGGAGTGGGTTATGACGTGGACTACCTCGTCTACCAGGTCTCCCGGGAGCTGGGCCTGACCCAGGACTGGCCGGTGGTCATCGTCGGCGCGGGCAACCTCGGCCGGGCGCTGGCCAACTACGGCGGCTTCGCCTCCCGCGGGTTCCGCATCGCCGCGGTGCTGGATGCTGACCCCGCCGTGGTCGGCACCGAGATCGCCGAGGGCCAGGTCGTCGGGAGCAGCGATGCGATCGAGGAAGTCGTGGCGGAGCGCGGCGTGTCGATCGGGGTGATCGCCACCCCCGCGCCGGCCGCGCAGGGGGTATGCGACCGGCTGGTCGCCGCGGGCGTGACCAGCATCCTCAACTTCGCCCCCGTGGTGCTCAGCGTGCCCGGGGGCGTAGACGTGCGTAAGGTCGACCTGTCCATCGAGTTGCAGATTCTCGCCTTCCACGCGCAACGGAGGTCGGACGTGCGCGTAACCCCCGGGGGGAAGCGCCACTACCGGGGCGGGGTCGGGCTGGCGGCCCTGGCGGGCAGTGCCGGGGAGTCGGTGACGGCCCCATGAGCGTCCTGGTGGTCGGGCTCAGCCATCGCAGCGCCCCGGTCGCCGTGCTGGAACGGGCCGCGGTGAGCGGTGACGCGCTGGACAAGCTGCTCCACGACGTGTTCCATGCCGAGAGCATCGCGGCCACCTTCGCCGTCTCCACCTGCAACCGGGTCGAGGTCTACGCCGAGGTGGACAAGTTCCACGCGGGCGTGTCGGCCATCTGCGAGATGCTCGCCCGGCACAGCGGCGTCGCGCTGCCCCAGCTCACCCCGCACCTCTACGTGCACTACGAGGACGCGGCGGTGCAGCATCTGCTGTCGATGACCTGCGGCCTGGAATCGATGGTGGTCGGCGAGAGCCAGATCCTCGGCCAGGTGCGCCGGGCCCTCGCCCTGGCGCGCAAGCGCCAGACGCTGGGCCGCACCCTCGACGACCTCGGGGCGCTCGCGCTGCGCACGGCCAAGCGGGCACACGCCGAGACGGGCATCGACCGGGCCGGCGCAAACCTGGTGACGGTGGGCATGGGCCTGGCCGCGGCCCGGCTGAGCGCGGCCCCCGACCCCGCCGGGCCGCTGCGCGGGCACCGCGTGCTTGTCGTCGGCGCGGGCTCGATGAGCGCGCTCGCGGTCGCCACCGCGGCCCGGCTCGGCGCGACCGGCATTGTCGTGGCGAACCGCACCAAAAATCACGCAGAACGCCTGGCGGCCACAGTCCGTGCCAGCACGGCAGATCTCCGCGACCTCGGCACCGCCCTCGCCGCTGCGGACCTGGTCGTCTCGTGCACCGGGGCGGCGGGGCTGGTGATCCCCGCGGCCATGGTCGCCGGGGCGCTGCGCGCCCGCGAGGCGCCGGGCGGCGCCGGCCGCCCGCTCGTCTTCCTCGACCTCGCGCTGCCGCGCGACGTGGATCCCGGTGCCGCCGGGCTGCCCGGCGTGAGCATCATCAGCCTGGAGTCGCTCCAGGACGCCGGGGCCGCCCTGACCGCCGCGCAGGCCGGGGACGTCGCCGCGGTGCGGGCCATCGTGACCGAGGAACTCGCCGCGCGGGTCTCCGCGCGGCACGCGGCGCGGGTCGCGCCCACCGTGGTCGCGCTGCGGGCCAAGGCGGTCGAGGTGGTCGAGGCGGAGCTGGCCCGGCTGGCCGGCAAGCTCGGCGAGATCGACGACCGGACCCGTGCCGAGATTGCACAGGCCATGCACCGCATCATGGATAAGCTGCTTCATGCGCCAACAGTGCGCGTCAAGGAGCTGGCCGGATCTCCGGGCGGCGACTCCTATGAGGCAGCCCTGCGGGTGCTTTTCGATCTCGACCCCGGGGCGGTCGAGGCGGTGACCAGAGCCGATGCCGGACTCGTGGCAGGCGGCTTGCCGCCTTCCGCACTGCCCGGGCAGGAGGCCAGGTGAGCAGGTCGGTGCTGCGGCTGGGCACCCGCAAGAGCCCCATGGCGATGATCCAGTCCGGCCACGTGGCGAGGCTCATCACCGAGCGCACCGGCGCCCGGGTGGAATTGGTCGGGCTCACCTCGTTCGGCGACGTCACCCAGGTCCACCTGCCCGAGATCGGCGGGACCGGCGTGTTCGTGAGCGCACTGCGGGAGAGCCTCCGGCATGGCGACGTGGACCTGGCCGTGCACTCGCTCAAGGACCTGCCCACGGCACCGCTGCCCGGCATCCTGCTTGCCGCCGTGCCCGCCAGGGACGACCCCAGGGACGCGCTGATCGGCCGGAACGGCGCCAAGCTGGCCGACCTGCCGTCCGGTGTGGTGATCGGCACGGGCTCGCCGCGCCGCGCCGCCCAGCTGCGCCTGATGCGCCCGGACATCCGGCCGGTGCCGGTCCGCGGCAATGCCGGGACGCGGCTGGCGAAGGTGGCGTCCGGGGAACTGGACGCGGTGGTGCTCGCCTACGCCGGGCTGGCCCGGATCGGCGCCCTGGACCTGGTGAGCGAGGTATTCGAGCCGGATGCGATGGTTCCCGCGCCCGGGCAGGGCGCCCTGGCGGTGGAATGCCTCGCCGGCGCGGGCGACCTGGCGGGCCTGCTCGCTACCGTGGACGACCCGGGCACCCGGGCGGCCGTGACGGCGGAGCGCACCGTGCTCGCCGAGCTCGAGGCGGGATGCAGTGCGCCGCTCGGCGCGTACGCCGCCGGGACGGGCCTGCTGCGGCTCACGGCCGCCGTGGTGGCGGGTGACGGTAGCCAGGCCGTCCGGGCGTCGATGACCGGCCCGGCGGCGCAGGCGGCGAAGCTCGGCCACGATGTGGCCGCCGAGCTGTTGCGCCGGGGGGCGGGAACGATCGTGGCGGCCTCGGCCGCCGTCACAGCGCCCGGTCCGAGGGCGCCGGACCCGGCGACGAGGCCGGGCGGGATAGGTATCGGGGACGATGCGCAGTGAACCTCACACCCGTGATGCAGAAGACCGGGGACCCGGCCGCGGGCGCGCGGGCGGGCAACGGCCCGGCGACCGATGGGCCGCCGCGTCCGGGCCTGGTGGCCTTCACCGGGACCGGCCCCGGTGACGCGGGCCTGCTCACCCTGCGGGCCGCCGAGCTCCTTGGCCAGGCCGGCCTGGTGGTCGGCAGCGCGGAGCTGGCCCGCCGGGTGGCGCACCTGGTGCCCGCCGCGGCGACGGTGCTTGAGCTGGACAACGCCGGCGCCGACACCGCGGCCCTGATCAGCGCGGCGCGGGCCGGCCAGATCGTGGTGCGGCTGTGCCCGGGCGATCCGCTGCTGTCCGGCGAGGCGACCGCCGAGGCAGACGCGTGCGCGCAGGCCGCGGTGCCGCTGGAGATCGTGCCGGGGGTGCCGGCCGCAACGGCCGTTGCCGCCTACGCCGGCCTGCCCCTGACCGGCGACGCCGCGCCCGACCTGAGAGTCGTGCACGCGTCCGAGCTGAGCCGGGTGCCGGCGGAGTCCCCGGCAACGGGCAGCCTGGTCATCCTGGGCGCCGAGGCCGGGCCGGTCGACATGGCAAAGATGC
>Ga0306920_100002962_pt1 | contig 21500 bp, 24 predicted proteins | sample flu12Cox44000170_FD_204666 | JGI IMG/M metagenome (GOLD analysis project Ga0306920, IMG submission 204666) | Lab enrichment of tropical soil microbial communities from Luquillo Experimental Forest, Puerto Rico - flux4day.12C.oxic.44.000.170 (v2)... | ecosystem: Environmental > Terrestrial >...
TCTGGCTTCGCAACCACGCCTCCAACTGGGCTCGATCCACTTTGCTGACTTCCACCACCCATCTCTTTACGCCCATGCAGCATAGACGAATAGGGCCCTATACTTTATTCAGCGGCACGACACTAGCGGCGCCTTTTCTATATTATGTATTCGTGGGCGGCGTGCCGGGGCCGATCAATCCCAGCAGCGTGTACTCGAATGATCTGCTGGCTTTCGCGGTGCCGACGTATCCGCTTTATGCCGGACGGGCATTCGCGCATGTTGTCGCCCACTTCCGCAGCGGCTGGGTCGAAACCGCAGGTTACCTTGGGCCGGGTTTTTGGATAATTCTGATCCTATACATTGAGTCATACTGGTCGACCAGGCTGGGAAAATTTCTGATCCTCAGCCTGTTATTTGTCGGTTCGATGTCGCTCGGACCAATACTGCATATAGGCGGAATAGATAGAGGTCCAGCGCCGTGGCGCCTGCTCAGTAACCTCCCTCTTATCGAGCAAGCCCTGCCGGCCCGTTTTGGTATGTACTTCTTTTTTGGTGGCCGCAGTCATCGCGAGTGTATACCTTAGTCAAAGCTCGATTTCGTGCCGATCTAAACTGCTATTATCCACTATCTGCCTTTTGTCGCTGGCACCGAACCTTACGCTGTTCCGCTCCGAGGTAACGCATCTCAGGATTCCCGAGTTCTTTCGGTCCGAGCGATACAAACGCTACTTGGCGAAAAATGACAATGTCCTGGTGCTGCCGTATGCGCAGCCGGAAGACGGGTTGCTCTGGCAAGCCCGGACGGATTTCTATTTTCGGCTCGCCGCCGCGCGACTAGGGATTTCACCGGCTGAATTCTCCGCCTGGCCAGTGTTATCGACGCTGTACAGTGGTGATGAGATCATGGGGTTCACCGAACAGCTCAAGGCCTTTCTCTGCACCCAAGGGGTAAAGGCAATCATTGTAGACCCTCAAGCTGGGGGGCCGTGGCAGCGCTTACTTGCAGAGGCGCGCTTGGTTCCAGTTAAAACGGGAGGGGTGCTCTTTTATGAGGTGCCGCCTCCGCTGGTCGCCGAATTTCGAGGCGCCAGCGCGCCGGAGATGGCACGGAGGGAGGCAAAGGTATCATTCGCCGCTTTGCTGAATGCCGCGCGCCGATACGTGGTAGAAGGCTTTCCACTTCCGATGCTTAACCCTTGGCAAGCGCAACGGCTGAATCTGCTCGCACTGCCTGCGAACAAGCCGCCACCTCGCCCGGCCGATTTGAACTGGTGGCGCAATCTGTGGCTTGGCCCGTATGGCGAATCAATGGTAGGTATCGGCATCGTGGGCGACTACGATACCCTTAAGCCCTTGGTGGATGAATACCGTGCGGACGCCACAGACATTTTCTTCCCGTACCCCAACAAACTGGCGAAAGCACCGAAGCGGGGCATCGGCCAGCTACTAATCATCTTAACGCCAGACGGACTAGAGCGAGCAGCGAGCAAGACCATCACTGAAGGTTTTGACTCGGGCTAGGCGGAACCGACCGCGATGGCATCGCTGCTATAGTTGTGCGAGTTTTCGCTTTTACCATTCCCTTCCCTCGACCACTCCTCGAATGCATTCGCGAGGTGGCCCGCATGGAGGGATTATTCATTTGTCCCGAAGGCGCGGCGGCGGTCGCAGCCTTCAAGCGCCTTGCTGCCGGAGGTTACCTCCATCCGGAGCAGCGCGTGGTGCTATTCAATACGGGTTCTGGTCTCAATACGCCGAACTGGTGAAGAGTGAATTTCCGTCGGCTCGATCGGTCCGACCCTGATGTCTAGGACGTAGCGTAGCGCACTATCTTAGGCCGCCTTGGAGCGAGAGCCACCAAGGAGCGAAAGTTTGGACTTATGACTCGGATCCGGGCCTTGAAGTCAGCGTTCAGGTCCGGTCACCGCCTCCAGTCCCAATACTGTTTCGAACGGTTCGCCGGGCTCCTCGATTTTCCGCGTTCTTACAGCCGCTCCGTCAACCGCCCACCAATAGCACCCCAACCACGCGCTGAGGAGCGACAGAAATGCGCATAGACCCACAACGGCGATGAAAAGCGAGCCGTCCTGCGGGAAGAGCGCGTGCGCTGCGAAGTGAAAATGGTCGATAATAATGAGAACCCACCGCGCAGATGTCAACACATAGCTTAAAATAAGCGTCGTGGCGGCCCGGCTGGACGCACGGCCGTGGCTCGCACTCGTAACCATGGCCGCATACGGAAATAGCAGAATCACCAGGTAATGGGGCCACGCCGTCGGCGACAGCAGTATCATCGCCGCAAGCCAGAGTGACAGACCGCGCCAGTCATCGTCGGCTTGATCAGGCTTGCTCACTACCGTCGCTTGAATCGTTAAGCCGAGGATCATCAGACGCGCTAGCCATGTTACCGCCTGTCGCGCGATCTCCACCGATAAGGTTGGCGGGCCACCAAAGCTTCGGAACAGGCGCAAAATGAAGGAAGCCAGCGCGACATTGTCTGACGTCTCAAGCCACATTGGACTGGTGACGTAACGGACACCACGCACGAAGTCGAAACTCGAATGGACTCCAACCAGCACTAGCGTCAGCAACCCCCCGGCCGCGAGGGCGGAAGCCGTGTAAAGCAGTTCTCGCCATCGTCGCCGCACCGCAAGGTAGCCGATGATAAAGATCGGAAACCCACGCAACAGCACCGCGGCCGCGAGCGACACTCCCGCCCACGCGGCATGCCCCCTGTCCATCAGGCGCGCCATCCCGATCAACAATAGGAGGATCAAGATCTGAGATTGCGCCCAATAGAAATGCTCCCCAAGCGGCCAGAAGATCAGAGCAAGTGCCAGCGCGGCCAGCGCTGTCTTGGCCTTCAGCCCGGAGGGTGGGCCAAGCAGTAAGAATAACGCTGCCGCGAGCGCCGCAATCGCAGTCCCAATCCAGACCCAATACGCAGTCGCTGGCCTGAGCAGTGTCAGCGGCTCGAAACAGAGGATGAACGTCGGCGGGTAACTGCCCTGCGTAATCGCGCCAACATGAAAGAGCTTCGCGTGGCTGAACGCGAGGTGGAGATTGAACTTCCCGGCAATCGGTGCGAGGTCGGTCGAATAAGGATTATAACCTTGCCGCAGTGCCCACGCGCTCGCATAATAGTGGCTGAAGTCCAATTCACGGGTGCGGCCGGGCAACTTCGCCAGAATCGAAGCGACGTGCGCTAACGTCACCGCCCAAAGCAGCACTAGCACCGCCGGCCTGGTCGCGATCGTACCGACCCCCTCCAGGGAAGCCGCCAGAGTCGAAGATGAGCGCCACGGCGCCGCTGGAGGCATCGCACCTGTAGTTCTGCGAGTTTTCACTTTTACCATTCCTGTCCCTCGACCACTCACAATGAAAACCAAGCGCCTTAATATATTGGAATTGGCCAGCCGTTCGGGACTCGAACGCGGGCACGCTGCGATTGAAGGCCGTAGCTGGTCAGTTTTCCTGATAACGCTGCTCCTCGCACTGCCGGTTTGGCATTTCGGCGAAAGCTCTAACTGATGGGAGAATCGTTGGTGGACGCACCTGGACTTGAACCAGGGACCCCTTCGATGTGGATTTATGGCTCGGGTCAGGATTTGAAGTCAGCGTTCAGGTCCGGACACCGCCTCCAGTCTCAATACTGATTCCAACGGTTCGCCGGGCTCCTCGATTTTCCGTGTTCTTACAGCCTCTCCGTCAACCGCCCACCAATAGCACCCCAACCACGCGGCTTGCGGAGAACGCTGCCGTGTCAGAAGAAACGATCCGCGCGCTAGCCGGCCACGTTAGCCGGAAGATGTTGGAGCGGTACAGCCACATCCGTCTTGCGGCCAAGCAGGCGGCTATCCAGAGTCTCGAAGCCGCTGTTTTTGACGCAGGGTCCCCACAGAATCCCCCACAGTTTGAAGTGAGCATTTTGGGGATCGCTGAAAAAGCCTTGAACTGATTGGTGGACGCACCTGGACTTGAACCAGGGACCCCTTGCATGTGAGGCAAGTGCTCTAACCGGGCTGAGCTATGCGTCCACCGAAGGCACCAATTATTGCGCCACCCTTTGATCGCCCGCAAGGGTATCGCAAGGCCGAAGCCGCGCCGGTCATCCGAATACGCCGCGGTTTTGACAGTAATGAGGCCGTATCGAGTGGTTATTTTGTCCTTGCGCGTTGGCGGCAGGGCAAGCGGGACTGGCGCCGGTCTAAAATACCGGGCAACCGGGAGACTCCGGCGCTGTATTCAGCTAAATTAGCTGAGACGCCGAGGGGATGGTGCTCGGCGTTGAGCCATCAATCTGCTCAAGATTAGTCGGCGCTGAGTTTTCCGAGAGGAGTTATCGAGCGAATCGCCCATGAGCGAATTGGTTCAGACGCTTAAGCCCGGTGTACCCGTGATGGTGGCGGATCCGGTTACCTACCGTGAGTATAAGCTGCTGCTGCGCAGTGAGCACTTCATCAAGCCGGCGAATTTCCACAAGTTCTGGAAGATAACCCGGCAGACCGCCAAGGCCGTCGGGGTTGATATCAGCAAGATCGGCAAGCCGATGGAGACGCATTTGCGCGAGGTGCTGTTCTTCGACACTCCCAAATTCCGGCTTTACAATCACGGTTTTATCCTGCGCCGGCGGATGTTCTACAAAAGGGGCCTGCCGCAAAGCAATCACGAACTCACGCTCAAGTTCCGCCATCCCGACCGTCAGGCAGCCGCGGCCGTCGATGTACGGCCGTTGCTGCCGTGCATCCACGCTATCAAATTCAAAGAAGAAATTCTGATGGAACGCGAGAAAGCCGCCAGCATGCGCACGATTTATTCCCATGGCTGCGAGCTTGACACGCCCAACGTTATCCTGACGCAAAGTTTCGAGAGCATCACTCAAGTGTTCCCCGCACTGCTGCAGACCGGCGCCAAGGCCAAGACCCTGCTCAGCATCGTCAACGGTGTCGCGATAGAGGAGATTCTGGTTAACTTCGGCGAAATTGATTTCGGCGGTAAGGCCACGGCCAAGGCTGCGCTCGCGATATGGCGCAACCGAATGACGCAGGAACATCTTGTCGGCGAATATACCTATCAGATCAAATTCTCCGACCTCGACGGCTTCCACGGCAAGCCCAGGGAATTGTCTGAAGCGTTTTTCCTGAAACTTCAGGAGAACGCCCAGGATTGGCTCCGTCTGGGAACGACCAAGACCGCAATGGTGTATGGACTCGGTAAGATCCCAGTCACCAACACCGAATGAGCGCGCTGCCCGAGCGGTCGCGTTAGGTGCGATCTTCAAAAGCTTTTTCACCGCGGGTGCGATTAGCTTCGGCGGCGGCGTGGTCGCCTACCTGCGAGAGTACGTGGTGCGCGAGCACGAATGGCTGGACGACGAAAGTTTTCTCGACGCGCTCGAACTCAGCGAAGCGCTCCCGGGTCTGAACGCGGTTAACATGAGCGTCATTATAGGAGATCGCTTGCGCGGCGTAGCCGGCGCCGCCGCAGCAGTTGCCGGTTTACTGCTGCCTGGAATGGTCGTGATAATGACGCTCGGCGTGTTATGGAGCGAGCAACGTCATAACCCTCATCTACGTGCCGTGCTGATCGGGGTGGCCGCTTCTGCGGTGGGTTTGCTGACGACAGTGACGCTCCAGCTCGGGCATCGTCAGTTCACCCGGCCGGCGGATCTGCTCTTTATCGGCGCAACTTTTGTGGCCGTCAGTGTGCTCAAGATCTCGCTTGTCATCGTGCTCTTAACGCTGGGACCGTTGGCGGTCTGGTACTATCGCCCGCTTACTCACCCCTCTGAGAGCGCACACCATTTCCTGCATTTGCGCGAGCGGTTGCACTCCCATCGCGCGCATTGGCGTCATTAAGATGTATAAGCTCTTCAGCCTGGCGTGGGTGTTCGCATTGCTCTCGATCGTCGCGGTCGGCGGCGGCACCGCGGTTTTGCCCGAAATGGAGCGGATGGTGGTTCACCAATTCCATTGGATGGGCGATCAGCAGTTCCGCGATATCTACAGCCTCGGCCAGGTCGCACCTGGCCCGAATATGTTGATGGTAATGGTGATTGGGTATCGGCTGGCCGGGGCGGCCGGGGCAGCCGTGGTGGGATTCGCGTTCTTTCTGCCAGACTGCATTCTGACGTTTTTCGCCAATCGCTTGTGGTCCCGATTCTCCGAATCGCGCTGGCGCACAGCACTACAGCGTGGACTCGCGCCAGTTGCTATAGGGCTCATGCTGTCGGGAACGTATGCGCTGGCGCGGTTATCAATCTCCAATCTTGCGGGATTGGCTATTGCCGCGGCAACATTCGGGATACTTTCGTGGCGACGCACCAATCCGCTAGTGCTGGTTTCGGCCGGCGGGCTGGCCTACCTGCTTTTCACCATTCGCTAATGCAGACTTGAATGACTCATCACTTCAGGCCGGCTTTGCGCAGATCGGCAACGAGGCGCTCTGAAACTAAATTATCCGACGGCTTCACCGTCCTGAACATCCCGGCCTCCAAGGAGAAATCCGGATTGAAGTTCATGATGTGGGCCGCTTGAGCGTGCGCCTGCTGCATCATCCCCGATTCGACGTAGGACGCCGCCAGGAAATATAACGCCCACATAAAGCCAGGGTACGAATGGACGAACTGTTCCAGCGCCGCCACCGCTTCGCGCGGCCGGCCTAGACTATAGTACGCAACACCGACCTCCATCAGGTGAAAATCACGACGTTCGGGATCGCGGCTGATCGCCTTCTGCGCGATGTCAAGCGCCTCGGCAGGTTTGCCCGACCACAGCAGCGACGCAGCGGCCCAATCGGTGCCCGCACCCGTCCCCGAACAGAACCAGTTGGCGGTCGCCCCATTGGGGTCGAGCGCTATCCCGCGGTGGGCTTCCGAGAGCGCAACATCGACCTGCCCTTGTTCGGCCAGGGTAATACCCAGAATGAAGTGAGCCGTGGCATGCGAGTTATCAAGCTCCAGGGCCTTGTGCATCAACGCTTGCGATCGCTCTACTGCATGTTGATCCTGGCTCCACTCCCACCACCAATCGTTGAGTAACGTGGACCCCATCAGGACGTATGCGTCGGCGTAGTTAGGATCTAGTTCAATCGCTTTCTTATAGAGCTCAAATGCCTTGGCGTCGTCGTCTTTGTTTTCCCGCCAACTATAATCCAAGCCGCGCAGGACATCATCGTATGCTTCCAGATTGTCGGTCGTCTGGCGGGTCAGAAGCCCACGCTCGGCAAGGTTCAGTTGCAAATTCAACGTGGTTACGATCTTCTGCACGACCTCGTCTTGCACGGAGAACACGTCATTGAGTGGACGATCAAAATTATCAGCCCAGACTTCCGTGCCATTGTGCGTTTCCAGCAATCGCGTGTTGACCCGAACCCTGGTGGCCGATTTCCGAATGCTACCCTCCAGCAGATATTTCACCCCCAATTCGCGGCCGATCTCCTGCGCAGTGGCGGACTTGTTCTTATAGGTGAAACTGGAAGTGCGGGCGACCACCAGCAGATGCGAGAGACGAGAGAGCCTGGTTATAAGCTCATCCGTAATCCCATCGCTGAAGTATTCCTCATCGGGCTTGCCGCTGACGTTCACGAATGGGAGCACTGCAAGTGAGGGAATGCCGGCAGTCAACAACGCCGGCTTTTCCTGAGGCGCAAGCGACGCGGACGTGCGCGGCGGCCGGAGCGATACGTGCTGTACGAGCACAATGGTGCCAACCACAATCGCCAGTCCTGTCAGCGAGAGCAAGCCGGTGCGATACCTGTGCGGAATCGACCGGGCGCGCCACCGCGCCGATGCTGTCCGATCCAGCACGACTCGATACACACGCACAGGCTCGGCGATGTTCTTTACCCTTTGTGCACCGATATCCCGATAGGTCAGCCCGAGTCTATTTCTGACTTGCCCATAGACACTCTCTGATATGCAGATGCCGTTCGGTTCAGCCAGGCTTTCCAATCGTGCTGCAACGTTGACGCCGTCGCCATAGATCTGCTCGCCTTCCGCCATTACATCGCCTAGATTGACCCCGACACGAAACTCCATCCGGCGCTGCGGCGGCACGTTGACATTCGCAGCCATCACCGCGCCTTGCATCTCCACGGCGCAATTCACCGCTTCTACCACGCTGGCAAACTCTGCCAGCACACTGTCGCCGGCTGAATTAACGAAGCGGCCGTGGTGCTGCTCGATCAGGCTGTCAATTTTCCTGCGGTGGGAAGTGAGGGCAGTTAGCGTCGCCTCTTCGTCATCCCCCATGAGACGGCTATAGCCATACACGTCGGCGCAGAGTATGGTGGTGAGCTTGCGTTCCATACCAACCTGTCGCCAATCTTGCTTCTGAATACTTTGGCAGAGCCTAGCTGGCTTTTGCAATCGCTCAGATGCCCAGCGCCCGAGTGGACCGGCCGACGGGCACCGGGGATCATACGTTCCCTACAGCACGGTCAAGCGAGGGCCTGACATGTCCCGAAAAGAAATCTTGCAGGGATTATTCGTAAAACGTATCGTGCCATCCGTGGCGATTTTCCCAGCGATCTCGACTCGCACGCAGGCGAAGCAAATCTTCGGCTCCGGCAGCCGAGGGTGGCCGCTACAAAAAGGAAGCGCGTGCCGCGCCAGATAGGCGAAGGAGCTTCGAATGGTCGATTTTGATCGATCTCTGGTTGGCCGCGTGTTTGAGACCGCTAGTCCCGTGGAAATTACTGCAGAAATGATCGCGGCCTTTTGCGTCATGATGGGAGAGACGAATCCGGCTTACACCGATTCATTCCCGGTCGAGGATCAAGGGCCGTTCGCACCCCCCGCATTCGTGGCAACATTTCGCGCGCTCGAGGATATTTTCGACTATCTCCCGAAACACGTGCCGCGGCTCGCGGCCGGAATGGATATCGAGTTTGTGCAGCCTATTAGGGCGGGCGATGCTATCTCGATCAGCTCCAAGCTAGCCGAGAGTTATACCAAGACTGGACGGAGCGGCATGATGACGTTCTTTGTGATCCGCTCGACCCTGACCAACCAGCGGGGAGGCGTAGTTGCACGGATTGACCACCGCTTCACTTACCGTGGATGATCGAAAGGCAGACAAATGCGTGCAGGAGACCGCGAGTATCCGGCTCCGCAACCCCCTTCCAATCGCCGAAGTAGCCTGCAATGATTCAAGGCCTCGCAAGCTTTGTGAGCCGTTAGCTCAGGCCGGTAGAGCATGTGACTTTTAATCACAGGGTCCCGGGTTCGAGTCCCGGACGGCTCACCAGCAAATCAAAGGATTTTCCCGGTTTACAAGGCTGATCGCCGAAACCTCATGTAGACGGCATGTAGACGATAGGTCCCAGTTCGTGGCGCCTGGAAATGTCGACACCGGACTAAAAGTACAACAGCGCACCGAAGTAAAAGTATATCGCTGGGGTGCAAACTTGGTGTTCTGGATGCCGGTGCGCGAGGCGGCGTAGCCCCTCAGACCAGTCGTGGAAGGTCTGATTTGGAGGGCTAAAGCCCGACTGGGTTTGCTGCTGCGGCTGCGGGGCGCGGATATGCCGCTTTGCTTTGCTCGAGTCGGAAGCTGTCACGTTAATGTAGAGTATATGAACGTGATGAGTGAGGCGATCGAGCAGCGCGCCGGGTCAAGCGCTCGGAACCGAGCACGCTGGTCCATTCGTCGAACGGCAGGTTGCTGGTAACGATTATGGAGCCGCGCTCGTAACGTTGTCTGAAGACTTCAAACAGCAACCCGGCACCGGCCGCCAGCCAGTTGCCGCTGGAGGCGGAGCAGACGCTTTTCGTTGTGTGCCTCGTGCCGCTCGTTGAACAGGGCCGCAGCTGTGATGAAGCAGACCGGGAGTCCCTCCTGGCGGGCTGCCAGCCAAATGCGCCGCTCACTCACACCTTTACTGGGCCGGCGTTGGTCGAAAGAGGCCACCAGTCAAATTTCTGCTACCAATTAGCGTTTGCGCTGGTCGAGGAACCTGAGGCAACCCCGGTAGCGCCGGTACGCTGATAAACTGCTGCAGCTCATTTTACACTTGACCGATAAATTGGGACCGCTTTGCCCAAAACGCTCATTCTTGGCAAAGTGATCTCATCGCGCCGTTCCTTAGCAGGTCGTTGACGGAGGAGCGACAATCTGAGGAGCGACGATCTGAGGAGCTGGAGGGCTTGCTAGCGCGCGACCCAACCACCGTCAACCGTCAATGGATGACCGGTTACGAACGAAGCTGAATCGGAGAGCAACCAGACGACACCTTGTGCAATCTCTTCCGGCTTCCCCCATCGGCCGACTGGTTCGGCAGCGATGGCATCCTGCTCACTCATACCCCCACTATCGATGATTCGCTCAGTCATCGGTGTGCGAATAGCGCCCGGGCAGACGCAATTCACGCGAATATTCTTCGTCGCGTATTCAAGCGCTGCGGTTCGTGTCAAACCGACCACGCCGTGCTTGGAGGCGTTATAAGCAGGCAGCCGTTCAATGCCCACGAGTCCGGCGACGGAGGCGGTATTGACGATTGAACCGCCACCTTGCTTCAGCATTTGCGGAATTTCGTACTTCATGCATAACCAGACACCCTTGAGGTTGATCGCGATGGTGCGATCGAAGTTTTCCTCGCTGGTTTCGATCGTAGTCGCCATACGGCCTTCGATGCCGGCATTGTTGAAGGCCCCGTCGATGCGGCCGTAAGTTTGGACTGTTTTCGCGACCATCGCTTCGACTTGGCCGGCTAGCGACACATCGGCCTGGATAAAGCTGGCGGTACCGCCGCCATCCTTGATCATTTTGACGGTGCGTTCGCCGCCCTCCTGAATATAGTCGGCGATCATCACAGTCGCGCCTTCCTGTACGAGTTTGAGAGCCGTAGCGCGGCCAATACCTGACCCACCGCCGGTCACGAGCATAATTTTACCTTCAACAAGTCCGGGCATTTTTGTTCCTCCGTTTTCGGAATGAGGTCAGCGGCGACCCAATCACTATACAGCGCGATCGGGTGGCCCGTAACGAACCAGGCCGCCTGTACGCCTTCGAGTAGGGCTCGCACCCTTATCGTGACGCTACCTGGCCGCTGCCTGAAAACAAGGTCGGTACGCGGGCCTACAGAAGACTTAAGAGCTAGCCAGCAATTCTCTTAAAACGGTGTCGATGAACTCATTGTCGGCAGGATTCACCCCAAGTGCCGCTGCATGCCCCCATATCGAAGGGATCGGCCGCAGCTTGGCATTTGGCATCAGTTCTACCTCAAGCTGATTATCACGGACGCGGAAATAGAGATCCGTTTCGGATGGCATGACTATGGCGCGAGCCCGGATTGCGCCCAGTGCTGCGGTGAAATCACCGTTGTATCGGCTATTGGCACTAATGTCGGCGTGCTGCCACGTCCAGAGCATCGCCAGCAGGTCGTTGGCATCATTGCGCCGGAAGTATCCTTCCAGGAATCGTACGGCATCTTCCATCGAAGTCAGTCCCATCTTGCGGTACTCCCCCTCCCGTAAGAAATCTTGAGAGAATGCCCACCCCGCGTACACGCGGCTGAAGGCCCGCAATCCTTTGACCGGCGGTTTCTCATACCAACCATCGGCAAACGCTGCATCGGCGGTGAGGGCCGCTTTAACACCCTCGAGGAATAGATAATTGTGGGGTGAAGTGCGAGCGGAACCGCACAGCGGCGCGATCGCCTGCACCATCTCGGGGTAGAGCGCACCCCATTGGAAGGCCTGCTGAGCGCCCATCGAAAAGCCGACCACCAACTGAAGGCGGTTAACTCCCAAGTGCTCGGTTAGCAGCCGGTGCTGGCACACGACATTGTCGTATAGAGTGATATTCGGAAAGGCGGCACGGTCGAAGGGCGGGGGCGCATTACTGGGAGACGACGACAGGCCGTTACCGAACATGTTCGGAACGATAATGAACCAGCGAGCCGGGTCGAGCGCGCGACCCGTACCCATCATCGCTTCGTTTTCGACATGGCGGCTACCATAGAACGTCGGCATCACGACGGCATTGTCGCCCGAAGCCGACAGTTTCCCGTGGGTTTTGTATGCAAGCTTTGCGCGAGGCAGGGTAATTCCACACTGGAGAACGACATCACCTAATTCGAACACTTCGTAATCAGCCATACCTTCCTCGCGAGCATGCGAAGTCAGGCGATGATCGGCCCGCGGAGACGTAAAAGGCAACCAAGCTGCTCTGGAGCGGTCAATTATTCCCTTGGCTGGTTTGGCAGGTTAGGTACCAGGCCACCTTTGGGCTTATCCTTGAGGCGATAGCGTTCGCCGTTGATGAAGCCGTGCTCACCGCCGCGATCCTCGACCGCATGCTTCATCACGCGACCATAATCACTGGAACAAGAGGTGGGCCTGCTCGGGACTCATAGGCAAATGATAGCCAACCTCGTCGATGACCAGCAGTCTGTACCTGTTAACCGCATGATGCATCACCCGGCGATAGCGTCCCTGACGTTGGGCTAACCTTAGCCACAAGAGCATGAGGCTTGGGCCCGCTCAAATCGGACGCAGTGCATCTGCAGGCTAACACTATCTTGAAGTTCACGCGGCCGTCATTCATGTTGTTCAATACTGAAGAAGATGTGTGGAGGTGGAGGATGACGCAGTCCCAGATGACCGCCCATTTAGCCGACCGGATCGGTATTACCAAGCGGCAGGCAAAATCCGCGCTCGATGAGCTTAACGACTTAGTAACCCGCCAGCTCAAAAAAGAAGGTTCGCTGCGCCTAGCAGGACTCGGAGTTTTTCGTAAGCGCAAGCTTAAAGCGCGCCTGGGTCGTAATCCTGCTACAGGCGAGCAGATCAAGATTCCCGCAAGGACCGGTTGCGTTTACCCCGGCCAAAACGCTCAAGGATTCCGTCCTAGGCGCCCGCTAGTTATCAAGCGCACCCTGGGCCAGCCCAGCACCAGCGTGGGAGCCCGGGTCACGGTGGTGCTGCGCGAGGGGCGTTATCGTGAGCTTGGGTTTGAAAAGAAGCTGGGCCGCAATTGCTTGGCTGTGGGTATTGTCAGCAGCTGCCGGAGCATCGCGAGGTTACGCCCAGGACGATCTCGAGGCGCCGCACAGGTTTCCAGGATCGACGGGCGCTCCTTACGTCTGAAAGAACAGTGGGGGCGTGGTGGAGCAGCAAGAACAATTCCGCCAATTGACTCTTTTGTGCCCATGCGGCCCGGCTATAGAGCTCAGACGGCGTGGCTGCTGCCAGTCCTGTTATGACCGCCGGCATCATTCTCTACGTTTTTTTGGTGGGTTACGAGAACTGGTACTGGCGCGCGATCGTTTCCGCTGTAACGCCTGCCGGACACGGTCTCCTCTCTTGGTTCATCATCGTGACCGAAGCAATCAGACAAAATCTCTCATTACCCTTTGCGTTCGTTGTCACGTGCGCATTCACCGCTCCGTGGGGCTAAGACATTGGCTAACAGGGCGTCTACTGACATTGTGGCGTGAACTCCATCCTCACGAACCGGAACAGCTGCAGCTGGCTTTGCAGAACTCGTCCAAACATCGACCGGAACGAAGCCAGCAAGCGCTACCTATCCCGACCATGCCACTCTTCGGATCGGTAGCAGAATATCGCGCGTCGGATTCAACGCCGCCGGCTCCATTTCGGGGAGCAATCGATATGAGCCCGCAACATTTGTGAACCTAGCCAAAGGGGAAAACCTTGTCAGCCGAGAATACCTCGCGTCTGGAGCAAGAGAGAGACGACGGCAAACAGCCGAAGAGAGCGATAATTCACCCGGTCCGTGATCTGTTCATCGCGGAGTTCCTCGACTGGCCCTCAAAATGATGACCGTCCTCCTCCAAGGAGCACCTCAATCGGCACGCTGACCGAAGCACCCAACCAAGAAAAGGAGATCAGCGAAACTCTACGCTTGAGCGCACATAATCTTCTGGTTAGTAGGAACCGGACCACCGGTAGCGGTCCTAAGACAAACTCAAGTGCCCCAAAGATGCTTCGATGTATTCGCAGCGAGTAGCGGTATCGGCAGACCGTCCGCTCGCAAGCCCTCGAGATGGAACTCAGTGGCTCCACGAATGTTAGTGAGGACCTTCTCCAGCGTCTTGCCGGTTGCGATGCACCCCGGAAGGTGGCCATTTTGCGACTCCTTCCGGACGTTAGCTCAGTCTTTCCAAAAATCCTTGAACCGCTGCGGACTCAGGTCGGTATACCGCACTGTGTGCTGAATGTTCTTGTGACCGAGATAAAGCTGAATAGCTCGTGTGTCCTGGCCGGCATTTGCTAAGTAGAAGCCGGTCGCGTGGCGCAGCATGTGAGGATGAACGGGGAATTTGATGCCAGCCGCCTTACCCGCCGCTGCAACTACGAAACGAATCGTGCGAATCGTCAGAGGACCGCCTCGCAGCGACGTAAACACGTAAGGTGCCATCTCGTCCTGCTGCCGTTTCCAGGAGCGCAGCGCGCGCAGCTCGGGGCCTCGAAGCGGATGAGTTGAGGGCGAGCCATTCTTGCGACGTGCTAATTGCGCTGGGATCAGATCGACCTCAGGGCGGGCGCGTTTCACGTCTCGGACGCCCTCAACCCATGGCGATAGGCCATCATGATCAGTAAAGCATCCCGCTCGGCCACACGGCCATCCGCCTGGCGTGCAGCCGCAATCATCCGCTCGACCTCGTCGGGCGTCAGGTGCTCCCGTGTACGGCTGGCCTGATTAGGCTGGCGAGGTGGAGACGAGTTTGGGCGCTTTGCCGAAAATGATGTTTGGCGTAACGCGATAACTCTGGCCAAAGCTCAACTCCCATCGTGATCGGCTATGGGCTACATTACCATAATGGGGCATTCTCGGCGATGTAGCCTTAGCGATCGCAGCAGCTGGCTTCTCGGACACAAAGTTGCCGGGCACCGGGAAGTAGGTCTGCCTTTCGTACAGGGTGAGGACTTGACTGTCTGCACTCTCACAAAACAATACGAAGTGTCGAGCTTTGGGAAAACGCCCCGCTAATTTGCAACTGAAACGTGCAACATCGAAGTGGCTGATTTACGGGCCTTTTTGGAATGTGTCAAAACCCACCCTTTGTGCAACGCGGGGACTTGTGCGGGTTTGAGAGACAACAGGCCGCCCGCGAGAAGCATGGGTGTAAATGCGGGGAGGCTTGGTGGTCCGAATTGTTAATTGGATTTTGTGCGTTGCCGGGTCGGCGTGAATCAGGCGACCGGAGGAAAGGGAACATTTCTCAGGGTTTCAATCCTGCTGAGAATTTTGTCAATTGTCGGTCCGAGCGTCTGCAAAGCTTTCGTGTAGTCATAGCTCAACCCCCTTTTGGTCGTGGGGTGTGCAAGCATCTTGTTGAATTCCCAACAAGGGGACCCTGGCGTGGCGCTGTTTCCATAGTCCTTGGACAACTGAGAAATCAAATTTGTGTCAATCTTATCGGCCACGGGCTCGGCAATGCCGGGCACAAATAGTTCTGTCAGCCGCATATCATCCTTCGCAGATGTTCGAGACAGAAGGATGTCGCAAAGTATCCGGGCATGTAATATGCCACTTTCGACCGTTGCGTTGCGCAGGACCAGCGTGCTCAAAAGGTGCGGTTGCTGGTTCAAAATCTGTCTCACTCCCCGAAACATTCCTGCCTCGTAACCGACTATTTCCCAAGGGTCGATGCTGCTTGGCATAAAAAGGCTCCTTTACAGGTTCTCCTTTTTAATCATAGAGGCCGGGGGTTTATGTCAAACCGCTCGACTTATCCAACGTCGCAAGAGTTACCCATTGTGCAACGTGCAATCGCTATAGAAGATGCAGCCCTGAACATCTGGTAATAATATACTGAGGCGAACATGAAAGTCTGTGCGTATTGCAAAAAAGCGGGGAAGATGACGCGCGAGGAGGTCTTCCCTAAGAGCCAAGTACGCCGGACTCCAACCTATAAAGCCAATATTGACCATAGCCGGCCCGGAAAACCACCCGAAGTGTTGCCGGTCATCCGGGATGTATGTGAGGAATGCAACAATGTGCGTTTGGGGAGCCTGGACGTTTATGGAGCTATACTGGCTGATGAGTATTTTGATGTCTTTCTAGAAAAGCCCGTCGAACTGGATTTTCGTTGCGACACAGAACGACTCTTGCGCTGGCTGCTTAAGCTGTTGTTCAACTCGGTTCGTGCAAGCGGTTTGCGCGTTGACGCATATGAGCCTCTTTGCCCGTTTATCTTGGGCAATACCTCCGGTCATCCAGGGATTGAGCTAAATTTGCTAGTCGGATTAATTGAGCCGTTTACTCCACCGGGGTCCAAGGAGGTCGTCTATCCCGAGCACCACGGCTTTGCAGACTTTGCCGACACGGACTTCGGTGTCGGGGTCCCAGCTAAAGAGTACTCCACGTTGTGTCGCGGAGTGTTCCTGAATTCTTACCTATTTTTTGTGGTCGCTTGGCGAACCAATGTTGGTCTACCAGTTCGGAGGCGAGTACTCGAACTTTTGAACAAACAGTCCCTTACGGACCTTGCTCGGCCTGACTGCTCCGTTCATTTAAGCGGACCATGTATGACTGCGGCCGCGGTGATGTTCTCTACGCTTAGCGGAAACATCATATTCGACAAAAATGTTTAAATCGGATTGGTTTTATGAGAGGCATTCTGCTCTTGCGGTGTCAAGGGCTGCTCGACGGCGGTTTGCATGTTTTGAATGCGGGTCATGCTGGCTTTCGCTAGAAAACGCGCGTTCCTAGAAAACGCACGTGCCGCCGATGCGCTGGCACTTCTTTTTTCGCCTTTGCTAAAAAGCGCGCGTGAGCATCGGCCTCGAGACTTTGAAGCCCGCGAAGAACTATCCCGCCGATGGGTTGCAGCATAGCAAGCTGAAGCGGGTACGGTGCCCCCAACGCGCTTTGAATATCAACTATCGGTTTCCGTCGTAGAGCCTTCTGCTTCCGCCATTTAGCACTATTTGGGTCATAGTGGGCACCGCCAAAGACATTCGCGGCATAATCGACCAAATCTCCGACAGTTGATTCCTTCTCATTGTAGATTATCACCGGGACCGCAAGAAACTTCTCTACTGTTAAATCGCACACCTCAACATTCTTTGCGCTGGTGGCACTTTTTGCGGCGGCACCGGGGGCTATTGCTTCCATTATTTTTCCTGTTGTTTCTAACCACGTCATGAATTGAGACGAGCGACCGGTGGAACAGAGGAAATCGAAAAGACCCAAGACTCCGTCGCCTGACCAATCGGCCTTGCTCGCCTTAACTTTGGGCATCCGGTAAAGAACCTTCTCTTTCTTAAGGTTGACTGTGTTTACGAGCTGCTTATCTATGAGCAGTATGCGCAGCAATAGACCAATGACGGCAAAGTCGTACTTGCGTGGCGGTCGCTTCGAGCTTCTTTCACGCAATTCATTTAGCATCTCAAGAAAAAGTTCATCTGGGTCCATTTTTCTAACCTGGCGCTCTTCCGTGTTAGCCGATGTTGCTTTGCTTCGTTACTCAGCCGTTTAAATTCGAGATGACACCTCCGAGTACTCTTTATGCGACACGGAAACGGGGGGTTCACTGGGGGGTCGCCGCTTGAGTTCTTCCATCCGCTTGGCGGCGAGTTCGAACGCATGGTCTGCGAGCTTGTCTGATGCGCTTAGCGCCCATATTGCAAAGCGGTGTCTGAAATATCCGACCGCGCGAGTTAATTTGATGCTCATGATGTTTTGTTCCCGCTGTTGATGTTTGGTTTAGCGGCGAAGAATAGCCGTGAAGGGCGGGGCAGGGAATAGCTTACTTTTTTGTTCGCTGACAAAATGCGGTCTTGCGGCAAGAGTTGGCCTGGCAGTAGGCGCAACGCTAGGGAAGCCCCGCGCACGTAATAAGCGCGGGGCCGAGCCGGTCTAATCCCGGCGAAGCCGGTGTATCGTTTAAATCGCTGGTTGACATAACGCTCCAACTGCGAAGCTGCGAGAGAAACAATATCGCGCGCGCGGCGCGATAAATAGAAAAGAGTTCACTCGTTGGTTCGGCCAATGAGCCGAATGTGAAATGTGCTTAGCTGGCGCGACTGTCGGTGCCAAATGAGCGAGGAAACAGGGCATCCCTGCCGGTTTTCAGGCGAGTCGTTTAAACATGATAAAAATATGTTTTCATGTTTAAAGCGGAGGCGGGGGGGATTAAAGAGGGGACAGGTCCGGCTCCCGAAATCCCGACGCAGCGGCACTTCTCTTAGACTTCACGCTGCTCAACACCACCTTTACAAGGGCGCCGAAAGAGGCGGCGGCGAATATAGCCAGCTTTCCCGCCGACAAGGGCTTTGCAATAGACGTCGTCGATCTAAACCGATAATGCCAGACCTCACCTATTTTTCGCCCAAGGTCGAAAAGAGATCGAGCCCCATCCACGGGCGCGGCCTCTTTGCCAAGACTAGGATCGACAAAGATGAGGTTGTCGTCGTGAAAGGAGGTTATGTCCTTAGCGGCACCCAGCGCAATCAGATCGGCGAGGAACTCGGCCCGTCGGAGATCCAGATTACCGAGGACCTCTTTATCGGCCCGACGACGCTGGCTGAGCGCGAGGGTGGCATGATGCACCTGAACCACTCCTGCGAGCCAAATTTGGGCTTGCAAGGCCAGATCGTCTTCGTTGCTATGCGGGACATCGCCGCGGGTGAGGAATTGACCTTCGACTACGCGATGACCGATGACGAGCCCTATGAAATGGAATGCCATTGCGACAGTGAAACCTGCCGCAAATTGATCACCGGCACTGATTGGCGAAAGCCTGAGCTCCAGAAAAAATACGACGGCTACTTCGCCTGGTTCATTCAGAGGCGGATCGCAGCGATATGATCATCCGGCGGCAAGGTTGAGTCGCGGTCGAGACAATCCGATCAAGCGTCCACACTCGGATGCCACGGTGGTTCAATTGCGTTAGAGCGCCGACGCCGCCGCTGAAGCATGGCATTTTCGCCCCACTCTTTCGGCTGAGTTTTGTGACTGATAAACAGTTCGAGATGATCACGTCGACCGAGAGTTCTCAGGCAGAGGAATGTTTTCAATCTAGCCCTTCAGGAATTCGCCTTGCGCTGATTCTCGCGCACGGAGGGTGAGCATCTCGTCTGTCAGGTCTAGCCGTAGGTCCCTTGCCGGTCGGAACCGACGCGACGCGCTGATAGCAGCTCGTCGATTTCTGTAATAGGATGGCGGGGGACGGGGGAGGGGGATCAAAGGGCGGGACGTTTCCGGATCTGCAAATCCCGACGCGGCGGTACCTTCCTTTCTTCCATGAGCGAAAGATAACGCCTCTCACCGATGCTGCGCTTTTATCTGCCGCCCTAGCTCCGCCATCTCCGCCGGCTTCATGCGATTCTGCGCCAGTACGAACAGTTGACGTTCCTCGGTCCGGATATGGCGCTCGAGCAAGGCGCAGAAACTGTCCACCTGATCGTGTCTACCCGTCTTGATCGCCGCGGCTTTCGCCCGCAGCTCGCGGTGATCGCCCAGCAATAGGTCGATCAGCGACGCTTCCATGCCCAGTACTGGACCGATTGCCGGAAACAGCAGTTCTTCTTCAAGCTTTAGATGCTTGATCAGCCGATAATCGAAGAAAGCAGTAACGTGCATGGCACGGAGTTCGGGCTCGCGCTTGGACAAGTCGCCCGTGCGCAATCGCCACGCCAGCAGCAACGCGTCATGATGCTCGTGCGAAAGCGGAATCAGACTCTCATGCCGCCGTGCCATAGGCTGTGACTATAGCCGATTTCGGCCGCCGGTGCGGGTTATGCTGTCAGCCGCAAACCGCCATGACTCTGATCCGACCACGTGGCAACAGCACATCCGTAACAAGGCGCGCCGGCTAACGGCTTGCCGAATCGATCCAAGACCCGACCCAGCGCGGCTCGATTGTTAAAGCCACACTTTTGATTTGTGGTGAAGTGCCGCCGCTGAGTGTGTTGAAGTTCAATCCCAGAGCCTTTCCGCCCATTCGCAGGTGCGATCGGCCGAACGACGGCGCGGCGCTCCTGGATGAGGGCCTCGGCGGAAACCTGCAGCGGGTGATCACAGGTGTATCCTGAGGGCACGCAACGCCGCGGTTGTGAGCTGTCCAAACGTTTTCAGGTGATAGTCTGGGAGCCGATTTTACCTAGTCTGAGGAAATGATGAAGGCACTGATTGTCGGCGGTACCGGTCCCTCGGGGCCATTCCTGGCCAATGGATTGATCGAACGAGGGTACAAGGTCACAATTTTCCATCGCGGAACGCATGAGATTCCCGAGATTGTGCCGGAAGTCGCGCACATCCACGGCGACCCCCATTTCCGCGAGACGATCGAGGCCGCGCTCGGCGACCGCACCTTCGACGTAGTCATCGCGACTTACGGACGCATCCGCTTCGTCGCGGAAGCACTGTCCGGCAAGACGCCGTGCTTTATCGCGATCGGAGGCGTGCCCAGCTATCGCGGCCTTGCCGACCCGTCAGCGAATTTTCCGGCGGGGCTGAAGGTCCCCGTTCCTGAAGATGCGCCATTGGTGATGAGCGAACAGGAACAGCGTTTCTCCTGGCTGATCAAGAACACCGAAGATGTCGTCCTGAACGCCCACCCGAACGGCGTGGTGTATCGCTACCCATATGTGTATGGGCCGTATCAGCTCGTGCCGCGCGAGTGGTGCATCATCCGGCGGATTCTCGACAAGCGGCACACGATTCTGCTGCCGGACGGCGGACTTTCGCTGATGACCCATGGCTATGCGGCCAATCTGGCGCATGCCGTGCTGCTGGCGATCGATAATCCAACGGCGGCCGCAGGGCAGATTTACAATTGTGGCGATGAAGAGCAGCTCTCATTACGGCAGGTATGCGAGGTCATCTGCGGCGAGCTCAACCACGAGCTTAAAGTGATCAGCGTTCCGGATTCGTTCGGCACCGCAGCGCGTGCGATTTCGCTTAACGGGAGCGTGCATCATAGTGTGATGGATCTCTTTAAGATCAAGACGCAACTAGGCTACCGCGATTTGATTCCGGCGGTTGAGGCGATCGCGAAGACCGCGCATTGGTATGTCGAACATCCGCCGGAGCGCGGCGGCGAAATTGAGCAGCGGTTGCAGGATCCATTCGACTATGCGGCAGAGGACAAGCTGATCGCGATTCTGCAGGAAGCCCGCGAACGCGCGCAGGCGCTCACCACCCACAAGATCGTGGGATCCCTCATCCCTACCCGCATCCGAAGGAGCCTAACCTGCAGCGCGACCATCGTAATCGTTAATCGAGCCGCACCAGCCGGCGACAATTCCTGCGATCAGGGTTTTGAGTGCAGGGGGGCGCGTAGATTACGCTACGCTCGACGAGTCTTTGGTCGAGCGTATTGAACGCCTAAACTTGGTCAACCGGGAGTTCGCGTAATGGGTGGCCGCGTCATGACATCGTGCCGCTGACGGAGTGTCCCTCGCAATACCGTCATCCGCTAGTGGCGCATATCGTCGAGCAGAGCGCATGACGGATTCGCTGGCCTCTCGGCATCCTTGCAACAGAGAGAGGATTACTGATGACCCGACGCCATGAGATTCAATTTACCCCTGACGAGCAGAC
>Ga0306920_100002963_pt1 | contig 21483 bp, 18 predicted proteins | sample flu12Cox44000170_FD_204666 | JGI IMG/M metagenome (GOLD analysis project Ga0306920, IMG submission 204666) | Lab enrichment of tropical soil microbial communities from Luquillo Experimental Forest, Puerto Rico - flux4day.12C.oxic.44.000.170 (v2)... | ecosystem: Environmental > Terrestrial >...
GGCATCGTGATCATGAACATCATGCTCGTGTCGGTGACCGAGCGCACGCGCGAGATCGGCATCCGCAAGGCGCTCGGCGCCCGCCGGCGCGACATCCTCACCCAGTTCCTGGTCGAGTCGACGACGCTGTCGCTCTCGGGCGGCGTCGTGGGCATCCTGATCGGCGCCTCGCTGGCGCTGCTCGTGGGCGCCTTCAGTCCGCTGCCGGCCGCGGTCAGCCTGGGCGCGGTCGCGCTCGGCGTGTTCATGAGCACGGCCGTCGGTGTGTTCTTCGGCTCCTACCCGGCCGCGCGCGCGGCCCGCCTCGACCCGATCGAGGCGCTGCGCTACGAGTGAGGGGCGGGCCATGAGCCTCGGCTTCCTCGTCCTCGAGACGCTGACGATCGCGCGGCGTGCGCTGGCCGCGAACCGCATGCGCTCGATGCTGGCGCTGCTCGGGATCGTCATCGGCGTCGGCACCGTGATCGGCATGGTGTCGCTGATCAACGGCTTCCAGCGCTCGTTCCAGCAGAACATCCAGTCGTTCGGCAACAACACGCTCTACATCCGCCGGATCCGCCCCGGCATCCAGTTCAGCGGTGGCGTGCCCGACTCGCTCAAGCAGCGCAAGGCGTTCACGATCGACGACGCGAAGGCGATCCTCGCCCAGTCCCCTGCGGTGGCGGCGGTGAGCGTGTTCAAGTTCTCGTTCCAGGACATCAAGCTCAGCTACCAGGGGCACAACACGAAGACGACGTTCATCTACGGCACGAACGAGGAGCTGCTGCGCACCCATGGCTACGAGATCGCGAGCGGCCGGTTCTTCACCCAGCAGGAGGTGCAGGGGAACGCGAACGTGGTCGTGCTCGGCAAGGACACGCGCGAGGCGCTGTTCAAGGACGCCTCGGGCCTGGGGCGCACGGTGCGGCTGAACGGCATCCCGTTCACGGTCATCGGTGAGTTCGAGCCGAAAGGCCGTTTCTTCGGCGAGAACTTCGACGAGGTGGGCTGCATCCCGTATCCGCTCATCGACAAGTACTTCGGCGCGCCGCCCGAGGCGCCGCCGTGGTTCCCGAAGAGGGGCGAGCTGTTCCTGGACGCGATCGCCGTGTCGCCCGAGCAGGACGAGGAGGCCATCCGCGAGATCAGCGAGGTGCTCCGCGTGCGCCGGCACCTGCCCAGCAACAAGCCGAACAATTTCGTGGTGTTCAGCGACGACGCGTTCATCTCGCTCTACAACACGATCACCGGCGGCATCTTCGCGTTGATGTTCCTGATCTCGTCGATCTCGCTGATCGTGGGCGGCATCGGCGTCATGAACATCATGCTCGTGGCGGTGACGGAGCGCACGCGCGAGATCGGCGTGCGCAAGGCGCTGGGCGCGCCGCGGAAGGCGATCCTGCTGCAGTTCCTCTTGGAGGCGCTCCTGCTGACCGCAGGGGGAGGAGCCGTGGGCATACTGCTGGGGGCCGGCGTGTCGTGGCTCGTGCGCGCGGTCTCGCCGCTGCCGACGTTCGTCTCGGTGTGGTCGGTCATGACCGGACTGTTCGTGTCCACGCTGATCGGCGTGTTCTTCGGGCTCTACCCGGCGGTGCGCGCCTCGCGTCTCGATCCGGTGGACTCGTTGCGCTACGAGTAGCGCCGGCCTCGACAGGCCGGGTGGCATGCGCTGCGCCGCGCTCGACAGCGTCACGCGAATGCGGGACGCTGTTCCATATGTCGGCGTGGAGGCTGTTCCGCGAGACGCTCCGCATCGCCCGCCAGGCGCTGGCCGCGAACCTCATGCGCTCGCTGCTGGCGTTGCTCGGCATCGTCATCGGCGTGGCGACCGTGATCGCGATGATGTCGCTCATCAACGGCTTCCAGCGGTCGTTTCAGAAGGGCATCCAGTCCTGGGGCAGCAACACGATCTACATCCGCACGTTCCGTCCCGGAGCGGCGTTCGCCGGCCAGCTCCCGGACAGCCTGCGCAAGCGGAAGGCGTTCACCATCGACGACGCGGAGGCGATCCGCGACCGCTGCCCCACGGTGCTGGCGGTGTCGCCGATCAAGATCGCGGCCGCCGACATCCACCTCTCGTACCGCGACCACACGACCAAGACCACGAGCGTGTTCGGCTCGGACGACGGCATGCTGCGCACGCGCGGGTTCGACCTCTCCCGCGGGCGCTTCTACACCGCGCAGGAGGTCGAGCACCGCGCCAACGTCGTGGTGCTGGGCAAGGACACCCACGACGCGCTGTTCAATGACGCGGCCGGGATCGGCAGCACCGTCCACCTGAACGGCATCCCGTTCACGGTCATCGGCCAGTTCGAGTCCAAAGGCCGCTTCCTCGGCAACAACTTCGACGAGATCGCCACCGTGCCCTGGACCGTGGCCGACAAGTACTGGGCGCCGGGACCGAACGCGCCGTTCTGGATGACGAAGAAGGGCGAGGTGTTCCTGGACGCGGTGCCGGTGGACGAGCAGCACACCGACGCCGCGATCATCCAGATCAAGAGCGTCCTGCGGCTGCGCCGGCACGTGCCCGCGAACCGCGTGGACGACTTCGAGGTGTTCAGCGACGACGCGTTCCTCACGCTCTACAACACCATCACCGGCGGCATCGTCGCGCTGATGATGCTGATCTCGTCGATCGCGCTCATCGTGGGCGGCATCGGCGTCATGAACATCATGCTCGTGGCGGTGACGGAGCGCACGCGCGAGATCGGCGTGCGCAAGGCGCTCGGCGCGCCGCGCCGCGCCATCCTGCTCCAGTTCCTGATCGAGGCGGTCATCCTGACCGCGGTCGGCGGGCTCGTGGGCATCGCGCTCGGCGCCGGCGTCGCCACCACGGTGCGCGCGGTCTCGGGCCTGCCGACGTACGTCTCGGCGATCTCGGTGATCGCCGGCGTCGTGGTGTCGACCGGCGTCGGCATCTTCTGCGGCCTCTATCCGGCGATGCGCGCCTCGAGGCTGGACCCGGTGGAGGCGCTGCGCTACGAGTAGCGGCGGGCGGGGCGCGCCCGCGCTCGTTGCAGGGCCGTGCTATCGTCGCTCCCCCATGACTCCGCGCTCAGACTCCGCCGCGCCCGAGGCCCTCGACACCGCGCTCTCCGACATCGTGGTGCGTGGCGCCCGCGAGCACAATCTGCAGGACATCACGCTCAAGCTGCCGCGCCAGAGCCTGATCGTCATCACCGGTGTTTCGGGCTCGGGCAAGTCGTCGCTGGCGTTCGACACGCTCTACGCCGAGGGCCAGCGCCGGTACGTGGAGTCGCTGTCGGCGTACGCGCGGCAGTTCCTCGGGCAGATGGAGAAGCCCGACGTGGACGCCATCGAGGGCCTGTCGCCGGCGATCGCGATCGAGCAGCGCGGGGCGGGCTCGAACCCGCGTTCGACCGTGGCCACGATCACCGAGGTCTACGACTACCTGCGGCTCCTGTTCTCGCGGCTGGGCGCGCGCCACTGCCCCAAGTGCGGCACGCCGCTCGCCCGCCGGAGCGTGCAAGAGATGACCGACCAATTGTTGCAGTCGCACGCCGGCGCGCGCGTGGCCGTTCTCGCTCCGGTCGTTCGAGGCCGCAAGGGCGAGTACCGCAAGGAGCTCGAGACCTGGCACCGCCAGGGCTACCTGCGCGCGCGCATCGACGGCAAATGGGTGGAGCTGGAGGAGCCGCCGAAGCTCGGCCGCCACCAGCGCCACGACATCGAGGTGGTCGTGGACCGGCTGAAGGTCGAGCCCGAGAACCGCGGCCGGCTCACTGAGTCGCTCGAGGCCGGCGTCAAGCTCTCGGGCGGGTTGATCACCGTGGCGCGCGACGGCGCCGAGGACATGGTGATGAGCGTCGGCGCCACCTGCCCCAACTGCGGCACCGCCGTGGACGAGCTCGAGCCGCGCCACTTTTCGTTCAACTCGCCGTACGGCGCCTGCGCCGGGTGCGACGGGCTCGGGAGCCTGATGCGCGTGGATGCCGAGCGCGTCGTGCCCGATCCCGCGAAAACGCTCACCGAGGGCGCGATCGATACCATGGGCGACGCCGAGGGCACGTGGACCGCCGGCCTGCTGCGCGGCCTCGCGCGTACGTTCAAGGTGCCGCTCGACGTGCCGTGGAAGAAGCTGCCGGCGAAGACGCGCCAGCTCGTGCTCTACGGCGGCGGCGACGCGCAGGTGAAGTACGAGTTCCACATGAAGAAGGGCTCGGTGTGGGAGCACCAGGCGAAGTGGAAGGGCGTGATCCCAGAGCTCGAGCGCCGCTACCGCAGCACGTCGAGCGAGGCCGTACGCCGCTCGATCGGCGCGCTCATGAACCCCACCCCGTGCCCCGAGTGCGGGGGCTTGCGGCTCAAGCCCGCGACGCTCGCGGTGAAGGTGGACGGCCGCAACATCGGCCAGTGGTGCGCGGCGTCGGTGACCGCCACGCGCGCCGCGTTCGACGCGCTCCGCTACACGGGCGGCCAGGCCACGATCGCGGCGCCCATCCTGAAAGAGCTGCGCGCGCGGCTCGGGTTCCTCGAGGACGTGGGCCTGGGCTACCTGACGCTCGACCGCATGGCCGGGTCGCTCGCCGGCGGCGAGGCGCAGCGCATCCGGCTCGCGACGCAGATCGGCTCGCAGCTGACAGGCGTGCTCTACATCCTCGACGAGCCCTCGATAGGCCTCCATCACCGCGACAACCAGAAGCTGCTGAGCACCCTGCAGAAGCTCAGAGACCTCGGGAACACCGTGGTGGTGGTGGAGCACGATGAGGACACGATGCGCGCGGCCGACTGGCTCGTGGACCTGGGGCCGGGCGCGGGGCGACACGGCGGCCGCGTGGTGGCCGCGGGGACGCCCGCCGAGGTCACGCGCACGCCCGACTCGCTCACCGGCCGCTACCTCTCGGGGCGGGCGCGCATCGCCACGCCCGCTTCGCGGCGGAGCGGCAACGGGCGCGCGATCGAGGTCGTGGGCGCGCGCGAGCACAATCTGAAAGGCATCGACGTCGCCTTCCCACTTGGGACGTTCACCTGCGTCACCGGTGTCTCCGGCTCGGGGAAGAGCACGCTCGTCAACGACATTCTCCTGCAGGCGCTCGACCGCAAGCTCAATCCGCAGTCCACGGCCAGCCCCGGGGTGCACCGGGCCCTGAAGGGGATCGAGGCGGTCGACAAGGTCGTGGCCATCGACCAGAGCCCGATCGGGCGCACGCCGCGATCGAACCCGGCCACGTACACCGGCGCGTTCACGTTCATCCGCGACCTGTTCGCGAATCTGCCCGAGGCCAAGGTGCGCGGCTACGGGCCGGGGCGGTTCTCGTTCAACGTCAAGGGCGGGCGCTGCGAGGCGTGCGAGGGCGACGGCTCGAGGCGGATCGAGATGCACTTCCTGCCCGACGTGTACGTGAAGTGCGACGTCTGCCACGGCCGCCGCTACAACCGCGACACGCTCGAGGTGGGCTACCGCGGTCGCTCCATCGCCGACGTGCTGGAGATGACGGTGGAGGAGGCGCTCGAGTTCCTGGGCGCCGTGCCGGTGCTGCGCCGCAAGCTCGAGACGCTCCGCGACGTGGGATTGGGCTATATTCACCTCGGTCAGTCCGCGACCACGCTCTCGGGCGGTGAGGCGCAGCGCGTCAAGCTCGCCACCGAGCTGTCCCGGGTGGCGACCGGCCGCACGCTGTACGTGCTCGACGAGCCCACGACCGGGCTCCACTTCGAGGACGTGCGGGTGCTGCTGGACGTGCTGCAGGCGCTGGTCGAGCGCGGGAACACGGTGCTGGTCATCGAGCACCATCTCGACGTGATCAAGTGCGCGGACTGGCTGATCGACCTGGGACCAGAAGGTGGCGACCGCGGCGGCACCGTCGTGGCCGCCGGCACCCCCGAGGCGTTGGCGCGCGCGAAGGGGTCGCACACGGGAGCGGCCCTGCGCCAGGTGTTAGGGAAATGACGCCTACGACCGCAGTGACCGCCGCACCCGGACGAACCGCCACACGCACGCGAACGATGAAGGCCGTGGTCAAGGCCGCGGCGGCGCCCGGCGCGGAGATCCGCGACGTGCCCGTGCCCACGGCCGGACCGAACGAGGTGCTGCTGCGCGTGCTGCGCGCCGGCGTCTGCGGCACCGACCTCCACATCTGGAGCTGGGACCGCTGGTCGCAGGGACGCATCCAGCCCCCGGTGACGCTGGGCCACGAGTTCGTGGGCGAGATCGTGGAGCTGGGACCCGGCGTCACGAAGCTCACGGTCGGCGAGCGCGTCACCTGCGAGAGCCACATCGTCTGCCAGACCTGCATCAGCTGCCGCACCGGCAACGCCCACGTGTGCGAGAACACGCGCATCCTCGGCGTGGACGTGAACGGCGGCTTCGCCGAGTTCGTCGCGGTGCCGGCCGTCAACTGCTGGCGCGTGCCGGCGGGCATCCCGCTCGAGGTGGCCGCCGTGATGGAGCCGTGCGGGAACGCCGTGCACACCGCGTTCGCGGGACCGCTCTCGGGCTGCAGCATCGCGGTCACGGGCTGCGGGCCGATCGGGCTGTTCGCGATCGGCGTCGCGCGCGCGGCCGGCGCGGCGCACGTGTTCGCGTCCGACGTGTCGCCCTACCGGCTCGAGCTGGCGCGCGCGATGAAGGCCGACGCGGTCGTGGACGCGCGCACGGAGAAGCTGACGGATCGCGTGGCGCAGCTCACGAACGGGCGCATGCTCGACGGAGTGCTGGAGATGAGCGGCAACCCCGTCGCGGTGCGCGAGGGGCTCGCGGCGCTGCGCATGGGCGGCCGCCTGAGCATGCTCGGGTTGCCGACCGAGCCCTACGAGCTCGACTGGAACCGGCTCGTGATCTTCAAGGGGATCACGCTCCACGGCATCATCGGCCGCCGCATGTACGAGACCTGGTTCCAGATGGACCAGCTGCTGGGCTCGGGCCGGCTCGACCTGCGGCCCGCGCTCACGCACGTCATGCCCATGGAGCGCTTCGACGAGGCGATCGCGCTGCTGCGCGACGGCCGCGCCGGCAAGGTGGTGCTGGTGCCGTGGGGCGAGAAGAGCTGAGGAGGGTGTCGTGTTCGATCAGATGAAGCCCGTCGTCGAGGCCGAGCTGGCGAAGATCCGCGAGGCCGGGTTGTGGAAGAACGAGCGCGTGCTCACGTCGCCGCAGGGCCCCGAGGTGACGCTCGCGGACGGCCGTCGCGTGCTCGTGTTCTGCGCGAACAACTACCTCGGACTCTCGAGCCACCCGCAGGTCATCGCGGCCGCGCACCGCGCGCTCGACAGCCACGGCCACGGGCTCTCCTCGGTGCGCTTCATCTGCGGCACGCAGGACATCCACCGCACGCTCGAACAGCGCATCGCCGAGTTCGTGGGCGCCGAGGACGCGATCCTCTACGCGGCGTGCTTCGACGCCAACGGCGGCGTGTTCGAGCCGCTGCTCGGCGAAGCGGACGCCGTGATCTCCGACGAGCTGAACCACGCCTCGATCATCGACGGCATCCGGCTCTGCAAGGCGAAGCGCTGGCGGTACAAGAACAACGACATGGCGGACCTCGCGCGCTGCCTCGCCGAGGCCGACGCCCAGGGCTGCCCGCAGAAGATGGTGGTGAGCGACGGCGTGTTCAGCATGGACGGCACGATCTCGAACCTGAAGGGCATCGTCGAGCTGGCCGAGAAGCACCGGGCGCTCGTCATGATCGACGAGTGCCACGCCACGGGCTTCGTGGGGAGGACCGGCCGCGGCACGCCCGAGCTGCACGGCGTGCGCGGGCGCGTGGACATCATCACCGGCACGCTCGGGAAGGCGCTGGGCGGCGCGCTCGGTGGCTTCACCGCGGCGCGGAAAGAGATCGTGGCCCTGCTGCGCCAGCGATCGCGGCCCTACCTCTTCTCCAACACGCTGCCGCCGTCGGTCGTGGGCGCCGGCATCGCGGTGTTCGACCTGCTGTCGCAGACCACGGAGCTGCGCGACCGGCTGGAGGCGAACACGAAGCGATTCCGCGCCGGGATGACGGCGGCCGGCTTCGAGATCAAGCCGGGCGAGCACCCGATCGTGCCGATCATGCTCTACGACGAGCGCCTCGCGCACGACCTCGCGGCGAAGCTCCTCGAGAAGTCGATCTACGTGATCGGGTTCTCGTTCCCGGTGGTGCCGAAGGGGCTCGCGCGCATTCGCGTGCAGCTCTCCGCCGCGCACACGAACGAGCACATCGACCGCGCCGTGGCCGCGTTCGCCGAGGCGGGACGCGAGCTGGGCGTGCTCGGCAAGGCCGCGGCGCGCTGAGGAGCGCGGGGGCGGAGGCGCGGTCGCCCGCGCCGCCCCGGCGACCGCAAGTGCTTCGAGCGTAGGAGCTTGACCGGCTCCGGCACGGCGGCTAACGTGCCGCTCTCGCGCACACCGTCCACCCCGGGAGGGAGCTTGGAGCCCAGCACGGCGCTGAAACGCACGCCTTTCCACGAGTTCCACCGCGCCGCGGGCGCGAAGCTCGTGGACTTCGCGGGCTTCGAGATGCCGGTGCGCTACACCGGCGACGTGCGCGAGCACCAGGCGGTGCGGACGGCCGTGGGCCTGTTCGACATCTCGCACATGGGCGAGTTCGAGGTGCGCGGTGCGGACGCCGCCGCGTGGCTGGACCGCATGGTCACGAACCACGTTGGCGCGCTCGCCGTGGGCCAGGCGCTCTACTCGCCGATGTGCCGCCCCGACGGCGGCATCGTGGACGACCTGCTCGTCTATGGGTACGGCGACCATTTCATGGTCGTCGTCAACGCGGCGAACCTGGCCAAGGACTTCGCCTGGCTCGCGGGCCACAAGCCCGCCGGCGTGACGCTGGACGACCGCTCGGACGAGACGGCGCTGCTCGCCGTCCAGGGCCCGAAGGCGGCCGACCTGCTCAAGGGCCACGTGCCGCGCGAGGCGCTGGACCTCGGCTACTACCGCTTCACCACCGGCGAGCTTTTCGGCGCGCCGGCGACGATCTCGCGCACGGGCTACACCGGCGAGGACGGCTTCGAGCTCTACTTCCACCCGCGCCACGCGAGCGCGGTCTGGAACGGGATCGTCGCGGCCGGGAAGCCGCACGGCCTCGAGCTGGTGGGCCTGGGGGCGCGCGACACGCTGCGGCTCGAGATGGGCTACATGCTCTACGGGAACGACATCGACGACACCACCACGCCGCTCGAGGCCGGCCTCGGCTGGACAGTGAAGCTCGCAAAGGGCGACTTCCACGGCCGCGACGTGCTGGTGAAGCAGAAGGCGGAGGGCCTGTCGCGGCGGCTCGTGGGCTTCCAGCTTGACGGCCGGCGCGTGCCGCGCCACGGCATGCGCATCCTCTCCAGCGGCCGCCCGGTGGGCGCGGTCACGAGCGGCACGCACAGTCCGAGCCTCGAGCGGCCGCTCGGCATGGGTTACGTGGAGACGGCGCTGGCTGGGAACGGCACGGTGCTGGACATCGAGGCGGGTTCGACGACGCTGGCCGCCCGGGTGACGGCGCGGCCGTTCTACACGCGCGGTTCCCACCGCTCGTGATCGTGGCGGAGGCGACGTGACGTTTCCCGATGAGTTGCGCTACACGACGGAGCACGAGTGGGCCCGCGAGCAGGGCGGGGTCGTGACCGTGGGCATCACCGGCTATGCCACCGAGCAGCTCGGAGACGTCGTGTTCGTGGAGCTTCCGGCCGTAGGCCGGAAGCTCGAGGCTGGAAAGACGTTCGGGGTGGTCGAGGCGGTGAAGACGGTGAGCGATCTCTATGCCCCGATCGCCGGCGAGGTGGTGGAGGTGAACGCCGCGCTCACCGACGACCCGGCGGCGGTGAACCGCGAGCCGTACGGGCAGGGCTGGATGGTGCGCATCAAGGCCAGCGACCCGGGCGCGCTCGGCAAGCTGCTCTCGAGCGCCGACTACGCGAAGCATGTCGAGGGGGCGCACGCGTGAGAGCGCTCACGCGTGCGCGAACCAGATTCCATGCGCGCGCGTGAGAGCGTTCACGCGCGCGTGAACCAGACCCCACGCGCACGCGTGAGAGCGCTCACGCGTGCGTGAACCGGATTCCACGCGCACGCGTGAGCGGCGGCGCGGCTCGCGCGTGGTGACCGAGCCGACCGCTCCCGGCGCCGACGCCTCCTCCGTCGAGTGGACGTTCGATCCCTGGCACGAGCGCCCGGCGGCCGCGGGTGTGGCGCTGGCCGCGGTGCTGGTGTTCTGGCTCGCGATCGCCTGGCTCCGCTTCCCTCTCGTGCTCGCGGTCGCGCTGGGCGCCATGTCGGCGGCGCCGCTGCTGCCCGCGATCGTGCCCGCCGCCTGCCGGGTGAGTCCGGCGGGCGCCTCGCGCCGCGGGCTGCTCGTCACCGTGCGCCGTGTGTGGCATGACGTGCGCCGTGTCGACGACGTCCCGGTCGGCGTGCTGCTGTCGCCGCTTTCGCAGCGCGGCTGGCTCGACGCGACGCGCGCGCTCACGCTGCCCATGCCGTCGACGCGCCGCGCAGAGCTCCGCGGGCTCGTCCGCAGCCTGTGGGGCGCACATGGGAGCCCTCTTGGCGGTTGAGGCGCTGGCGCCCGAGGACCAGGCGCTGCTCGAGAGGCTCGCCCGGCGCGTCGTGGAGCTGCGGCTCGAGACGCCGGCGCTCCTGACGCTGGAGACCGCGCGGCCGCTCTCCGTGCTCGCCGGCCAGGCGATGCTGTTCTTCGAGCCCTTCGCGCAGGCGCTCTTCCGGCTGCCCCACTACCGACGGGTCGCCGCGCTCGTGGAGCGTCGCGAAGCGCTGGAAGCGCTCGCGGGGATGATCGAGCGGGCCACGGACGAGCGCGAGCGGGCGGGGAAAAAGGCATGATCCCTCCCGAGTCGATCCGCTCCATCCTCGCCACCGACTGCGGCTCCACCACGACGAAAGCGATCCTGATCGAGCGCGGGCCCGAGGGCTACCGGCTGGTCACGCGCGGCGAGGCGCCGACCACGGTGGAAGCGCCGTTCGAGGACGTCACGCGCGGCGTGCTGAACGCCGTGCGCGAAGTGGAGGAGCTGCGCGGGCGGAAGCTCCTGGAGGGCGACAGCATCCTCACGCCGCAGCGGGGCGACGACGGCGTCGACCTCTACCTGAGCACGTCGAGCGCCGGTGGCGGCCTGCAGATGATGGTCTCGGGCCTGGTGCTGCAGATGACCGGCGAGAGCGCGCAGCGCGCGGCGCTCGGCGCAGGCGCGATCGTCATGGACGTCATCGCACTGAACGATGGAAGGCGTGCTCATGAGAAGATCCGCCGGCTGCGCCAGCTCCGCCCCGACATGATCCTCCTGTCGGGGGGCACCGACGGCGGCGACGTGAAGCGCGTGACCGAGATGGCGGAGATCATCGCCGCGGCCGATCCACGCGCGCGGCTCGGCGCCGGCTACGAGCTGCCGGTGATCTACGCCGGCAACCGCGACGCCGCGCCGATGGTGCAGGCCTGCCTCGGCGCACGCACGGCGCTGTCGGTGGTCCCGAACCTGCGCCCGTCGCTCGAGCGCGAACACCTGAAGCCCGCGCGCGACGCCATCCACGAGCTGTTCATGGAGCACGTGATGGCGCACGCGCCCGGCTACAAGAAGCTGATGACGTGGTCGCCGGTGCCGATCATGCCCACGCCCGGTGCGGTGGGGCTCATCATCGAGAAGGTGGCGAAGCGCGACCGGCTCGCGGTCGTGGGCGTGGACATCGGCGGCGCCACGACCGACGTGTTCTCGGTGTTCCGCGTTCCCGAGTCCACGGAGCCCGACGCCACGGTGTTCAACCGCACCGTGTCGGCGAACCTCGGCATGAGCTACTCGGTCTCGAACGTGATGGCTGAGGCGGGGATCGCGAACATCCTCCGCTGGGTGCCGTTCGCCGTGGACGAGGTGGAGCTCCGGAACCGGATCAAGAACAAGATGATCCGCCCGACCACGATCCCGCAGACACTGGAGGATCTCGTCATCGAGCAGGCCATCTGCCGCGAGGCGCTGCGGCTGTCGTTCGAGCAGCACAAGACGCTGGCCGTCGGCCTGAAGGGCAAGCAGACCGTGCGCGACATTTCAGATGTGCTTGACCAGACCGGCTCGGGGGCCACGCTCGTGGACCTCGTGGATCTCGGTCTGCTCGTGGGATCGGGCGGCGTGCTCTCGCATGCGCCGCGGCGCGCGCAGGCGATGCTGATGATGATCGACGCGTTCGTGCCCGAGGGGGTCACCGAGCTCGCGGTGGACAGCATCTTCATGACGCCGCAGCTGGGCGTGCTCTCCACGGTTCACGAGGCGGCGGCGACCGAGGTGTTCGAGCGCGATTGCCTCGTGCTGCTGGGGCCCTGCGTGGCGCCGATCGGGAACGCGAAGCGGGGCTCGCCGTGCGTCACGGTGGAGTGGGCGCCCGCCTCCGGTGCGGCTTCGCGGCACACGGTGGCGTTCGGCCAGCTCCTGCGCGTGCCGACGCCCGAGGGCGGCACGGGCCGGCTCACCGCGACACCCGAGCGCAGCTTTGACCTCGGCGCGGGCAAGGGGAAGCCGGTCACGCGTACGGTGCGCGCCGGCGTCGTCGGGCTCGTCATCGATGCGCGCGGCCGGCGGCCGTTCGCGCTCCCCGACGAGCCCGCTGCACGCATCGCGCGGCTGCGCGAGTGGAACCGCGCGCTCGAGCTCTACCCTCGGGAGGTGTGAGTCGTGGGCCACGCGTACACGCCAGGGCTTCGCGTCGCACCCGAGACGGTCGTCCGCCGCGAGCGCCGCCTGCCGCTCAAAGGCGACGTCTGCGTGGCGCGGGGTGCGGAGGTCGGGCCCGGAACCGTGGTGGCGCGCTGCGAGCTGCCGGGGAACGTCCAGACCGTGAACCTGGCGGCCAAGCTCGGCGTGGACCCGGCCGCCGTGGGCTCGACGCTCTTGAAGCCCGTGGGCGCCGCGATCGCGCGCGACGAGCCGATCGCTGAGGCCAAGGCGATGTTCGGCCTCGTCAAGAACCGCGTCGCGTCGCCCGCCGACGGCACGCTCGAGAGCGTGTCGAGCGTGACCGGCCAGCTGCTCGTGCGCGAGCGACCGATCCCGGTCGAGGTGAACGCGTACGTCCAGGGCCACGTGGCCGAGGTGCTGCCCGGCGAGGGCGCCGTGGTGGAATCGCGCGCCGCGCTGGTGCAGGGCATCTTCGGCGTGGGCGGGGAGACACACGGCACGCTGGCGATCGCCACCTCGGGCCCCGGCGAGACGCTCGGGCCGTCGCACTTGAAGCCCGAGCATCGCGGCGCCGTGCTCGTGGGCGGGGACCACGTCTCGCACGCCACGGTGCTCAAGGCGCGCGAGCTGGGCGTGCGCGCGCTCGTGGTCGGCGGCTTCGACGACCGTGACCTGCGCGAGCTCCTGGGGCGCGACCTTGGCGTGGCGATCACCGGCCAGGAGGACCTGGGGCTCACGCTCGTCCTCACCGAGGGCTTTGGCCGGATCGGCATGGCGGCGCGCACCTGGGAGCTCCTCTGCGCGCACGCCGGGCGCGTCGCCTCGGTGAGCGGCGCGACGCAGATCCGCGCCGGGGTCCTGAGGCCCGAGATCCTGGTGCCGTTACAGGCGCACGCCGGCGCGCACGCGTCCGAAGCCGAGGGCGGTACGCTGGAGGTAGGTTCCTTCGTGCGCGTGATCCGCCAGCCGTGGTTCGGACGCATCGGCCGCGTCGTGGAGCTCCCGGCCGAGCTCAGCGCACTCGACACCGAGGCGCGCGTGCGCGTGCTGGTGGTGGCATTCGCCGACGACGGCACGCAAGCGACCGTGCCGCGGGCGAACGTGGAAAGGCTGGCGGGGTAGGATGCGCCGCGTTGACGCCGTTGCTCGGGCATTGCTAGCGTGCGCGGCGCGCTGGGATCACCGGGGTTACAATGTCTCGTCCGCCCAGGGAGGGGTTCGATGACGACACGCCGACCGAGCGCGCGTCCGAGCCGCCGGCTCGCCGGCCTGCTGCTCGCGGCCCTGGTCGCGGCCGCGGGCCGCGCGCGCGCCGCCGCGCCGCCCGCCGCCGCGCCGAACGGCGCCACCCGCCTGCCTGCGCCGCCGTCGGGCCTCACCGTGGCCGACGTGCCGAACGACGCGGGCACGTCGCTCGCGCTCGCCTGGAAGCTCTCGCCTGACGACTCCGCCGGCGCCGGGCTCGTGACCGGCTACCGCCTCGAGCGTGCGACCGAGCCGGGCGGCCCGTGGACGGTCGTGGACTCGGTCGCGGCGGGCACCACGGAGCGCATGGACACGAGCGTCCACCGCAACGTCCGGTACTTCTACCGCGTCGCCGCGTTCGGCCCTGGCGGCCTCGCGGAAGCGCTCGCGCTCGCGGGGCCGGGGATCGGCCGCGAGTCGTGGTTCAACTCCACGCGCCAGAGCGTGCTCGCGTTCATGGGCGTGTTCTACCTGCTCGTGCTCTTCTTCATGGAGCGCGCGCGCACGGGCCACAAGCCGTTCGTGCGCCGGCTCCCGGGCATCGACGCCATCGAGGAGGCGATCGGCCGAGCCACCGAGATGGGCCGCCCGGTGCTCTACGTGCCCGGGATCCAGGACATCGACGACATCCAGACCGTGGCCGGGCTCGTGATCCTCGAGAGCGTGGCGAAGCTCACCGCGCGTTACGAAACGCCGATCCGCGTGCCGGTGGCGTACCCGATCCCGTTCACGATCGCGCAGGAGATGGTGAAGAGCGGCTACCTCCATGCCGGCCGGCCGGAAGCGTACGATCCCGACAGCGTGCAGTTCGTGTCGCCGGAGCAGTTCGCGTACGTGGCCAGGCTCACCGGGATCATGCTGCGCGACCGGCCCGCGGCGCACATCTTCATGGGCTCGTTCTATGCCGAATCGCTGATGCTGGCGGAGACCGGCTTCTCGACCGGGGCCATCCAGGTGGCCGGCACCGCGAACGTGCACCAGCTGCCGTTCTTCGTCGTCGCGTGCGACTACACGCTGATCGGCGAGGAGCTCTTCGCCGCGAGCGCCTACCTCTCCGGCGAGGCGCGTCTGGTCGGCGGCTTGAAGGGCGCCGACCTGCTCAAGCTGCTCGCGATCGTCGCCATCCTCGTCGGCTGCGTGCTCGAGTCGTTCGGGGTCCACGGGCTCACTACGTGGATGCAAACCCAGTAGGGGCGCCATGAAACGCGAACTCCCGCTGCTCATGACCGCGGTGATCGGGCTCTTGATGCTGCTGTCGTTCTTCGTGCCGCACCACGTCGTGAGCGTGCCGGCCGACTTCCTGCAGCAATGCGCCGTGATCGTGGTGGCGTTCGGCTACGTGCTCGGCGGGGCGAACGCGCTGCGCGTGAATCTGGAGGGCATCGCCAAGCGCCAGCCGGACTGGCCGTACAAACTCGTCCTCGTGGTGACGCTCGTGTTCACGGTCGCGGTGGGCCTCAAGGAGGGCCGGCACTGGCAGGACGACCACTCGACCTCGATGTTCCTCTACAATCGGGTCTACTCGCCCATGCAGGGCACGATGTTCGCGCTGCTGGCGTTCTACATCGCCTCGGCGGCGTTCCGCGCGTTCCGGGTGCGCACGGTGGAAGCAGGGCTGCTCGCGGCGGCGGCGCTGATCGTGATGCTGGGCCGCGTGCCGGTGGGCGACCAGATGACGATGTGGCTGCCGGAGCCGCTCCGGCTGGGCGCGGTCCAGGACTGGATCATGAACGTGCCGCAGAACGCGGCCAAGCGCGCGGTGCTGATGGGCGCAGCGCTCGGCGTCATGGCCACCGGCCTGCGCGTCATCCTCGGCATCGAGCGCTCGTATCTCGGGGGAGGCGACTGACATGGGCCTCGCCTGGCTCGAGAAGCTCGACCGCCGCTGGTTGTTCCTGATCGTGGGGCTGCTCGTGCTCGGCCCGCTCGTCCGGCCGATCGGCGTGCCGCTCGGCTCGTCGAAGCCGGTGCGCCAGTTCCACGACGCGATCGCCGCACTCCCGTCCCATTCGATCGTGCTCATGTCGTGCGACTACGACCCAGGCGGCAAGCCCGAGATGGTGCCGCCAACGCGCACGGCGTTCCGGCAGCTGATGGAGAAGCACTGCCGCGTGGTCATCACCTGCCTGTGGACCGGCGGCTCGGGCTTGGTCGACGAGACCATCGAACAGACGGCGAACGAGCTGCGCGCGAAGGGGATGGACATCGTCTACGGGCGCGACTACGTGGACCTGGGCTACAAGGCGGGCTACGAGGCCGTGATGGTGCTGATGGGCAAGGGCATCGCGAATGCGTTCCCGCAGGACCAGCGCGCGAACCGCACGTCGAGCCTGCCGCTCATGCACGAGGTCAAGGACTACTCCAGCTTCGTGCTGCTCGTGAACATCTCCGCCGGCTATCCCGGCACCAAGGAGTGGGTGCAGCAGGTGAACGCGCGCTTCCACCTGCCCATGATCTCCGCCTGCACCGCGGTGAGCGCGCCCGAGTACTACCCCTATCTCCAGTCCGGCCAGCTTCGCGGCCTCCTCGGCGGCATGGCCGGCGCGGCCGAGTACGAGAAGCTGCGCGGCGAGAAGGGCTCGGCGACGCGGGGCATGGACGCCCAGTCGCTCGCCCACGTGTTCGTGGCACTGTGCATCGTCATGGGGAACGTGGTGCAGTGGACGAAGCGGAGGACCGCGCCTTGAGCCTGAGCCAGGACTTCGGCGTGTGGGTGGCGGCGCTCCTGACGCTATGCGTGTTTTCGTTCCTCTACAAGGACAACCCGCTCTACAAGCTCGCCGAGCACCTGTTCGTGGGTGTCTCCGCCGGCTATTACATCGTGCTCAACTTCTGGACCGTCGTGGTGCCGAATCTGTTCGATCCGCTCTACCGCGCGTTCACGGGCCACGACCCCGTCACGCATGCCGCCGTCCCGCAGCCGGGCGGCCCGTTCGCGGCCTCGCTCGGCGATTACCGCGGCTGGTTCCTGTTCCCCGGCCTGCTCGGCGTGCTGCTGTTCACGCGGCTCTCGCGGCGCGTCGACTGGATGTCGCGCTGGTCGCTGGCGGTGATCATCGGCGTCTACGCGGGCTTGAAGACGACCGGGTTCGCGCAGGGCGACCTGGTGGCGCAGGCGCAGGCGAGCCTGCAGCCGCTGTGGGGGCCGGACCTCTGGACCAGCTTGAACGCCATCCTGTTCACGGTCGGGCTCGTCACGTCGCTCCTGTTCTTCTTCTACAGCCGCGAGCACAAGGGCACGCTGGGCGTGCTGGCCCGCACCGGCATCGTGTTCCTCATGGTGTCGTTCGGCGCCGGCTACGGCTACACGGTGATGTCGCGCCTCTCGCTCCTGATCGGGCGCTTCCAGTTCCTGCTCGAGGACTGGCTCGGGATCAAGTGAACGCGGCCGCGCCCGTGAGCGACGTGGATCGTACCGGCGCCGGGACGGTGGTCCTGTGGGTGGACGGCGCGCACGACGTGGCGACGAACATGGCGCGCGACGCGGCCTTGCTCGAGCGCGCCGCGGCCGGCGGGCTCGAGGCGACCGTACTGCGACTGTTCACGTTCGCGCCGCCGGGGATCACGCTCGGGCGCGCGCAAGACCCCGCGCGCGAGCTGGACCTGGAAGCGCTCGCGCGCGCCGGGATCGTCTGGGCGGTCCGGCCGACGGGCGGGCGCGCCATCTGGCACGAGGACGATTGGACGTTCTCGCTGGTGAGCCGGCTCTCGCCCGACGGCTGGGCCGCCACCGCGGCCGCGGCGTACGAGCGCACGGGGCGGCTCCTCGCCGGAGCGTTCCAGTGGCTGGGCGTGCCGGCGCGGCTCGCGCCGGGCACGCCGCACGGGCCGGGGGGGCCGCAGGCGCGTGGCGGCGCGGCGCCGCCCTGCTTCGCTTCCACCGCCCGCCACGAGCTGGTGCTCGAAGGCCGGAAGCTCGCCGGGATCGCACAGCGCGTGAGCCGGGGCGCGCTGCTCCAACAGGGGAGCCTGCTCCTCGGCGGCGCGCACGTCCGCCTCGCCGAGTTCACGCAGGTGGCCGACCGCGACCGGCGGCGCGTCGAGCTCGATGAGGCGGCCGCGGTCGCGGGACCGTGGCTGGGAGAAGACCGCTCGCTCTGGCGGCTCGCGGATGCAATCGAGCGCCTGCTGCCCGGCGTGCGCCGCGGCGTGCAGGCCGGCGCGGGCTCCTAGCGGTCAGCATCCCTGTCCCGCGCCGGCCGCGCGGGAACGCGCGAGCGACGGCGCCCGTATTTCCCCGTACGCCGAGCGCTCCCTATACTGCGCGCGCGTGTGCGTGCCGTCGCGCCCACGGACGCGGGCCGCGGCGACCATACCGAGATCGGAGGGAAGCGATGCGGGGTCGTGCGGCTGCGGCGTGCGTGGCACTGGTGGCGGGGTGGCTCCTCTCGGGGTGTGGCGGCGGCGGCGGTGGTGGGTCCGCTTTCGTGGATCACGTGCCGCTCCCCCCGGACACCATGGCCACACGCATGGACGAGCCCGGACACTACGGGGGCCGGTTCGTGGCCGGGGCGACGTCCAGCGCCAAGACGTTCAACCCGATCATGGCGAACGAGACCAGCTCGGCCGAAGTCAACAATCAGCTCTTTGTGTCGCTGGGGGACATCGACTACCGGACGCAGGACGACATCCCGATCCTCGCCAGGTCGTGGGAGTTCTCGAACGGCGGGCGCACAGTCACGTACCACCTCCGCCGCGGCGCGCGCTTCTCCGACGGGCACCCGCTCACGAGCGAGGACGTCAAGTTCTGCTTCGACGTCGTGATGGACCCGACGCTCCACCCCTCGATGCAGGACGCGCTCTTCATGGAGGTCGGCGGCAAGAAGCTGCCGTTCACGTACAGCGCCCCCGATTCCTACACGTTCGTGGTCACGGCGCCGGCGACCGACGCGCTCATCCTCTCCCACGTCGCCAACGTCCGCATCCTCCCCAAGCACATCCTCGAGCCGGCGTACAAGGCCGGCCACTTCGCCTCCAGCTACACCACGGCAACGCCACCCGAGAGCCTGGTCACGAGCGGGCCGTGGCGGCTCAAGCAGCACATCGAGAACCAGCAGACCGTGCTCACGCGCAATCCCTACTGGCTGGGCGTGGATGCGCAAGGCCGCCGGCTGCCGTATCTCGACGAACTGGTGTTCCGCGTGGCGAAGGACCAGGACGTGGCGGGCCAGATGTTCCGCGCCGGCGAGCTCGACGGCCTCGACAACGTGAAGGCCGAGGACTACAAGCAGTACGCGGACGAGCAGAAGGAGAAGGGGTTCGTGCTCTACGACACCGGGCCGTCGTTCAACACCAGTTTCTTCTGGTTCAACCTGAACCGCGTGCGCAAGTCCGAGAAGGGCAAGAAGGTCGGCGACCCGAAGGTGGGGACGTGGAAGTTCGCGCTGTTCTCGAACCGCGACTTCCGCCGCGCGGTGTCGATGGCCGTGGACCGCGACGCCATCATCCACGGGCCCTACTACGGCTACGGCGTGAAGGGCTGGTCGATCATGACGTCGGGCAACGAGCGCTGGTACGACTCCACCATCACCGCACCCGAGTTCGATCCCGAGGGCGCGAAGAACCTGCTCGACCAGCTCGGGCTCAAGGACAGGAACGGCGACGGTGTACGCGAGGACGCGGCCGGGCATCCCGTGGCGTTCACGCTGATCTACAACGGAGACAACAAGCTCCGCGGCGCGATCGCGACGCTGCTGCAGGACGACCTCGCGAAGGTGGGCATCAAGGTCACGCCGGCGGGCCTCGACTTCAACACGATGGTGGCGAATATCCGCAGCGTGTTCGACTACGACGCCTGCCTGCAGGGCCTGGGCTCGGCGGTGCCGTCCGATCCCGGCATGGGGCCCAACTTCTGGAAGTCGAGCGGCCTCACGCACTACTGGGACGTCGCCCAGCCCAAGCCCGCCACGCCCGCCGAGGCGCGGATCGACGCAGCGTTCCAGTCCAGCCTCACCACGACGGACCTCGCGGAGCGCAAGCGCGCCTTCCACGACATGTCACAGCTCATGAACGACGAGTGCTTCGTGATCTGGCTGCCGACGCAGCTCATACGCATCCCGGTGCGCGAGCGTTTCGGGAACGTGCACCCGAGCCCGATGCCGCCCCGCATCCTCTGGAACTCCGCCGTCCTGTTCGACAAGCATCCGGGGCGTAAGAACTGAGAACCTTCCTGCTCCGGCGTCTGCTGCAGACGATCCCGCTGCTGCTCGGGATCTCGGCGCTCACGTTCCTGCTGCTGAAGCTCGCGCCGGGGGACTTCCTCGCCACGATGGCGGACAACCCGCAGGTCTCGCCCGAAGCCCTCGCGGCCATGCGCCACCGCTTCGGCCTCGACCAGCCGTGGACGACGCAGTACCTGCTCTACCTGAAGAACATCTTCCTCCACCTGGACTTCGGCGAATCGTTCTCGCGCCATCAGCCGGTGTTCGCCGTGCTGCGCACCGGCCTCGCGAACACGCTGCTGCTCGCGAGCGCGGCGGCCGTCGTGACATGGGGGCTGGCGATCCCGCTCGGCGTGGTCGCGGCGGTGCGCCAGCACGGGTGGCCGGACCGCGCGCTCTCGTTCCTCGGGTTCCTGTCGCTGTCGGTGCCCGAGGTGCTGTCGGGGCTCCTGCTCCTGTGGCTCGCCGCCAGCACGCGCTGGTTCCCGGTGGGGAGCATGCACGACCTGGACTACGACACGTTCGGACCGCTGCAACGGCTCGGCGACACGCTGCGCCACCTCCTGCTTCCGGCGCTCACCGTGGGCCTGATCCCGCTCGCGGGCCGCATGCGGCAGATGCGTTCGAGCCTGCTGGACGTGCTCCGGCTGGACTACGTCACCACCGCTCGGGCGAAAGGCGTTCCGGAATCGCAGGTCATCACGCGGCACGCGCTCCGGAACGCGCTCAATCCCATGATCACGCTGTTCGGGTTCACGCTCGGCTCGCTGGTCTCGGGCTCGTTCGTGGCGGAGACGATCTTCTCCTGGCCCGGCCTCGGGAGCCTCACGCTCGAGGCGCTCAACACGAAGGACCAGTACCTGGTGATGGGCTCGGTGCTGATGGCGTCGGGGGTCCTGATCGCCGGCAACCTCGTCGCCGACCTCCTGCTCGCGATCGCCGACCCGCGGATCCGCCACGGATGAGCGCCACGGCCGCCCTGTCGCCCGCCGTGGCCGCGAGTCGGCCGTGGTCGCCGCTGCGCGACTTCTGGCGCCACCTGCGCCGTAGCCCGCTCGCCGTGGCGGGCGGCGCGCTGCTCGTGATCCTCTACCTGATGGCGCTCCTCGCGCCGTTCCTGGCGCCGTACGCCGAGAGCGACATCGACCGCGAGCGGTTCTTCCATCCGCCGACGCCGCTCCATCTCCGCGACGCGCAGGGCCACTGGCATTCGCCGTTTGTCTACGGCACGCGCGCCGGCCTGGACCAGAGCTACGAAGTGGACGCGTCGCAGCGCTACCCGCTCCGGCTCTTCCCGCGCGGCGCACACTACCGGCTCTTCGGCCTGGTGCCGTGCGATCGCCACCTGTTCGGCGTCGATCGCCCGGGCCGCATCTTCCTGCTCGGCGCCGACGACACCGGGCGCGACGTGTGGACGCGCCTCCTCTACGGCGCGCAGGTCTCGCTCACGGTCGGGATCGTGGGCATCGCCATCTCGTTC
>Ga0306920_100002964_pt1 | contig 21480 bp, 18 predicted proteins | sample flu12Cox44000170_FD_204666 | JGI IMG/M metagenome (GOLD analysis project Ga0306920, IMG submission 204666) | Lab enrichment of tropical soil microbial communities from Luquillo Experimental Forest, Puerto Rico - flux4day.12C.oxic.44.000.170 (v2)... | ecosystem: Environmental > Terrestrial >...
CTGTGCACTTCGCCTACGGCGAGCATCGCCCGTTCGGGCTCGTGCCCGGCATGGCCTCGTTCTTCAACGTCGAGGTGCCGAGCCCGGGCGACCCCTACACGCTCAACCGCGGCATGGTGGATTTCGAGGACGATCCTCCGTTCCCCAATCGTGCCGCCTCGACCTATCGAGCCATTTACGACTTCGCGGACCTTGAGCATTCGCGCTACATCCAGACCACCGGTCAGTCCGGCAATCCCTTCTCGCCCTACTACCGCTCCTTCGCCCAGCGCTGGGCCAAGGTGGAGTACATCGAGATTCCCACCACGCGCGAGGCCATCGCCCGGATCGCCAAGGGAACGTGGAAGCTCACCCCGCGTTGAGGCGGATCACCAATCGCCGCAACCCGTCCGGGATGGCCGAGGTTTCGCGCAGGCCGGCCTGCCATGCGTGCCTGCATGAGTCGCCCCCGGCGCAGATGAAGGCAATTACATTCTAGGTTCTCAGGTAATATAGATATATATTTTCGTAATGCGGGCGTTGACTCGGGCCGATTAGTATGTTTTTCCCCAGTGGCGCTTTGGGGCTCGGCTGCACGCGGGCAACGGAGGATCTCGGGATGGCTCAACATGCGGCTGCGGCGAACTCGGCGGCGGTTGCAGGCCCGACGCACGGTTGGAGCGAGGACTGGCTGGCCGTTGCCGCCGGGTTCGTGGTATTCGCGGCGGCCATCGCCTTCCTCTTCGGCGGCGACCTGCTGGGCTGGGCCATGTCGCCTCGCCTGTGGCTGGAGATCGGCAAATCGGTACGCCCCGGCTCTCAAGCGTACGCTCACGTTGCACCCGTCCTCTTGCTCCTCGCCACCTACGCCTTCTTGCTCGTCATGCTGACGATCGGTGCCGCGCTGCTGCGCGCCAACATCGGGCGATTCGCCGCAAGCTTCACGATCCTGTTCTGGCTCGCGTACTTCTGCTGGGTGCTCGGCAGCTACGCCTACATCGCCGCCACCACCCCGGGCGACATGCAGCGCTTCGGCATCGGCTGGTCGCTGCGCCTGACCGGGGAATCCGGCTACGTCATCGCCCTCCTGTTGGGTCTGGCGATCGCCAACCTGCTGCCCAATTTTGCCACCTGGTTCGGCACCGCCGCACGGCCCGAGCTCTACATCAAGACGGCGATCGTCATCCTCGGCGGGACGGTCGGCGTGAAGGCTGCCGAGCAGCTCGGCCTCGCCTCGACGGTAATGTGGCGCGGGCTCGCCGCGATCGTCGAGGCTTACCTCATCTACTGGGCGGTCGTGTATTTCGTCGCGCGCAAGTGGTTCGGCTTTAGCCGTGAGTGGGCCGCACCTTTGGCGTCGGGTATCTCCATCTGCGGCGTCTCGGCCGCAATCGCTACCGCCGGCGCCATCCGGGCTCGGCCGCTGGTCGCCGTCATGGTTTCTTCGCTGGTCGTGGTGTTCGCGATGGTCGAGCTGCTCATCCTCCCGTTCGCCGCGCGCGCGTTGCTGGGCGACGAGCCGCTGGTCGCAGGCGCATGGATGGGGCTAGCGGTGAAGACGGACGGTGCCGCCGTGGCCAGCGGAGCCATTACCGAGGCCCTGCTCTATGCCGATGCACTCGCCCGGGGCATCCGGTACGATAGGGGGTGGATCGTGGGTACGGCGACGACGATCAAGATCTTCATCGACGTCTTCATCGGCGTGTGGGCCTTCATCCTCGCCTACATTTGGACGCGTCACATCGAGCCGCGCCGGCCCGGGGACGAACTGCGCGGCGGCGAGATGTGGGAGCGGTTTCCCAAGTTCATTTTGGGATTTGCCGCGACGTTCCTGATCGTGCTCCTGATCGGCTTGCATTCCTCGCCGCCCGTGCTCGCAAGCCTCAACGCCGCCATGGACCAGGCCAACGTGTTCCGCCAGCTATTCTTTGTGCTGACGTTCTTCTGCATCGGCCTGATGGCAGACCTGCGGGTGCTGTGGCAGGAGGGGATAGGCCGGCTGGCGGCCGTCTACGTCGTATCGTTGTTTGGCTTCGTCATTTGGGCGGGGTTGCTCATTTCCTGGATCTTCTTCAGCGGTCTGAAGCCGCCCCTCGCCGGTTGAGACGCGGAGGTTGCCATGGTGGGTGAAGAAGACAAGCCGCGCATCGGCGATGCGATGCGTCAGATGGGCGCTGAACCTCTCCTCCCCGTGGAGAAGAAGCTCATCGCCTGGAGCCTCATCCTCGGGATCGTCCTGCTAGCGATTCTGATCTGGACGGGAAACGCATCGCTTCGCGTCGAGCGCTGACAACCTGCGCGCCGCCGATGGCGCAGTTGCCTTGCGCCCCCCTCAGAGGGGGCTGTTCAAACGGGAGACGTTCATGCGCCGTGCGTCGAGGCTTGCCAAAATCGCAGTCTTGCTCATCTTTGTCGTTATCGCCGTCCCAGCGATTGTTCCGGCACAGGCCAAGACGTGCAAGGACGCGGTCAGTGCGCAGGCGCGCTCTGCCGCCCAGCTCAGCGATGCCTCGCGCGAGAAGCGTGCCAAGGACAAGGCCATTGCCAACTGGAGCAAGCGGGTGCGGGATACCTACGGCTGGATGTACAGGTTCTGGAGCAAATCGGAGGCACAGAAAGTCGACTGCGGCGGCACCGCCAAGTTCAAGCGCTGCTTGGTCAGCGCCAAGCCGTGCACCCTATGGTGACGGCGCGCCACCCCCTCCACGGGCTGGCATTTGCGCTGAGGGCGCAGCCCTGCGCTGTTAACCCATCTCGAGAACAATCCGCCCGCGCACCCTGCCGGCGAGAATTTCCCTCGCCAGGGGCACGAGGTCTGCAGCCGGTCGCGTCTCGGACATCGCCGCGAGCTTGGCCCGGTCGAGATCGCTGGCCAGCCGAGCCCACGCCTCAGTGCGGATCGCCATCGGCGCCATGACGGAATCGATGCCCGCCAGCGTCACCCCGCGCAGAATGAAGGGGGCCACCGAGGTCGCAAGATCCATGCCTCCCGCCAGCCCGCATGCGGCCACCGTGCCGCCGTACTGGGTCATGCTGAGCGCGTTGGCGAGCGTGTGACCGCCGACGGCGTCCACAACGCCTGCCCACCGCTCCTTGGCGAGGGGCCGGGCGGGCTTGGCAAGCTCCGCGCGATCGATGATCTCGGCAGCCCCCAGCTCTTTGAGGTAGGCGGCTTGCGCCTTGCGCCCCGTCGCGGCGCTCACTTGGTAGCCAAGCTTCGCCAGCAGGGCGATGGCGACGCTGCCGACCCCACCGGCGGCTCCGGTCACCAGCACAGGGCCGCTGGCGGGCTTGACCCCGTGCCGCTCCAGCGCCAGCACGCACAGCATGGCGGTATACCCGGCCGTGCCGATCGCCATGCTCTGGGCCGGCGTGAATTGGGGCGGCATCCTCAGCAGCCAGCCTGCCTTGACGCGGGCCATCTGCGCATAGCCGCCGAAATGCGTCTCACCCGCGCCCCAACCGTTGAGGATCACCGGTTCGCCGCCCTTGAAATCGGGATGTGAAGAAGACACCACCGTGCCGGCGAAGTCTATGCCCGGGATCATAGGCCAGCGGCGAATGACGGGCGCCTTGCCCGTAATTGCCAGGCCGTCCTTATAGTTGATGGTCGAATGGCTGACGTGCACCAGAACGTCGCCTTCCATCAGATCGGCTTCGCCCAGCTCCTGCCACGCAAGGTTCGGGCCAGATGGGCCCTTCGACGCTACCAACGCTTTGAAACGCTGCATGGCTGCGCTCCTCCATGCCCGAGCCGGCGGGTCCGGGTTGGTTAGGCCATTCGTGCCGCCCTGTCGAGGATAGGTGCTGAGGGTGCCGCTGCGCGGGTGGCGTCGAGGATGAAGGCGCAATCCCGATGTTGACAGCCCTTAAATGCCCGCGTGTGTCCCGCTCGCAACAGGAGGCGATGGTGCCGATGGTGCCTCGGAATAGGCGCTACTTGCAGATCAACCGTACAGCTATTGGGGCTGATTTCCAGCTTGTTGAAGCATAGCTGTGTTAATAATTGATTAATACACGAGACATCGCCAACAAGGGCTCTTGTATAAGACCCAACGAGCCGTTGTTATTGTGCATCATCGAGTGCGGCACTATGGAAACTATCGACTCAACTGTCGAATTATTGCGCTGCAGCATCGAAATCACCTGGTCAACGGTGGAACCCCTCAATAGATTTGCGAGTTGGCGCGGGGCAACTTGCGTCAACCGGCCGGAGTGATCCGACAAAGGAGGCAGTGATGGAACTGCAGACGAGGCTCAACGTGCTTGCTGCCATCATATCCTTCGCTTTCCTGACTGCGGTCGTATTCGGCATGTTCTGAGACGGGATCGAGGCACGGTGCCGGTTGCGCATGCGGGACCAGCCGCAAGCAAATCGAAGGTAGGGCCAGCCGAAGGCAGGGCAAGTCGAACGTAAAGCCACTCGAGCAGAGAACCATTCGAGCAGAGAACCACTCGAGCAGAGAACCACTCGGGCAGAGAACCACTCGGGCAGAGAGCCACTCGAGCAGAGAGCCACTCGAGCAGAGAGCCACTCGAGCAGACCGAGCAGAGAGCGCGGAGAACCGCGGGAGCGGAGTGCCACGCAAGAGCCATTCGAAGGGCGCGGGAACCGGTTCCCGCGCCCTTGCATTTTGCAGCTCCCCGGGCCTCCCCCCTGTTCGGCGCCCGGCTAGCGCCTGATGTGATAGCCGAGCACGGCGCCGATGAGGGGATAGGCCTTTTCCTGCAGGTTGAGCATGACGCGCTTGGCGTCCGGCAGGACAGCCGGCAGCCAGGCGTAGGCGGCGGCCACGATCACGGCGACGATCAGTGCGCTGGCAAGCGCGGCGCTCGTGGGTGTGCCGGTATCCTTTAGCACCTGCGCGCCGACGACGCCGACCAGCCACACCAGCACCGCAAATACCGCCGCATAGACGAACAGCTCAAGCCGGCTCAAGCCCGGGATGTAGCGCACGATGACCGGCGCGGCGAACCAGGCAACGATGAGCTGCAATCCCAGCAAAATCAGACGTGAGAGCATCGGGCTTCCCCTCAGAGTTGGAACCCCACCCAAGCCGTTTGGCGCGCGGCGGTACCCGTGGCGCAGGCAACCTAACAGGCGGCCATCCTGGAGGCGAGCCCTAGCGCGAAAGTCGCATCGTCGCTGCGGCCGCGCCCTCCCGATGGGCGCCGTTTGCCAAGCGAGCTACTGTTTGGCGATGTTGATGAAGCTCTTCAGCAATTCGTCGAACAACTCATTCGCCCTGGGGCTGGTCGACCTATATTTCTTCCACGCCGTCTCCTTGGCGATCTGCAGCCAGGCGGCATAGTCCTCGAAAGAAAGCGGCTGCACCTCAACTCCCGCCTTGGTAAAGGCCTCAACAGCCCCCTCGTGAGCTTCCCGCTGGGTCGCCTCGAAGAAGATGTCGGCGACGGCGGCCGCTTCCTCGAGCGCCTCTCTTTCTGGCTCGCTCAAGCTCTGCCAAACGGCCTGCGATATGATGATTGGCGTGAAGACGGTGAGGATGCCGTAGCTGCCGCCGATGGTGACGAACTTTGCAACCTCGTGGATACGAAAGCTCACGAGAGCCTCAAAGGAGTTCTGCACGACGGCAAGCTTGCCGCCTTCCAGTGACGGCCGGACCTCGCTCAACGGCATTGGGAGTATGCTGGCGCCGGCGGCAGCGAGCACGGCGTGATAGTCGTTGCCTCCGCCGCTACGCGCCGTGAGCCCCTTCACCGACTGAGGTCCGGTGATGGCCCGCGTTCGGCTGACCATCCCACCGTCGAGCCACCACCACGTCAGGACACGAAAGCCCTTTTCCTCGCAGAGCTCTTGCAGCTTGACCTCGAATTCCGACCCCTTGAGCAAGCTTGCCGCTTCGGCATTCGCGGGGATGCCGGGCATGGTGACGATGGAAAGCTCCGGAAACTTTGCGGACGCATATGCCATCGGATAGACGGCCATCTCGATCCTCCCATCGATGATGGCTTCGTATTGCTGGGGTGGATCGGCGATCAAGCTCGAGTTCGGATGGATGGTGATCGCCAGATCAGGCGCACGCCTTTTGAGCTCGGCAGCGAGCACACGCGCCGCCCGGTGGCGCGCGTCGCTTTCCGGCAGCTGGTGGGACAGCCGCAACTCCCGCGCCGTCGGCGCACCAGTCCCGATCGTCTCCAGCCACAAGAGGACACAAAATGCCCAGGCAAGACGTCCAATCCGCATGCCCCTGTCCTGTGACGAGAGTTGTCCCCCAGCCCCTGCGCAACGGGCTCGTCGGCAGTATCACCCCAACACCGGGTCAGCGGCGCCGACGAAATGGTCCAATTGAGGCTAAGCGGAGGCGCACTGGCCTCCAAACCGACATGGAAGGCTTGCGCTACGCCGCCGCGCTCTGGGCGGGATTGCGATCGTAGTTGAGCACGGGCGAAAGCCACCGCTCGGCCTCCTCGACGGACCAGCCCTTGCGCGCCGCGTATTCCTCCACCTGGTCGCGCTCCACCTTGCCGACACCGAAATAGTGGCTTTCGGGATGCGCGAAATAAAGACCGGACACGGACGCTCCAGGCCACATGGCGTAGCTCTCGGTGAGCTTGATCCCGGCCCTCGCCTCAGCCTCGAGCAGGCGGAAGATGGTGGCCTTTTCGCTATGATCGGGCTGTGCGGGATAGCCGGGCGCCGGACGAATGCCGCGGTATTCCTCCGCGATCAAGGCAGCGGGCGACAGCTTCTCGCGCGGGGCATAGCCCCAGAACTCGCGGCGCACGCGCTCGTGCATGCGCTCGGCAAAGGCTTCCGCCAAACGGTCGGCGAGCGCCTTGAGCATGATGCGCCCGTAGTCGTCGGTCGTCTCGATATGCCGGGCGAGCGCGTCGGCCTCGCCAACGCCCGCGGTGACGGCGAAGGCGCCGACGTAGTCGGCGAGCCCGCTCTCTTTGGGCGCGATGAAATCGGCGAGCGCCGTGTTGGCGCGATCGGACCGGTTCTCGCGCGCCATCTGTTGGCGCAGCGTGTGCAGAATGGCGAGCGGGGACGTGCGGGCCTCGTCGGCATAAAGCTCGATGTCGTCACCCACGGCGTTGGCAGGCCAGAGGCCGACCACTGCGTTGGCGATGAGCCACTTGCCGGCGACGAGCCGCTCCAGCATCGCCTGCGCGTCGTCGAACAGTTTCTTCGCCTCGGCGCCGACGACATTGTCCTCGAAGATGCGCGGATACTTGCCGTGCAGCTCCCAGGTGGCGAAGAAGGGCGTCCAATCGATGTAGGGCAGGAGCTCGCTCAGCTTGTAGCTCTTGAAGGCACGCGTGCCGATCAGCCTGGGCCTGGGCGGCGAGTACCCAGACCAGTCGATCTTGAAGCGGTTATCGCGCGCGGCCGTGAGCGTCAGCCGAGCCTTGCTGGTCTCGCCTTTGAGATAGGCGTCGCGGATCTTGACGTACTCCTTGCGCACCTTCTCCATGTAAGGCCCGCGCTCGGCGCCGGACATAAGGTTCGACACCACGCCGACGGCGCGGCTGGCGTCGGCGACGTAGATGGTCTGACCCAGTGCGTAGTTGGGGGTGATCTTCACCGCGGTGTGCACACGGCTGGTGGTGGCGCCGCCGATCAGCAGCGGCACCTTGAAGCCTTGGCGCTCCAGCTCGGCGGCTACATGACACATCTCGTCGAGCGAAGGCGTGATGAGGCCCGACAGCCCGATGATGTCGGCGTTCTCCCGGCGCGCCGTCTCCAGGATCTTCTGCGCCGGCACCATCACGCCGAGATCGATCACCTGGTAGTTGTTGCACTGGAGCACGACGCCGACGATGTTTTTGCCGATGTCGTGCACGTCGCCCTTCACGGTAGCCATCACCACCTTGCCGGCGGCGGGCATCTGCTCAAGGCCCGAGGCCTTTTTCTCGGCCTCCAGGAAGGGCTGCAGGTAAGCCACGGCCTGCTTCATGACGCGCGCCGACTTCACCACCTGTGGGAGAAACATCTTTCCCGACCCGAACAGGTCGCCCACCACGTTCATGCCGGCCATCAGCGGCCCTTCGATCACTTCAATGGGTCTGTTCGCCTGGCGCCGTGCCGCTTCGGTGTCGGCCTCGATGTAGTCGCTGATGCCGTGCACCAGCGCGTACGTGAGCCGCTCCTCCACCGGCGCGTTGCGCCATGCCAGGTCCTTTTCCTTGGACTTGGGGCCAGCGCCCCTGTAGCGCTCGGCTGCCTCCAGCAGGCGATCGGTGGCATCGGGCCGCCGGTTGAGGATTACGTCCTCGCAGAGGGCACGCAGTAGGGGCTCGATGTCGTCATAGATTGCGACCTGTCCGGCGTTGACGATGGCCATGTCGAGCCCGGCGCGGATGGCGTGGTAGAGGAACACCGAGTTCATCGCCTGGCGCACGCGCTCGTTGCCGCGGAACGCGAAGGATAGGTTGGAAACGCCGCCCGAGACATGCACATGGGCGAGCTTCTGCTTGATCTGACGGGTCGCCTCGATGAAGGCGACGCCGTAACCGTTGTGCTCCTCGATGCCCGTCGCAACGGCAAAGATGTTGGGGTCGAAGATGATGTCCTCGGGCGGAAAGCCGACCTTCTCGGTCAGAAGAGCGTAGGCCCGCTCGCAGATTGCCACCTTGCGCTCGATGGTATCGGCCTGGCCCTGTTCGTCGAACGCCATCACGACAACGGCCGCACCGTAGCGCAGCACCTTGCGCGCGTGCTCGAGAAACGCTGCTTCGCCCTCCTTCATGCTGATGGAGTTGACGATGGCTTTGCCCTGCACGCACTTGAGGCCCGCCTCGATCACCGACCACTTGGAGGAATCGATCATGATCGGCACGCGCGCGATATCGGGCTCGGAAGCGATCAGGTTCAAGAAGGTTACCATGGCCTTTTGCGAATCGAGCAGGCCCTCGTCCATGTTGACGTCGAGGATCTGCGCGCCATTCTCCACTTGGCCGCGCGCGATGGCGAGCGCCGCCTGATAGTCGCCCGCCTCGATCAGCTTGCGGAACTTGGCCGATCCTGTGACGTTCGTCCGCTCGCCGATGTTGATGAACGCCGTCGCCGCGCTGCTGATGGTGGTCACACGGTTTCTCCTCGACGGCCACAAGCTGCAGCGCCCCTGCCAGGATCAAGAAGGCGGAGCCAGCCCCGGACCTGACGCGGGCCAGCGCAACCGAGCGGACGCGCGGGCCTTCTCACCGCGCACGACAACTGGGCGCTCACCGGTTCGACCAAGCAGGTTACCCGCGTCCCGGTGCGAAACTGCTGCGCCTCCAACCGCCGCGCGCGCGCGAAAGTCGCCCACCCTCCTCTCCCCGGGAAGGGGCCAACACCCCCAGGGCCACAACGAACAGTCTTCGAAGCCTCGCTCAAAGCTGGTCACTCTCCTTGCCGCGAACCCGCGCCCTTCGCCCGCTCGGGAGAAGGTGCCCCGAAGGAGTGGATGAGGGGGCGTTCTGTTCGCCTGCAACTGCCTCGACGTGATCGGCCTCGAATTCCATATAGCCCAGCCTCCCGGTTCATGAGCCTCAGCGCCAAGCATCCTTTGCCCTGCCCAGCAATCATGGCGCTCACGCGTGCACGAACGGCTCGAGGCCGGAGAGGCGCATGCGGCGCTCGAGCTTCGGCACCTTGCGCGGCGGATAATTCGCCACGCGCGCCGCGATTTCGGCGACGTGCTGGGGTGTGGAGCCGCAGCACCCGCCGACGATGTTGAGCAGGCCCTCCTTGGCCCACGGCTCGATGTGGCAAGCCATGTCGTGCGGCCCCTCGTCGTACTCACCCATGGCATTGGGGAGGCCGGCGTTGGGATAGGCGATGACGAGCGTATCGGCAATGGCCGCGATCTCGGCCAGGTATGGCCGCATCAGCTCCGCGCCCAGCGCGCAGTTGAGGCCCACGGCAAACGGCTTCAGGTGCCGGATCGAGAAGAAGAAGGCCTCCGGCGTCTGCCCCGACAGCGTGCGCCCCGAGCGGTCGGTAATGGTGCCGGACACGATGAGCGGGAGCTCCACGCCGAGCTCGTCGAACACCTGGAGCGCCGCAAATCCCGCCGCCTTGGCGTTGAGCGTGTCGAACACCGTTTCGATCAATAGGAGATCGACGCCGCCCTCGATGAGGCCGCGCGCCTGCTCGCTATAGGCTTTTGCCAGCTCGTCGAAGCTGATGTTGCGGAAACCCGGATTGTTGACGTCGGGAGAGATCGACGCCGTGCGGTTGGTGGGGCCGAGCGGACCTGCCACGAAGCGTGGGCGCTCCGGCGTCCTGCGTGTGGCCGCATCGGCGGCAGCGCGGGCGAGCTTGGCGGCGGCGACGTTCATCTCGTGGGCCAGACCCTCCATGCCGTAGTCGGCAAGCGAGATGCGCTGGGCGTTGAAGGTGTTGCTGGAGATGATGTCGGAGCCGGCGGCAAGATAGCCCTCGTGGATCCGGGTGATGGCCTCCGGCTGGGTCAGCACGAGCAGATCGTTGTTACCCTGCACAGGTTTGGGGTGGCCGGCAAAGCGCTTGCCGCGGAAGGTCGCCTCGTCGAACTTGTAGCGCTGGATCATCGTACCCATGGCGCCGTCGAGGATCATTATGCGCTCATCGGCGGCCGCCTTGAGTGCAGCGATGCGTTGCTCTCGGGTCATGCTTTGGTTGCCTCCTTGCCGCTCGCGTTCCTTTGCCTGGGCCTCAGGCCCAGCAGGTGGCAGATGGCGTACACAAGGTCCGCCCGATTGAGCGTGTAGAAGTGGAACTGGCGGATGCCCTGATCGACAAGGTCCGTCACCTGCTCGGCGGCGGTGGCGGCCGCGACCAGGTGAGTGGTCGTTTGATCGGCGTCGAGCCCGTCGAAGCGGCGCGCCAGCCACGCCGGCATGGTCGCCCCGCAGCGCCCGGCGAAGCCCGCGACTTGGCGAAAGTTGTGGATCGGCACGATGCCCGGCACGATCGGCGCCCATATGCCATGCGCTCGAGCCGCTTCGAGAAAGCGCAGGTAGTGCGCATTGTCGAAGAAGAATTGCGTGATGATGCGACTGGCGCCGGCGTCGACCTTGGCCTTGAGGTTGTCGAGATCCTCGCCGAGCGAATGACTTTCTGGGTGCTTTTCGGGATAGCCCGCCACCGACACCTCAAAGGCGCCGAGCCGCTTGAGCCCTGCCACGAGGTCCGCGGCATTGCTGTAGCCGCCCGGGTGGGGGCAGTAGCGCGTGCCCACGCCGGCGGCGGGATCCCCACGCAGGGCGACGATGTGGCGGACCCCCGCCTCCCGGTAACTTTTGGCCACCTCGTCCACTTCGATCCTGGTCGCCTGCACGCAGGTGAGATGGGCGGCCGGCACCAGCGTGGTCTCGCGCACGAGGCGCGCGACGGTGGTGTGCGTGCGCTCGCGCGTGGAGCCGCCCGCGCCGTAGGTGACCGATACGAAGCGCGGCCGCAGCGGCTCGAGCCGCCGGATCGCGCTCCACAAGGCCTCCTCCATCTTCTCCGTCTTGGGCGGGAAGAACTCGAAGGAGACGTTGATGTCGCCGTCGCCGACCAACCGGCAGCGACGCTCTGCACTGTCGATCATCTAGCTCGTCCGCTCCAACTTGCGCTCCTTCCCGCTTTCCGGTGCGGCATCGGCATTTTCAAGCCGCCGCGCAAGCCACACCGAGACGGTAAGATTGGCTGGCCCGCCGTGGTCGGGTGCCAGCACGCGCGTCTCGACCAACGCCAACCCGCAATCGGCGAGCCATTGTGAGACCTGCTGGTTGGAGAAGCCCAGGCGCTCATGTGCAAACTCTTCGCGCAGAAACTCAAGGTCATGGGGAGCGAAATCGACGATCAGCAGTTGGCCGCCGGGCGCCAGCACGCGGGCCGCCTCGCGCACGGCGCGCTGCGGATCGCGCAGGAAGTGCAGGACCTGGTGCATCACCGCGGCGCCGACGGTTTGGTCGGCGAGCGGCAGATCATAGATGTCACCTTGGCGCACGTGGGCGCGCGAGGTCTCTGCGCGCTCGAGCTTGGAGCGGGCGTAGGCCAGCATGGCTGGGCTCAGATCGATGCCGAGACCGCGCCGGTATCGATCGCGGAAAAGCTCGAGCATGCGGCCTGTGCCGGTGCCCAGGTCGAGGAAGAGGTCGAAGGGGCCGGGCCCCAACACTTTCGCTATCACGGCTTCCACATGGGCTTCGGCCACGTGCAGGGCGCGGATCCGGTCCCATTCTCCCGCATGCACCTGGAAGTAGGCCTGGGCCGCCTGCTCGCGCTCTGCCCTCAGGGCATCGGCGCGGCGGCGGTCGCGCACGAGCACCGGGTCGGCACGGTTCAAGGCCTCGAGCAGCAGGCGGGCCAGCGCCCCGCCTTCACCGCCCTCGGCAACCCGGAAGTACACCCAGCTGCCCTCCGGTGTGCGTTCGATGAGGCCGGCCTCGGTGAGGAGCCGCAAGTGCCGGCTGATCCGGGGCTGGCTCTGACCCAAGATGCCCGTCAAATCCTTGACGTTGAGCTCGCCCGAGGCAAGCAGCACCAAAAGGCGCAGGCGCGTCGGCTCGGCCATGGCCTTGAGGGCGGCTACCGCCGTTTGGATGGACAATCGCACCGACGGCACTCCAGCAAAGTCCACACATGATATAAAGATATCTTTATGCGTCAAGTTGAATCAGGGCGCCTGGCGCCACCGGGCGTCAGAGGAATTGGCGCTCGCGCGGATCTCGCGCCTCCGCAGTTTCTGCAGTAATGCGTGCGCTGCTCAGATGAATTGGGCAAAATACGCGCGAAAATGTGGAAATTGATTGGTCCCAAGCTGGGCCCTATACTTGTCATCAATTGATTGAAAACGCGAAATTCTTAGCAACCCGACAGAATTGCAGAGTGTGATCTGGAACCGCCCGTCGCCAGCACCGTTGTGGAACCAGTGCGTTAACAAGGAGACCCAGCCATGTCGCACCTCAAGTTGGCTTGTCTGGTCGGGGCGGTCGTGGTCCTCGCGGGCACCCCCTGGCTGGCCGCCTCTGCGCAAACCCAAGCCCCGAGCCCGCCCTCCCCCAGCGCGCCGCCTTCCGCTGCCAGGCCCGACCAAGCGCCGACGCCGCACGCCGCACCACCGGGCGCGACGGGGAAATCCGCCACCGCGCCGCGCGAGGCCAATCCGCTCCTGCGCATGGCCGTATTCTCCTCCGACGGGAGCAAGGTCGGCACGGTGCAAAGCGTCAGCACGGGGCCGGACGGCTCGGCCAAGAGCATCCACATCAGGACCGGCGGCTTCCTCGGCTTCGGCGCCAGGCTCGTCGCCATCCCCGAAGGGCGCTTCACCAGGAATGGCAACAATATCCAGCTCGGCATGACGGCCGACGAGGTGAGCAAGCTGCCGCAGGTCGAGGAGCAGAGCTGACCCGCGCCCCGTTGCAATTGCGAGCAGAGAGCGGGCCGCACGCCGGCCCGTTTTCTTTTTTGCCACACTCAGGGCGCGCTGTTGCTCTAGCTCTCGGCTCCGACCGCCAAGCGCTTTGACGTGTGCACCCGTTCCATGTTCAAACCGGCATTGTTCGGGATCGAAATGCTTTGCGTTAGAGGCTTTGTTGCAAGGAAATTCGCCTTCCGTCACGTGACGCGCTGTGCGGACTGGGTGGGGTCGAAGGGACGTGGGGCCGTCCCCTCGTCGGACGAGGAACCGAGGGACCAACAGGGCATGACCACTGTTTTGAGACGACAGGCCGGAGCGCCCCTCCGGCGGCGTACCCTGATGCGAGCCGCCGCTGGATGTTTTGCGGCCGGGCTATTCGTCGCGTGGGCCGGAATGGCGCCGCCGCCGGCGCGCGCCGCCGATCCCGCCGTCGTCTTCATGGCTCAGGTCGGCCGGGAGCTGATGGCTGCCGCTCGCTCACGCTCGCCGGGCGCGATGGCCGGCGTGGTCGAGCGTCACGCTGATCTCACCCAGATCGGCCTCTATTCCCTGGGCGAATATCGCGCCAGGCTGCCCAATGAAGAGCGACCGAGCTATTTTTCGGGGATGGCACGGTTCATTGGACGTTATGCGGCTGCGGAATCGCCCAAATACCCGGTCGTGCGCGTCGAGTGGGCCAATCAGAGCGTGCGCAGCGGGTCAGGCGTCATGGTGGACAGCCGGGTCATCCTCGCCGACGGCACGGGCTACGACGTGCGCTGGGCCCTCTCCAAGTACGGCGCGACCTACAAGGTCCGGGACGCGATGGTGCTGGGCTTCTGGATGACGCCCTTCCTCAAGAACCTGTTCGAGGACTACATCGCCAAGAACGGCGGCAACCCCCGCGCTCTCGCAGCGGCCTTGAACCGCTGACGCCCGGGATTTGCGCAAGGGTACCGGTTCGCCATCACGCGCGTGCGCGATTGTCGAAAGGCCGCAGGACACCCATTGCGCATTTGTCGCTGGGCAGGTGAGCCGCGGGCGTTTTGCTGAGCGCGACCTCACCCGCCGTTCCCAGCGCTCGCGAGGCTCGCGCAGACGTCATCGTCGTTTCTGACGTTCCTGACCGAGGCACCCGTTAGCGCCGCGCGAAGCGCTTGAACTTGATGCGATGCGGCTCCACCGCGGCCTCGCCGAGTCGGCGTTTCTTGTCCTCGAGGTAGTGAGCGAAGTTACCCTCGAACCACTCCACGTGGCTGTCGCCCTCGAAGGCGAGGATGTGAGTGGCCATCCGGTCGAGGAAGAAGCGATCGTGGCTGATGATCACGGCACAGCCGGCGAAGTCCTCCAATGCCGCCTCCAGCGCTGCCAGCGTCTCGGTGTCGAGATCGTTGGTGGGCTCGTCGAGCAAGAGCAGGTTGCCGCCTTCCTTCAGCATCTTGGCCAAGTGCACGCGGTTCCTCTCGCCGCCTGATAGGAGCCCCACCTTCTTCTGCTGGTCCGGGCCCTTGAAGTTGAACCAGCTCACATAGGCGCGGGAATTGACCTCCATCTTGTCGCCGAGCTTCATGACATCGAGCCCGCCCGACACTTCCTCCCACACCGTCTTCTTGTCGTTGAGGTGGTCCCGGCTCTGATCGACGTAGCCGAGCTTGGCGGTGTCACCGAGCCTGATGGTGCCCGCATCGGGCTTTTCCTGTCCGGTGATCATCTTGAAGAGAGTGGTCTTGCCCGCACCGTTGGGGCCGATTACGCCGACGATGCCGCCGGGCGGCAACTTGAAGGAGAGATTGTCGATCAATAGACGGTCGCCGAACGCCTTCGACAGCCCCTCCACGTCCAGGACGACGCCACCGAGCCGCGGCCCCGGCGGAATTTGGATCTGCGCCTTGCCGGTCTGTTCTCGCGCCGCCTCCTCGGCGAGCTTCTCGTAGGCCTGGATACGCGCTTTCGATTTGGCCTGGCGCGCCTTGGGGCTGGATCGGATCCACTCCAACTCGCGCTTGAGTGTGCGCTGCTTGGCCTCCTCGTGGCCCTTTTCCACTTCGAGGCGTTTGGCCTTCTGCTCGAGCCAGCTCGAGTAGTTGCCCTTGTAGGGCACGCCCTGGCCGCGATCGAGCTCGAGCGTCCACTGCGTGATGTTGTCGAGGAAGTAGCGGTCGTGCGTCACCAGCATGATGCAACCGGGGTACTCCTTGAGATAGCGCTCGAGCCAGGCCACGGATTCGGCATCGAGGTGATTGGTGGGCTCGTCCAGCAGCAGGATGTCGGGCTTTGCCAACAACAGGCGGCAAAGCGCCACGCGCCGCTTCTCGCCGCCCGAGAGCTTGGCTGCGTCGGCATCGCCGGCCGGACAGCGCAGGGCGTCGAGCGCTTGCTCAACCTGCTGGTCGAGGTCCCACAAGCCCTGCGCCTCGATGAGATCCTGCAGCTTGGCCATTTCGTCGGCGGTCTCGTCCGAGTAGTTGGCGGCGAGCTCGTTGTAGCGCTCAACGAGGGCTTTCTTTTCCGCCACGCCTTCCATGGCGTTGCCGAGCACATCCTTGTCGGCGTCAAGCTCCGGCTCCTGAGGCAGATGGCCCACGCGCACGCCCTCTGCCGCCCACGCCTCGCCGACGTAGTCCTCAAGCTCGCCGGCCATGATCTTGAGCAGCGTCGACTTGCCCGCACCGTTGAGGCCCACCACGCCGATCTTGGCCCCGGGGAAGAATGACAGCGAAATGTCCTTCAAAACCTGCTTGCCCCCCGGGTAGGTCTTGGAGAGCTTGTGCATGTGATAGACGTATTGGGGGCTCGCCACCGGCGACTCCTGGCGTTGCGGATCGAATGGGATGGGCGCCTTGTAGCCCAGATGGCCATACCGCCTCAAGCCCGGGGCGGGGGGCGTTGCTCGTGGCGTCACCGGCCCTTGGGCTGGGACTCGTAGACGCGCCACCAAAGCTGCGATCCGAACGGCACCTTGCCGAGGACGCGCTCGTAATAACCGCTGTAGCCATTGGCGGCCAATTGAGGAGCGGGCAGCGTGGCCGGGCGAGCGACGGCGGCGGCAGCCCGGCCCTTGTGGGGCGCCGCATTGGCGTTGCCCAAGAAGCCCGCCGCCAACAATGGCACCAAAAGCGATACTACAATCCGCTTCATGACGACCTCGGTCCCGGGGTGCCCTGTTGTTCCTCGGAGATGTCCCACCAGCACTTGGAGCCAAACGGCACCTTCTTTTGCACGTGCTCGCAATGGGTGGCCTCACCATGCCCAGACGCCCGGGGGCGATCGCCGCGCGCCTTGGGCATGTGGGCGGGGTGGCCGAGGAGGCGCTTCGCGTGCGGGCGGTCGGCGGCCTCGGCATGCCCGCCCCACACGCTGGCCCACACGCCGGTCAAGACACCAGTCAAAATACTGGTCAAGATACTGGTCAAGATACCGGCCCAGATGCAGGTCAAGACACTGGCCAAGAGACTGGCCTAGAGATTGGCGAACGCCAAGCGCGCGCCGACCATGGTCCTCCTCCTGGGCTCAATCCAGCGCTTGCAGTGTCAACGCTCGTTCATCAACGCCGGGTGCTGCCGCCGGCTGGCCACGCTCTCTGCCAGCGCGTGGACGGCGCGGGAGGCAACGATGGTCCCCTTGCGGGGTTGCCCTGTGAGTTGCGCTTCCCACCGGCAGATTGCGGCTCCTCGGCTCCGCGTCGACACAAGGTAAGGATTGCAGGGCCCTGCCTCGAGGGAGCGTGCCACCGATGCGTGCGCGGCGCCCCCGGACCTTGCACCGATCCTGTGTCGATCTTGTATCGCCCACGTGCCCCTTGATGGTCAGGGACAAGATCACCCCTTGTACCGCGGGAAACAGCCTCGGCCGGCGGCTTGCGCCAGGGTGCTCGCATGCTGAACCGGGCCGTCGCGACTCGGACGATCTGGGATTTTGCTCAGACGGAGCCCATGGAGCCAGGGAATGCGCAGGCTGAGCAGAGGACCACAACGCGTTGCCACGGCCGCCCTTCGTGGGTTGCACGCCCTGGTCGGGGCCCTCGCGCTCGCCCTATCGCTTTTGGCACACGCTGCGCCTGCGGACGCAAGCGAGATGCCCCGCGGAGAGCTGAAGGTCAGCCTCTCCAGCTCGCGCCCCAATACGGTGCTTCTGTCCTGGACGGGGCCGGTGATGGCCCCCATGGCCAGCCAGCTCCGCGACGCTTTCGAGAACCGCAAGCACCAGGCCAGCCGGTTCCTGTTGCGCATCTCCTCCTACGGCGGCTCGGTCGCCGAAGGCGAGCGCGTGATCGAGGTTCTGCAGCGGATCAAAGCCACCCACGAGCTCGAGACCACCGTCATGCAAGGTGACGTGTGCGCGTCCATGTGCGTGTTCATCTACGTGCAGGGCCAGAAGCGCTATGGCGCGCTCACCAGCAGCTGGCTGTTCCATGAGGTCTCGCACGCAGACCCGGTGACCAAGCAGACGACGAGGTTCGACCGCGCAGCCTGGGAGCGCTTGGTCGACACCTATCTTCGGCCCGCCGGCGTGTCGGACGCGTGGATCGCTGACCTTAAGCCACGCACCGTCAACTCCGACTACTGGCAGACCGGCGCAGATCTCATCCGCGCCAACTCCGGCATCATTCACGAGCCGCTCGCCAACCAGACCGCCCGTATCGTCGTGCCGGGTCCGCACCCCAAGGAGACGGTCAGCGCCCAGCCTGCGGTCACCACCCCGCGCGAATGCCGCAAGTACTTCGCCAGCATCGGTGAGGTGGTGACGGTGCCTTGCATCTAGCCGCCACAGCCCGGAGCCCCGGGCGCGCTCGGAGCCTCGCGCGCGGGCAGCCGGCGGCCGGAGATCTCATCGCCCGCATCGGCCGGCAGGCGCAACATCAAGAACGCCGAAGTCATCGACATCACCCCCACGACCACGAAGGCGGTCGAGAAGTCGCTCGTTTCCGGCACGGCGTGGCCCCTCGCCCACTCTGCTACCTCCACCGCCATGGCACCCACTGCCACACCGAGGCTCACCGACACCTGCTGGCCGACGCTCGCCAAGCCGGTCGCCGATCCCGCCTGGCGCGGCTCGATCTCAGCATAGGTGATGGCGCTGAGGCTCGTGAATTGCAGCGAGCGCAGGAAGCCGCCAACGAGCAGCACCACGGTGATGACGAAATGCGGCGTCGCGGGCGTAAAGAGCGCGCTCGCCAGCAGCACCGCTGAGGCGAGCACGCCATTGACGATCAACAGTCGGCGGAAGCCGAAGCGGAAGAGAAAACCGCGCGCCAGCGGTTTCACGGCGAGCGCTCCGAGCGCACCGGCGAAGGTGATGAGGCCCGAGCTCAGCGCGTCTAGTCCGAAAGCCAGCTGCAGCATCAGCGGCAGCAGGAAGGCGCTGGCGCCGATGCCGAAGCGGAAAAACAGCGCCCCGGCAATGCCGGCCTCGAAGGTCTTCAGGCGCAGCAGCCGAACATCGAGCAGCGGTCGTGCAACGGCCATCGCGTGGCGCCAATAGAGCGGCAGCGTGACGGCGCCGACGGCAATGCATGCGGCCGCCGCTTCGGGCGGCGCGATCCGCCGGCCGAGCATCGCCGTGCCGAGGATCAGGCCGCCGAGGCCCGACGCCAGCAGCAGAAAGCCCTTGGCGTCGAGCGACGGCGTCTCCTCGCGAATCTCGGGGATGAACAGGCTCGCCAGCACGATGCCGAGCACGCCGATGGGAATATTCACGAAGAAAATCCAGCGCCAGTCTGCGTAGGTGACGATGAGCCCGCCCAACGGCGGTCCCAGCATTGGCCCGATGAGCGCCGGCATGGAGATGAAGGACAGCGCCTGCACCAGCTCGGATTTGGGCGCAGTGCGGATCACCACCATGCGGCCGACCGGCACCATCATCGCGCCACCCATCCCCTGCATCGCACGCCAGAACACGAATTGGCCGAGCGAGCTTGAGAATGCGCAGCCGATCGAGGCGGTCATGAACACGGCGAGTGCCAGGCGGAAGGTGGTGCACGAGCCCACGCGGTCCGCCACCCACCCGCTGACCGGAATGAACACGGCGAGGCTCACCAGGTAGGACGTGACGGCGAGCTTCAGCGAGATTGGATCGAGGCCGAGGTCGCGGGCAATCGTCGGCAGGGCCGTCGCCAGGATTGTTGAGTCCGTGTTCTCCATAAAGAGCGCCGTGGCCACCACCAACGGGACGATCGGGATGACCATGGCATCAGGCCTCGCTCGCATGCGCCGGCGGCCGTGCGCCCAACATCTGTCTGCGCCTGACACAGCGCCGGGCAATTTCGGCCGCGATTGCATCGGAGGAGCTGAGCGGCACATAGCTCCAGCTTTCGAGCCGCTCGAAGGGATTGGGCAGCGGCCGGGTGGCGCCGTAGCCGCGCAGAGCCTCGTGGAAGCGCGCGAACTTGGGCGATCCACCTTCAGGCCAGAACACGTACACGGGCTTGCCGGTCACGCACGGCTCGCCGGTCATGTTGACGGAATCGGCAGGTGCGATGAAGGCATCCGCATGCGCCAGAAACGCCGCATATGGGTTATCTCCCGAGCCATCCCACAGGAGCCGCCGCGTGCCAGGCGTCGCCGCGCGCACGAAGGCCACGATGCCGGTCGGCGTGCGCCGAGAGGGCGTGATCATGAGCCCTGCACCTTGAGCAGCGAGCGTGCGCAGCGCCGCCGCGAGGCGTGCGAGCGCGGCCTCCGTATAAGCGAAGTGACCGTTCGGGCCACCAAGCAGCACGGCCACGCGCGGGCTCGGCAGCGCGGCGATGTCGGGCGGCAGCTGTGCGCGCAGCGCCCGCAGGCGCTCGCGCGTGAAGCTGTGGGGGGCGGTCAGTGTGGTGATGACATTGGGGCCGCGCCAGTTGTCGTGCTCGGGCGCCCAAAAGAGGTCGGCGGTCTTGGCTGGCACTCTCGGATACTGCAAGATGACCGTGTAAGTGGCGAACCCGGCCAGCTGCTTGAGCCTGCGAATGTAGGGGATGGTCTGGCGTCCGGTCGCAATGGCGAAGTCGGGCCAGGGCGGGCGGAATTGGCTCTCCGGGGTGCCGAAGTGTTCGGCCGGGCTCACGGGCCCCCATGGGGACAGCGCCTGGAAGACACCGGTGGGCGCCACCCGCTTGACCTCATAGTCGAGCCGCAATGCGTCGAAAACGCCGCGCGACTGCACTTCGGTGCCGATCTTGCCGTCGCTGATGATCCAGCCGCGTTTGCTGGCCACGGCCTCGAGCGCTTCCGTCATTTACTTTCGTTGCAGCCCCGGTTTTCTGTCGCTTAGGCGAAATAAAGTTGCTCTCCCTGGCCGGCTAGGCCAGAGTCGGGGGTAATCACGTCCTGGGAGTTTTAGCCCCATGCGCGCCCGCCTCGATGCTACCGATTGGCGCATCCTGAAGGAACTGCAGTCGAATGGACGTATCAGCAACGTCGACCTCGCACGCAAGGTCGGCATCTCGCCGCCTCCCTGTTTGCGGCGCGTGCGCGCGCTCGAGCAGGCGGGCATGATCGCGGGCTATTTCGGCATGCTGGACGAGAAGAGCGTCGGATTCGAGGCCATCGCCTTCGCCATGGTCGGTCTGCACAGCCAGGCGGAAGCGGACCTGCGCGCCTTCGAGAACCGCGTGCTGTCCTGGCCCCTCGTGCGGGAGTGCTACATGCTCACAGGAGAGACCGATTTCCTGCTCAAGTGTGTCGCACCGGACCTCACCGCGTTCCAGGACTTCGTCATCGACGAACTGACGGCGGCCCCCAATGTCGCGAGCGTCAAGACGACGCTCATCATCCGTCGGGTCAAGTTCGAGCCGGGCGTACCCGTGGCTTTGGCGCAACGGCGGCGCGCCGGATGAACCCTCGACTGCCCAAGATGCGCGCCGCGCGCATTTGAGTTGCCGCCGACCGGAAATTTTTCCGGCGACAACACGTTATCTGCCGGACCCGCGGGAGGCAGGCGCGTGACGGACGAGATCCGTAACCGGATGGTCGAGTTGTTGCCCCGTCTGAGGCGCTTTGCAGTAGCCCTCACCGGAGATCTCGATCAAGGCGACGATCTCGTTCAGGAGACCTGCATGCGCGCCTTGTCGCGGGTCGATCAATATCAACCGGGAACGCGGCTCGACAGCTGGATGTATCGGATCGCACAGAACCTGTGGCTCGACCGCATGCGCGCCAAGAAGGTGCGCGGCGTGCAGGTCGACGTCGAGGCCGCG
>Ga0306920_100002965_pt1 | contig 21479 bp, 10 predicted proteins | sample flu12Cox44000170_FD_204666 | JGI IMG/M metagenome (GOLD analysis project Ga0306920, IMG submission 204666) | Lab enrichment of tropical soil microbial communities from Luquillo Experimental Forest, Puerto Rico - flux4day.12C.oxic.44.000.170 (v2)... | ecosystem: Environmental > Terrestrial >...
TCTTGATTTTCGACCGTGATGCGAAGTTCAACGCTGATGTTGTGGCGACGGTGGAGGACTATGGGATGCGGCCCATGCGAACCGCCTTGCGAAGTCCGTGGCAGAACGGCATCGCGGAGCGCTGGGTGGGAAGCGTGCGTCGAGACCTACTGGACCACGTGATTGTTCTGAACCAAAGGCATTTGGGGAGGTTGATGAAAAATTACATCCGCTACTATCACCAGGACCGAACACACCTTGGGCCATAATCGATTCAGCCTTCGAGGTCAATGTAAAGCTGGGCGGCGTTTTCAAATGCTGCTTCGTCTTTCTTGGGATGAATGCAATCTGTCGGGCAAACATCCACGCAAAGCATATCCTTGATGCAAGTATCAGCAATTACGTAGGCCATAACGCACTCTCTCTCAATCAAAGTTGTATGGCAGAGAAATGGGGGGCTCTCCGTGGCCCCCCAGCGGTAGCAAACCGCACGCTTCGCTTCTAAAGGAAGGAAGTATTGCTGGTAAAGAGTATCGAGGAATGCTACGTCCTTGTCAGTGACCTGGATCACAAGGCAATATTGCCTCCCGGAAAACCCAAATCGAAATAGTCCTTCACCCGCATCCGCTCACCAATTTTTGAACCCTAAACCCACACTCGCCAGAGACACGGCTTGCAGACCTACCCGGAGAAAGGCCGATTAAGGACGAAAAATGCCTTGGACCTGGAAACCGTCCAGCCGGCGGCAGGGAACTGCAGTGTCTCAATGCTGCATCCGCCCAGCGCGGCTGCCATCGACAGCTGGAATCCATGAGCCAGCGTGGATCTTGGGCGGCGTGATCATCGTCACTCAAAAAGGTGACCCGAATCATACTCGAAGCCGATGTTAACGAGCAGGATTCAGTGTGAGGTAAATATGAGCGTATATCAGTGGTCCAAGTCCGAAGCCAAGTATGTTCGAAAGCTGCTTGCTTCCGGCTGCGAGGGAGCTCGTTGGGGTAGAAAAAAATTCCTGAATGGGAAATCTCTCAGTCCGCTTCTTAGCCGTTCGGTACAAGTAGCGATCCGGCCTGCCGTCCTGGGAGCGTTTGTTGGTCTGCTGGGTAGTTTTCCCGGAGATCGTCATACGTTGTCAGTTAGGGCGTTTGCGTTCAGCTTGCTTGGTGGCGCCATCGGTTTCAGCGCCGGCATGGCTTGGAAGAATCGCGGCGTAACCGGCAGTGCAGTGTCAGAAGCGCTTAGCAGTATGGGCAAAGTTCGCGATGAGCACTGGCTCGACCGACATCCCATCGACTACGCGTAGCAAACAAGAATTTGTCAATCTGATTTTCTATCGTGCTTTCTCCACACAAAGTCAAGGGGGAGGAACAATGATCGCGACCGAAACAGAACAACAGTGGAACCAGGCTCCTGATTTGGGAAGCATGAGTGCAGAACGGATTGCTTATCTGGAAGGGCTTGTTACCCAGGCCAGAACGGCCGCTGCGGTTTTTACCCAGTTCTCGCAAAAGGATGTGGATCGCATCGTCAAGTCCATTGTGCTGGTTGGGCTGCAACAGGCTCAACATCTCGCCCGCCTTGCTGTTGAGGAGACCAGGCTCGGAGTTATGGAAGACAAGATCATCAAGAACATGGTCGCTACCGAGTTTGCTTACAACTATGTGAAGGATAAGCGTACCGTTGGCGCTATTCGCGAGATCCCCGATCGCAATCTGATGGAGATAGCCGAACCGATTGGAGTCATCTTCTCGCTTACACCGGTTACGAATCCCACATCGACTGTGCTCTTCAAGTGCATCATGGCGATTAAGACGCGCAATGCTGTGATCTTTAGTCCTCACCCGAGTGCGTGGCGCTGCTGCTCCGAGGCTGTAAAGATCATGTATGACGCGGCAGTGAAGGAAGGCGCGCCCTACGGCGTTCTCACCTGCCTGGGCCCTCACAACCTGCAAGACAACGCATACCTGATGCGACACAAAGACGTGGCGCTCATTGATGCTACCGGTGGGCCGGTTGCAGTCAAAGCCGCCTATAGCTCCGGGAAGCCGGCCCTGGGTGTAGGCCCTGGGAATACCCCCGTTTATTTGGAGAAGACCGCTGACCTGAGCACGGCTGTCGTCGATATCATCATCTCCAAAACCTTTGATAACGGAACCATTTGCGCCTCTGAACAAACCGTTGTGATAGATGACGAGATTTATGATGCCGCGCTAAAGACGTTTATTGATTTAGGCGCTCATGTCTGTGACGAAAGAGAATGCAGGCTGCTGGAGCGCACGGTAATCGATTCCCGGACGGGAGCGATGCAGCCATTGGCTGTCGGCCAAAAGGCCGTTGACATCGCGCGTTTTGCAGGCATAGAGGTCAAACCGAATACAAAACTCCTGGTTGCTCCTATCCAAGGAGTGGGCCGAGAACATCCGTTGTCGTTCGAGAAGCTGTTCCCAGTACTCGCAGTCTATTGCGCGAGGTCGGTTGCGGAAGCGCTCAAAATATGCATGGATGTGAACCATTTAGGTGGTCTCGGCCACACCGCCGTCATTTTCTCCCGTAACGATCAGGTCATCCGCAAGTTCGGTGAGGTGATCAACGCCGGGCGAATCATCGTGAATTCTCCCGGTTCCATCGGAGCCTTAGGGTCTGTTTATAACGATTTGGTCCCCACCTTTGCGTTCGGATGCGGCACGGGTGGAGGTAACAGCACGACCGATAACGTGAACATCTACCACTATTTGAACATCAAGCGGCTGGCCCGCAGGACCCAAGCCCATATGTGGTTTCGAGTTCCTAATCAGATCTACTTCAACAGGAATGCGGTGGAGAATGTGTGCCAGTTTCCATCGCAGTGCTCGATCGTTGTTACCAATGCGGCTCTGGAGCGGGTCGGCTATCTGGATCTCGTGCGGCGATGCATCCCTGCGAAGACCCATGTGCATGCCGTCATCATTCCTGAAGCGGAACCGGAGATCAACGTTGTCATGCAAGGAGTGGAGGCTCTTCGTTTTTACGACGCCGACCAGATCATTGCGCTCGGTGGTGGATCGGTAATCGACGCCGCAAAAATTATGAAGCTCAAGTACGAATCTCCGGAGGCGGATTTGGAAGAGCTGGCAGCGCCATTTCTGGATCTTCGCAAGCGAGTCATCGAGTACCCGACAGAGAAGCTGCACCGCGCAAGACTAATTGCCATTCCCACTACCAGCGGTACGGGAAGCGAGGTCACGCCGTTTGCGGTTTTGACCGACAAGCAACGCGGACGCAAAGTGACGTTGGCCGATTATTCGCTCAGCCCGGACGTGGCCATCGTCGATCCTCAGTTTGTTATGTCCATGCCGAAAGTCCTTACTGCAGATACAGGTATCGATTGTCTGACGCATGCGCTGGAGTCCGGAGTTTCGAATTACGCCTCGCCATACACGGACTGCAACGCCATGCAAGCGATCCAGATGGTGTTCCAGTACCTGCCGATTGCTTATAAGCACCCGCATGATGAAGAGGCCCGCTCGATGATGCACAACGCCGCATGCATCGCCGCCCTAGCGTTTTCTAACGCGTCGGTAGGAGTGAATCATGCCCTGGCACATGCCCTCGGCGCTCGCTTCGCAGTAGCGCACGGGAGAGCCAACGCGCTTATGTTGCCGCACGTTATTGCCTATAACGCGTCCGTGCCGACCAAATTCATGCCGTCCCCTTATCAGAAGGGATACATGGCGCACCACAAGTACGCTGCGATCGCGGACTGGCTGCGCCTGGGTGGCAATTCAGTTGAGGAGAAGGTGAAGAACCTGATCAGTGCAACGGCGACGTTGCTCGACGAGCTGGAATTTCCGCGATCGATCGCCGAGTTGGGGATTTGCGAGGAGGAGTTCGAGCGAGCATTACCCGAATTAGCAGCCATCGCTTTTGATGATCCATCCTGGCGCTCGAACCCACGCATGCCCCTGATGAGCGAATTGGTCGAATTGTTTTGGAGAGCATATCGCGGACGAGGCTTGACGCCGGCAGTTGGTATGTCGCGGCAACTAACCGCGTGAGGAGATGCATATGACCGAGATTGCCGTGTGGCGAAATATCGACCGGGAGCATGTCGTTCCATCGCTTCGCGAAGCCGGAGAGAACTTGGACCAAGCCGATGGCGAAGTGGTTCTGGACTTCTCATCTGTGTGCCAAATGGACGCGGATGCGCTCCGAGCTATGGACGAATTCGCTGGTATGGCTGAAGCCAAATCCGTCAAGGTGGTGCTCCGTGGCGTCAACATCGACGTCTATAGAGTTCTCAAGCTGGTGAAGCTAACGTCACGATTTAGGTTCATAAATTAGTGTCGTTTTGCAATTGGAGAGTGTCATGCAAAACAATGAGCAGCCTGACCGCCTTTCCTGGGGAGACACGGTCTTCCTCCACCTGGAACGTGACGGCATGCCACTGAACGTAGCGAGCGTCTGCATGTTCGAGGGCCGGATCTCGTTGGGAGACTGCGTTCAGTTCATCGAATCGAAGCTTCCACTCCTTCCCAGATATCTGAAGCGTCTCGTTTTCGCGCCACTAGGGCTGGGTCTTCCTACCTGGGAGTATGACCCGGACTTTGATATCCATCGGCACGTTCGCGAAGTCACGCTCAAGCATGGCACTGACGCTGAGCTGAAAACTCTTGCCGGGAAACTCTTCAGCCAAGTGATGGATCGGAAGCACCCGTTGTGGGACACGACCCTGGTACACGGATTGAAGGGTGATCGCACCGCAGTGGTCTTCCGCCTGCACCACTGCCTCGCCGACGGCATCGCAGGCGTGGGCCTTCTGAACGTACTCCTCGATGCGACTCCGGAAGCGCCACGACTTCCAAAAAGAAAGCGCAAACCCGAATTTCCGAGTCAGCGCGACTCTTTGAATTGCCTCACAGGTAGCCTCGTGGACGCTTACTCCGATTTCGTTAAACGCCTCCTCTCAATCTCGGCCGATGTCCTGAACCTGGCGGAAGAGGTTGCCGCAAGCGGCGGCAATCTCGCCACCGAGGAACTGTTCCAATTGCTGCCGGAAGCTGCAACCTCCACGGAGAGGCTGCGGTTTAACGTCATCTATCGTGGGCCCCAGAAATTCACCTGGACCGAGGTGCCGCTCTCCGAAGTGAAGACCATTCGGCAAACCTTTGGAGCGAGCGTAAACGACGTCGTTCTTTCCCTGGTGACCGCGACCATCAGGCGCTACCTGCGGCTGCACGGTGATCCCGTGAAGGGAAAACTGCTTCGCATGATGGTTCCGGTCAATCTGCGTGGCAATAGCGGAGCGGGCGAGTTGGGCAATTGCATATCCCTTGTTCCTGTGACGGTACCCTTAGACATCCGCAGTCCACGAAGGCTGTTGGCCGCAGTTCACCGCCGGACGGAGTTTCTCAAAAGTGTCCACGCCGCAGAGCTGGTGAAGCTGAGTGGCGGTCTCCTCGGGATGCTACCCCTCGGATTGCAGGCGCTAGCCGGTCCCGTTTTGAGTCAGTTGCCGATTACCCCATTCAACCTGGTGTGCACAAATGTGCCGGGGCCACAGTTTCCGCTCTACCTGCTCGGCCACAAGATGGTGCGTTGTTACCCCTATGTGCCTGTGGGCGGTGAGATGGCGGTTAACTGCGCCATCCTGAGTTATCACGGCACGCTGTATTTTGGCTTCAGCGGCGACGTGCACGCAGCGCCCGACCTGCAGCGTCTGGAAAAGTTTTTGAAGCTGAGTTTTTCTGAATTGCGAGAGGCGGCTGGAATAAAACGTACCGCCGAAACGGCACTGCGGAAACCAACACGCAGAATAAATGCGAAGACGGAGACACCCTCCAGCCAACCGACTGCGAGGGGTTTTTCGCCGGGTATTGTTGAAGCGCCTGCGCGTCAGCCGATACCCAAGTCGAAGCTGATGCCGCAAACGCAATCGGGGCTCTCGAATCTCCACGGGTTGCCCTAGAACGTTCGAGACGGGACTGGGCAAATGAAATTAGATATTCTCTCACCCGCGCAAGTAATCTATTGGTTCATACAAAGTAGGGGCTGTTCTCGATCGTCTCACTCGTAGGGATCAACCTCTTTATCTACATCCTATCTAGCTCTTGCTTATCCGGTTGTTTGAACAAACCCAACACGTTGTGGTGAACCTCGATCATCTCCGGTAAGGAGCGGGGGAAAGCATTGCCCCAAGGCCAAGCAACCTCTGAGAGGCAGCCATCGGTTGACGCCTACGATTATGCCCAAAGACGAACTCGTCCAAGTAGACCTGAAGCTGCCTCTTGCCGACACCGTGCCAGGTGCCGACCCGCCACGGCTGGAGGCTGCCGATAGCGCTATCGGCCAGCGGCACGATCGACTTGCCCCCTGCGGAGTTCCGTACGCAGAGGCTGGATGCGCGGGATAGGTTTGAAACCCGCGGGCGGCGTGACCTGTCGAGGCCACTGGTGTAAATCGTCATGACAGGCGCGAGATGCTGCTTCATGAAGGTCGTCAGCGTTGTGATTTTTGAAGTCGGTTACCGCCATCTGCAGCCGTCCGGATGCCGCGCCCTGCTTCTCGAGGTCCAGATCACCGATTCACCTTCGCCGCGCTGATTTGCGCACGCAGGGCGAATGCGCTGACGCTACCAGCGAGTTTACGTGGCACACAAGAAATACGCCATGATTGCCGACCTGCTGGGACTGGGTGACAACACGATCGAAAAGAAGGTCTTGTTGGGGGCGACAGAACAGTTGCTGGACCTGCTGAACGTTCCGTGATCGCTCGCTGAACCTGGCATCTCGAAAGAAGAATTTCAGCAACCCATCCCCGAGTTGGCCAAGGCCGCCTTTGACTATCCGTCGTGGCGGTCGAACCCCTGCACGCCACTGATGAGCGAACCGGGCAAGCTGTTTTGGAACCCCTGTTGCGGACGAGACGATGGGAAAGTCGGCCGGTGCCGCCCGAAAGAAGCGAGTTGATGAGAAGCGAGTTGATGAAACGATGTGCGCATGACGCGGCTGCATGAGTCTTGCTGTGACCGCAGCACCACCGCAGTGTGATGTTAATCACGGACTGCTGTCTGATGACGGCGCATCATTCCAGCATAGGCCCAGTCGATTCGCTGGGTTGCGGGTAGCCACTTCGCAAGGAAATCAGGGCGGCAATCGAACCGTGCTGCATGCAAAACAGCCACGAAATGTACACCCTGGTCATCCTGAGCTGCGCAGATAGAACCTGGCCAAGAAGCTGGAGTGAGACACATCTTAGAAGGCATGATAACCCCGGCGCAGGCGAGTTGGTGGATTACTCTCTGCCTCGTTATTCAATTTCTGGGGATCGCCTGCTTTGTTTTCATTGTCACCAAGCGGATAGCACCGCTGATTCGTGCTGAGCACGATTTTCGGCTAGATCGGCCGTGGCTACGCGCGCAAATGCTTTTGAAGTTTTGGTTTGGACAGTGGAAACACCCACGCTACAGGGTAGCGGGGACACTTCACCTTTTTATCTTCGCCGGCTTCCTCATCCTGTCCACGCGCGCCTTTTATCTTCTTATGTTCGGGTTGGCAGACGACTTAGCGGCACCGAGCACGACAGGAGGCATTTATGACATTGTCGCCGATTACGCCGCCACGATCGTCTTTCTAGCCGTGTCGGCGGCGGCTGTGCGCCGCGTGTTCTTCAAACCCGCGCGTTATGCCGTTCCAGAGCGATATGGAAAAGGTCATCCGGTCGATGCCATCTTCTTGTTAGCGCTGATCGCGATCCTGATGGTGTCGGAGAGCCTATTCGAGGCAAGCCGGACGGCAATTCAGATCCAGCAGGGAGCAACAGCCGATTTTCTACCCCTGTTGTCGCTACCGTGGATCTTGAAAGACGTTCTCGGCTCGGCGTCGCTGGCATCGCTTTGGAAGCTGCATCTGGTCGCCTACTTCGTCGACGTCCTGACCTTCTACTTCCTGCTGTGTTACCGGCCGTTCGGAATCCAGTTCCACGTGGAAACATCGCTGTTCAATGTGTTTTTCGCCAAGCTGGATCGCGGTACTGTCAAGCCGGTGCGCTGGGGCGTGAATGATGAGCGACTCGATCAAGTGAAGTCGTTTGGCATAAAAAAGTTCGAGGACTTTACCTGGAAGCACATGCTGGATTTCTATTCCTGCGCCGATTGCGGGCGGTGTTCGGACAACTGTCCAGCAAGTGCGGTTGGGCGGCCACTGTCACCACGATTCCTCACCATCAAGGCGCGGGATTACGCCTTTGAGCACTTTCCAGTATTTGGAAAATCAAGCAATAGCCATGCGTTGATCGGCGGCATTTACTCGGATGATGAAATCTGGTCGTGCACCACGTGCGGTGCCTGCGAGGAAGAGTGCCCACTGATGGTCGAGTACATTGACAAGATCGTCGATTTGCGACGTGGTCTGGTTGATGACGGCAAGGTGCCCAAGTCCATCCAGAAAGCCCTGAAGGCTTTGGAAAGCCGCGGCAATCCATACGGCAAGATGGAGAAAAAAAGGGGAGACTGGGCGAAGGAGAAGGAATTCCAGCAAAGTTGCACGGTCAAGGTTTTGGATGGTAAATCCAGTGCCAAGACGTTGTATTTCGTCGACAGCATCAGTTCCTACGACGATCGCATTCAGGCGATTGGCCGAGCGACGGCACGCATTCTCAGCGCTGCGGGAGAGGACTTCGCCATCCTGGGCGCAGCAGAAAAAGACAGCGCTCACGACGTTCGCCGGTTCGGCGAAGAGATGCTCTTTCAGGCCCTGCGCGACCACAACGTGGACGCGATCAAGACCTCGGGGGTTTCGCGCATCGTAACCTCGGATCCCCACGCCTACAACGCACTGAAGCACGACTACAAAGATGTACCTCCGGTGGAGCACATCGGCCAGTTCATTGCCCGAGAGACCAAGGCGGGCACGCTGAAGCTGAATGACGTACAAGGCAGCAGCAATGTCTATGCCTATCACGACCCGTGCTACCTGGGGCGCCACAACCAGGTGTACGACGATCCGCGCGCTGTGCTGGATGCCATTCCTGGTCTGAAGAGAGTCGAAATGAGCCGCTGCCGCGACCGTTCATTCTGCTGCGGCGGTGGCGGACTGATGTTGTTCTACGAGCCACAAGAAGAAGAACGGATGGGTGTCAAGCGTGTGCGGATGGCGGCTGAAGTCGGCGCCAACGTGATTGTCACAGCCTGCCCGTTCTGCATGGTGAATATCGAAGACGCGATAAAGGTCTCCGGTATGGAAGGAAAGATGACGGCTATCGACTTGGCGGAACTGGTCGATCAGCATCTCGTGCGGGAGGTTCCGCAGCCGGAAGCGAAAGGGAATGAGGAATTGATTCACGCCCATGCCTGATCTCAGCGCGGCGGCGATTTCGGAGGGTGAAAGTGGAGATCTTGGTTTGTGCCAGAAGGGTTCCCGATACATCGGAGAACGAAATTCAGCTCAACCCTGCCGGGAATGATATCGAGCGGGATGACTTGGTTTATTCCATCAATGAGCCCGACAACTATGCAGTCGAGGAAGCACTGCAAATCGTGGCGAAGGCAGGTGGCAACGTCACAGTAGCCACGGTCGGCGGCGAGGAGGACGAAGAGATCCTTCGCCGTGAAATGGCCATGGGCGCCAACAAGGCTGTACTGCTTTCCGACGAGGTATTCTGCGGATCGGACGGCAGAGGGATCGCGACCATTCTGAAAGGCTTTGTGCAGAAAGGCAATTACGACCTTGTCTTGACGGGCGTGCAAGCGGAAGACGCGGGAGCGCAGGTCGGCGGGATGCTGGCTGCGATGCTCGACTATGCGTTCGCCTCGCTGGTGAATTCGATCGAGGTGCTTGATGGCAAGAAGCTGAAGATCAGTTGCGAGGTCGAAGGCGGTAACAAGGAGATCAGCGAGATTGATCTGCCCTGCGTGCTCTCGATCCAGACGGGCATCAATGAACCTCGCTATGTCGGAATGCGTGGCATTCGACAGGTGGCCTCGCTGGAGATTCCGACCTATGGTGCATCGGATCTGGGGGTCGACAAAGCCGATGTTGGAGAGGCCGCCGCGAAGGTAAAGCGTGACAACTACTTTGTGCCGGCGCTGGGCAAAGGAGCCGAGATCCTGGGAGGCAGCAGTGAAGAGATCGCTGCCAAGCTAATTGAATTGATGAAAGCCAAAGGAGGTTTGTAATGACGGCGCGGATCTTTGCCTACATCGTTCACAAGGCCGGAGTGGCCGACGATTCGGCTGCCGAGCTGTTGGCTGCCGCAAAGAAGATCAATTCCACGGCATCGCCAACGGCAGTTGTCACCGGCTGGGGGGCGGAGGTCGATGCGGTGTGCGACAGCTTGCGCTCTTCCTACAGCGAAGTTTGGAAGGTGGCCAACGAAAGCCTCGCTTACCCTAATGCTGAGCTCATCCGCAAAGCGCTTGTGAAGGTGCTTCCCCAAGGCAGCACGGTATTAGTTCCCCACAATCATTTCGGCATCGACCTGGCGCCCGGTCTCTCAATCAAGCTGAATACGGCTTTCGTCTCGGATGTTCTGGGCATTGATGGCATCGAGAGCTCCTTCCTGAAGGTTGTCCGGCAGGAGTTCGGCGGGCAAGTCAGCACTCACGTTCGTTGCGATGTTTCCTCAGGTGTCGTGATCAATCTCCGTCCGGGCGCATTTAAACCAATCGAGTGTGCTCCCGCGGGAGGGGTTGTCGTCGACAAGTCGGGAGAAGTCGGCGCCCTCGTCGCGGGACGCCGCTACGTCGAGACGGTCGTGCCCGAAGCGGGTGATGTGGACATCAGCAAAGAACCGGTGCTGGTATCCATCGGTCGTGGCATTCAAGAGAAGGACAACCTCTCAATCGCCCAGGAGCTTGCCGCCGCCATGGGGGCGGTGGTGAGCTGCTCGCGGCCGGTTGTCGATGCGAAGTGGCTGCCGAAGTCGCGCCAGGTCGGCTCCTCTGGCCAGACAGTTAAGCCTAAGATCTACTTGGCTTGCGGTATCAGCGGATCGTTCCAGCATTTGGCCGGTGTGAAGGGGAGTCCCTTCATCGTAGCCATCAACAAGAATCCAAGAGCACCGATCTTTCAAGTGGCCGATGTCGGAATCATCGCCGACATTCTGGAGTTCCTACCGGAACTGACCAACAAGATCCGTGAAACAAAACAAGTTTCGGTCTAAGGACCAGGAAAGGTTTCTGGCAATGATTACTAAGAAAACTCTGCAGCTGAGCTTGAAGTCGATGCGGGATTTCGTCAAGAAGCGTCTGCCCGATGAGGAACTGATCGGGCTGGACGAACGCGATGAATGCCCTCTGGAAATTGTGCGGCATATGAGCAGCCCAGACAAGTTGGGCATACAACTCCTGTTTATTCCGGAAGAGTACGGCGGTATGGGGGGAAGTACCTTCGACGTCTACCTCATCTGCGAACAGATGGCGCGAATCGATCTCGGCCTCGCCACCTCGTTGTTCGCCACATTCCTGGGCAGCGATCCGATCACGGTCGGAGCTACTCCGGAGCAGAAGAAGAAGTGGCTCGGCCGTATCGCCGAAGAGGGCATTCTGTTTGCTTACGGCGCAACGGAACCGGAGGCCGGCAGTGATCTTGGCGCGCTGAAGACCACCGCAGACCGAGTCGAAAAAGACGGCCGCATTGTCGGTTACAAAATCAACGGCAGCAAGCAATGGATTAGCAACGGCGGCATCGCCGATGCCTACACAGTGCTGGCCAATACCCCCGCAGGACCGAGCTGGTTCATCGTCGACAAAGGTGTTCCCGGATTCAGCCATGATAAGCCCGAAGACAAGCACGGTATCCGGCTGAGCAACACGGCAGCGCTGGCATTCAATGATGTGTATGTCGATGCAGACCGTCTTGTTGGCGGCGTGGAAGGCCAAGGCTTGCTGCAAGCACAGGCAGTCTTCGGTTACACGCGTGTGATGGTCGCAGCCTTCGGACTCGGGGCGGGTTGGTCCGCTCTCGATCGTGCAATTCCATATTCCACGAAGCGAATCCAGGGTGGAACGCCGCTCTCGGAAAAACAGGGCTACACCCATAAGCTAATCGTGCCCAACGTGGTGCGCCTGGAGGCCGGTCGCGCCTTCATCGAAGAGACCGCGGAACGCATCGACACCGGCACTGAAGGCAGCCTGAACACGGAAGGCGCGATTGCCAAGTACATGTCGACGGAGGCGGGAAATTCCGCCGCCGAGGCCAGCATTCAGGCGCTGGGTGGATACGGCTATACGCACGAGTACATGGTCGAAAAGATCAGCCGCGACGTGCGCATCACCACGATTTACGAGGGCACCTCGGAGATCATGGAGATGACGATCAGCCGTGACCGCTGGCAGCTTCACCTGAAAACACGCGGCCAGCATTATCACGAGCGCGCACGGCAGGCAGAGGCATTGCATGCTGCCCATCCGAACATCGGAGCCGATATAGCTGCTCTGGCGTTACACGCGTTAGCCGAGTTGATGGAAAAAGCTCGCGTCAGCCGGCTGACTCGCTTTCAGCACGTCCTTTTGCGTCTTGGGGAATGGATCGCCTATGCCGAATGCGCCGCCACGCTGGCGCGAAGAGCGGCTCTCAAGGCCGAAGGCAGACTGAACGAAAAAGCCAACGATCGCTTTGATGCTCCCGCCCAGGCGGCGATCAGCCGGATCTTTGCGCGCGAGGCAGCATTGAAGGTGGCGCAGGATGGTTTGCGCTGGGTCACCGGAGGCGGCGGCGTGAGCGAAGCAGATTTGCCCGCATTCGAACTCGCCCTGGGACTGCCTGCAATCCGGCGTTCGCAGGTTGGCCTGCTGGCTGACATGGACTACGTCGCCGACGTGCTTTACGGACGCGCACAACAACGTCCAGCAGAAGAACTGACAGAACTGGCTCTCCACCGTTAGGAACCGGGCGCAGGCATCTGGCAGTTCCCCTCGCCTAGTCATCAGGTGCCTGACCGCCCGAGAGGAAAATGTCATGGAAAACGCCGTACATCGAGCCGTCGCAATTGTAGGAGTAGGAGCCATCCTCCCCGATGCTCCGAACGCACAGGCTTTCTGGGAAAACATTAGAAACGGCCGTTATAGTATCACCGATGTAACGCTTGACCGTTGGAACCCGGATTTCTACTACGATCCCGATCCGGCCGCACCCGACAAGACTTACTCCAAGATCGGCGGCTGGGTCCGCGAGGCGCCATGGGATCCGGTAAAGTGGCGACTGCCCATCCCACCTCGCGTCGTCGAGGGTATGGATGAGGCACAAAAATGGGGTGTCGCCTGTACGCGCGAGGCGTTGGAAGACTACGGTTATCCCAAGCGGCCATTGGATCCCGAGCGCACGGCCGTGATCCTCGGCAACGCCATGGCCGGGGAAAAGCACTACCTCACCGCGCTGCGCGTGTTCTTTCCAGAATATGCCCACGAATTGGCCGAAAGCCCCAGCTTCGCCGAGCTACCGACGACAGTACGTAGCAATATCACGCACGAATTGCATGATCGCATCGCCCATGACCTGCCACAGGTTACAGAGGACAGCATGCCGGGCGAGCTGGCCAACTGCCTTGCCGGCCGCATTGCCAACCTCTTCAACTTTCGTGGTCCAAATTACACGTGCGATGCAGCATGTGCCTCGGCGATGGCAGCCATGAGCTCTGCCGCGGAAGGTCTGGTGCAGAACTATTACGACGCGGTCATCACCGGTGGCATTGATCGCAACATGGGTGCTCCGACCTTCGTCAAGTTCTGTAAGATTGGTGCCTTGTCCGCAACCGGGACTCGTCCTTACGCGCAGGGGGCCGATGGCTTTGTGATGGGTGAAGGTGCCGCCCTCTTTCTGCTGAAGCGTTTGGCCGACGCCGAGCGCGACGGCGACAAGATTTATGCCGTGCTGCGCGGTATCGGAGGATCCAGCGACGGCAAGGGAAAGGGCATTACCGCCCCCAACCCGATTGGTCAAAGACTCTGCGTCGAACGCGCTTGGAAGAATGCCGGCTTATCCCCCGCCACCGTAACATACGTCGAAGGCCACGGCACGTCGACGCGTGTCGGTGATGTGGTCGAAGCCCAAAGCATGGTTGAGATACTGAGCGGTTTTCATCTCCCTACCGGTTCGGTGGCGATCGGCTCGGTCAAATCGAACTTCGGACATCTTAAGGGTGGTGCCGGCTCGGCTGGATTGCTGAAGGCCACCCTAGCGCTACACAACAAGGTGCTGCCGCCCAGCCTGCATTGCGATCATCCCAGCCCGGACATAGACTTTGCTCACTCCCCACTTTACGTCAATACCGTGTTGAAGCCGTGGACGGTTCCCACCAGCACTGTGCGGCGCGCCGGCGTCAGCGCCTTTGGTTTTGGCGGTACCAACTTCCATACTGTGCTCGAGGAATACATTCCCGGCAGGCTCAACGGAAATGGCAAGCGGTCGGTGGCGGTCACGGCACCACCAACTACCGAGGAAAAGACCGCGAGTGTGACGGTTGCTCCTGCTGTGTCCAAGAAAGCTCCGTTGCGCGGCGCGTTGGTGATCGGTGCAGCATCAGCTGGCGAACTGGCAGCACGCTTGTCTGAAGTGCATAAGGAGGCCGCAGCGGGTCGCACTCCCGCTCCAGCCGCGCCGGCTGAATCGGCTGTGCGCGCCCCTGAACGCCTGGCGATTGATTATGCTGACGCCGCCGATTTGGCGGACAAATCGGCCAAGGCTCTCAAAGCCCTGAAAGCCAACCAGCCTGTCATCTGGAAGGCTCTGCGCGCACAAGGCGTCTTCCGCGGACAGGGTCCTGCCGGTAAGGTCGCGTTCCTTTATACCGGCCAAGGCTCGCAGTACGTAAACATGCTGCGGCCACTGCGCGCCGCCGAACCGATTGTGGCCGAAACTTTTGCCGAAGCCGACCGCGTTATGACTCCGCTGCTGGGCAAGCCGCTCGGCGAGTTTATCTTCGTTGACCCAGCCGACGCCAACGCGGTTGCTAAAGCCGAAGAGGACCTTCGCCAGACCGCAATCACTCAGCCCGCCATCATTGCCAGCGACATCGCGATGACAAGGCTACTGGCCGCGTATGGCATCCAACCTGACATGACAATGGGACACAGCGTCGGTGAATACGGTGCGCTGGTTGCCTCCGGCGCCCTGCCCTTCGAGGACGCAATGGAAGCGGTCAGCGCCCGCGGCCGTGAGATGAGCCGCGTTTCGCTCGAAGATAAGGGGCTGATGGTTGCGGTTTTTGCCCCTCGAGAGGAAATCGAGCGGATACTGAAGACCGTCAACGGCTACGTAGTGATCGCCAATATCAACAGCGACCACCAGGCGGTCATCGGCGGCGCGACTCAAGCAGTGCAGCAAGCCATGGAAGCCTTCCAAAAAGCTGGCTACGAACTCGCGCAGCTGCCGGTCAGCCACGCCTTCCACACCTCGATTGTGGCTGAGGCCAGCGCGCCGCTGCGGCAGATGCTGGCGCGCCTGCGCCTGCAACCTCCGCGCCTACCGATCGTGGCCAACATAAACGGCGAGTTCTATCCCACAGGGCCTGACGTCGTGCCTCAGATGTTGGACATCCTCGCGCAGCAGGTCGCTTCTCCTGTGCAATTCGTCAAGGGCCTGCACACCCTGTACAACGCCGGCGTACGCGTCTTCGTGGAAGTCGGTCCGAAGAAAGCGTTGCAGGGATTTGCCGACGACGTGTTTGCCCACCAGTACGACGTGCTTTCGCTGTTTACCAACCATCCTAAGTTCGGCGACATCGTGGCCTTCAATCAGGCGCTGTGTGGCCTGTATGCCGCGGGGCTGGGCCGCGAACAGCCTGCGGTAGCGGTTGGGGTTTCGGCGAAAGCTCCGATTCCGCACCCCGAAGCCGCGCCTGTGGCAACAATTGCCATGGCGGTGCCAAAGGCCGCGACCGCTCTGTCGTCTTCAACGACGCCCATAGTCCCGTCGAATGGCAGCTACGACGAGCTCGGCCGCCTGGTTGCCGACGCTCTTGAGCGCAGCGGCTGGCAGCTCCATCAAGGCGAGAAGCCGGCACCGCCGTTCGTTGGGGTGACGATCACGGGAGCAGCGTTGGGCCTTCCTGGGGCGGAGCGCATTTTTGATGATGGCAACGTCGAGCGCATACTCCGAGGCGAGCAATTCATCAAGTTGATCCCCGAACCGCTCCGCCGGGCCATGGTAGATAAACACATCACACGTTTGGTGAAGAGCGACAGCGGCGGGCCCTCATTTGAGACCATCACCGATGTCGCTGACGTTATCAAGCTGGCAGGCCGGGGATGCGCTTTCGACCTGGAGAAGGAATTCGGCGTGTCCGCCGAGCGCTTGGCTGCCCTTGACCGTACCACCCAACTTGCGATCGCAGTGGGCATCGACGCTTTGCGTGACGCCGGTATCCCCCTGGTTATGCGCTATAAGACCACGAGCAAAGGCACGCAGTTGCCGGACCGTTGGGGTTTGCCCGACTCGCTGCGCGATGATACCGGCGTGATTTATGCTTCCGCGTTTCCCAGCTATGAATCATTCGCCCAATACATATCGGGCTATCACATCGACCATGCCCGCCGCGAGCAGTTGGCGACGTTAGAAGACTTCCTCCCCCGGCTGGTCGCCGGAAATGGTCATTCCCCGTTGACCCAGGAGCTAAGCCGCCGCGTTGAAGAGCTTCGCGCCGCCCTCGAGAAAGAGCCCTTTCTTGTTGACCGGCGGTTCCTGTTCCGGGTCCTGTCGATGGGGCATTCGCAATTCGCCGAATACATTGGTGCCCGGGGTCCCAACACCCAAATCAACTCCGCCTGTGCGAGCACAACGCAAGCGGTGTCGCTGGCGGAGGATTGGATCCGCGCTGGGCGCTGCCACCGCGTGATCGTCGTCTCGGCCGATGACATTACGACCGACGGCCTGATGGAATGGATGGGGTCTGGGTTCTTGGCCAGTGGGGCGGCCGCTACCGACGAGGTGGTGGAGGAAGCCGCCATCCCCTTCGACCGCCGCCGCCACGGCATGATTATCGGCATGGGCGCTGCGGGTATGGTGATCGAGAGCAAGGAGGCTGCGCACGAACGCGGCATCCGGCCCATTTGCGAGGTGGTGAGTGCGGCGACGGCCAACAGCGCTTTCCATGGGACCCGTCTCGACGTGGAGCACATCGGGCACGTCATGGAAAACTTGATCACCAACGCCGAAATCCACTGCGGTATTTCGCGTCATGAGATCGCGCCCCATACGGTCTTCGTCTCCCACGAGACCTACACACCCGCTCGTGGCGGCAGCGCCTCGGCGGAAATCTTCGCCCTGCGCCGTGTGTTCGGCGACGATGCGGACAAGATCGTCATCGCTAACACCAAGGGCCTCACCGGCCACGCAATGGGTGCCGGTGTTGAAGATATCGTTGCCGTGAAAGCCTTGGAGACAGGATGCGTGCCACCGGTTGCTAACTTCAAAGAAGTCGATCCCGAACTGGGACAATTGAACTTGTCGAAGGGCGGCCCTTATCCCGTTGAATACGCATTGCGCCTGGGCGCGGGATTCGGTTCCCAGATCAGCATGACGCTGTACCGTTGGTTTGCAACCAAAGATGCGGTCCGTCCTCGCCCAAATACTCTGGGCTACGCCTACCGCATTGCAGACACGTCAGTCTGGAATAGTTGGCTGGCGCGGATCGCAGGTCGCCCGGTCGGAGAGTTGGAAGTGGTGAAGCGCACTCTGCGGGTCAAGGACCAGGGACTGACAAAGCAAGTGAGTGTCGCAGCGGAAGGATCTCGAACCGCACCTGCGCCAGCTCCAATTGCCCAAGCGGCACTTCAAGGTGAACCGGTGGCGGTTGCAGTCGTTGCACCTCTAGCAGCGCCCCTGCGGCCGGCCAGCGAGGCTGCCAAACCGAGCGTGCCGGCTTCCGTTGCAGTGGCCCCGGCGGTTGCACCTCCCCCGCAACCCAAGACCGTGGCGCCTGCTACGGCGCCGACGGCAACCACAAAGCAAGAAGTCAGGCCGACCACGCTACAGCCCGCAGCAATCCTTGCTCAAGATAGCCGTGGCGATTCCGTTAAGGAACGCATCCTTGCCCTGATGGTGGAGAAGACCGGCTATCCGAAGGACATGCTGGACCTGGACCTCGACCTTGAGGCAGATCTTGGAGTCGACACGGTCAAGCAGGCGGAGATATTCGCGGCCATCCGCGAGATCTACAACATCCCCCGCGATGAAAACCGCAAGCTGCGCGATTACCCGACCCTGGCCCACGTGTTTCGCTTTGTTCTGGAAAAACGGCCAGATTTGGCTGGCGAGGGCGCAACAGCGCAGTCGGCGGCCACGGTTGCCACGCCACCGGTAGTGACGGCAGCTGCTGTGCCGGCGGCGGAGGCTGCGAAGGGGGAGCCGACCGCGGAACCGGTTTCCTTGCCCACGGCGCCCACGTCGGATGGCCAGTCGGTGAAGGAACGGATTCTGGCGTTAGTGGAGGAGAAGACCGGCTATCCGAAGGACATGCTGGACCTGGACCTCGACCTTGAGGCAGATCTCGGAGTCGACACGGTCAAGCAGGCAGAGATATTCGCGGCCATTCGGGAGATCTACAACATCCCTCGTGACGAAAACCGCAAGCTGCGGGATTACCCAACTCTCGCTCATGTGATCCGGTTCGTATATGAGAAGCAGCCTGGCCTGGCTACGGTAGGTTCCCCCTCGGATGTGGCGGGCATACCGACGAAAAGGGAAGAGCCTGTATCCGGGGAAGCAGCAACCCTACCGGTCGAGTCGGGCGCCGGAGTGCGCGTACTATCAGCTACTCCGGTATCAATCCATCAAGAGGAAGCTGGGAACGCGGTGAAAGAGCGCATCCTGGCTTTGGTAGTAGAGAAGACCGGCTATCCCAAAGAGATGTTGGATCTCGACCTCGATCTGGAGGCCGATCTGGGAATCGATACTGTCAAGCAGGCAGAGATGTTCGCTGCTATTCGCGAAATCTACAACATTCCTCGCGATGAGAATCGGAAGCTGCGGGATTATCCGACTCTTTCACGGGTGATTCAGTTTGTATGCGAGAAGAGGCCCGACCTTGCCGTTACGGCTTTCTCTTCACCTCCGGTTCCCACCGGGGCAGACAATGTAGACGCCAGGGCAACTGCAGCAGTCAACCCTGAAGTTGCGCTGCCCCTGGCAGGTCCTGCGAATGACAGCGGCGATTCCGTGAAGGAACGAATCCTCGCTTTGGTGGTGGAGAAAACAGGCTACCCCAAAGACATGCTCGATCTCGATCTGGACCTCGAGGCTGATCTTGGCGTTGACACAGTCAAACAGGCGGAGATGTTCGCGGCCATCCGCGAGATCTATAACATCCCTCGCGATGAAAACCGCAAACTGCGCGACTATCCCACTCTGGCACACGTGATCCGGTTCGTGTTCGAAAAGCGACCTGATCTGTCTAGCACCCTGCGTTCACCCGCAACCACGAGCCAGCTGGCATCAACGCCGTCGAGAGAGCTTTCAGAATCCACCGCAGCTGCGCCAGCCAGGGAGCCTGCAGTAGCGGCAGCGAACTCAATTAAGGAGAAGGTGCTGGAGATCGTAGCCGAGAAAACCGGATATCCAAAAGAAATGTTGGATCTGGATCTCGACCTCGAAGCCGACCTCGGGATCGATACCGTTAAGCAAGCGGAGATGTTTGCCGCCATCCGCAGCGCCTACAACATCCCACGCGATGAAAACCTCAGGTTAAGGGATTTCCCTACTTTGGCTCACGTGGTCAAGTTCGCTCAGGAGAGATCGAGCCTGATCAGTGCGCACAAAGAAGAGGTAACAAGGAAAGCAACGGCCTGCCTACCATCGCAGGCGCCATCCGCGAAACCGATCAGCCTGGATGCGGCGAATAGGATTCCACGCCGGGTGCCGCTGCCAGTCTTGCGTCCACCACTCAGTATCTGCAAGCCGACGGGTGTCAAGCTCGAAGGTTCTCGGCGCGTGATCATCATGCCTGATAAAGGACGTGTTGCTGATACTTTAGCGCAATCGCTCAGGGGGAGAGGCGTAGAGGTTCTCAGCGTCGAAGACGCTCCTGATGCCGAGGCACTCGCCAGTAGGCTCAGGATCTGGATGGCTGCCGCCCCGGTGGATGGAGTCTATTGGCTTCCTGCGCTGGACAACGAGGGCCGCTTTTCGGAAATGGATTCGGCCGCCTGGCGCCAGGCCGTGCGTGTACGCATCAAGTTGCTCTACACGACTATGCGCGCGCTCTACGAGCACATTGCGAAGCCAGGTACATTCCTGGTTTCGGCAACGCGGCTCGGAGGACAGCACGGTTATGACGAAGCTGGAGCATTCGCTCCCCTGGGGGGCGCTGTTGTTGGTTTCGCCAAAACTTACAAGCGAGAGCGGACGGAGGCGCTTGTCAAAGCAGTCGATTTCGAGTCCGAGAGCAAACCGGCAGAGATCGCCGAACGGCTCATTGAAGAGACTCTGCGCGATCCCGGCGCAGTTGAGATCGGTTACAAAAGTGGCTTGCGTTGGACTGTCGGATTGCAGGAACAGCCCGCTGCCGACGGTCAGCCCGGTCTCACTCTGGACTCGAAGACGGTTTTCCTGATCACGGGAGCGGCGGGCAGTATTGTTTCAGCAATCACGGCGGATTTGGCGGCGGCTTCGGGTGGCACGTTCTACCTGCTCGATCTGGTACCCGAGCCAGATCCTGATAATCCCGACCTCAAGCGCTTCGCGAATGACAAGGAAGGACTCAAACGGGATATATTTGCCCGAATTCGGAGTCGGGGTATACGAGCCACGCCAGCCCTGGTGGAGGGAGAGCTCGCCGGGCTCGAGCGGGCGCAGGCTGCCCAAAGTGCCATCGATGCGGTGCGAGCAGCGGGTGGCACGCCGACTTATTTCAGTGTCAATCTCACCGATGGCAACGCAGTCGCGAAAGTTATCGACCAAGTCCGTGAGCGCAGCGGTCGCATTGACGTCCTGCTGCACGCAGCGGGTCTCGACCGCAGTCATTCTCTGCCCGACAAGGAGCCGGGCGAGTTTGACCTCGTTTTCGACGTTAAGAGCGACGGCTTCTTCAATCTGTTGCATGCGATCGACGATATGCCTCTGGGCGTGAGCGTAGCTTTCAGCTCCATTGCCGGCCGCTTCGGCAATCTCGGACAAACCGATTATGCTGCCGCTAACGATCTGCTTTGCAAGATCACGTCCAGCCTTCGCACGACTCGCCCAACGACCCGAGGTATTGCGATCGACTGGACGGCATGGGGCGGTATCGGCATGGCAAGCCGCGGTTCCATCCCCAAAGTGATGGAGATGGCGGGCATCGATACGCTGCCGCCTGAAACGGGAACTACGGTGATTCGCAATGAACTGACCGCAGGAGGAACGCGTGGTGAAGTTGTAATCGGTGAACGACTTGGTGTGCTGTTGAAAGAATGGGATGAAACTGGCGGGCTGAATGTCTCGGCCCCGCAGACCACTGCTGGCAAGAACCCAGCGGCGCAAGGCCCAATGTTTGGAAGACTCGCTAGCGTCGGGCTCTTTGCGCCGTTAAGAATCGAGACCACGCTCGATCCGAAA
>Ga0306920_100002966_pt1 | contig 21476 bp, 15 predicted proteins | sample flu12Cox44000170_FD_204666 | JGI IMG/M metagenome (GOLD analysis project Ga0306920, IMG submission 204666) | Lab enrichment of tropical soil microbial communities from Luquillo Experimental Forest, Puerto Rico - flux4day.12C.oxic.44.000.170 (v2)... | ecosystem: Environmental > Terrestrial >...
GGGATGGTCGGCATCAACGTCGGCGTGCCGGCCCCGATGGCTATCTTCCCGTTCAGCGGGTGGAACGACTCATTCTTTGGAGACCTTCACATCCAGGGGTTGGAAGGAATCCAGTTTTACACGCGGTCCAAGGTCGTTCTCACCAGGTGGAGTCCAACAGGCAAAGCGGGGACCTGGTCGTAGCCTCCCTGGTCCAGGAAGCAGCCCTTTTCGTCGTCGCTTACAGCCACTCTCGGACCTCGTCTGAGACGCCAGTGTATTCTTGGCTGCCGTGCGCGATGCCCAGGCTCGCCGTTCGGAGAGCGCTCAGAAGTGACTCACCGGCGGCCCGCGAGCTCAGTCAAGCGGGCCCGCTTGATTCCTCCTCTCTGTTGCCGCTCGATTGACAAGAGATTTTGCTGCCCATATGCTGGCACTAGCCCTGCACGGCTAAACCGCTCACGATTCGACCTCCAAGGTCACCATCAGCGGCCAAACTGATTACAGCCAACCGAGGAGTGCATGCAAAGCGAACCGATTCTGGACCTGGCCCACCTGGGCCATTTGGAGCTGCTGACTCCAAAGCCCGAAGAAAGCTTGCGTTTCTTTGTCGATGTTTTAGGAATGACGGAAGCAGGACGAGAAGGTGACTCCGTCTATTTGCGCGCCTACGACGACTACGAGCGCCATTCGCTGAAATTGACCGCTTCGAAATTGCCGGGAATGGGTCACGTGGCCTATCGGGCGCGCAGCCCTCAGGCACTCGAGCGGCGCGCGCTCGCGCTCAAGGGGTCCGGATATGATATCGGCTGGAGCGACGGTGACCTCGCGCACGGGCCTGCGTTTGTTTGTCAGGATCCGGACGGCCACAAAATCGAGCTGTACTATGAGACGCAGTGGTATCAGGCCCCAGCCGAATTACAGCCTGCCCTCAAGAATCAGGCACAAAAGTTTCCCGCGCGCGGCGCCAATGTGCGCCGTATCGATCACTGGAATGGCTTGGCTGTGGACATCAAAGCCAACCGCGAATTCTTCGAGAACTACCTCGGCTTCCGGCTTACCGAACAAATCGTGCTCGACAACGGCACCGAAGCGGCCATGTGGATGACCTGCTCCAACAAGAGCTACGATTTTGCCTACACGCACGATCACACCAGCACGCCTGGCCGCTTCCATCACATAACGTACGCGGTGAACAGTCGCGAAGAAGTCCTGCTGGCTGCTGACATTTGTCTGGAAAACAGAATTCGCATCGAGACGGGCCCACACAAGCATGCCATCCAGCAGACTTTTTTCTTGTACGTCTTTGAGCCTGGCGGTAACCGCGTCGAGGTCGCCAACGCCGGTGCACGGCTCATTCTCGCGCCCGACTGGAAACCGATTCGCTGGAGCGAGGCCGCGCGCAAGACTGGCCAGGCCTGGGGCCTCAAAACGATCGAGTCATTCCACTATTACGGAACGCCTCCGGTCGACTACGCCCCCAAGGCGTGACCAGGGCGCGGAAGCACGAGCCCCCGACGCCGAGCGCGCTATTTCGAATCGCGATTGATTCCAGCGTAAATCTGAATCGGCCTGTTTTTCGCCTGTCGGCTAGACTCGGGGGTCCTGAGCGAATGCTGTCGATTCTCCGAAACCACGCACTCCGGTTGCCCCCGCAGCGAATCGCCAATCGCCGCCCAGCCGCGCTCGCTAGCCGTTGGCGCCTCTGCTCGTTTATCTGACCTCCTAGATGAGCATCGGCTTTGCCGGAGTCGGGCTGATCGAGCATGCCTGGTCGGCCGTTTTCAGATAAATCATCACGGCCCTGGTGACGAGCTATTTGGGCCGACCCCGGTAACCCTGCGCGATCATGGGAATCGAGTACACCTGTGCCGCGTTAGCGATCTGCTTGCCGTCTGAATCCTCAGCGCCGCGCGCCAGGATGAAAAGAATCTTTCTGTCGCGACCGCCAAACGACACGCTGATGACATCGCGTGGGGTGGGAATCAATCCGAGCCAAGTGCCGTCAGCTCCGATGACCTGCACGCCTGGGCCGGTGGTCACATAAAGCCGCCCATCCGCATCGATCGTGCTGCCGTCTCCGGCAGTTTTCTCCTGGAGCTTGGCGAAATCCCTCTGGTTGGTTAGCGAGCCGTCGGATTGCACATCGAAGGCCACAATCGTGTTTCGGTTCGTGACATACAGCTTTTTCTCGTCAGTGCTGAGAATGATTCCATTCGTGAAAAGATTCTGTCCGTACTGTGTGACGACACCCTCAGGACTGGCGTAAAAAAGGCCTCCCATGGTGAAGTAGGCACCTCCCTTGCTATCCGCAGCAAGATCGTTGAGCACGCTCGGAATGCAATCGAACGTATCGCCCTGATATCTATCGGCGAGCAATCGGCGTTTTGGCGCAAGCTCCCAAATTGCGGGATGCAGCCCGCGCTCAACAACGAACAGTTCGCCTCTCGAGTTAATCGAGAGTGCGCCGCTCGTGTGCGTATCGGTGTAAACGACAGAAGCCTTTCCATTCTTATCAAGCTTGACCACAGCGCTGTTGTCGTTCTGCGCAAGCAGCAAGCCGCCATCCGTCGTTCCGACGATGCCGTCGCCGTTATTGCCGCGCGCCTGCCACAGGAATTTCCATTTCTGTCCCCCGGCGATGACGCCGGCAATTTCGGTCACCATGTAATCGCGTGGAGCTGGGCCGGTTGCGGGCCACCGGATGGGGGGCACCGGGTGCGCAGGATTCTTGCAAGCGGCAAGCGCCTGATCGTAACCCGGATCAGCATTCGCCTGCAGTGATGGCGGCGCAGCGCTCGCGGGAGCAGGAGGCAAGGGTGGAGCTTGGTCCTGTCCTGCGCTGGGCAAAACGAAAAGCAGACCTATGATTGTTAGGGCGATCCCCCTCGATTGCATAGAGCCTCCCCGTGACCCAAAGCCGGGTCGGAAGTGCTGGCAGTCCACCGAATTCCGGTGCGGGAGTATAAACCCGGAGTGACTGAATGGGGAGCAGAATCCACACTCTTGTGACCCGCAAGATGCCTCCAATGGCGGTTTATCGCTCCTAGAGAACCACCGGGCGACAAGAAGGAAACACATGATTCACAGATTTTTTAACTCTGCGTAACCATCGTACCTGCCAGAGGTGCCATCTTTTGCGCCGCCTGAGGAGGACAACACACGTGCATAGACAGCTTCTGTTACTGGCAGGGGTTTTTTTGATCGCACTCACCGCGCAAGCGCACGGACACGACCCGGATGGATCCCAGGTTGGCCCGGTAGTATGGACCTCGAACGGCGCACCCACGACGACGACCATAACGGGTGGGCCATGGACACTCGAACAGTCCGGTGCTGCGAACGGACTCAAGTCCGCTGGCTACTGCAACGGCAATGGCGGAGAGAATGTCAATCCCGGAACCGAACGCATGGAGCCCTACTACTTCCCGGTGGTGAGCGGTCAAGGAAACCACCTCCAAGGCTACTTCGATTGGAGGCCAAAAGACACTGATGAGGGTGTTGTTGCGGCATCGTCTGACGACGCGGGTTTAACCTGGAACTTTCAGCAGAAAGTTCTCGAGCTCAGGACCGACTGCCCAACCAATTTTCTTAAGGATGCAGATGGGGACAAGGACCAGGACCCGAATAACGCAGACAATTCAGATACCACCGGGGACGACGGGCAAGGGCATCAGTTTGTGATCAGCATTGGCGGGCACACCTATCTGTACACGCTGGTGAGAGCGGCGGGGCATATTGACGTCGACGATCTGTCGATTCACGAGGTCTCACCGGACGCGGGCCTGCCGCTCAACGGAGCGCCCGCCCTTGACGATGCTTCGACGGACGTTATGAACCTGCCCGAACCCCCGCTTCACACGCACGGCTTGCTGAATCCGGACGGCATCCTCGGCGTTGTTCCTGGCAGTTCGCCGCTCGAAATCATCTATGAACAAAAAATTCTGAACGCGGACAAAACTCCACCTACCGCCCTGCCTGCATTGGCACAATGCAACACGTTCTGGGCGAACTATTATGTGAACAACCCATTCGGAACCGCGGTCAACGACGACATCACCTATCTTCGGCTTGCCTCGACCACCGACGGCATTAGCTTCACGGACTTGGGAGCGCTCCAAGGCCTCAACGACCCCAGCACAGTGTCGTTGACGGGTACCCGCTGGCTCGCGACGGCGGGAACCATCCTTGAGCTGCCGGGGCATCGCTTTGGTCTTCTGTTTTCCGGAGGCGGCTGCGTCGATGGAGATTCAGACGCCTTTCACTATATCGGTTACGCCGAATCAAGCGATCTCATTCATTGGGCAGTGATCAACGGAATTAACAATCCAATCATTTCCACTTTCCCGGTGACGCTGAACGTTAATGCACAGGGTGTTCCAGCCAACGGACCAGGCACCGGGCCAGTCACCATCCCTAGAAATACGCCCGTGGCTGGCAACACGCTGGGTTTCTTCGCAGGTCGCGTCTACGCACCCAGCGGGGCGTCGTTCGATGAACACGACATTACAGTGATCTTCGCCGGTTACCATACGCAGAAGCCCAAGAATGGTCTGGGCGATTATCGAACGATTGGGCGCATCAGCCTGCACTCGTCCCTGCCGGTCGTTATCGGAGGGTCCGGAGAGGGGCTGGGTAGCAATCCCTGACACGCGAGAGAGACACTTAGCTAAAGTGACGTCGGCCGTGGTCTGTTGAAGGACGGCTTCACTCACTGGCTACTGTATGACATTCGGCCTGCAAGGCCGAAATGACTCCGGCGACCTTGGTTACATGGGGCCTTGTCCCCGGTCAGGCACGTATCGTTATTTCGCGAGGCTCTACGCGCTAAAAAGCAGACTTGATCTGCCTCCCGGTGCTACGGCTGCGGAAGTCAAAGCAGGGCTGGAGGGCAAGGTGATTGAGGAGGCTGAGTTAATGGGCACGTACGCAAAGGGCGACGGCACGACTCACTAGCTGGTTCGCCCTATCAAAACAGATCGCGTAATGCGGCGCGAGCTGCCAAATAGCCGCAAAGCCCGTGTACGCCGCCCCCCGGAGGTGTCGAGGCCGAGCACAAATACAGGCCTCTGGCCGGCGTCCGATAGCGACGCCAAGTTGGCCGAAGCAGCAGTTGTCTCAAGTCAGCCGCCCCTCCGTTGACGTCTCCGCCGACGAGGTTCGGATTGTGTGTCTCCATTTGAGCCGCGACGATCACGTTGCGTTTTAGGATGCTGCTGCGAAATCCCGGCGCGAATCGTTCCACCTGCATCTCAATCCGCTCGCTCATGTCCGTTAGTGAGCCGTTCGGCACATGGCAATAGGCCCATGCGATGTGCTTACCCGCAGGTGCACGCGAATGATCAAAGAGCGTCGGCTGCGCGAGAATCACGAATGGCCTCGCGGCATGCTCTCCCCTCCAAGGCGCGCGCTCCGATTCGGCAATTTCCGCGATCGTGCCGCCTAAGTGCACTGTGCCAGCGCGGGCGCATTGTCCCGCGCGCCACGGAATTGCCTGTGAGAGCGCCCAATCCACTTTACACACTCCCGGTCCGTACCGATATTGCCGAAGCTCTGTGCGATAACGCGCCGGCAAACGGTTCGATCCGATTCCTAGCAGCTGCCGTGGAGTGAGATCACACAAGATCGCGCGCGCCTCGGGCAAATCGTCAAGCGAGTGCACACGTTGGCCAGTCACAACTTCTCCGCCAAGCGATTCAAGGTGGGAGCACAAGGCGTTCGCAATGCTCTGGGATCCTCCCTGGGCAAATGGCCAGCCCGCAGTGTGAGCCAGAACACTGAACATTATTCCGAATGCCGCCGTGGGCACGCGCTCGAGGGGAAGAATGGCATGGGCGGCGAGGCCGGCGAAAAGAGCCTGTCCACGTTCGCTTTGAAAAGCCGAATGAGCAAAACCGATCGCCGAACGCATCGCGCGAAATCCAAAATTCGCGGCGGCCATCGGATGATGAGGAAACAAGGATATGCCAAGCAGCAACGATTCAAGCCGTGGCCAGTCACGCACCAGCGGTGCGAACAAGCGAACGTAGGGGTCCTGAGCCTCTCGGAGATTCGCCGCCGTTTCCTCAATCGAGCGCTCCAGCAGAACCGCGGAGCCGTCGTCGAGCGGATGAGCCAGCGGAGCCGAGGGGTGAATCCAACTCAGGCCATGGCGGGCCAGCGGCAGAGCACGAAAAAATGGCGATCCCACCCCCAGCGGATGAACCGCAGAGCAAATATCGTGAGTAAATCCCGGCAAGGTAAGCTCTTGCGACCGTGTGCCGCCGCCAACCACGTCGGCGCCTTCGACCACCAAAACAGAATGCCCGGCCTGCACGATCATGATCGCTGCGGCGAGCCCATTCGGCCCTGCGCCGATCACGATGGCATCGTATTTGCCCTTGCTGCCAACCACCTAACACACACTCTTTGGCGGGCTGTCTCAGTGGGGCGCCTAAGCTTCTGGATGTTGCGTCGCCTCCTCAAGCGCAGCACAAGCCCGGCTCCCGCTTTTGATTACCGGCTCTTGTCTTCGACGTATTTTTTCAAGACAACCGCGTTGTTATGCTCGGCGTCATGCGAGCTGTAGACTAGCGTGAGCTTTCCCCGCCTGGCCGCGTCAAGAAGGGGCTGCAGCGCTTCTTGGTGGGCATCGAGCTCCCGAATATATCGCCGCTCGAACTCCGGCCACTTTTTCCGATCATGCTTGAACCACTGCCGCAGGGCCGTGCTCGGCGCCACATCCTGTAGCCAGGCGTCGATGCGTAATGCGGTTTTCTTCACGCCGCGAGGCCATAGTCGCTCGACCAGGTATCGGGTACCGTCCGATGCTGCCGCAGGCTCATACGCACGTTTGAGTTTGACCATGCTTGCGCCGCCTCTTGCGCTTGAAACAGATGCGTTTTCGAGTTCCTCAAAACTCTTTGTGCAAGCGTACGTCAATTCCGTAGCCGCCGTTTTGATCCCGAAGTACGGTGACCGACCAGCGCTTGTTCATCTGATACTGCAGCTCGACGGTTTGCGCTTGCGTCGAAGTCACATCCGTAGTGAAGGTCAAAAGCAGGCTGCCCGTGACGCGCTCCTGAAGGGCCACCTGCGCTCCGGGATTTCGCTGAACATTCGCCGCCAGAGGGTCAATGGTCAGTTGCGAAATGCCCGTAACATTTTCAACTTTCCCCGCAACCTGGCTGCTGACGCCTTGCGCCAGCACCGATTCCGCACTTGTCCCAAACCCCCGGCTCGGCGCTGCCGCCGCTTCCTCCGTGGTGTTCCCGAATGCCAGCAAGTGAATGATATCCGCTTCCGGCAGGGCCGGATCGGAGGTGTAACTGGTTTTCAGCCGTTCGATCGGTCCCGATAGGCTCAGGGTCACGTTGTACTGTTCGATCCTGGTAGTGACGTGCAGATTCAGGACCGGCTCGGTGCGCACAAGGTTGGCAAACGCGACGGTTCCGCTCTGCACTTCAAAGCGTTTGCCCAAGAAGAATACTTCGCCGCTGGTCAGCGTGACTCGCCCCAGAACAACCGGATCGGCCAACGTGCCTCGCACCATCAAATTCGCGGACCCTCCCACGCTCACCTTGCTGCTGGTCAGGTTTAGATTCTGCGCCGATTGCACCGCGATATTCAGTTGCATACCCCGCTCGAGTTGGGAAGGGGTGGCTCCGCTCGACGCCTGTGAAAAATCGCCTGCAAAATTCGCGAGATCGAATGCCTGCGTAAACGACATGCGGTCCACCAAAACCTTTCCGGTGAGGCTCGATCTTGAGGGCGTTCCCTGGAGGTTCAGTTGGCCGCTCAAAATAGAACGCAGACCTTCGGGATAGCGGATTCGTACTGAGTTTGCGTTCATGGCCAGATTGAAGGTTACCGCGTGCTCATAACTAACAAAGCCGCGCGCCGAAATCGTTCCCCCGCCGACTGAGCCGGCACAATTCACAATGTCCGCACGGGTGCCGGAGAGATTGATTTGCGCGTTGAGACCCTCAACGCCCACGGGGACCGAATCGGATGAGAGAACTGCGTTCCTCACCTCGAATTGCCCGTGCACGCCGGCTAAAGAGGGTCCATTGCCGCGCAGGTGCAGAATCAGTTGCCCTGAAGAGCGCACGTCGGTCGCAAACTGCCGCAGAACGCTCAGGTCCATGGATCCATCAGCGGATAACGAAGACCTCGCCGATGGGTTCCGGATGGGAACGCTACCACTGAAGGTTAGATTCGTGCCCGTCCCTTGGATTTGCGTGGGCGCCAACATGATCTCGCCATTTCGATAATCCGCACGCAACGGGCGGGCGAGCGCGAGCTGCGCATTCTGGTAGGCCAGATACAACGTGGGAATCTCGAGGTGCGCTTCGATCTGCGCGGGAGTCATGAGCGGACCCTGCATACTCAGATGAATCTCGGTCTGGCCGCTAATTTTCGAATCTTCAGTGGTCAGAAAGGTTGCCAAAACGTGTTCAATCGGCAGCGAGCGAACATCGACGCGGACGGTCGCATATCGGCTGCCGGTCATGTTCACATCGCCTTTCGCTTCAACAGAGCCGTTGTACACAGTTGAGTTGAGTTTCAGGGTCGCATGATGTCTCGCGATTCCGATTTGGGCGGCCACGTTCGAGATGCTTTGATCACGGATCTGCAATTGTGGAATCGTCAGGTTCGCTTCGAATGAGGGGTCCTCAATCGTGCCGTTTCCCATGGCGGAAAGCTCGGCCTTTCCTCCCGCTGACAGCAGCCGCTCGAGTGCCGAAATTTTCTCAAGCTGCAACCCCTGGCCATGCACCTCACAGGTATACTGCTGATTTGTTAGTTTGTAGGTGCCCTCCGCCGAGATGGTTCCCGCGGGAACCTCGAGCCTTGCCGTCGATTGGATCGTGCCCTGGTTGGACTGGGCGTTGAGGGTCAGTCTGTTAATAGGCTCGTTCCATGCAGAGGCATGAGTGAGTGTCATCGTCCCATCGGTTTCAGGATTCTCCTTCGTCCCCTTCACTGAAATGTTCGCCGCCATGGTTCCAGTGATCGGATAGTGCAGTTGGGCGATTTTTTCCGCGTCCTCGATGGATATGTCGGCTGCCTTTGCGTTGAACGAAATCGGGCTGCTGCTGACAATGGACCAGTGTTCTAAACCGGCAGTTCCGCTGAGCGTGATCTGCCCGCGCGGATTCTCAGCAAGCGTTCCGTTTTCGATTCTGATGGAGGAAGACTCCGCTTCTAGGTGCAGCGAAAGTGACTTCCATCGGCTTTTGTCAACGCTCAGGTTCTGCGCGGCAAGCTCTCCCTGAACTCGCGGATCTTTGGCCGTCCCGGTGACGGTACCGCGGAAACTGGCGCTGCCCCCTAGGGGTGGGATCGATTTAGCGCCTTGTTCAAGGGAGGGCCAGGCATTCTCGATCAAACCAGCCAGCGAATTCACCTCTCGCAAGTCGCTGCTGGTGAGCTCGATTGAGATATTCGAGTTTCCTGACGGCCTCGGTGACAGCATACCCGTTATGCTGAGTCTTGTGCTGGTTGTCTGCAAATACGACTGACCGAACGACACCCTATCACGAGGACCGTCGTAGTAGGCCTCGAGCAAGCCGCTCACAGGGATCACCGACGGAGAATTCAGGGCTTGCGGGGGGCCAGCAACGGCGAGCCGAAGGTGCGCTATGGCGTTGTCGAGTGACCCAGCCCATGACGCGTTGACATCCAGGTTGGCCGTACCTACGATCGGAATTCTCTGCATCTCCCGTGCCGTTAGAGCATCGCCGGCACGCGCGAGCGACACTCCGCGCAACGACGCCGCGAGCTGTTCGCTCGGCCGCGGCGAATCTACGCGCGCCATCTCCCAGCTGGCGCGGACCTGGGCGCCCAGAACGGTTGCGGAGAAGTCTGTCACTGCCAGCTTCGCCTCCTTCAATTCATACGCCGCACGGACGCCCGTCACCGGCAAAGACTGCGGGCTTTTCAGGTTCAGCCGCTCGCTGTGCGCGCTCCCTTCGAGCTGGACCTCCCGCATAACAGGCCCCGGTGCGCTTGAGTCGTAGCGAAAGCGACCCTCCAGGGCCACTTCACCTTTGGGGATCGCGCCCAGACGCAGTGCACGCGACACATCATCGAGAAGTAAATTGGCCTGGTAAGCGCCCTCAATCCGCGGCTTTGCATAATCCAAAATCGTGGCCCTAAGTGTCAGCCGGGAGGCCTCTCCAATGGAGAGACTGAGAGAGTCTAAAGACAGCCCGGAGCGATCGGCCGCGAATTCTGCCCGGATAGCATGTTCGACAGGTCTGATTCGGGCCGTCTTAAGCCGCCCATTATCGTAGGAGAGCAAACCGGTATATTTGCCCGTCAGAGAACGGTAGGTGGCCTGAAACCGGAGGTCGTGAAGTTCAGCGTCTAGAGGGGTTTCTGCGTCGTTGTAATAGACTTCGCCGCCGTGAATTGCGCAGTTCTCGACCTTTAGATCGAAAATCCGGGCGACCGTATCACCCCCACCTCGAGGCGCATGCGGCGCAATCACTACGTTGCTGCTCCCATCTCGAGCGATGCGCACATGGACGATGGGCCGCCTTACTATTAGCTCGCCGAGGTGCACGTGGCCTTCGAATAGGGGCAGGAAACGAACCGACAGGGCAAGGCTTGTTGCTTCTAGCAGCGGCGGTTCGCCTGCGTTTTCGTTCCCGTGAACGACAACGTCATTTAATTGGAGGCCGAGACGTGTCCAGTCGGTTTCAAGCGCGCCGATATCGACGCGCAGGCCCAACCGCTGCATGGCCTGTTTTCGAATCTCCGATCGCAAGAAATTGCGAAAGACCGTTGAGTTCAGCAGGAGGACCGACAGCACGACGACGCCCAACAGCACCGAGCCGATGGTGATAATTAGGCGGCTTATGAATCGTCCAATACTCATCTGCGGCGTCGCTCTGGCATGCGGCTGCTCTCCTGGACATTAGAATGATTGTCCGAGCGTGACGAAATACTGAGTTGTCTGTACGCCGGGCACGGACGTAAGCCGATAGCCAAAATCGAATCGCACAGGTCCAACAGGGGTTTGATAGCGGAGGCCCGCCCCAATCGAGTGAGTAAAATCCTGAGTAAATTGACGGAGACTGATATCGCTGTATACGTTGCCGCCATCGTAAAAAAAGGCGCCGGCAAGCCCGCTCTTGATGGGCAGGGGAAAGCGCGCCTCCGAATTCACGATGAATAGCATGTCCCCTCCCACCGGCACACTGATCAACGTGCATGTCGACGGATTCGCGGGATTCGTGCAAACCGGCAGGGGCCTCTGCGGTCCCGCGCCATTGACGGGAAAGCCACGCAGCGAATCGGCTCCCCCGGTAAAGAATCGCTCGCTCAGAGGAACTTCGCTACCGGAAAAAGGATTGGCGAGACCCAAACGAAAGTTGGTCGCCCACACGAGCCAAGGCGTCACCTGTTTGTAAAAGGCGGTTTGGCCGAGAAATCGAACGAAGTTGGCGCTTGCTCCCAGCGCTTTGGCAGTGACCCCAAAATCGAACGTCTGGTAAAGCCCACGATGCGCATCGAGCGGTTTGTCGCGCGTATCACGGACATAGACGGCGTCGAAGGTGGAGAGCCGCACATGCTGGTCCTGGGGGAGCACGAGATTGGGGATAAGCAGGTTGGACAGATCGGTGCGGTTGAACGTGTAGCGAGCGATCACACGCTGGGTGCGTTTCTTGTCCAGTGCTTTCTCGATTTGAAAAGAGGCTTGGCCCCACTGAGCCGTGAAAGTAGGGTTTTCGGTGGTGCGTTCCGCCGAAAGGGTCAGCGAAGAGCTCCATGAAGTGGATCGCAAATAGGGGTCGGTGTAATTGAAGAAGGCCCGCTGGTCAAGCCGGGAAACGACTGTGCCGATGGTGGCCGTTTCCGCTCTGCCGCGGAGATTATGCCGCGTCCAACCGAAAGTGAAAAGAGGGCCGATATAGCTTTTTTGGCTGACCGTGAATTTATTTCCAACGCTGATCGGCGGAATTCCCGGAACGGCCACGGAATTGACGGGAATATTGGCACCGCGGGGGATGACTTCCACTCCCCCTCCAATGTCCACGGTGTTGAGCGGCGACTCGTGCACCTTGACGACCACTTGCTCGCTCGTCTGATTAACGATGGGACGCAGCGGCTCCACATTGGTCCAGTCAAAGATGCCAAGATCATGAAGATCGCTTTGCGTTTGCAGGAAACGGCTTTCACTGAGCGGCTGGCCCGATTTGATCTGCCTGCTGGTCACCTCCGTGAGGAAACTCGGTTTGGTGTGCTTTTCTCCTAACAGAACGACATTCGAAATACTCGCCTGGGGCCCTTCTTCGACTGTGAAGGTGACGTTCATTTTGTGGGCCTCGTTCGGTGCGGGAGCAGCGGCCGAGCGGACATTGGCATTCTGATAGCCACGGTCGAGATAGGCCGCGAGCAGCTGGTTGCGGTCTGCTTCCATCAGCTTCTGGGAATAAAGCGATCCGGGCTTGAGGTGCAGTGCATATTTGTTGGTGAGTGCCGACAAGGATTCGCTCTTGTTGCCCATAATCTGGATCGTGCCAACGGTGTCCTGCGGACCTTCGACGATATGGAACGTCACAATCACGTCGGGATTGAAATTTTCAACCTTCGGCTGAATCGAAATGTCTGGAAAGCCTTGATCTTTATAGAGCTGCTTCAGAGAATTCACGCTTTGAGTTAGCAGCCGTTCGCTGTATTTCCCGCGCAAAAACAGGAAACCTTTCTTGATCGACACCTGGGCCTGCAGCTGCCGATCTGAAAAATAACGGTTCCCGTTAAAGTAGACGCCGCTTTCCCGATGCTTGGTGCCGCTACTGATCTCGTACACAACATTGACTACTTGCTCCTGGCGATCAATGTGGGAATCAGCTGTCACGTGGAAATACCCTTTGGTCTGGAGATAGGCCTTCAGGTTTCGCTCGCCTTCATCCACCAGATCCTGATCGACCGAGGCTTCCTCATAGATCGGAATCAGCCTCCTCAGCGTGCGCTTGGACACATGTGCCCCGACTACTCGTACCGATACTTTCGGTCCCGGCAGGACGTCGAAGGTGATGTCCACGCGATTCGAGCCGGGATCGAAATTCGTGGAGGCCAAACGCACGGAGGGCGTCAGCCGGCCTTCGTTGCGCAGGCGGTCACGAATGAAACCGATCGACTTGTCGTTGATATAGGGCTCTGAGTATTTCTGGCCCGGCTTGAGTGAAACGCGCTTGAGCCTCGCCCATACACTGCGCAAGGCCGCCCGCACATCGTCGGCTTCCTGCTCTGAGATGCCAGTGAACCGGATGGCGCGCAGCCTGGCGGGCTGTTTCATCGTGCAATCGAAGATGACGTTGACGATGCGGTGGGCGTCGTCCCGTTGAATCTGCGGATTCACTTGGGCGGTGAAATAGCCGCGCTTGTGAAAATAGTCGAGCAGCCCTTGTTGTCCGGAAACTAAAAGAGCGGCGTAATAGGGCGACTGGTCGGGAATGCGGGTGGCCTGCGCCAGTGCGGTGAAGGGAAAACGCGTTCCTGTCCCTGGAAATTCGACGACTCCCACGTAGGAAGCTGGCTGCAGAATGAACAGGACTCTGAGACCTGCCTGTTCGGGCTCAATACTGACTTGCACTTGAGAGAATTGATGCATCTGCTGAAGAGCTAGGACGCTCTGGCTGATGAGTTCGGAAGAGAAGGGCTGGCCGGCCTGCTGCCGAATCAGTTGACGTATCGAGTCCACCGCCACATTCGGCCCGGCAGCAACTTCGACGGCTGAAACGGGCTGTCCGTCAAATCCTGTTTGGGAGGTGGGTTCGGTCTGTTGCCCGGCAATGGGCGCAAGCGGGAGCATCCAGAACAAAGCAACGATTGCGCTCCATCCGGCCCAGATGCGAGCCGTGGTAGCAGACCGACACGAGGGCATCTTCACTGGCTCCCGGACTCGTTCGCCAACCTCGCAATTTCGCTATCCGTCTCAGCGCCAATCAGCAGAATTAGGCTGGTAAGATAAATCCAGAGCATGAGGATGATAAAGCCGCCGAGCGCACCGTAAATCCTCGGATAGGAATCGAAGAAGCGGAAGTAGAGATTGAAACCCGCAGTGGAAACAACAATGGTCAGGGCCACAAAAGTCGTGCCGGGGGTGAGCCAGCGCCAGCTTCGATTAATACTCGGCAAAAGATAATTGACCAGATCGATGCCGAGACAGAGCAAGAGGACGGTCACCACCCAGCGGCCAGTCTCGGCCAGTGCCTTCGAAAGATTCCAGCTGGTCAGGGCGGACAATAGCTTAGGCAATTCCCAATGGCCGAAGGCCATCACCCCGAAGGTTGCCAGCGCGAACAGTGCAGCTAGCACCGTGAAGCCTGTGCCAATCACATGTTTGATCCAGTACGAACGAGTGTCCTTCGCGCCGTAGGCAATGCTGAGCGACTCCATGAGGCTGACAAATCCGGACGAGGCGCTCCAGACCGTAGCCAGCAGTCCGAAGGAGAGAAAGCCCGGCGAATAGTGCATCAGACGCAAGATGGTAAGCAGCACCAAATCCTGCGAGTCAGCCGGCAGGTACGTGACGATCCAGGTTGCGAAAGAGGCCCAAATGCGACTCGACGGCAACTGTCCCACCAATACCGCCATCACCAGGCAAAAGGGAAACAAGGAAAGTACAAAGTAGAAGGAGGTCTGAGCGGCCAAGTCGAAACAGTTATCCGCTTGAATTCGTTGCCACACCCTGCGAAAGAAATAGCGGCGCACAAGGCCAACCCTCCACGTCTCCGCAGGTGCGCCCATTACCCGTGCTCAACGCTTCCCTGTAACAGTCTGCCTATGCCCCCAAAACAAGCCTGAATAGAAGAAGCTATCCCCTGGCACCCTAACTGGCTATCCCTGAATCCCTGTAGAGATCAACGGAAAAGAGCACTTTTAGGCAGGTCTCAAGCGATACGCAGCGCGAAATCGGGCCGCGTGGATCTCCCGCTCATGACTCACCTTACTGCCATCGCCCTATGCTCGTAGCGACTGCGGCATGATCGAGCTCCCAGGAGACTCCTTAGGAGCACATTCGTCCTATTCGTATCGCAAAGATTCGGTCGGTTGAAGCTTGGCGGCTCGACTGGCGGGAAGATAGCCGAACAGCAGCCCGGTTGAGCACGACACGAGCAAGGCCAATAGCACAGAGGCCCAGGAGATTGGTAGGACTATCTTAGATCCGCCGAGAATGCCCTCGAAAATCTGCAGTCGCAGCAAGAACATAGCACCTATCGGTATCATGATTCCGATAGCGACTCCGGTCACCGCACCAGCTCCGCTGATCAGCACCGCTTCCAGAAGAAACTGGTAGAGAATGGCAGCGCGCGGCGCGCCGATCGCTTTTCGGATGCCGATCTCATGAGTGCGCTCTGTTACGGTAACGAGCATAATGTTCATGATTCCGACCCCACTAATGAGCAATGCGATCAACGCGACGATGATGAGCAAAACTGTGAGCGCGCGTGAAATACTTCGGGCCGCCCCTAGAATGCCAGCCAGGTTCCATACCCGATATTTTGCGCTGCTTCGGTGCCTGGACCTCAAAACCTCGGCGACCTGTGCGGTCACCAGCGACACATGTTCCGGTGTGTCCGCCTGGGCGTACAGAGTTCGGAAATAGTCGGCTCCGGTATAGTCCTTGATCAAAGGAAACGGGATGAGGGCGGACTCCTCGCTGATTTCCGTCAGTCCAAAGGTGGCTACTCGCTCTCGAAACACGCCAATGACGGTGAAGTGGAGTTCTCCGATGGTGATATCTCTGTCCACTGGATCGCCGCCGGGAAAAACGGAAGCCGCTAGTTGCTCGGTAATCAGGCATACCTTGCTGCGCCACAGCATATCGTCATGGTCGAAATACCTGCCCTTTACAATCACCAGGCGTCTGACTTCGTTGAAGTTCTCGGTCACACCCACCAGGCCAATAGGATGCTCCGTGCCCGCAGAAACCAGCGTTACACGCAGGTCATTGGTGCCTGCGGCATTTTGCACTGCCGGTATCTGTTGTTGAACGGCTTGGAGGTCTCCGGGTGTGAGTTGGTCGGCTAGAGCGACATTTTCGAAGGTTGTTGGATTGACCAACTCGGCCTGGACCAGGTTGGATCCGACAGCCTCGATTTCGGAAATGACGTAGCGTCTTCCGGCCAGTGAGGTGGTAACCAAAAGCACGATCGATGCACTCCCAATAATGACGCCAAGCATGGTGAGAACGGCCCGCATTTTGTTCGCCTGGAGCGCTTGAAAGGCAAGCAGCATCGTCTCATTCCAAGCGCTGGTTCTAAGTGTCGACATGAAAAGGATGAGCTCCTGTCGTTTGCCCTCACCCTTTCAATAGCGAATAAACGGCTGACCTATACCTGTCACAGTTAACAGTATGGATTTCTCTTGCTGGCGCACCTCGTTCTGGTATCCAATGGCGGGGAAGGAGACGAAATGACGGCCGCCCTCAAACGCCGAAAATGGCTCTGTCTGTTCGTGTTGATGGCCTTCACAGAGGTCTGCTGGGCCCACGCCCTTCTTATGGAATCCAGTCCAAGAGCTAATTCGGCCGTCAAGGGCTCGGATCTCACAATCAATCTGCGTTTCAACGTGCGCATCGATGGCGAACGATCACGCCTGCGGCTAGCCGGCCCCGATGGAGTCATTCAGACTCTCGCACCCCGCGTGCAGCCGACAGCTGACACGCTTGAGACCCATGTGTCCGGGCTCAAAGCAGGCGCCTACAAACTGGAATGGCAGGTACTCGCATCCGACGGGCACATCAGCAGCGGCACGGTTCCCTTCACCGTATATTAAGGGCCTATGCTCGCTAAGCTGGTCAATCTATTCTCCCTTTTCTCTGTCCTGCTGCGCGCGGGCACTCTGGTATTTCAATCCATCATTTTTGGTGGCGTGCTTTTCGGTTTGTGGACAGCACGAAGCTCACCTGCGCTATCGCGAGTGGGCATCGATGCAATTCAAACGTCCACATGGCGTCTGCTGCAACTGGCTGCTGCCGGCCTGGCAGCGACGCAGCTGTTGTATCTTTACGTGAACTCAGCCGTGCTGATGGCAGTGGCCGAGATCCCCTTCCCTCAGGTTGTGGGCGCAAACTTTTTTATATCCGGCTGTGTGGTAGTGATTTCCGCATGCGCCATGTTGATGGCAGCCACCCCTAACAACCGCTTCGGAAAGTGGCTGCTGGTCCCACTGGTCGCGGTTATCTTGGCAGCCTCGGTGATGACAAATCACGCCGCCTCCCGCCTGACCGGACGCCCGCTACTGATCGCGCTTTCTTGCATTCATGAACTGGCGGTAGGTTTCTGGATTGGTGGACTGCCGTTTTTGGTGCTCGGACTCTACCGCGGTCAGGACCCAGCAACTCGTTGGTACCTGACAAGGCGATTTTCGGGCACCGCGCTGATGAGCGTTGGTGGTCTGGTGATGAGCGGCGCGATAATGAGCGCTATCTACATCGGGTCATGGACTGCGGTCCTGGGAACGGCCTACGGAGTAATGGTAGCGGCCAAAGTAACAATGCTGGGGGGACTCTTGTTGTTAGGCGGCCTGAATTTCCTTTTGATCCGCAACGCCCGAACAGAGGATGCACTCCCGCGTTTGCGGCGCCTAATCGAAGCGGAACTAGGCATCGGCATTACAGTGATTCTGACGGCAGCTTCTCTAACGTCGCAGCCGCCGGCAGTCGACCAGACTCATGAGACGGTCACACTTTCCCAGGTCTATCACCGCATCAAGCCGGCCTTACCGCGGTTCTTATATGCGTATGTGCCGGAACCAGCGAGCGGCCGTTTAGGACCAGCAAAGAACGGACGCATAGAAAATAGGGTGCTGGGCTACAACGTCGACGGCGTCGCACTGACTCCTCGGGTGATCAATGACGCCATTGAATCGGAATCGAACCACCACTGGATGGGTGTAGTGGTCCTGCTCATGGGCGTCCTCGCCTTGCTGGCGCGCACGGGCAAGGTGCCGTTTGCGAATTACTGGCCGCTCCTGCTGATCCCAGTGGCCGTTTTTATTTTCGTGCAGGCAGACAGCGAATGCTGGCCGGTGGGATGGAAAAGCTTTGGGGCCTGTTGGATTGACCCGGAATCATTTCAGCACCGCATCGCAGCACTTTTGTGTGCAGGATTCGGAATCTTCCAGCTGCGCGTGCGCAAGCAGTTGACCGAGAACAACCCACTCGCCATGGTGTTTCCGCTCATTCTCGCCTTGGGCGGCGCCGTCCTGCTTACACACTCGCATGCGATTACCAACGTCAAGGAAAACACGCTGGTGGAATTAAGCCACGTGCCCATGGGCGTCCTGGCAGTTTTTGCCGGGTGGGCCGGCTGGCTCGAACTGCGACTTCCGAAACAGGATAGAACGATTCCCTCTTTGATTTGGCCTCTTTGCTTCGTACTTATCGGCGCGTTCTTGCTGAATTATCGGGAAATGTAACGGTTGTTTTGAAGGTTACGAAACGGTGGCGATGACTTGACGGGGTCGCCCCGGATCAACTCGCTCGGTTCAATGCCACACGAACCACACCCGGCCACTGCGCTTACCTCTCGGCGGCAACGATAATCACTGGGTGCGTCTCTCTACGCTAACTGCGGCAGTCTCCGGTGAGGCTGCGACCGAGCTCTGGAAGAACGACAAGATTTAGCCGAAACGCCTGAGCTACCTTCCTTCGGGCCGGGAATGCTTGCTGCAGGCGTTACTTCACCGTAGCTGCGACGCCGTGGATCTGTTTGCCGATGGACTCACGCAAATCCTGGGGAAGGCTATCCGCCTGTTCGAGCGTCTTCCAGGCCTCGGCTGTGCGTTCGGCGGTTTCAACCGCGATTTGCCACAGGGAGCTTGCCGGAATTCGCGCCGTGTCGGCGAAACAGCGCATCTGGTCCTGCGTGATTTCGGAGAGGCTGCGGCCGCCGCCGAAATTCAGGGCTAACTTATCGTTAGGAACGTAAGGCAGCGTGGCCACAAAATCGTAACCCGGCGACAGTGCTGGCGTGCGCCGGTCGGGGTAGAGGAGGGACCAGTTCTTGAGGTGCATGTCGGCGTTACCGATGACGACGGAAAAGACCAGGCGGCGAACGAATTCGGTCACGGCGTCCTCGCCGATTTCCGCCCACAGCACGTTAGCAATGTTCGCGTAGCTGTGAAACTTGTACTTGTTACTGGGATATTCCCCGAAGACTTGCGCGAAATCCTCCACGTGGACGGGCTTCCCGTCCGGCAGCCGGTCGAAGCGCTTCACCGTGAGCGCCTTGCCTTCGACCGTGTGGGCCTGTTCGGGCAGGCCTCTGATCCCGGCAATATCTACGAGCTTGTTTTCGGGAACGGGGATGCCGACTCGCCGGGCCAGTTCGAGCATGGCGAATTCGTTCTCGGGAACCGCCCGGTAACGAGCGGACGGGAGCTTGACGATCCACGATCCGCCTATGCCATCCGCAGGAATCGTGAGGCCGCCGGAAGTTTCCATAAGCGCCGAGAATTTCAACTGGACGCCGGCGAGCGAAAAACGCAGGGGCTGTTCGCCGCCGTGAGCGTCGTCTCGATTGTGGTCCTGATCGTGGTGAGATTCGGATGGCTCCTTGTCGCCTTCCAGCGGCGCAACGACCAGGGCACCGGGCAGGTCGGCGCCAAGGACGGCGAGGAGGAAGAATTCGCGTTCGGGGTTGACGTCCGCGCGTTTAGCGAGATAGTCACGCAGGCGGCCTTCGGGCAGGAGGTTGGAGAAGAAGGCCGGCACGCGGCGACCCACCGGGCTGAACTTCGTCACGAGCCCGCCGGTGCTGCCCTTGAAAGAAAGGCTCAGGGTCGGGCGCTGCTGGTCGTCTACATAGTCCTGCTCGAATGCGAATAGCTGCCGGTCGCCCACGAGGCGGGTGATGACGCCGATTTGCTTTCCGTACAGGAGCACCGAAAGCGCGCTGAGTTTTTTCGGGTCAAACTTCATCGCCTGGGTCCTGCGGATTGTCTTCGTCGCGGTAGGCGGCGTAGAGGGGGCGCTCCTCGCCTTCGCCCGGCATGTCCTTCATGTGGTCGCGCACGAGAGACTGGACCACGGGCACGAGCGCGCGGGGGACCATGACGAGGTCGCGTTCGAGCATGCGGACGATTTCAAGCAGCGTGTCGTAGCGGGGCACGATTTTCCCCGACTCGATGCCGGAGATGTGCATCTGGGGCAAGCCGAGACGGCTTCCCAATTCCCTCTGGCTCCAGCGGCGCTTCTCGCGCGCCTCTTTCAGAGCCCGGCGCATTTCCTCCGGAAGTCCTTCAAGGCGCAGCGTTTTGATATGCTGTTTTATATGGTTATTCATGGTAGATATAATAAAGTATATCGCTACTTGAGCCAACCGATATGCTAAACTAAATCAGTACAATAAGACGATTTAATATAGCATATCACGATAGACACCTGGCTCATGAGGTCGAAATGACAAGGCAATCGCAAGTGACCTCAGGGTTTTGCCTTCTAGCTTCGGACAGTTTGCTTGTCGAATCACTCCCCCATTGTCGGACCCTCTGTGAACCTGAATTACACTGAAGAACTTGTCGGAGAGTTGGCCTCCCGAGGCCACCACTAGCTCTCTCCCGCGTACGCCTCTTGCGGCACTCTCTCCGATTCGCGGTTTCGTTTTCTCCGATCTTTGAACACCTGCTGGGAACTGACCACGTGCTTTAGCGGGAGTGTGCCAAAAAACGCATGGCTTAGGCTTCACAAGCCGGAAAGGCTGTCAACCTTGGTCCAATGGATCACTTAGGAAGTGTTGGTAGCGATACCGGGATTCGAACCCGGATTTTGGCCTTGAGAGGGCCACGTCCTAACCCTTAGACGATATCGCCTTTTTCAGGGGCTATGCTTCGGCAAGCCAAGCTTGGAAGCAGCAATTTTCGCATGACTGATACAAGTGCGCAAGAATCGCTCGCCGACCGAACGCAAAAATCCGCCAAGTAATCTTGTTCCTCTGGCTCTATCGGCGATCAGACCAAACCGAAACGTTACCTGTGGCCGAGCATGCTACAATCCGATCTTCCTATGCAACGGGCCGGAGAAATTCTAAGTAAGGTGCTGCGGCGGCTTGACCGTCCGGAAGCAGCACAGGCATGGCTTACCAGTGCCTGGCCGGCCATCGTGGGCGAGTCATTAGCGATGCACGCGCGGCCTTTGAATTGCGTGGGCGGATGTCTCGAGCTCGCTGCTGATGGCAGAGCATGGCAGCAGCAGATTGAAGCGATGCGATCAGAACTCCTCGAGCGCGTGAATCAGTCCTGGGGTGCAACTCTCGTTCACGAGCTCAAGTTCGTTTCCCCAAACCGGGGAGCAGCGCGGCCTTCGCGCGCTGTGGACAACAATTACAAACCGTTCATTCGCCGCCGCCACTGCTGATGCTGTTGGCCGAGCGGCTCTTCGTGCGTTTCCCTGAAGATCGCACACTTGCATTCCTGCTTCCCCTTACTAAGATAGTGATGGGTGGAAGAATTGGGGTCCCCGAAGGTGCCCGACAGACGCTGTGCAAATGATTGAAAAG
>Ga0306920_100002967_pt1 | contig 21476 bp, 20 predicted proteins | sample flu12Cox44000170_FD_204666 | JGI IMG/M metagenome (GOLD analysis project Ga0306920, IMG submission 204666) | Lab enrichment of tropical soil microbial communities from Luquillo Experimental Forest, Puerto Rico - flux4day.12C.oxic.44.000.170 (v2)... | ecosystem: Environmental > Terrestrial >...
TTGCGGGTTACTCGATCGGCCATTGGGTGGATGAGGCCGGAGACGGACGGTTCAATCTGCTCGAGATCGAGACCCGCTACATGAAGGGCCCGCGCACGTTCGAAGGAAGCGGCCTACCTTTGCACGAGGACAATCAGACGATCGTCAAGGAGCGCATCTTCCTCGACAAGGCGAAGCCCGACCTCCTCCATGACGAGATTACGACCATCGATCATGCGCTCACCCGTCCGTGGGCGGTGACCAAGAGCTACCGGCGGGATCGCAATCCAGTCTGGTTTCCCAACGAATGCGCCGAGGATAACCACCATGTCACCATCGGCAAAGACGACTACTTCATCAGCGCGGACGGCCTGCTGATGCCGACCAAAAAGGACCAGCCGCCGCCCGACTTACGCTATTTCCGCCATTCAAAAAAATGAGCGACGACGGTGGGGCGAAATACGTAGCCCCGCCTTTTGCAAATATTTTCGTGCCGGCCCCCGCCCCGGTCCGGGTCGTTCGGATGCAGCGCCAAGTTGATGCGATATAGACTTTGCGCTGTCGATGCGAGCCCGAGGTTCCCCCCGGGATGACAACTGACATAGCAGACGATCCTTTCCCCTCACCAACTCGTCGCTTGCCCTATCCCGCAAAATTTGTGCACTCTCCGCCGCCATTGCGCCGCCACCATATTCTTGCGGCAACAAAAGAAAGGAAGATTTGAATGCTCAAGTTCTACTTCAACGGAGCGCCCAATCCGAACAAGGTCGCCCTGTTTCTGGAGGAGTCGGGCCTTGCCTATGAACCGGTGCCGGTCGATACCCGCAAGGGAGACCAGTTCAAGGCGGAATTCCTCAAAGTGAATCCGAACGGCAAGGTGCCTGCGATCGATGACAACGGGGTTTTCGTTTTCGACAGCAACGCGATCCTGATGTACCTTGCCGAGAAGACCGGCAAGTTTCTGCCCGCCAACACGCCGCAAAACCGCGCCCAATTTTTCTCCTGGCTAATGTTCATCGCCACAGGCTTGGGTCCCTATTCGGGGCAGGCCGTACATTTCAAGCACTTCGCGCCGAAGGACCTGGAATACGCCCACAACCGCTACCAGTTCGAGGCGAATCGTCACTACGGCGTTCTCAACGACCATCTCGCCGGCAGCCGCTACATGGTGGGCGACAGCTATACGGTCGTCGACATGGCCTTCTGGGGCTGGGTGCGAATGGCGCCGTATATCCTTGGCGATGACGCGTTCACAAAATATCCGAACGTGAAGCGCCTGTTCGACGAAGTATCGGCGAGGCCGGCCGCCATTCGTGCCCTGGCGCTGAAGGACAAGTACTCCTTCAAGACCGAAACCGATGACGAGGCGCGCAGCTTCCTGTTCCGCCATCTCAAGACCAAGGCGGCGTAAGGCCGAACGAGATCAGGCTCAACTGTCAGTATAACGAAGGTGCGTTCCCTCGCCCCGCTTGCGGGGAGAGGATTGGGGTGAGGGACCACTTCGCTATCTCTATCGACGTGTGACGGCGGTAAGTCCCCTCACCCGGATTGCTTCGCAATCCGACCTCTCCCCGCAAGCGGGGCGATGCGAACCGAGTCCGACGGTGTTTCAACCTGAAATCATCCTGCATTAGCCCGCACCATCCATCATTCCGGAGCTCGCCGCACTCCTTGCTAACGGTAACCTCCCCTCATTTACCGCCAGAATGGCGTGCCGATCTCATCGGCGGCATCCGCCCGGGAGATTCCCATATCGTGCAATTCGCGCTCGCTCATGACAGCGAGTTGACGCCTGCCAAGGCTGCGTTCGCGCCATAACCGGACCAGCATCACGATCGATCGCGCGATCGCAATCAGGATTTTAACCTGCCGCATGTGCGCCGCTCAACCATCAACCCGCCGCCAGCTTGCCCGCTTCCGGAAACGGCCCGAGCACGCGTTCGACCAGCGCGGAATCGCAATACTCCTTGATCTGCTTGATCTTGCCGTTTTCGATGCGCCACACCATGCAATAGTGATTGTCATAGCGCAGACCAGCCTTCGTGACGTTGTCGCCGCGCGCTTCCACCACCACATAGTCGCCCTCGGCAATGAAATTGAACGCGACGCTGCGCGGCCGCACCGCGAAGAACGACCGGAAATGGCCCATCAGGCCGTTGAGGATGGCGTCCTTTCCCTTGAACTCATGCGACCATGAATATTGCCCGGTGACGATCCAGCTCGCGTCATCGGCGAGATTGTCGGCGAATGTCGTGCCGCTTCGACTGGCTGAATCTGCATAGTGCTGCTGCACGAGTTTCTTGTTGGCTTCCACGCTCACGGCAGACCTCCTTGTCTGTAAAAACGGTTAGCGATCATCGCGCCGCGCGCACCATTCTTCCAATCGATAGTTCTTATGATGTATATCTACTGAATGAATTTGGCTTCGCTCGATCTCAACCTCTTGGTCGCGCTCGACGCGCTTCTGCTGGAAGCGAGCGTCAGCCGCGCCGCGATGCGGATCGGCCTGTCACAACCGGCCGCAAGCCATGCGTTGCAGCGGTTGCGGGACGTGCTTGGCGACCCCTTGCTGGTTCGGGTCGGCGCCAAAATGGAACTGACGCCGCGGGCGCAAGCGCTTCGCGGGCCGCTGTCGCAAGTGCTCGATCAGGTGCGCGGGCTTTTAATTCCCGATCAGTTCGATGCGGCAAGGAGTGAGCGGCACTTCCGCCTGATGATGCCGGACCTTTGCGTGGAGCTTCTGGTGCCGCCGCTGATGGAGAAAATTTCGCGGCTCGCACCGAATGTCCGGCTCGACGTCGTGCCGTGGCCGGGAGCGGCGATTTTCACCGCGGAGTTTGCCCGCACCATCGACCTCGTGATCTCCATCAGCAACGCCTTCAAGGGATTCCACCGGCAGCTTCTCTATACCGATCGCGACGCGCTCGCAGTGCGGCGCGGTCACCCTATGGGCGCGAGGCTTGGGCAGCGCGTTGGCTTTCTGGATGCGCGGCATGTTGCCGTCGTCATCCGCGGGCGCAACACCGACTGGATTGACGACTGGCTCTTGAGCAAGGGCATCGAGCGGCGTATCGCGCTTGTCGTGCCCGGTTACATCGAGGCGCTGCATATTGTGGCGCGCACCGATCTCGTGGCGTTTGTTCCCGGCCGACTGATAGCCGCACTGGCAAAATCTCTGTCGCTGAAGGCGATCTCACCGCCCCTCGACCCAGGCATCGACGAGCAGTACATGTTTTATCCGACGCGTGCGCAGTTCGATCCTGGATCGATCTGGCTGCGCAAGCTGATGCTCGAAACAGGCCGTGGACTGGGTATTCCGCGGCGATGAGTCTTCAGCCGATCTCCGTTTGAGTTACCGCCAAGGCCGCTCCTGAAGTTTGCCTTCGACATAGACGCTGACGATCGTGTCGTCGGCGGGTTGATGTAGGGGATCAACTGGCGTGATCTGGGCCTGAATGCACTTCCAGGCACCGTTCTCGAACAGATACGTATCGGTGTACGTCGTCATGCCGGTTATTTCCTTGCCATCGCGCCGGCGCGTGTGCTTGTTGGTGGCGCGAACAAGCGCGACATTGCCGATGACGGTAATGAGCTCGTCGCGAACGTCCCAGTAAACGATGACCGCTGGATCGAAGGCGCTCGCCCAATATTTCAAATAGGTTTCGCGGTCCCAGCGCTGACCGGTGGGCCAGATGTTGATGAAGTCGGGATGAAGTATGGCGTCGTGCGACGCCACGTCATTGGTCACAAAGTTATGGATGAACCGCGCATTCAATGCACGCAATTCGTTCATCGTCTCCGTCTGTCGGAAATTACGCTGGGCAATTTGGAAGTTCATCTCCCTTTTTGTTAGCGTGTTTTGTTAGCGTGCCAATTCGCGAGCTTTCTCCGCCGTCGCGCCGTCTGCGGGATAAAAGCATTCAATCTTCAACTGCTGCAGCGCGGCGTCTGTCGGCATGGCCAGCGTCGTGAACGTCGAAAAGAAGGCGAGGCGAAGCTCGTCTTTCCTGAGCTGCATCGTCATGACCGGAGACGATCCGGCCGAATCACGCGGGACTCTCCATTCGGCCGGCAGGCCGGGATAGGTCATGACTTCGTCGAGCAATTGCGCCGCAACCCTGCTTCCCTGTGCGACTTCGCGGTGGAGGATCTGGATCATCTGGCCGGCGAATTCGTCCCAGTTCACGATGAACTGCCGCAGGCCTTTTGGATGGAAAACCACATGCATTGCATTATCGGCAAGGCCGGATTCCATTTCGAACGCCGTACGAAAGGCCTTGAAAAGGCGTTCGGACGCTCCATTGCGGATGCGAACGTCCCAATGTCCATCGATGACAATTCCAGGATAGGGCTCCTGCTGTCGAAGGATGAAATCCAGTGCCTGGCGCACGTGCTGCAAGTTGGCTGCTGCCAATCCGCGGTCGCCATAGGGCGGCACGAATCCAGCCGCTATGTGCAAGGCGTTCCGCTCCTCAAGCGGTAAATCGAGCGCGCTTCCGAGCATCTGTATCATTTCGCGGCTCGGCTGCGCCCGTCCGGTTTCCAGAAAGCAAAGATGCCTGGCCGAGATATTCGCATCTCCCGCCAGCTCGATCTGGGTCAGGCGGCGAACAGTTCGCCAGTGCTTCAGCAGGCTGCTGAAATGCCCTGTCGAAACATCGTGCGAATTCAAGGCTTGGGAGCTCATGGACGCCAGCCTAGGCTTTCGGTTCGGAAGATCAATTACTTCCGACGTAAGTCGGAGCGCGCGGCAATCGACGCAAACCTCCGTTTCTGCAGCGAGAAGCTCGTCCTCGAAGTACCGACGCAAACGGGGGCCCAGACCGGGCATTCGACGGTTGCCGCCTCGCGCCTCGCATGTCATGACGCAGTCTGTCAGAGGCGATCATGACCGTTCTCATCGCAGGTGGCGGAATCGGCGGACTGACGCTGGCGCTCAGCCTGCATCAGATCGGCATTCCGGCCAAAATCTTCGAGAGCGTCGCTGAGCTGAAGCCGCTCGGCGTCGGTATCAACGTGCTGCCGCACGCCGTTCGCGAATTGATCGAACTTGACCTTCTCGACGAACTCGAAGCCGCGGGCGTGCGCACGAAAGAGCTTGCCTATTTTTCCAAGCACGGCAAGCCGATCTGGAGCGAGCCGCGCGGCCTGGAGGCCGGTTACAAATGGCCGCAATTCTCGATCCATCGCGGGCTGTTGCAGCAGATCCTGCTCGATGCCGCGATCGAACGGCTGGGCCGCGAAAATATTCTCACCAGCCATCATCTGCGCGACTGGTCCGAGACTGCGAACGGCGTTCGCGCGGATTTCGTCGACAAGGTAACCGGAAAGCCGGCCGCCAGCCATGACGGCGCGCTGCTGATCGCCTCCGACGGCATCCACTCTGCAATCCGCGAAAGGCTTTATCCCGAGGAAGGTCCGCCGATCTGGAACGGCCGCATCCTCTGGCGCGGCGTCACTGCGGCGAATGCCTTCCTCTCCGGCCGCACCATGATCATGGCCGGCCACGAAACCCTGAAATTCGTCTGTTATCCGATTTCCAAAGAGGCCGACCGCGACGGCAAATTCCAGATCAACTGGGTCGCCGAGCGCCACATGCCGCCGACCTGGCAATGGCGGCGCGAGGACTATAACCGCAGCGCAAGGTTCGAAGAATTCCTGCCATGGTTTGCAGACTGGAAATTCGACTGGCTGGACGTGCCCACGCTCATTCGCAACTGCAGTCGCGCCTACGAGTACCCGCTGGTCGACCGCGATCCGATCCCGCAATGGACGTTTGGGCGCGTCACGCTGTTGGGCGACGCGGCGCATCCGATGTATCCGATCGGCTCGAACGGCGCCTCGCAGGCGATCCTCGATGCCCGTGTGCTGACCCGCGAGATTCTTGCCCACGGTGTCACCAATGCGGCGCTGGCGGCGTATGAGGCCGAACGCCGCCCGGCTACGACCGATCTTGTCATGCTCAACCGCCGCAACGGACCTGAGCAGGTGATGCAGCCGTCGAGGAGCGCGCGCCCGACGGCTTCAACGTCGTCACCGACGTGCTGTCGCAGCAGGAACTCGAGGATATCGCCGCCAATTACAAGCGTGTCGCGGGCTTTCAGGTCGAGGCGCTCAACGCCAAGCCGCCGATCGTGACGATGCCGTAGCGCCGTGGACGGCCGCTACCGAAGCGCGCCCCCTCTTCCCGCCCGCGGCGAAAGGTGGATATGGGGCGTCAACCTCATTCTATCACCTCGTCCGCGCGCAGCAGAATCGAGGTTGAAAGATCGACACCGATCGCCTTGGCGGTCCGAAGATTAATGGCCAGTTCAAATTTAGTCGCCTGCTCTACCGGCAGATCGGCGGGCCTCGCACCGTCGAGTATTTTGGCCACGTAGAGCCCGACCTGACGAAAATTAGCCGATGGGTCTATGCCGTAGGAGATGAGTCCACCTGCCTGGACGTAGCCTTTAAAGATGAACATGGTCGGCAGCCGATGCTGGATCGCCAGTTCAGCAATACGCGTGCGGAAATCCGAAAACAACGGGCTGGAAAGCACAAGAAGCATTTGGGGAAAGCCCTCGGAAAGGCTCCGGAATGCCGTATCGAAATTGTAGGGCGGATTCTCCAGCTTGAGCGACTGGACGTCCAAACGCAGCAATCTCGCCTGGCGCTCGGCCGCCGCAAACTGGTCGGCTGAAAGCCCATCCCAGAGAACCGCCAATCGGGTTCTTCCGGGGAGGGCCTGGGTCAGCAACTCTACTTGCTTGGCCGCCAGTTCCGTTTGCAGAGAAACGACCCCGGTGATGTTGCCACCTGGCTGTGTCAGGCTCTTCACAAAGCCACGCGCGATCGGATCGTAGTTGATGGCCCACACGACGATTGGAATGGTTCGGCTCGCCGCGACAGCGGCTTGCAGTGCTATTTCAGGCCCAATCGCGACTAGCACGTCCACGTTTGACCGGGCCAGGTCGGCCGCTTCGGCAAAGAACCGTTTGGCGTCTCGGATGTCCCTGACCCCATCGATAGCCAGATTTTGGCCCTCGCTGAAACCGGACTTTTTTAATTCGTCGAGAAACGCCGGGTAGCCCGGCGAAATGATCGGATTGTCAGCCACCCCCACAAATCCGACACGGGCGATCTTCCCGGCGCGCGGCTGGGCGCGCACCATCATTGGCCATGCAACGGCCACACCAGCTAAAGCGCTGACAAAATCCCTTCTTCGCATGCTGTCACCGGATCCCAACAAACAGCATTCTATCCGCTCAAACTCAACCCCCAAAAGCTGATATCGCGGGATTTACGAATACACGCCCTACTCTGCCGAAATGTCGATCAACCAAAAATCATCAAGCAGCTTCAGCTATTCGCCGAGCCCGTGTGCGATCACCTTGCGCATCACATTCGGCAGCGCTTCCTCCTTGAGCGAAGCGATCGGCACCCAGCGCATGGGTTTCGGCGCGCGTGTGAGCAGAGGCACGTCGGCGACATAGACCACAAGCTGCAAGGGAAAATGCGTGAACACATGATCGACAACGCCGATCTTGCGGTGCCAGCGCCTCACGTGCTGGAGCGCCGGCGCCTGCGCCAGCGCCGCTTCGTCGTCCTGAGCGACGAGCCAGTGCGAGCCCGGCACTTCGGTCATGCCGCCGAGCAAGCCTTTTTCAGGCCGGCTGCGGAGCAGGAGTTCGTCGCCGCGTGTCACCACAAACGCCGCGCCGCGCCGCAATTCGCCGGATTTCTTGCGCTCTTTACGCGGAAACGTCTCCTGGTCGCCACGGCTGCGCCCCGCACAACCGTCGTTGAGGGGACACAGCGCGCAGGCCGGCTTTTTCGGGGTGCAGATCGAGGAGCCCAAATCCATCAGCGCCTGCGCGATATCGCCGGCGCGGGTCTCCTCGTCGCCGGTGCGCAAGGACTCGTTTCGACGGGAGGCTTCGCCCAGCAAGGTCGTCGCAAGTTTCCGGATCAATGGCTTTGCCGCCGGCAAAGCCTCATCGACCGCAAACAGGCGCGAAACGACACGCTCGATATTGCCGTCGACCGGCATGGTCGCCCTGCCAAACGCAATCGCGGCAATCGCGGCTGCGGTGTAAGGACCGATCCCCGGCAGCCGACGCAAGCCTTCCTCGGTGTCCGGAAACACCGCCCCATGATCGCGCACGACCGCAGCAGCGCAGGCATGAAGATTGCGCGCACGCGAATAATAGCCGAGCCCGGCCCACATCCTTAACACGTCCTCGCGCGAGGCCGATCCGAGAGCTGTGACGTCTGGCCAGCGGGCGAGAAATTTTTGAAAGTACGGACCTACCGTTTTGACGCCGGTCTGCTGCAACATGATCTCCGACAGCCATACCGCATAGGGATCGGGGCGCGCGCCTTTGGGCGCTCGCCATGGCAGCACCCGCCGATGGCGGTCGTACCAGGCAAGGAGCAGCGCAGGGCGCGTGGCCGCCCCTTGCTCGCGATCGAAGGGAGGGGTTTTCTTTCGCCAAAGCGGCGCACCTGCTAGGGTCATGCGGTCATATAACGTCATTCAAGCGACGGACCGAAGGTCCAGGCCAGGAATTCACGAGGAAAATTTCGGAAGTTTCTTCGCGCATTTCCTGGGCCGATTGGAACATGAAGTGCCTATGGCCAAACCCGGCCCAATTTCGGCAAAGCCGCTCTCCGTCCTGCTCAGCGACGTCTTTTCCGACGCCTATGCGCGGCAGGGGTTTGCGGCGCGCGAACTCGTCACACGATGGGCCGAAATCGCCGGCGCCGAAATCGCCGCCCATTGCGAGCCGCTGAAACTGCAGTGGCCGCGGCCGGTGGAAGGGCAGCCCCAGCATCCCGCAACGCTCGTGCTGCGGGTCGAGGGCCCGATGGCGGTGGAAATCCAGCACGCCTCCGACGTCATCCTGGAGCGCGTCAACCGGTTTTTCGGCTGGAGCGCAGTCGGCCGCCTGGCACTCCGGCAGGGGCCGCTATCGCGGCGACAAGCACCGGAGGGCTCCCGGGCGCCCGATCAGAGGAGGGTTGAGGAAGTCGCAAAAAGCCTGTCCTCAATCGAGGACGAGGCGTTGCGGGCGGCGTTGGCGCGACTCGGTGCTTCAATCAAGCGAAATTGAGGGTTGGTTGGAGTGGATTTGACATTCGCTGCCCCCTCAGCCCACGAGTTCGTAAAGCGAATGTCAAATCCAAAAATCCACTGGAGTCTTATATTTGCCGGCGGTCCTTCGATTCTGACATAAAAGTGCCTGCCGAGAAGGCAAGCAAATGTTGGAATCGGACCACTGGTGTCCCGGTTCTGACATTCGTACCCTGTTGTGGCTGGCTCGTTTACGAATGTCAGAACCAAAGGGACACCTGCAAATACGGGAATTCAATGCGGTTTTGAATTTTACGTTCGCTGTGAGAGCTCGCGGCAGAAGTGAAACGAATGTCAAATTCACCGCACTGGCCAAGTCTGGCATTCGTGGCCCGCCATTGCCACATTGCCGGTTTCAAGCTAGCGAACAGCTTTCCTCATTGTTTTCGGCGTGAAAGCGCCAGTTTCAGGAGCAGACCTTGATCATCACGCGCCGTGCCTTTACCGCTGCCCTGTCGCTGACCGGACTTGCCGTGCTCGCCGGGTTCCCGCCGTTGCGCTTGATCGCGCAGGCCATGGCACAGGGCGCGGCCGACGTGGCCAAGCCGATGTCGTTGCCGGACATGGCGCTCGGACCGGCAAATGCGGCGGTGACCATCACCGAATACGCATCGATGACCTGCCCGCACTGCGCGGCCTTCAATGATGCCGTGTTCCCGAAAATCAAGGCGGCCTTTATCGATACCGGGAAGATCCGCTACGTGTTCCGCGAATTCCCGCTCGACATTAAGGCCGCGGCCGGCTCGATGCTGTCGCGCTGCATCGCCAACGGTGACTCCGCGAAATACTTCGCGGTGACCGATCTATTGTTCAGGCAGCAGAGCGATTGGGTGATGAAGAACACCACGGAGGCGCTGAGCCGGATCGGCAAGCAGGCCGGCCTCAGTCAGCAGCAGATTGAGGATTGCCTCAAGGACCAGTCGCTGCTCGACAAAATCGTGGCCGACCAGAAATACGCCTCCGAAGTGCTGAAGGTGGATTCGACGCCGACCTTTTTCATCAATGGCGAGAAGATCAAGGGTGAAACCTCGTTCGAGGAATTCGACAAGCGGATCAAGGCGCTGCTGAAGAGCTGATTCGTCTGTTGCGGCAGCGGGAACCAAAAAACCGTCTAAGCCAAGAAAAATCCTGAAGAATTCCGCGGTTATCCCTTGGGAAAAGCGGCGGCCGGCGGTTGCCCTCAAACGCCGGCCTCGCCATTGTCGCCGCCCAGAAGCGCCGCCGCGAGCGAGTAGCCCACGCATCGAGATTGCCTTCTATGGTATTGTCCCGGCAGGGAGATTCGCGCCCTGCCAACAGAGAATCTGTGCCCATGAAACTGACCCGCCTTCGCCTCCACGGTTTCAAGTCATTCGTCGAACCGACCGATTTCGTCATCGAAACCGGCCTCACCGGCGTGGTCGGCCCGAATGGCTGCGGCAAGTCCAACCTGGTCGAGGCGTTGCGCTGGGCGATGGGGGAGACCTCCCACAAATCGTTGCGTGCCGCCGACATGGACGCGGTGATCTTCGCCGGTTCCGGCAACCGCCCCTCACGCAACCACGCCGAAGTGGTAATGACGATCGACAATTCCGATCGCTCTGCGCCGGCCGCCGTGAACGACCGGGAGATTCTGGAGATCTCGCGGCGGATCGAGCGCGAGGCAGGTTCGGTCTATCGCATCAATGGCCGCGACGTGCGCGCGCGCGACGTGCAACTTCTGTTCGCCGATGCCGCCACCGGCGCGCGTTCGCCTGCGCTGGTGCATCAGGGCAAGATCGGCGAGATCATCCAGGCCAAGCCGGAGCAGCGCCGCCGCGTGCTGGAAGATGCCGCGGGCGTCGCGGGGCTTCATGCGCGCCGACACGAGGCTGAATTACGCCTCAAGGCCGCCGAGACCAATCTTACGCGGGTCGAAGACGTCATCGGGCAACTGGCCGGGCAAATCGACGGTCTGAAGAAGCAGGCTCGCCAGGCCATTCGCTATCGCGAGGTCGCCGCCAAGGTGCGCAAGGCCGAGGCGCTGCTGTTTCATCTGCGCTGGATGGAAGCCCATGCCGGCGTGGGCGAGACGACGACGACGCACGAGCACGCCGTGCGCGAGATGGCCGAGCGCACCCGCGAGCAGGCCGAGGCGGCACGCATCCAGGCGGTGCGCGCTTCCGAATTGCCGGCCTTGCGCGAGGCCGAGGCCCGCGCCGCCGCCGGCCTGCAGCGCCTCACCAGTGCGCGCGAAATGCTCGACCGCGAGGAGGAGCGCGCACGCGAACGCGTCGCCGAACTCGATCGCCGACTGACGCAGTTTTCCTCCGATATTGCCCGCGAGCAGCAGCAGGCGGCCGACGCGGAAGTGGCGCTGCAGCGGCTCGACGCCGAAGACACCGAGTTGAAGGACGAGATCAAATCGCGCGTCGAGAAACGCAGTGGTGTCGAGGGGCGCGTATCCGAAGCGGAGACCACGCTGGCGGCCGCCGAACGCCTGTTCGCGGAGTTGACCACGGCACTGGCCGATCTCACGGCCAGGCGCAGCCAGCTTGAAGATAACGTGCGCACCCACCGCGAGCGGCTGGCGCGGCTCGATCAGGATATCGCCAATGTCGAGCGCGACGAGCAGTTGCTTGCGCAGGAGACGAGCGGATTGGGCGACCTCGCCGCGCTTTCCGCCGCGATGGAAGCCGCGCAGCAAAGCCTCGCGCTGTCCGAGGCCGCAGCGCAGGCAAGCGAATCTGCCCACGCCGCCGCGCGGGCGAAACTCGAGGCAGGGCGCGCACCGCTGAACGAGGCCGACAAGCGCGTGCAACGGCTCGAGACCGAAGCGCGCACGATCTCGAAACTTGTCAATGTCGAGACCAAGAACCTGTGGCCCCCGATCATTGACGGCATCACCGTCGCCAAGGGCTACGAGAAGGCGCTTGGCGCGGCACTCGGCGACGATCTCGATGCGCCCGTCGATCCCTCGGCACCGATGCGCTGGACCAATGCCGGTGTGGCCGATGGCGATCCTGCATTGCCCGAGGGCGTCGTTGCGCTGGCTGCCCACGTCCAGGCACCGATCGAACTGAAGCGGCGCCTGGCGCAGATCGGTATCGTGGCGCGCGAGCGTGGCGCGGAGCTCGTCTCGAAACTCAAAACCGGCCAGCGGCTGGTATCGCCGGAAGGCGACGTCTGGCGCTGGGATGGTTTCGTTGCGGCCGCGCACGCGCCGACCGGGGCCGCGCGCCGTCTCGCCGAGCGCGCCCGGCTCGTCGACATCGAGCACGAGCTGCATCAGGCCCGTATCGATGCGAGCGCCAAGCGGCAGGCGCTCGAGGCCGCCGAGGCCGAGCTTGGATCCGCATCGAACGCAGAGTCTTCGGCGCGCGAGGCCTGGCGCGCCGCGCAGCGCGAAGCAGACGGCGCCCGCGAGCGTCATGCCGCAACCGAACGCGAGATCAATCGCCATGCCGCGCGTGCCTCCGCCCTGACGGAAGCCCGCTCCCGTCTTGGGGCCGACCGCGGCGAAGCGCACAGCGCGCTCGAGGCCGCCAATGTCGCGCTTGCAGAGTTGCCGGCGAGCCTTCCCATCGAAACCAAGCTCGCGGAGGTTCGAACCGGGATCGATGGCTGTCGCCGGGTCGCGGCACAGGTGCGGGCCGAAGCGCAGGCGCTGGCGCGGGAGGCCGAGCTCGCCGACCGCCGTCTGCAAGCCATCACCGCCGAGCGTAACGACTGGCAAAACCGAAAAGCAAGCGCGGCTTCGCAGCTCGAGACCGTCGAAGCCCGCATTGGCGAGGTCCGGGCTGAGCGCGCCGAGCTTGAGAACGCGCCCGCGATATTTGCGGAAAAGCGCCGCGCGCTGATCAACGAAATCGAATCGGCCGAGAACGGGCGCCGCCTCGCCGCCGACGCGCTTGCAACCGCCGAAAATGTCATGGCGCAGACCGATCGCGCCGCCAAGATTTCGCTCGAGGCGCTATCAGGCGCGCGAGAGGCTACCGCGCGTGCCGAAGAACGCATGGAAAGCGCCAGGCGCCGCCTGATCGATGTCGAACGCGAAATCCATGACATGCTGGAAATCGAGCCGCAGGCCGTGGCCGGCCTTGCCGAGATCGAGCCCGGCGCGGAACTGCCACCGCTCGCCGAGATCGAGGAAAATCTCGAAAAGCTGCGCCGCGACCGCGAGCGGCTGGGCGCGGTCAACCTGCGCGCCGAGGAAGAGCTGCGCGAGGTCGAGACCCAGCACGCCACGCTCGCCACCGAGCGCGACGATCTGGTGGAAGCGATCAAGCGATTGCGCCAGGGCATCCAGAGCCTCAACCGCGAGGCCCGCGAGCGCCTGCTGGCTTCTTTCGAAGTGGTCAACGGTCACTTCAAGCGGCTGTTCGTCGAATTGTTCGGCGGCGGCGAAGCCGCGCTGCATCTGATCGAGAGCGACGATCCGCTGGAAGCAGGGCTCGAGATCATCGCAAAACCGCCCGGCAAGAAGCCGCAGACGTTGTCGCTGTTGTCCGGCGGCGAGCAGGCGCTGACCGCGCTGGCACTCATCTTTGCGGTGTTCCTGACCAATCCGTCACCGATCTGCGTGCTGGACGAGGTCGACGCGCCGCTCGACGATCACAATGTCGAACGGTTCTGCAGCCTGCTGCACGAGATGACCGCGACCACCGAGACGCGATTCATCATCATCACCCACAACCCGATCACCATGGCGCGCATGAACCGCCTGTTCGGCGTTACCATGGCCGAACGCGGCGTGTCGCAGCTCGTCTCGGTCGATCTCGAAGATGCGGTGAAGATTCTCGATCAGGACGTGGCGTGATTTTCTTGCCCTCTCCCCTTGCGGGAGAGGGTGGCAGGAATGAGCGAAGCGAAATTCGAGCCGGGTGAGGGGTCAGCCGCAACGGAAGAGCAAAGCCCCCTCACCCGGTTTCTCATTTCGTTCGAAACCACTCTCTTCCACCAGGGGCAGAGGGTGAAGAAAGCACGATGACCTCTCCCGCCCTTCCCCTCGAATTGCGGGCCGCGCTTGAAGCGAAACTGCAGGGCGTGGCCCGCGACGGCATCGCCAGGCGCGCCGCGCTGATCTCGAGGGTTTACCGCGACGGCGGCAATTCCACCGCGATCGCTTCCGAATCGGACGCGCTGGCCTATGCGCTGGCGCGAATGCCCGCGACCTACGCCGCGGTGATCGCAAGCCTCAACGCGCTCGTCGAGCTCAGGCCTGATTTCGCTCCCAGGACGTTGCTCGATGTCGGCGCCGGACCGGGCACGGCGAGCTGGGCTGCGGCAGAGACGTTTTCCTCGCTGCAAAGCCTTGCGTTGCTCGATGACAATGCCGCCCTGCGCTCGCTCGCACTGGATCTGGCCCGCGATACTTCGCGATTGAACTCGATCGGCTACACGCGGGCCGATGCCTCCGAGGCGCTTGCGCAAGCGGAGCCTGCCGATCTCGTGGTCGCGACTTACATGATCGGCGAGGTCGGCGAGGGAAAACAACGCGTGCTCGCCGAGCGGCTTTGGGCCAGGACGATCGACACGCTGCTCGTGATCGAACCGGGTACACCGGCGGGTTACGCAAGGATACTCGCGTTAAGAGAGCAACTGATCGCTGGCGGCGCACATGTCGCGGCACCCTGCCCCCATGACGGCAGATGCCCGCTTGACGCGCCCGACTGGTGTCATTTCGCCCAACGTCTGCCGCGGCTGCGCGCACACATGCAGATCAAGAAAGCCGAGCTTCCCTTCGAGGACGAGAAGTTCAGTTACGTCGCGTTGACGCGCACGCCTTTGTTGCAGCGTTTTGCCCGCGTGCTGGCGCAGCCCGTTGTCAGCAAAGCCGATGTAACCGCAAAACTCTGCACGCTCGAAGGTCTCGAAATCACGAGGGTGCCGCACCGCGATAAAACGGCCTATGCGCGCGCCCGGCGGTGGCGCTGGGGCGATTTGGCGAGCGATTGAGACCGACCGGTTCCCCCAAGCCCGCGGCCAGGTGGGTCACGAATACCAAATCCTCCCCACTGGCATCATTGAACTATCGGCGCCTTGCGGCCGACCAAACCGATACCCACCTCGTGGCGGCTGCTGCGCGCCGTCGAATTCCGTTAAGTTGGCAGCGTTCATTGTCCATCGGGAGCTTATGGCCATGTCGACAGGCTGGATCGTAATCGGCGTCCTCGTCGTTCTCGTTATCTTTGCGCTCGGCGCGTATAACCGCCTGGTTGCGCTCAGCCAGCGTGTGAACCAGGCGTTTGCCGACATCGACGTGCAGCTCAAGCAGCGTCATGATTTGATCCCGAACTTGGTTGAGACCGTAAAAGGCTATGCCGCGCACGAGCGAGGCACGCTCGATGACGTGATCAAGGCGCGGAATTCGGCGATGACGGCGCAGGGGCCGGCCCAGGTCTCGGTCGCGGAAAACCAGTTGAGCGGTGCGCTCGGTCGGCTGATCGCGCTCTCGGAAGCCTATCCGGACCTCAAGGCCAACGCCAACTTCCAGCAACTCGCCGGCGAACTCTCCGACCTCGAGAACAAGATCGCCGCGAGCCGCCGTTTCTTCAACAACGCGGTTTCCGAATACAACACCGGCATTCAGCAGATGCCGGCGGCGCTCTTCGCCGGCATGCTCGGCTTTACGCACAAGGATTTCTTCGATCTCGGCACGAGCCGCACGGAGGTCGGGGCAGCGCCGCAAGTGAAGTTCTGACAAACCCTCGTGGCCTGGAAGAGGTGAACAGCGGAAAGTCCGCATCATGGCCGCTTACGGTCTTTACACGCATATTGCATCGAACAAGTTCCGTTCGATGGTGCTGCTCGCCAGCCTGTTCGCGCTGGTCTATGTCATGGTCTATGCCGGCGCGCTGATCGCGGAGGTTTTGACCTACAGCGATGCGCCGGCTGAATTTTACCTCGGGGCGGCCGCGCGCGACCTGATCAGTGCGCTCCCCTACGCAACCGGCGGCACCTTGCTGTGGATCGTGATCGCCTATTTCTTCCATCAGTCGATCGTCGACGCCGTCACCGGCGGCGAGAACGTGACGCGGCAGCAGCAGCCCCGGCTCTACAATCTCCTTGAAAATCTCTGCATCTCGCGCGGCCTGCCGATGCCGAAGCTGAAAATCATCGAGAGCGACGCGCTCAACGCCTACGCGACCGGGCTCAATCAGAGGCAATATGCCGTCACCGTCACCAGCGGCCTTCTGAACGCGTTGAACGATCGGGAGATCGAGGCGGTTCTCGGCCACGAGCTCACCCACATCCGCAATGGCGACGTGCAGATGATGGTGATCGCGGTGATCATTGCCGGCGCGGTCGGCTTCTTCGCCGAGCTGTTTTTCCGGAGCTTTACCAATTTCGGCTATTACGGCGGTTATGGCCGCTCATGGTCATCCTCCTCTTCTTCGTCGTCGTCGGACAGCAACCGGAGGAGTTCGTCCGGCGCAGCCGTCATCGTCATCATCATCGCGGTCCTGCTGGTTGCGCTGGCCTGGCTGGCCTCGCAGCTGGTGCGTCTGGCGCTGTCGCGGTCGCGCGAATTTCTCGCCGACGCGGGCTCGGTCGAACTGACCAAAAACCCGGACGCCATGATCTCGGCGCTCCGCAAGATCGAGAACCGGGGTGAGCTTCCCGGCGCGACGTCGGCCGTGATGGAATTATGCGTCGACAATCCGCGGGAGGAATTTGCCGACCTGTTTGCGACCCATCCATCGGTGGAAGCGCGCGTCTCCGCGCTGGTCAGATATGCCGGGGGGCACGATCCGGGACCCCTGGCACTGCCCTCTGACGTCACAGATCGGGCCCGGCTTCCGGGCGGCGAGTTTTCGCCACCGCCGAAAGGCCCCTGGAGCGATGCCACCGAGTCTGGCGGTCAGTCGCCAGGTCCATCGCCGGGGCCCGCACCAGGGCCCTGGAGCAACCCGGCCGGACCCTGGGGCCACCATTAGTGGAGTGGATTTGACATTCGCTACCCACCTAGCCGCGGGTTCAAAAGCCAATGTCAAATCCCAAACTCCACCAGTGTGGCGGTTCAGAAGTCCGCAATCATCATTGCCGCGGGTCTGTCATGCGGACTTCTGAACCAAAGCCACACGAGATCAATACGTTGCTAGCGTCCTTCGATTCCGAAGTTCGAAAACAAGGGGGCCGCAAAACAATGCGAACTTCGGAATCGGGACGCTAGAATCTTATATTTGCTGGTGGTCCGTGGATTCTAACATTCGCAAAAGTGTCTGCTGAGAAGGGAAGCGAATGTTAGAATCCGACGACTAGAATACGGGCAAATCGCTGGCCCGCAGGGCCCTTCAGCCTCCGGCGACCTCCGAAATGGCAAGGCAGCCAAGGGATTGCCGCCTTCAGAGCCTGCGTTAACGACCTTCGCCCAAGTTGGTCTTGGGCTTGCGTAATGAATTGAATTCTCCCTTGTTTCTGCCATGTTCGCGCCCAAAGCAGATGGGGACATTCCGATCGCTTGTGGGAGACCCGGCCGGTCGGTGGATTCGGGGCATTCCACCGGCTATCCGGGGTGTCTATTGTAGGATGATGCTCCCATCAAAGATGGCGCACGGGGATGGTTCATGGCGAAACCTGTTGTGATTGTGGTAGGTGCTGACAAGGGCGGGGTCGGCAAGACGACCGTTTCGCGGACGCTCCTGGATTATTTCAACGCCAACAGCGTCCCCACCCGCGCTTTTGATACCGAATCCCCGCGCGGCACGCTGAAGCGGTTCCATCCCGACGTGACCGAGATCGTCGATATGACCGCGACCTCGGACCAGATGAAGATCTTCGATACGCTCAATGCCGCCAGCCCCTCGGTCACCGTTATCGACGTCCGGGCCGGCCTGTTGTCTCCGGCGCTGGCCTCATTGCGCGATATCGGCTTCCTCGATGCGGCCAAATCGGGACAGATCACGTTCGCCGTGTTCCATATTCTCGGTCCCTCGATCGCCTCGCTCGACGAAATCGCGGAAACCGCGAATTTCATGGTCGGCGCCAAATATTACCTGGTGAAGAATTTCATCAACAACACCAGCTTCTTCGAGTGGGACCAGGCCACCTATAATTCCTATTTCCACCGCATCAAGGACGCGACCGAACTCACCATCCCCAAGCTCAACGAAATGGCCAACGAGCAGGTCGAACTCGCTTCCGTTCCGTTCCTGAAATTCGTGGCCAACAAGGGCCAAAGCGACGAAGCCGCCAACTATTCTTTCGTGCTGCGCGGTTATGTCCGCCACTGGCTGGCCAATGTCTGGAGCGAATTCGACCGCATCAAGCTGACCGAACTGGTCGGCGCCAAGCCCAACCCGCGCGGCGAAAAATAATTTGCGCGCTCGAAATGAATGGGCTGGAATAGCAGGCAAATTCGCCTGATATAGCGCGTGATGCGCCAAACGCCGGTTTACATCATTTGCTCGCCTCGTCCGCTGGTCGGAAAGACGCTGATCGCGCGCCTGTTGAGCGAATTTTTGCTGCTCAAGAACGGCGCGGTGATCCCGTTTGACGTCAACCTGAAAGAGCCGTCGCTGCTCGAATATCTGCCTGACATCACCGAGACCGCCGAGGTGGACGATACTTTCGGCAAAATGGCGCTGATGGACCGCGTCATCCTCAATGACGGCATCGCCAAGGTGATTGACCTCGGCTTCCACGCCTTCGACGAATTCTTCAAGATGACCGAGGAAATCGGCTTCATGAAGGAGGCCGTGCGGCGCGGCGTCTCGCCGATCGTTCTCTTCGTGGGCGACAGCGACCGGGTGTCGATGCGCAGCTACCCGATGCTGCAACGTCAGATTCCGCAGTCCGCGCTGGTGACCGTCGAGAACGAATATGTGGTGCGCGGCGAACTGCCGGAAATCCTTGCCGCCGGGAGTGTACTGCACATCGCAGCGCTGCCGACTTTTCTCAAGACCTATGTCGATCGGCTGTCGTTCTCGTTCACCGACTATTTGCGGAGCGAAAAGGATTCATCGACCGAGCTGCACCAATGGATCCGCAGGAACTATTTCAGCTTCCGCGAGCTCGAACACAGCCTGATTTTGCAGGGGCCGTAAGCCGCTTGTCGGGCAGGTATCTCCATGTATCTTTGTGAGTCGTTTGCGGCAGCGATCTTGCTCGTTGGCCGCTGAAAACGCAGATTGGCGGCAGCTTCGAATGGAATCGGCCAAGGCCGGCGAGGAGAGGATTGCGGTTGCAAGGAGAGAGGTTGCTCCCTTTGAACAGGCGCGGATCTGGTCCGGCAAGATCAGGCACGGCCGTCGATCTCGTGGCCGTGCTCGTGGCCGTGACTGGCGGTCAGCCACAAGTCATGACCATTCGTGGGGGCGCTGCGCTGCCCTCGGGCCCGTTCGAACTGGATGATCGATCGCTGCAATCGGGGCTGCGGGCGTGGGTGGAGCGGCAAACCGGCCATCCCCTCGGCTATGTCGAGCAACTCTACACCTTCGCGGATCGAGACCGCGTCGGCGAAGGTAGCACCAGGCGGGTCATTTCGATCAGCTATCTCGGCCTGACGCGCCAGGAACGCACCAGAGCCAACAGCGATGCGGGATGGCAAAACTGGTACGACTATTTTCCCTGGGAAGACCGTCGCGTCCGGACGCCGGTCTTCGTCGATAAAACCATGATTCCGCGGCTGCGAGCCTGGGCCAAGGCCGCAGACGATCCGGCGAAACGGCGCGAACGCACCGAACGTCTTGCGGTTACATACGGTCTCGACGGCTCCTCGTGGAACGAGGAGTTTATCCTGCAGCGCTATGAGCTTGCCTACGAGGCCGGGATCATCGAAGAAGCGGTCCGCGCCGCGACCGGACAAAAAACAACGCTCGTCCCGGGCCGGGCCATGATCGGCGATCACCGGCGCATTCTGGCGACAGGCATCGCAAGGCTGCGGGCGAAGATCAAGTATCGGCCGGTGGTGTTCGAACTGATGCCGCCCACTTTCACACTGCTGCAACTCCAGCGCGCGGTCGAGGCACTTGCCGGCCACCTGGTCCACAAACCGAATTTTCGCAGGCTTATCGAGCAGCAGGAATTGGTCGAGGAAACCGGCGCAACCGCCTCCGATGCGCCCGGCCGCCCGGCGATGTTCTACCGGTTCCGCCGCGGTGTTCTCGCCGAGCGGGCGATCGCCGGAACAAAATTGCCGCTTGTACGATCTTGACAAGACTTATTCTCAGTATAAGTATATCTCATAATATACTCAACTGGAGTATAAGAAGTGTCCATCCCCGCCCCTGGGCCTGCGCGCACCGCGGCCCTGTACGACCGCGTTCACCACGTGATTCCGCGCATCGAGTGGCAAGCGTTCGAAGCTGACATCGACGCCATTCTTGCGCTGAAGCGAGAGCGCAACGCCATCATCCTCGCGCACAACTACCAGACGCCTGAAATCTTCCATTGCGTCGCGGACATCGTCGGCGACAGCCTTGCACTTGCGCGCGAGGCTGCTCGGACCCAAGCATCGACGATAATTCTTGCCGGCGTGACCTTCATGGCGGAGACCGCCAAGCTTCTGAACCCGGACAAGACGGTGCTGATCCCCGACCTTGATGCCGGCTGTTCACTCGCCGAGTCGATCACGGCCGCGGATGTACGCCTGCTGCGCGAGCGATACCCGAATGCTCCTGTCGTCGCCTACGTCAACACCTCCGCCGCCGTAAAAGCCGAAGCCGACATCTGCTGCACCTCGGGCAATACGCGTGCCGTTGTCGAATCTCTCGGCGCCGACCAGGTGATCATGCTGCCTGACGAATATCTGGCCCACAACGTTGCCGCCCAAACAGACGTCCGAATCATCGCCTGGACTGGCCACTGCGAAGTGCACGAGCGCTTCATGCCAACCGAGATCGCCGAGCTGCGCGAAGCTCATCCCGGCATCGTCGTGCTCGCCCATCCCGAGTGCCCGCCCGAGGTGGTCGCGGCGGCCGATTTCGCCGGCTCCACCGCCGCGATGTCCGACTATGTAGAAAAGCGGCGGCCGACACGAGTCGTACTCCTCACCGAGTGCTCGATGAGCGACAACGTTGCCGCGAAATATCCTGACATCGATTTCGTCCGTCCCTGCAATCTCTGTCCGCACATGAAGCGAATCACGCTTTCCAACATCCGGCGTGCGCTGGAGACCAACCGGCACGTGGTCACGGTCGATCCGGCGATCGCCGGCAGGGCCCGCCAGGCGGTTGAGAGGATGCTGGCGCTGTAAGCGGCACCCCAGCGAATACTCGCGAGCTCAAAGCAAGCATCATCCCAATCGCCCGGAGCGCTCCAACCCATGCCTCTTGCCCCCTTGCCCATCATTATGATCGAGCCGCTGGTACGGGCGGCATTGCTCGAAGACCTCGGTCGTGCTGGCGACCTCACTAGCGATGCGATCGCACCAGCCGATCTTATCGTGACCGCCTCATTGATCGCTCGCCAGTCCGGTGTC
>Ga0306920_100002968_pt1 | contig 21475 bp, 22 predicted proteins | sample flu12Cox44000170_FD_204666 | JGI IMG/M metagenome (GOLD analysis project Ga0306920, IMG submission 204666) | Lab enrichment of tropical soil microbial communities from Luquillo Experimental Forest, Puerto Rico - flux4day.12C.oxic.44.000.170 (v2)... | ecosystem: Environmental > Terrestrial >...
CGCGGATATCGGGCGCAAAGGTCTCAACACCGCGCGCAGCGAGCGCGTCTGCAAGCGCATGGACCGCGACGCTCGATCCCGACGAGCCGTGCACGAGAACAGCGATCCTTCCCCCGGAAGGCCCCCGTGCCGGGTAATGCCGGTATGACAGCAGCGTGCCGTCGCGGGCGGTGAAGTGGTCGAGCGCGGGCATGGTGCTACGATCGACCGCACGTGCCGTGTCCGAGACGGAGCGCAGCTCCGGCACGCGCGTCAGCGGCGTTGCGATCATCAGCGCAAGCAGCAGCGCCAGAGCGCCGACCGCGGCGAGACCCCAGCGCGCCAGCTTCAGCGGAACAAACACCAGCCAGTTCAGCATGTTACGGCTCCGACTAGGGATTTATAGAGTACTCTATATCACAGAGTATTTGAAAACACAAGGCCAGCATTGGCGATCAGGAGCGAAAGTCCCTACCTTTGGCCTCCGCCTGCAAATCAGATGCGAATCGCGATGGCTGCGGCCGACAATTTGAACAACGCGCCGGAATTCACGGTGTCCGAACTGTCCTCCGCGCTGCGGCGGACGGTGGAGGACGCCTACGGCCATGTGCGGGTGCGCGGCGAGATTTCCGGCTTCCGCGGCGCGCATTCCTCCGGCCATTGCTATTTCGCACTCAAGGACGAGAGCGCGAAGATCGAGGCGGTGATCTGGAAGAGCGCGCTCTACCGGATGCGGTTCAAGCCGCAGGAGGGCCTCGAGGTGGTCGCGACGGGCAGGCTCACCACCTATCCCGGCTCCTCGAAATACCAGATCGTGATCGAGCAGCTCGAGCCCGCCGGCGTCGGCGCGCTGATGGCGCTGATGGAAGAGCGCAAGAAGAAGCTTGCCGCCGAAGGCCTGTTCGACGAAGCGCGCAAGCAGCTTCTGCCGTGGCTGCCCGAGGTGATCGGCGTCGTCACCTCGCCGACCGGCGCCGTCATCCGCGACATCCTGCACCGGCTCGAAGACCGCTTTCCACGCCGCGTGCTGGTGTGGCCGGTCCGGGTGCAGGGCGACGGCTCGGCCGAGCAGGTTGCCGCCGCGATCCGCGGCTTCAATGCGCTGAAGGAGGGTGGCCGGATTCCGCGCCCCGACGTGCTGATCGTCGCGCGCGGCGGCGGCTCGCTGGAGGATCTCTGGTCGTTCAATGAGGAGATCGTGGTCCGCGCCGCCGCCGAGAGCATGATCCCGCTGATCTCGGCCGTGGGCCACGAGACCGACATCACGCTGATCGATTTCGTCGCCGACAAGCGCGCGCCGACGCCCACTGCCGCCGCCGAAATGGCCGTTCCCGTGCGCAGCGAGCTTCTGGCAGAGGTCGAAAGCCTCGCGCGGCGGACAACGATTTCCTGGCAGCGCTGCCAGGAGGAGCGCCGCAACGAGCTGCGCGCCGCGAGCCGCGCGTTGCCGACGGCAGGCGAATTGCTGGGGATTCCCCGGCAGCGGCTCGACGCGAGCGCCTCTGCCTTGCCCCGCGGGCTTCGCGCCAACACGCACGCGCATTTCCGCCGCTTTGCCGGTATGAGCGCGCGGCTCACCGTGCGCGTGCTGCGCGGACAGCTGACGCAGGCGAGGCAGCATCTCACCATCTCGGGCGAGCGCCTCCGGCATTGCACGCGATCGCTGCTCCGCAGCCGCTGCGACCGCTTTACTGCGCTTGAGGCGCGGCTGAAGGCGTCAAAGCTGGCGAATGCGCAGGCGCAGCGCCAGAGGATCGCGCGCGAGCGTGAGCGAACCGAGCGACTGGCCGAGCGCGCCGAACGCGCCATGCTGACGATGCTGGATCGGCTCGAGGCGCGGATGCTTCACAGCGGGCAATTGCTCACCGCGCTGTCCTATCGCAGCGTGCTGGCGCGCGGGTTTGCCCTTGTGCGCGATGAGGCTGGCCATCCTCTCCACGCGGCGGCCGACGTCGAGGCCGGCGCTCGGCTCGAACTCGAGTTTTCCGACGGGCGGGTTGCGGCGACGGCCGGGGCCGATCGACCAGTCCTGGCGCCACCCCAGAATCTCACCACCGCGCCACGCCGGCCGCGAACGCCGAAGCGCGTGGCAAAACCGGTCGATCAGGGAAGCTTGTTTTAGGAAGCGTCTATTCACCCGCCCCTGGAGGGAGAGGTGATAGGCACTACCGCGCCAGCCACTCGGCGACGAGCTTTTGCGAATCCGCGCGCGCGTTGACATCGCTGCCGAGATGCCCGTGCTCGGGCACCGCCGCATCCGAGGTGTCGCCAAGCGCATGCAGCGGCAGATTGGCGCGGTCGAAGTCGTGATAGGCACCGGGATAGACCACGATCCGCGTCAGCGCGCTGCGCCCGCGTGCGCCCTCGATCATCTGCCGGCAGGCCGGCGGCGAAGAGACGTCGTCCTTGCCGCCGATCAGGAGCAGTGTCGGAACCCGCGCGCTCCAGCCCAGCCCCGCCGAAATCCGGCAGTCGGGATAGAACGCGATCGCCGAGCGGAAATCAGGCTCGCTGCCGCCCGACAGGAGTTGCGGCCGCACCGCCCAGAGCAGCGCACTCGCGCCAGCCGCCCATCCGATCAGGCTGACCCGATCATGCGCGGACCAGGCCTGCTGCATCAGCCACTGCCGCGCCGCCATGATGTCGGCCACGCGCTCGCGGCGCGCGCGCACATGCCGTTCGGGAACGCGGCATTGCGGTCCAAGCCCGCGCGAGCCATAGCTGTCCGGCAAGAGCACCGCCCTGCCTTCCTTGACGAGTTGCTCGGCCCAGTCGCGATAGCGCGGCAGCACCGGCTCGGAACGGCCGGACAATCCGCCGCAGCCATGCAGTGCAATCACGGTGGGGAACGGGCCGTTGCCGTCGGGCTTGTAAAGCTCGGCGCGCAGCGTTTCGGTCCCTGAGGGAATGTCCACCTGCTGGGGCGATGGCAGCGACGCACCCGTCGCCGGCAAGGCAACAGCAAGCAATGTCAGGACTGCAATCGCTGACGGCAGGCGCATCGGTCTGTCGGAATCATCAATGAAGCTTACGGGCGAACCATCCGCGCAAGTAGCTAGCATGCGCCTTTGAGGTGAAAACATCACAAATCGGTGGGTTTGACAGGCGGACAGCACGACATATCTGTGCTAGATTGAATCAAGGGCTTCGGCCTTTCGTTACCGGGAGTTAATGGGAGCGTTCATTCGTGCTGAACAAATTCGGCCCCTCGGGCTCTGGCGAAGCGCAGGTGCAATATCTCGACGGCGATTTCCGCGTGGTCTCGCCGGGGACCTATGTGCGCTGTGCCGTGACCGATGCGAGCATCCCGCTCGATGAGCTGCGCTACTGGAGCGTCGATCTGCAGGAGGCCTATGCCACGCCGATCGCCGTGCTGCAGCGGCATTATCCGGGCGCGCTGAAGCCGATAGGCTGATTACCGGAATTTGTTCTCGCGCGCTGCGAACAGCCGCATTGAAACAAATTTGCGCAAGGCTGCCGCGTCGGAAAATTCCAGCGTCACCTTGAACGGCACGATCTCGTGCACTGCGGCCGGCAGGCCGCCTGCATTGTTTCCGTTGTGACCAGCGTCAGGCCATCGCGCCTCGCGTCCGCCTGCAAGGCTGCGATCTCGTTTTCCGAAAACCGATGGTGATCGGCAAAGGAACGCGCGCCTGCGACCTCGATCCCGCTTGCGTTAAGCGTGCGGAAGAAACGGGGCGGGTCGCCGATCCCGGCAAACGCCAGCACTTTTTTTCCGGCAAGCGCGGCGAGCGAGGTCGCCTCCGGCACAAGTTGCGCCGAAAACACCTCGGCCCCGCGACCTCTGACATCGGCGGCAATGGCATCCCCCGCGGTGCCGTTGCCAACGACGATCAGCGCATCGGTCAGCGCGAGCTGCGGCTTCAGCGGCGCGCGCAGGGGACCTGCGGGAAACACCTTGCCGTTGCCGATGCCGCGATCGCCGTCGATCACGATCAGCGAGGCATCCTTGGCGATCGCGGGGTTCTGGAAGCCGTCATCCATCAGGATCACGCTGGCGCGTTGCGAGCGCGCCAGCGCCACCCCGTCGATACGATTGCGCGACACCGCGACCGGAAGCTGCGCGGACATCATCAGCGGCTCGTCGCCGACATCGGCGGCCGTGTGCCTTGCGCGATCGACCATTACGGGGCCGCGTAGCCGCCCGCCATAGCCGCGGCTCAGGACGGCAGGCGTCTCGCCGAGCTCGCGCAGGATTTTTGCCAGCGCGAGCACTGTCGGCGTCTTGCCGGCGCCGCCGACGTGATAATTGCCGACGCAAAACACGGGAATGCCGGCATCAAGGCCCATTCGCTTCAGCCGTCGCGCCGCGATCGCGCCATAGAGCGCGCCGAGGGGACGGAGCAGATGCGACTTAAAGGACTTGGGCCGGTGCCAGAAGGCCGGCTCACGCATTCGCGGCCCCCATCTCGAGGCGCAACTGCAACAGATACGGCTCGAGCGCGGCCAGCGTCTTTTCCAGCGCACCGCCGAGGTCGTCCACCACGCGCGAGGCCGCCTCGCCCAGCGTGACGCGCGCGGCAGGATCGGCGAGCAGCTGGCCAAGCTGCTTGACCAGCGCCTCCTGGCCGTCGGCGCGCCGTGCGCCGCCGGCGCGATCGAGCGCGTCATAGACATCGGTGAAGTTGAATACGTGCGGACCATGGACGATGGAGGCGCCAAGCTTGACCGCTTCGATCGGATTCTGTCCGCCATGCGGAACCAGCGAGCCGCCCATGAACACGGCGCCTGCGAGACGATAGAACACGCCGAGCTCGCCCATGGTGTCGGCGACATAGACGTCGGTTGTCACGGTTGGCAGCTCATCGCGCGAGCGCAGCACAGCGTTGAGGCCCGCACCCGCGATCATCTGCCAGATCGCAGGTCCCCGGTCGGGATGCCGCGGCACGATCACGGTGAGCAGCGACGGAAAGAAGCCGGCGAGCGTGCGGTGCGCCTCGATCAGGATCTCCTCCTCGCCTGGATGGGTCGAGGCGGCGACGACAATGGGGCGGCCGCGCATCACCGTCATCAGCCGGTCGAGCCTCATCGAATCGGCCGGCGGCGCCGGAACATCGAGCTTCAGATTGCCGGTGGTGATGACGTTGCGCGCGCCAAGCGTGACGAAGCGCTCCGCGTCGGTGTCGGATTGCGCCAGACAAATCTCGAACGCGCCAAGCAGCGCCGAGATCGTGCCATGGGCCCTCTGCCAGCGCGGGAACGAACGCTGCGACATCCGCCCGTTGATCAGCACCATGGGGATGCGGCGCGCTGCGCTGGAAAGGATCAGGTTCGGCCACAGGTCGGATTCGATGAACAGGGCCAGCGACGGCCGCCAGTGATCGAGGAAGCGCGTGACATAACGCGGCGAATCGTAGGGAACGTATTGATGGATGATCTCCGACGGAAAGCGCTTTGCCACGATCGCCGCCGACGTCACCGTGCCGGAGGTCAGGAGGATGCCGACATGAAGCGCGCGCAGCCGCTCGATCAGAGCGGCCGCCGCCAGCACTTCGCCGACGCTTGCGCCGTGAATCCAGACCAGCGGCCCCGCCGGCCGCGCATCGCGCGTGAGGCCGCGGCGCTCGCCGATTCGCTCCGGATCCTCCTTGCCCTGCTTCAACCGCCGATTGATCAGCGCCGGCGCCAGCGGCACGACCGCCGAGGACAGCTTGCGATAGACGCGCAGCGTCATCGGCAGCGGGCTAGCCATGCTTCGCCCCTTCGGGCCGGCCAACCCTCGCATAGGCGCGCCGGGTTGCCTCGTTGAGAAAACCCTCGAGCTTTTGACGCAGTTTCTCCATCGTCTCGGCGTCGGCGTCAGGCGGGACGTAGACCTCCTGAATCCCCTCCAGCGCGCCGCGGCCGAAGGGCAGGTTGATCGTGGTGTTGTCCCAGTTGTTGAGGCGGATATAACGGCTGGTGGCCATTGCAAAGGGCATGATCGGCCGTCCGGTTTCTCGCGCCAGCATGATGATGCCGAGCCCCGCGACTCGCGCGCGCTTGGGCACGTCCGCAGTCATCGCGACATTACAGTTTTCTTCAAGCGTGCGCACCATCTCCCTGAACGCTGGGACGCCACCCTTGCGGTTGAAGGCCTGTCCATGATCGCCGGAACCTCTGATCGTGCCGATGCCAAGCCGCTCGGCCGCGATCGCGTTGTATTCGCCATCGCGATGCAGCGAGATCAGAACCTTGGCCTTGTGGTCCGGCCTCGTCTTGATGAACGGGGTGAGGAAATGCTGGCCGTGCCAGAACGCAAAGATCGCCGGCATCTGCCGCTCGACCCGGTCATAAACGCCGGGCGGCTCGATGGAGAACTTGTTGGTTCGCCAGACCAGCTTGAGATATTCGGCCGCGAGGAACCCTACAGCCTGCTGGAACCAACCGCTGCGCGAGATTTTGCGAAGCAGCTTCTTCAATGGTCGGATTTCGCGTCTTGATGATCTCGCTCGGGATCGAGCAGCCGGTGCAGATGCACGACGAAGTAGCGCATTTGGGCGTTGTCGACGGTTGCCTGCGCCTTGGCCTTCCAGGCCGCGTAGGCGGTCGCGTAGTTGGGGTACACGCCGACGATGTCGACCTGGTCGAGATTCTTGAAGGTGTTGTGCTCGAGATCGTTCAGCTCACCGCCAATGACGAGGTGAAGCAACTGCCGCGGGGCGCTATCAGGCATGGTTTGATTCCCAGGAGATGAAGAGGTGCCCGGCAAGCACTGGTTTTGATTTTGCGTCAGGGCGATGGACGGCTGCGAAAATGCGAAACGATACGCGCATGGCGATCGTGTCCCGCTGCCACCAGCACCCCGTGCATGACGTCCCGGCGATTATACAGGATTCGATCGCCGGAAAGTGAGGTCATATTACCATTCGCTTCCTGCACGATCAAATTCGCTGCGGCAAGATCCCAGTCCTTGCTTTGGCCACCGGCAAAAGCGACATCGAGCTCGCCTTGCGCTACCCGGCACAGCCTGAGCGCAAGCGAGCCGATCCGCGGGTGCAGCGTGATCTCGTCGGGCGACGGATTGAGCCGCTGGGCCAGCGGCTTTGGGCCGGCCACGCGCGAAAAATCGAGCTCGGTGCCCGAGGTCACTGAGATCGACGCATCGTTGCGGGTCGCCCCGAGAGCGCGCATGGCAAAGAAAAACTCATCGCTTGCGGGCACGAACACCGCCGCCAGCACTGGGGCGGCATCTTCGACCAGTGCCACGCTCACGCACCAGTCCTCACGGCCGGCGAGATAGCCGCGGGTGCCGTCGATGGGATCGACGATCCAGACCAGGCGCTTGTCGAGACGGCGGTCGTCGTCGGCGCTTTCTTCCGACAGCCAGCCATAATCCGGCGTAGCCGCGCGCAGCCGCCGCTCCAACAGCTCATTGACGGCGATATCGGCTTCGGAGACAGGCGAGGATGTGCCCTTGGTCCAGTTCTTCAAGTCGGTCCGGAACAGCGACAGCGCGAGCGCGCCTGCCTCCCGCACGGTATCCTTCAGGAGTTTTGCGTCGCGCGCCAGAGTCGCATCGCCAGTGAAGCGGATTTGACGTTCGCTACCCTCGTGCCACGAATCCTTCATGCCAACGTCAAGTCCAAAGCTCCACCAGCATCAATAACTTGCAAGTGGTCCTTTGATGCTGACATTTCGCAAAGTGCCTGCCGAGACGGAATGCGAATGCTGGCATCGGACCACTTCTATCAGCGTCCACCAAGCGTCAGTCCCTCGATACGTACGGTCGGCGCGTTCATTCCGTAGCGGAATTGCAGATCGTTGGCGGGAATCATCGATTTGAAGATCTCGAAAAGATGGCCCGCGATCGTCACCTCGCTCACCGGATAGGTGATCTCGCCGTTCTCGATCCAGAAGCCGGACGCGCCGCGGCTATAGTCGCCGGTCACCCCGTTGACACCGGATCCGATCAGATCGGTGACATAGAAGCCCTGCGCGATGTCGCCGATCAGTTCGGCCGGCGTCGCCTCGCCTGCTTCGAGATGCAGATTATAGGGGCCCGGCGAGGGCGGGGACGACACGCCGCGATGAGCGTGTCCGGTGGTCGTCATCTTGAGTTCCCGTGCGGTCGACGAATCCAGCAGCCATGTGGTCAAGACGCCCTCGTCCACCAGCGCATGCTTCTTCACCGTGACGCCCTCGGCGTCGAAGGATTGCGAGCGCAGGCCCCGCTTGCGCAACGGATCGTCGATGATGCGGATATTTTTCGCAAACAACTGCGCGCCGAGCTTGTCCTTCAAGAAGCTGGTCTTGCGTGCGATGGACGCGCCATTGATCGCGCTGACGAAATGGCCAACCAGGGAACCCGAAACGCGCGGGTCGAATACGACCGGCACCTTGCAGGTCTCGACCTTGCGCGGATTGGTGCGCGCCACCGCGCGCTCGCCGGCGCTGCGGCCGACATAGTCCGGCGTCAGAAGGTCGGCGGCATGCGGCGCCGAGGTGAAGTCGTAGTCGCGCTCCATGCCGGTGCCCTCGCCGGAGATCGCGGTCATCGACAGGCCCTGGCTCGAGCGCAAATAGGAGCCTTGGAAGCCGGCGCTGGTGACCAGCACCATGCCGCCGATCCCGGCAGAGGCCGAGGCGCCGCCCGATTTGGTGACGCCTTTCACCGAGAGGCCAGCGGCTTCCGCTTCCTGCGCCCGCCTCTCCAGCTCGGCGACCGCTGGAATCTCGGGATCGAGTAGGTCGAGATCGGGAAAGTCGCGCGCGAGCAGCGCTGGATCGGCAAGGCCGACATATTCGTCGTCGGGCGCCACTTTCGCCATCGCCACCGCGCGCTCGGCGAGCTTAGCCACGCCATCGCCGCTGACGTCATTGGTCGAGACCACCGCCTGGCGGTAGCCGACCAGTACGCGCAGGCCGACATCGTCGCCCTCGGAACGCTCACTTTCCTCGACACGGCCGTCGCGCACCTCGACGCCCTGCGAGACGCCGCGTACCGCCACCGCATCGGCGGCATCCGCGCCCGCACGCCGGGCCGCGTCCACCAGGCGCTCGGCCAGCGCGGAGAGCGCGGACTGATCGAACAGGTCGGAGTTGACGGCTTTGGAAGAAAGCGATGAAGCGCTTGATGGTGAAGAGATCACGAACGAAATCCCTGAGCTTTGGAGGGGCGCGGGCGCAAGAAAGGCAAACCCACCAGATGTGCGCGATTGGCGCGGACTTCAAGCATTTTAGAGCGCCCGAAAACAGAAGAATCTCGGCAGTGGCGCAACATCTCGTCAATCATGCGAGCCAAGGTCTTGTCAATCATGCGCGCAAAAGCGACGCCGGTGACGTCAGATTAACCAGGCTTTTTAAGCCCAAACGGAGGGCCCGCGGCTAAGGTCTCACGCATCGACCGGGAACATAATCCCGGCGGGGAGACCAAAGCCGTGAGGCGTCAAACAGCAACAAGCGGGATCAATCCCGCCGGGTCGGGCCGCGCAGAGCGGCTCGACCCTCTTTCTCTGCCCGTCAGCTTCCATGCGCACGACATTCGTGCCGATGGCGGCGTGCGACAGATCGAACTTCACCGCGAACGCGTCGTGCTGCGCCGTGCCGTCCACGGCATGCGGATGGCCGTCAACGTTCGCGTCAGCGACTTCATCGGGGTGGCAATGCGCGGAATTGGCGAAAGCCAGTTGCTCGTGCTCAAGCACCGCGATCCATCACTCACAGTGCCGCTGTTCGTCAGCGACGACCGCGAGGAGGTGGCAGCCCAATTGCAGATGTGGAGCGAATTGTTCGCGCTTCCGCAGCTCAATGAGGACACCGCCTGCGAGCCTGCCCCGCGCCGGCGGCGGCACAACGCGATTGTCTGGCGGCGGCCGCGATTTCTGATGCGCCGGCGTGCCTGCAGTGGAATCGTCTCCGCAGAGGTTCATCGCGAGGAGCGCGAGATTATCGCGCGGAATTAAGCATCGCGTCGATCAAGAGTCCGGCGAACAGGAGCAGCCCCGCGTCGCGGTTGGACCTGAACAGTTTCAGGCACAGCGCGGGATCTGAGATTTGGAGCCGCCGGATCTGCCAGGCCAGTTGGCCGGCGAAGGCGGCAAGCCCGATCCAGGCGGGAATACGGACGCCTGCGAGCACCAAGGCTGTCCCGATCAGGATCACCGCAAGGCCATAGAACACCACCAGCGCGGATTGCGTGCGCTCGGCAAACAGCCGCGCGGTCGATTTGATCCCGATCAGGGCGTCGTCCTCGGCGTCCTGGTGAGCATAGATGGTGTCGTAGCCGATCACCCAGGAAATCGAACCGGCGTAGAGGACGAGCGCGGTTGCGTCGAGCTGCGCAAAGGTGACGGCAAAGCCCATCAGCGCCCCCCAGGAGAAGGCGAGCCCCAGCACGATCTGCGGCCACCAGGTGATCCGCTTCATGAAGGGATAGATCGCGACGATAGCGAGCGAAGCGATGCCGGTCGCGACCGCGAAGCGATTGAACTGCAACAGCACCAGCAGGCCGATCAAGGCCTGTGCGACCAGAAACACCAGCGCGGCCCGAACGCTGACCTCTCCGGCCGGTATGGGGCGCGAGCGCGTGCGCTCGACCATCGCATCCAGATCACGATCGGTGATGTCGTTCCAGGTGCACCCTGCCCCGCGCATGGCGAAGGCGCCGACGAAGAACAATACCAGGTTGAGCGGCAGCGGTGTGATGTCGCGCGCGACATCGGCGGCAAGCGCCGCCGACCACCAGCATGGCAACAGCAAGAGCCACGATCCGATCGGGCGATCGAGCCGGGCGAGGCGCAGATAGGGACGGGACCATGGCGGCGCGACTGTATCGACCCAGTTGCCGGTCGCGTCGGCGACGCGCGACATCAGCGCGACAGCACGTTGCCGTTCAGCGTGTCGAAGGTGCTGCCGCCTTTTTTCGTGGGCGTGGCCTCAGGCAGCGCGGCCGCCGAACCCAGCACCTCGCTCAGCGACGGGCCAGCCGGTCCGCGCTGTTGCATCTGCTGCGCCACGCCGCAAACCTTCTTCTCCAGCGCTTCGGTGCTCTTGTGGCCGTTCTTCAGCTGATCGGTGACTTGCGCCGGGATTCCGCACTGCGCGGTGTGGGCTTCGACGTATTTGATCATCTTGACCTCGGCCTGGCCGTAAGAGCTGATCAGCTTGCAGGCCTCGTCCGGCCCGGCGTGCCGATCGCTCGCCGCCTTGATCAGCTTGCCACGCTTCTCCGCTTCCTCGCGCAGCGGCATGAATCCCTTCATGCAGGCGTCCTGCGCACCGCTCGGAGCGCCCGTTGGAGCCGATGGACGGTCGAACGCGGAGCCGCCACCCGCACCAGCGAGCGGCGCAGCGCCACCAGAGGGGAACGGAGAGGCTGGCGCCGCGCCCATGGAGGGGACGGGCCTGCCATTGACCGGCGGAAAAGCCGGATCGTTCGCCGGCGGCTGGTTCATCTGTCCGGGCAGCGGCGCTGGAAACGCCCCCTGCGCCGCCGCCCGATCGGCGGAAGCGGCGAGGGAGGCCAAGACGGCAAGCGTCAGCGGCACCATCAAGCGGCGGATGATCAAGGCAGTTTCTCCGGCAGAGCCCAACGTTCCCACTTGTTTCTTGAAGCAAGCGCGAATGTGTCAGATGGTCACTTTTTACGATTCCTGCCTTGCCTTAACAACCCGCGGAATTTGGCAGGAACGCGGCGCAGCGCCGCACCTTTGGCCGATATTTTGCCTCTGATTCGAGGCCTTTAGGTTAAAACGCGGCCGCGGCAACATCACAAGTGCATGAATTCGACTTTGGACTTCGGTGCAGGGACGCCACGCGATGCGGCTATCGGATCGGAGAAAGGACAGGGTCGCCGTCGTCGCCGATCCAGGGCGGACCACCAGGCTACGCATTTCGCCGCATTGGCTTCCCCATTGTTGAGCATCTTGAGCACGGCCTTGCGATCGTCGCCGATCCGCTTGCAGGACGCCGCCGGCGCCGCATGTTGGGCGGCGAAAAATTTGATCAACCCACGTGTCTTTGCCGCCTTCGCGATCAGGCGATGGAAATCCTTCACGCAGGGCTCGATCGGCTTGCGCGGAGGCGCCAGGCATTCCTTGCGCCAACGCGGTGCAAGCAGACGCCATCATGGCGGCCCGCAACAACAGCACTGTTACGCTGCGGATCATGCGAGCTGCCTAAAGCCGAAAGCGCATGGCAAATGGGGCGAAAATCCAGAAGTCCTGGGCTACAAGGCTGCAGGAGGCATCACAAATCATCCCAAATGCCCGACCACGACTTTCGCGTGCCCCGCCTGTTCGTCGATGCCGCACTCGCCCCGGGCGGGACGGTTGAGCTTGCGCGCGACCAGAGCAACTATCTCGGCAATGTGCTGCGCCTCTCCGCCGGCGACTCGATCCTCGTGTTCAACGGCCGCGATGGCGAATGGCGCGCCTCGATTGCCGGACGCAAGCGGCCGGATCAGCTCACCATCGTGGCGCAGACGCGCCCCCAGGACCAGTTGCCAGACCTGGCTTATGTGTTCGCCCCACTGAAGCACGCCCGCCTCGATTACATGGTGCAGAAGACGGTCGAGATGGGCGCCAGCCGTCTGCAACCGGTGCTGACCCGCTTCACCCAGGTCTCGCGCGTGAACCTCGAGCGGATGCGCGCCAATGTCATCGAGGCGGCGGAACAATGCGGCATCCTGAATCTGGCCGCCGTCGAGGAACCCACGCCGCTGGAGCGATTTCTCGATCGACGCAGCGCGGAGCGGCTCCTGGTGTTCTGCGACGAAGCCGCTGATGTCTGCGATCCGCTGCAAGCGCTCCAGGGTGCAAGAAGCACGCATGGGGTAGATGTGCTGATCGGACCCGAGGGCGGATTTGCCGAGGACGAGCGCGCCCTGCTCTTGCGGCAGCAGCGAACGTTAAGGATTTCCTTGGGGCCGCGGATCCTGCGGGCGGATACGGCCGGTGTCGCGGCACTGGCGCTGGTCCAGGCCGCCCTTGGCGATTGGGGCGATAAGGGCGGGTAAACAAGCCTCAAGCCACCATCTAAAGCGTTAAGGGACTTGACCGATCCTTGGCTGATCCCTGGCTGATCCCTGTCGAAACCGCCACTTGGCCATGCTAAGGGGCTCGCGCCGGACGGCGATTGGAACCCGTTTTCCAAGCCCGGCTTTGGGAAAGCGTGGACATGACCGCGACAACGACGAACGACAAAGGGGGCGGATCCGCCGGATGGGCGGATGCGCTGCTATTGTCGTTCGCGCAGGCCGGCTATGAGCGTGCGGAACCCGCGCTCCTGCAGCCGGCCGATCCGTTCCTCGACCTCTCCGGCGAGGACATCCGCAAGAGCCTCTACCTCACGACCGATGCCAGCGGCGAGGACCTGTGCCTGCGTCCCGACCTCACCATTCCAGTGGCGCGGGATTATCTCGCCTCGTCCCGCGCCGGCCAACCTGCCGGCTTTTCCTATCTGGGCGCGGTGTTCCGCTATCGCTGGGGGAGGCCGAGCGAGTTCCTGCAAGCCGGCATCGAATCCTTCGGCCGCAAGGACCGCGCCGCCGCTGATGCCGAGATGCTTGCGCTTGCGCTGGAAGCGACGGCGGCATTCGGCGTGAACGATCTCGAGATCCGCACCGGCGACGTCGCCCTGTTCAACGCGCTGATTGATGCGCTCAACCTCTTCCCGGTGTGGCGGCGGCGCCTGATCAAGGATTTCAATCGCAAGGTCAGCCTCACCCAGGACATCGAGCAGCTGACGCTCGCGACCGCCCCTGGCCACAAGGAGTATGAAGGCGTGCTGGCCGCACTTGCCGGAAGCGACCGCAAGGCAGCGCTCGCGCTCGTCACCGATCTGATGGAGATCGCGGGCGCGACCAATGTCGGCGGCCGCACCGTTGCCGAAATCGCCGATCGCTTCCTCGAGCAATCGACCTTGAAGGCCGGCGCGCTGCCGCGCGATGCAAGCACGATCATCAAGCGCTTTCTTGCGATCTCAGGCGATCCGGATGATGCGGTGGCGCAGTTGCGCCAGCTTGCCTCTGACGCCAAGCTCGATATCACATCGGTGATCGATCAGCTCGAGAGTCGGGTCGGCTTCATGGCCGCACGGGGCATCGACGTCGCGAGCACGCGATTTTCCACCGCCTTCGGCCGCGGCCTCGACTACTACACCGGCTTCGAGTTCGAGGTGCACCACAAGGGTAACGGCGTCGAGCCCCTGGTGGCGGGCGGCCGCTACGACGGCTTGATGACTCAGCTCGGCTCCCAAGCTCCGATCCCCGCCGTCGGCTTCTCGATCTGGGTCGAGGCGCTCACCGCGCTCGGTCCCCGCACCACCGGGAGGGCGTCATGAGCACGCCGTTCGTGGTTGCGGTGCCCTCAAAGGGCCGCTTGCAGGAGAACGCCGAAGGCTTCTTCACCAACGCCGGGCTGTCGTTGGCAAAACCGCGCGGCGCGCGCGAATATCGCGGCACCATGATGGGCGTCGACAATGTCGAGATCGCCTATTTGTCGGCGAGCGAGATTGCGTCCCAGCTTGCGAGCGGCGCGGTGCATCTCGGCGTCACCGGCGAGGACCTGGTGCACGAGACTATCCCCAATGCCGACAAGCGCGTGCTGTTGATCGAGAAGCTCGGCTTCGGCTTGGCCAATGTCGTGGTCGCTGTGCCGCAGGCGTGGATCGATGTGCGCACCATGACCGATCTCGACGACGTCACGACGGGATTTCGCGAGCAGCACAACCGGCGGATGCGGGTCGCCACCAAATACATCAACCTGACGCGCAGCTTCTTCGCCGCTCACGGCGTGATCGACTATCGCATCGTCGAAAGCGCGGGCGCGACCGAAGGCGCCCCCGCGACAGGCACCGCCGAGCTGATCGTCGACATCACGACGACGGGCGCGACGCTCGCTGCCAACGGGCTCAAGGTGCTCGACGACGGGGTGATCCTCAGGAGCCAGGCCAACCTCGTCGCCGCGCGCGAGGCCGACTGGTCGGCTGATGCGAGGGAGACCGCGCGCGTCATCCTCGACCACATCGCCGCGCGCGCCCGCGCCAGCAAGTACAGGGAAGTCCGCACCCGCTTTGCCGGCTGCAACGAGGCGCTGCTCGCTGAGGCCCATAACCGCTTCGGCGTGGTCGCCCCGTTTGGCGGACCGACCTCGTCGGGCATGCTTACGCTGCACTGCCCACCGGCACAGCTCTACGCGCTCGGCAGTTTTCTGCGCTCCCACGGCGCGAATACCGTTTCTGTGGCGTCGCTTGATTACGTGCTCGACCGCGAGAACCCGCTGTTCGCCAAGCTCGAGGCGTTCCTGCCGACGTGAGACCAAGCGCCGCGCCGTGACACCCTGTGGCGACAAGCCCCCGCGATTGCCATATTGTGGGGATGGAGGAGTGGGATATTCGATCGATGGTGCTGGGTAGCGATGTTTCGAGCCTGTCCACGACCGCGGCGACCGCCGCGGCGCAGGGGCTGTCGATCGTCGTCCCCGTCTATAACGAGGCGGCCGGGCTCGCGCTGTTGCATCAGCGGCTCGCTGCGCTCGCGACGACGCTGGGGCAGCGTTTTCGGCTCGGCTGCGAGGTCGTCTATGTCGACGACGGTTCCACCGACGCGACGCTGTCGATTGCGCGTGGCCTGAAGGCCGACGCGCTCGACGTGCAGGTGGTGTCGCTGTCACGCAATTTCGGCAAGGAGGCGGCGCTGATGGCGGGCCTCGACCATGCGAAGCGCGGCGCCGTGATGTTCATGGACGGCGACGGCCAGCATCCGCCCGCCCTGGTCGAGCAGCTCGTCGATCACTGGATCCATGGCGGCAACGACGTGGTCTACACCGCCAAGGCCCATCGCGACAATGAATCGATCCTGCGCCGGCTCTCGGTGCACGGCTTCTATGCCCTGATCAATTGGGGCGCGCGACAGAAGATCCCGCAGGACGCCGGCGACTTTCGCCTGTTGTCACCGCGCGCGGTGGCCGCGCTGCGCCAGCTTCCCGAACGCAACCGCTTCTTCAAGGGGCTCGCGAGCTGGATCGGCTTCAGGCAGATCCGCGTCGACTACGAGCCCGCGCCGCGCACGCACGGCGTCACCACGTTCTCATTCATGCGCCTGCTCGGCCTTTCGGTTGAGGGCCTGACCTCGTTCTCGGTGGCGCCACTGCGCTTTGCGAGCCTGCTCGGCGTGCTGCTTGCGTCGGCCGCCTTCCTGTTCGGCCTTTCCATCCTTTGGGAGGTATTCACCACGGGCAAGCAGGTGCCCGGCTATCCTTCGCTGGTCGTCGGCTTGATGACCATCGGCGGCGTGCAGCTGATCATGATCGGGATCGTCGGCGAATATATCGGCAAGATCCTCTCCGAGCTCAAGGCGCGTCCGATCTATTTCGTCGCCGAGCACAGCGAGAAACACTGCGAGGTCAATGCGGCGGGTCAGGCGAGCGAGAGGACCGCCGCCGAATGAGGCGCATCTGGCTGTGCGCCGACGACTACGGCATCAGCGCCGGCGTCAACCGCGGCATTCGCGACCTCCTTGCACACGGCCGCCTCAATGCGACATCTGTCATGGTGGTGGGAGGCGCGATTGCTCGCGACGAGGCCGAGGCGTTGAAGGCTTCGGCTGCATCCGCGCCGCGCGCGGCCATCGGGCTCCATGTCACGCTGACCGCGCCGTTCCGCCCGCTCACCATGCATTTTCGTCCCGTGCACGGCGGCCTGTTCCCTTCCTACCCAAGACTCCTGCGCGCCGGCGTCACGCGACGGCTCGATGGCGAGATCATCCGCACCGAGGTGACGGTGCAGCTCAAGACCTTCGCCGACCTGTTCGGCCGGCCGCCGGATTTCGTCGACGGCCACCAGCATGCCCAGCTTTATCCAGGCGTCCGCGACGGTTTCCTTGATGCCGTCAAAGAGATCGCGCCCAATGCCTGGGTCCGTCAGAGCGGCCGCGCGGGCCCGCTCGCCGTGAGGCTCACTGAGCCCAAGGCCCTGTTCCTTGATCTCCTCAGCGCGCAGTTTCGCCGCCGCGCCGCGCGTGCGTCGATCGCCGTCAATCCGGGCTTTGCCGGCGCCTATGATTTTTCCAAGGCGCCCGACTTCGGGCAATTGATGGCGCAGTTTCTCGATGGGCTGCCCGACGGCGGCGTCATCATGTGCCATCCTGGTTTTGTCGACGAGGCGCTGATCGGCCTCGATCCCCTGACGACCCAGCGCGAACGCGAGCACGCCTATCTGGCCGGTGAGCAATTTCCGCTTTTGCTGGCCGCGAACAATGTAACACTGTCCTGAGATCGCTTGGCGCAAGCCGCCCCGCGCCCTGTCGCCTACATAAATTTAATCCAGCCCCGGGGTTCCCGCCGTCTACCTGCGACACAAACGGCCCCTACATTCCGCTCGCGATTCGAAGTGACGCGCTGACTGCGCCGAGGAGAACGCCATGACACCGCAAGAACGCCAATTGGTTGATGACCTTTTCGACCGGCTCGCCAAGCTTGAGAGCGCCCCGCGCGATCCGGACGCAACAGCGGCGATCGCGCAAGGGCTGCGCAACGCGCCCAATGCCGTCTATGCCCTGGTGCAGACCACCCTGCTCCAGGACGAAGCGTTGAAGCGTGCCAACCACCGCATCCAGGAGCTGGAGCAGGCGCTCGGTTCGGCGCAGCCGTCCGGACAGAGCCAGTCCGGCGGGTTCCTCGATTCGATGCGCGATGCTGTGTTCGGCAAGGAGCCGCGCAGCTCGGTGCCGAACGTGCCGCCGCCGCAAAGCCGTCCGGTCTGGAATAGCGGTCAGGTGATGCAGCAGATGCCGCAGGGGCAGCATCAGGAACCCTACGGTCAAGGACCTTATGGACAAGGCCCCTATGGCCAGGGACCCTATGGACAAGGTGGCGGCTTCGGGCAGTCCTACGGCGCGCCGTTCGGTGGCGGAGGCGGATCGTTCCTCGGCACCGCGGCTGCGACCGCGGCCGGTTTTGTCGGCGGCTCGCTGCTGCTCAACAGCATCCGCTCGATGATGGGCGGCGGCTCGCACCAGGCGTTCGGCGACACCACCATCGCCAACGAGCGCGGCGGCTCTGGTCCGTGGCGGGACGAATCCAACAGCCAGCTTGCCCGCGATGCCGGCGTGAACGATATCGGCCGTGCCGGCGATCATGCCGACGACTCTTCGCGCGCCGGCCTGTTCGATCAGGCATCGGCTGACGACAACGACCGCGACGACATGGATCTCGATTCCGATGATTTCAACGACAACGGCGGTGGCGGCGACTACGCTTAGGACGCCTCTCTCGAAATGACAAACGGCCGCCCTCGATAAGGCGGCCGTTTTGCTGTGCGCATCGAGACCTCAGAGCACGACAACCTTGGTGCCGACAGGGACGCGGCCGTAGAGATCGATCACGTCCTCGTTGCGCATGCGGATGCAGCCTGAGGAGACGTTGGTGCCGATGGTCCATGGCTCGTTGGAGCCGTGGATGCGATAGAGCGTCGATCCCAGATACATCGCCCGCGCGCCGAGCGGATTTTCCGGACCGCCCTCCATATGCCGCGGCAGGTCGGGCCGGCGTGCCAGCATTTCGGCCGGCGGCGTCCAGTCCGGCCACTCGCGCTTGGCGGAGATGGTTTTCACCCCCGACCAGATGAAGCCGGGCCGGCCGACGCCGATGCCATAGCGCAGCGCGTGGCCGTTGCCCTGCACCAGATAGAGGAATTTGTTCGTTGTATCGATCACGATGGTGCCGGCGCGCTCCCTGCCATCATATGCGACCTCCTGCTTCTCAAATCTCGGATCGAAGGAGCGCTGGCGCGGATCGGCCTCCTGCTGCCAGTACTGCGGCTGCTGCTGATAGTAGGACGGTTGCTGCTGGTAGGCCGGTTCCTGCGGATAGGGCTGGCCGCGGTCCGCACCGCCGCCGAACAGAAACTCGAGGAAGCCGCCGCCCATATTGGAGCCGCCGGCGTAAGCCGTGCGCACCGGCTGGTTGGCATAGATCACGGTGGGTTCGCCGACCGAGCGATCGAACGCTGCGGCGGAATCGATCTTGGCGCAAAGCAAGGAGGCGCTGGCAAGCAGCGCAACGGACATGTTTCTGAACATCGACGTACTCTGTACTGGTTTCGTCTTGTTGGGCCGCGCGCGCTTGTTTACGCCCGCGTAAGGCTAATTAAGTGCAAAACCGCATCGGTTTGGTAAATGAAAGCGCCGTTTCGATTCACCATCTCGCCAAACGAGCGCGGATTTTCGGACTAGCGTTTATTTTCGATGAACGCGAAGCGCGCATGGTTAATCGATGGTGTGCGGCGGCCGACTTGTGTCGCAATGCATGTTCCCTGTGAACCCCATGTTAAATGGCATGAGGCTAAAACGTCACGGGAGTTAAGGGCGGGAAGAGTATCATGGCGGTTCAGCGCAAACGTTTTCGTATCGAAGAGGCTATGGGTAGCGACATGCCGGAGATGGACGTCACCGGTGGCGAGATCGGCCCGATGCACAAGGAGATCATGACCGAGCTGCGCGCGATCCGCGCCCAGATGGGCAGCGCCGGTGCGGTCGTGAACAGCGCCGCGACCGCGACGATCGAAAGCTCGGTGACACGCGAGGTCTCCGAGGCGCACGCGCTCCTGGAAACCTATCGCGCCCAGATCGAGCAGTGCGAGAAGCTCAAGGTCGAGCTCGACCTGATCCATGACGCCATCAACCGCACCAAGCGCGAGATCGCGGTCCTGCACGGCAAGAGTTTTAACGGCGAGGAGATGGCCAAGGTCAATGGCGAGCTCGGCGCTGTCGTCGGCGGCACCGAACAGGCGACGCAGCAGATCCTGGAAGCTGCCGAATCGATCGACCAGGCGGCGAGCGCGCTGTCCAAGGTGAACTCGCCCGACCAGCAGAAGATTTTGTCCGAGGAAATCCAGGAGCGGATCATCTCGATCTACGAGGCCTGCAACTTCCAGGATTTGACCGGCCAGCGCATCACCAAGGTGATGGCGACCATGCGCTTCATCGAGCAGCACATCAATGCGATGATGGAGATCTGGGGCGGCGTCGACGCCATCCGCGCACACGCGCCGCCGATCATCGACACCCGTGAGGGCGATGCGAAGCTCCTCAACGGACCGAAGCTCGACGGCGATCCCGGGCATGCCTCGCAGGACGACATCGACGCGTTGTTCGATTAGCGCATGAACCGGAAAAGTGGGCAGGCACCGGTTTTCGCTCGCGACAAACGCGTGGCGTTGGCGCGGAGATCATGCGCAAATAAAAGATCCTGTTCACATCTGATCAAAAAAAACGCCGGCGCGAAGCCGGCGTTTTTGTTTTCCGAACCTGTCATCCGGCTCGCGGGCCGCAGCGGACATAGACCATGTTGCCGTAGCGGGTGGCGGCATCCTTGTCGACGAAACGGGTGATCAGCACGCGTCCGTCGAAGGAGACGATCTCGCGATCCTGCTCGCCGCCGGGCGGGCCGGCCGGGCCGATAAAGTTCTTGCCGCCCTGGCTGCCCTTGAGCCGCAGTTCCTGCGGGGTTGCCTGGTCGGCCAGATGCATGACCACGCCGCCGCTCTGGCCGGCGCCGATCACGTAAGGCTGCTTGCACTGGGCCTGTGCCTGCTTTTCGGTGCGGGCGCGGTCGGCCGGATTCTGGAACGACGCAAGGCCCCATTTGCCGACCAGCTCCTCGGAGCGGACGGTCGCGGGCATTTCCGGCGCAACGCCAGGCTCGGGCGCTGCCGTCGGCGATGGCGAGCCAAGGCTGAAGCTGGAGCAGGCCCCCAGCAAGATTGCCAGCGCCGCGATGACCATAAGGTTGGTAACCGTCCGCGCGTGACCCAAACTGACCATGACAATCCCCCGAGCAAGATCCTGGCCGCTCCCGTCCGCAGCCAAGCCTAAAACCGCTGTCGGAGCAACAACTACGCCCGATGCCCCCTTCGGGTTTCGTTTCGGCATCATCCTATCTTAACCTCAAGAAGGCCTTAACCCCTTTGCTTGACAGGAACGACGGCAAGCCATATTCCGGGCGCGCAATTAGCACTCCGAAGGCGCGATTGCTAACGATGTTGGCCGGTTTGGCGCCTTTCGAGGGGCCGATGATGGCTGCGTTCCGATCCGCTTTCGTCCAAACACAGATCCGAAGAGCGAGCCTCATAAAGGGAAGCGTTATGGCCAAATCGAAGTTTCGTCCCCTGCACGATCGCGTCGTCGTCAAGCGCATCGACGCCGAAGAGAAGACCAAAGGCGGCATTATCATTCCCGACACCGCCAAGGAAAAGCCCTCGCAGGGCGAGATCACCGCGGTGGGCCCGGGCGGCCGTGACGAAGCCGGCAAGCTGATCCCGATCGACGTGAAGGTCGGCGACCGCGTGCTGTTCGGCAAATGGTCGGGGACCGAGGTCAAGCTCGACGGCGAGGAACTCCTCATCATGAAGGAGTCCGACATCATGGGCGTGATCGCCTGACCGCATGAGGCCGGTCAACACCGGCACGAGATAGACCCAATCAGGAGAGAACTGAAATGGCTGCAAAAGACGTAAAATTTTCCGGTGACGCCCGCGAACGCATGCTGCGCGGCGT
>Ga0306920_100002969_pt1 | contig 21474 bp, 14 predicted proteins | sample flu12Cox44000170_FD_204666 | JGI IMG/M metagenome (GOLD analysis project Ga0306920, IMG submission 204666) | Lab enrichment of tropical soil microbial communities from Luquillo Experimental Forest, Puerto Rico - flux4day.12C.oxic.44.000.170 (v2)... | ecosystem: Environmental > Terrestrial >...
ATCTGCTCGAAACCTTTGGGATCGATTGTCTCGATGACACGCTGCGTCTCAAGAGGGAAGCGGTTCGTTCGTAGCAGCCTGAGGGTATGTTTTCTCGCGCTAGTCAGGCTCTGGCCATCGACCAGTTTTCGTATTTTATGGCGAAGCTGCACAGCCCACACCTTGTAGCGAAGCAGGACAATTTCAATTAAGGTTTCGCCGCATGAGCGTGTGGAAAAAATTGGTGTGGTTTGGCGTAGCGGCCCTAGGTACTTGGGCTGTCGCCGTGCTTGCACTCTCGCGGGGAGAACAAATCAGCGCGCTATGGATCGTCATCGCCGGGCTTTGCGCGTTATCGATCAGCTACCGTTTTTACAGCAAATGGCTGGCGACCAAAGTGCTCGTTCTAAATGAGGAGCGCGCCACGCCTGCAGTTTTGCAAAATGACAACAAAGATTTCGTGCCGACGAATCGCTGGATGGTTTTCGGTCATCATTTCGCTGCGATCGCCGGACCCGGACCGCTGGTTGGCCCGGTGCTGGCTGCACAGTTTGGTTTTCTTCCCGGCACTCTCTGGATTTTGATCGGCGCGACTCTCGGCGGCGGCGTTCACGACATGATTGTTCTGTTCGCCTCGATCCGGCGCGGCGGAAAAACGCTGGGCCAAATGGTGAAGGAAGAAATTGGACGCGGCGTGGGTTTGCTCGCTCTCACCAGCGTACTCGCCATCATGATTATTTTGCTGGCCGTTCTTGCGCTGGTCGTAGTTCAGGCGCTGGCGCAAAGTCCGTGGGGCGTTTTCACGATTGCTGCGACCATTCCCCTGGCGTTGATCATGGGGGTCGCGTTGCGCACAGGCAAGGTGAGTGTTCTCGCGGTCACAATTTTCGGATTACTCGGCCTAGCATTCGGTGTGTGGGGCGGACAATTTCTCGGCCACTTTCCTGCGATTGAAGCCTGCTTTCGCCAGGACCAGAAATGGCTGGCTTGGGCAATCATGATCTACGGTCTCGCAGCGTCGATTCTGCCCGTCTGGATGTTGCTTACGCCACGCGATTACCTCAGCACGTTTTTGAAACTTGGCACAGTCGCAATGCTCGTGCTCGCGGTCGTGCTGATCAATCCGACGCTGCAAATGCCCGCGATTACAAAATTCATCGACGGCACAGGCCTTGTTTTTGCCGGGCCGGTGTTCCCATTTGTCTGCATCACCATCGCTTGCGGCGCGGTTTCAGGTTTCCATTCGCTTATCGCCTCGGGCACGACGCCGAAAATGATCAGGCGTGAGTCGCTCGTCCGCAGCATCGGTTACGGTGCGATGGTAACGGAAATGATGGTTGCATTAATGGCGATGATCGCGGCGTGCGTTTTGGAACCAGGAGAATATTTCGCGATTAACACAAAAGGAACGCCTACTGAAGTTGTCGCAAAAGTTTCGGCGGCCGGCTTTCCCGTAACAGAACAACAAATGCAGACGCTCGCCGCTGATCTTGGCGAGTCCACAATGTTTAACCGCGCCGGTGGAGCGCCGACGTTTGCTGTCGGCATGGCACACATGTTCGCGCGCATCTCTGCCAGGCCGACTGCGCTGGCGCTCTGGTATCACTTTGCGATCATGTTTGAGGCGTTATTCATTCTGACAACAATCGACGCTGGAACGCGGGTAGGCCGATTTCTACTTCAGGACGTTTTGGGCAATGTGTGGCGACCGTTGGGCAACACGCGTTCGTGGAGCGCAAATTTTCTAGCCAGCTTTTTGCTCGTCGCGGCATGGGGCTGGTTTTTGTATGAAGGCGTCATCGATCCTCTTGGTGGAATTAACTCACTCTGGCCGCTGTTTGGACTCGCGAATCAGTTGCTGTCAGTGGTCGCGCTTTGCCTTGGCACGACGCTTTTGATCAAAATGCAGAAAACAAAATATATTTTGGTCACGCTTGTGCCGTTAGGCTTCATGTGCGCGGTCACTTTTTCGGCTGGTTACCTCAAAGTTTTTTCGCCCGACCCAAGACTTGGTTTTTTGAGCGGCGCACGATCGTTAGTGGAGCAGGCGTCAACGTTATCCGACGCAGTTAGAGCAGCTGAATTGATACGGCAGGCAGGTGTTTGGCGATTTGACGCCCTGGTTGCTGTGTTCTTCCTCGTCCTCGTAGCGGCGATCGTGCTCGGCTCCGCGCGACAATGGTGGCAGCTCATTCGCGGAAGCAAGCGAATCGTTTTGCACGAAAACGAGTTTGTGCCGATAACTCCAGCACAGCTCGCGCAGTTTTAGATTAAGTGTAGCGCATGCGTCTCGCTTGCGACCTTTCTCCACACAGGCCGGAGGCCCGCGCTACATTTGTCCAGGCTTGATTTCCGTACGGATTTTTATTTGGATCGACCTGTGAGTCCTCCCAAAAACGAAGTGACTTCGCTAAGCGAGGTCGGCGAAAGCGCGCAACATGGTGCGGCTGCATTTGCCACCACGCACTGGAGCGTGGTCCTGGAAGCGCAAGGCCAATCGCCGGCAGCACAAGAAGTGCTCGAAAAACTTTGCCGCACCTATTGGCGACCTGTCTATAGTTTCATCCGGCGAGAAGGCAGCCGACCAGAGGAAGCGGAAGATCTTACTCAAACGTTTTTTGCCCTGCTATTGAAGCGGCGCAATTTCGATGATGTTCGCAAAGAGAAAGGACGCTTACGTTCTTATCTGCTGACGTCGCTGAAGCATTTTCTCGTTAGCGAACACCGGCGCGCGGTGACGGTGAAGCGGGGTAAGGGACAACAGCCGGTGGCGTTGGAAGAACTTGCCGAGGCCGGGCTCGCAGAATCGGAACCCGCGGATCATCTCAGTGCCGACCGCGTATATGAGCGTCGTTGGGCGTTGACACTAATGGAGCAGGTGTTGCGACGATTGAAGGACGAACACTACACGGCGGGGAATGCCGCACTGTTTGATTCACTGAAGCAACTGCTACCCGACGAACCGGGAGCACAATCACGAGCGGATATCGCAATGCAGTTGGGCATGACGGATAATGCTCTTCGGCAAGCCTTCCACCGGTTTCGTCAGCGTTATCAACTTTTGTTGCGCGAAGAAATCAGTCACACTGTCGCCGTTGCCAGCGATGTCGAAGATGAGCTGCGACATTTGATCATTGTGCTGCGGACGTAACGTATGAGAGGATTCCGCGCAGTACATGATGAGGAGCGCGCGGGCGACTCTCACATCATGAGCAGCGCACCCAGGGTTTGCCTAAAGTGCGGAGCGGAAATCTTTGCCGACGCACCAGAAGGCCTCTGTACTGCTTGCCTTTTTGAGACCGGCCTTAATCTGTTCGCGCACGAATCTGTAGCCGGAGTCGTCGACTCCGGCCGACACGATGGCGAGCGATCGCCAGATAAAAACAAAACGTCACGATCCACAAATACCTTCGGCGACTTTGGTGATTATGAATTGCTGGAGGTAATCGGCCGTGGCGGGCAGGGTGTGGTTTATCGAGCGCGGCAAAAAAGTCTCAACCGCACAGTGGCGCTCAAAGTGATTGGGTTGGGCCATTGGGCTACCGACGGGCATCTGAAGCGCTTTCGCCGCGAAGCGGAAGCGGCTGCCAGCCTTGATCATTCCGGCATCGTTCCCATCTACGAAGTCGGCGAGCGCGATGGCTCCTGCTACTTCAGCATGAAGTTAATTGAGGGCGGGCAACTTGATGAGGTTGCCAAGTCCGCCACGGCGGATTCGTCCTGTGGCGAACGTGAGCTAATGCCAATCCGACAGGCTGTCGAACTCATCGCAAAGGTAGCTCGCACGGTTCATTACGCACACGAGCACAGCATTCTTCATCGAGACATCAAACCAGGGAACATTCTGCTCGATCAGAAAGGCGAACCGCACCTGACCGACTTTGGTTTGGCACGACTTGTCGAAACAGAAAGCACGGTAACTCGCACACTGGAAGTGTTAGGCACACCCAGTTACATGGCGCCCGAACAAGCGCTGGGAAATAACTCCGCGGTTGGTACGCCGTCAGATGTCTATGGACTGGGCGCTGTGCTTTATCAGTTACTCACGGCCCATCCACCGTTTGCAGGCGGTACAACTTACGAAACTATCAAACTACTGCTAGACACTGAGCCGCGGCAACCGCGTCTGTGGAATCCGAAAATAGATCGTGATCTTTCGACAATCTGCCTGAAGTGTCTCGAGAAAGATCCGAAGCGTCGATACTTTTCCGCGCTTGCGCTCGCCGAAGACCTTGAGCGTTGGCTAAAGCATGAACCAATTTTGGCCCGTCACGCTGGACTCCTTGTCCGGAGCAAGAAATGGGTACGACGCAATCCTACCAGTGCGCTCCTAACAGCCTCGCTCGTCACTCTTGCGGCAGCAGCGGGATGGATCATTTGGAAAAGTGAATTGATCCCGCATCCCCTAACGACTGGCATTGCCGTGCTGCCATTTGAAAATCTTGGCGACGAGAAAGAGCATGCCTTCTTTGCGGACGGCGTGCAGGACGACATTTTGACCAAGCTGGCCAAGATCGCCGACCTGAAAGTGATCAGCCGCAGCAGCGTCATGCAATATCGCGGTAAACAAGATGTGCGGCAGATCGGAAACGCGCTGCGTGTATCCCACGTGTTGGAGGGAACGGTGCGACGTGCTGGCGGAAAGTTGCACGTGAACGCGTAGTTAGTCGACGCGCGGACCGATCAGGACATCTGGGCGGACGAATATGACCGGGATTTGAATGATGTGTTCGCGATCGAAACGGAAGTCGCGCAGTCAATTGCAAATCGACTTAGGACCAGGATTTCAGCTCGCGAACGGGCCGCCATACAGGAACGACCGACGAGGGATCTCGCTGCCTACGATTTTTATGTGCGCGCTATGCCTTTGCTCGAGGGGGAAGCGTTTAGTTACACTAAAGAGAAGGAACTTTCTCAAGCTCTGGACTTGCTTGAGCAGGCGGTCACTCGAGATTCTAGCTTTCTTCTTGCTTATTGCTGGCTGGCCCGGGCACACGACACCGTCTACCAAGAGGGTATCGACCACACGCCGGCTCGGCTTGCGGAGGCGAAGTCTGCCATAGATTCAGCTTTTCGCCTGAAAGCGGATTCAGGCGAGGCGCACTTGGCTCTGGGTTTGCATTTCTATTGGGGATATTTCGATTACGACCGGGCGCGCGCCGAACTTGCTATTGCCCGTCGCACTTTGCCTAACAATCCACAAGTGTTTGAGGTGACTGGATGGATAGATCGAAGGCACGGGCGGTGGGCCGACGCCATACGCAACTTTGAGCTAGCAAGCGAGCTGGATCCTCGGAACATTTCTTTGGCCAGGAATCTTACCGCAGCTTATTTCGTATCCCGCGCGTATGATCAAACCAGTAAGGCTTTGGATCGTTTGTACGCCCTGAATCCTAACGACCTCGGTGCCAGGCTAGACCGCGGAGGTGAACTAGAAATGCATTGGCGAGGCGATACCCGACGTTGGCACGCCGTCATTGAAAAGGTTTTGGCGGCTGATCCGTCCTCCGCAGAAGACCCACTCATGAAGGACGAGCGCTTTCGACTTGCTTTGTTTGAACGCGATTTTGTCGCCGCTGGTCGCGTCCTAGCGGCGGTTCCGGAAAAGAATCCCTTTGATGATGGATATAGCCGTGACTTTTGGACAGGCGTAGTTGCTCGGACAAAAGGAGACGTGGCCGCCGCCCGTGCCGCGTTTACTACCGCGCGTGCTCAGCAGGACGAAAGGATCCGCACTGCGCCACCTGACGATGCGCACGAGCTTTCTGCCCTCGGGGTCATCGATGCTGCCCTCGGGCGAAAAGAGGATGCGCTACGGGAAGGCCGTCGGGCGGTCGAACTCATGCCAGTCGCAAAAGACTCGCTGGAGGGTCCGCCGCTTGTGTGCAATCTGGCATGGATCTACGCGTGGACCGGCGAACGCGATTTGGCCATCTCGCAACTCGAAATACTTGCAAAAATCCCGTGTGGCCCGAGCTACGGTTGCCTGCGTCTTGATCCAGTGTGGGATTCTCTGCGCGGTGATCCGCGCTTCGAAAAAATGGTCGCTTCTCTCGCGCCGAAGTAAAACTAAGATTGTCATCTTCGTATTGACCGGTGTAGTGGACCACCGCGCCAACATCCAGACCCTGCATCCAAGTACCGGCCGGACCGTCGTAGAACAGACTAACATTAGCGCGGCTCCACGGCAGTGAACCGGTCAGGGTAAATCCCGACGGTATGACTTCGCCCGCGATCCCGAACCGTTTTGTACCAGGCTGAATCTGGAGCTCAGCCCGGGATAGCCATGTCCCGTTAAGCGTTGCAGTCAGTCTACCGAAATCTCCGTGGCCAAAGATCACTGAGTCCAGTATGTAGACGGCTTCGTAATCGAGACCTTCAAAGATTGCGCCTGTCAGGTTTTCGTTGGGATCAATGATCAGGATGATCGGTCCTGGTTTGCCAGGAATCACGGGAGGACCACGGATGACCAAACCCGGAAGATTATTTTCAATAATGAATTGCGTGCCGAGAAGAGCGGCGATTGATCGCATATCGATATGCCACCAATCCGCGCTTAGCGTAAGACCTTTAATCCACTTCGGACTGTAAACAGCGCCATAAGACCATTCATACGCCACTTCCGACTGGAGGTTGGGATTTCCAATGGCGCGGAACTCCGCGTTCACCTCCTCCTTCAAAATTGGGTCGAAACCGCCGCCGGAGCTCTCCGTAGAAGCAGGCGAAATCTCCGACAGGGACGGCGCGTGGAAAGCTTCGGTGTAGCTACCACGCAAAGTAAGGGCGCCGATGTATTTTGGATCAAGCGGCTGCCAGCGAACCGAGACTTTCGGTTTCTGTGCATTGTACTGGCTGTGTGCCGCCGGCTGAGAAGGGAACGGTCCGGAAGCTAGAACGGCAGAGGTGTTTTGGCTGTACCATTCCTCACGCTCGGCAAAGTCAACTTCCAAGCTGTACAAGCCGGGAAAGTTCCACGTCGGACTGGTGAAGGGAACGCGTACTTCCTGGTAGATTGACCAAACGTCGCGATTTACCCGTGCGCCTTGCCCATCAGTGGAGCCGATGCTTTGAAACGTGTTATTGAGCGAATCACGGTCGCGCGTCCACCTCGGCGCATCATACTCACCGCCCAAAGCGAACGAGATCGGACCGGCGGGAAGGTTGAACAAGTCACCGTTGAAGGTGAGATAGCCAATTGGTAGCTCATATTCGCCTGAGTTATGCAGAGTAACATAAACCTGTTGCTTGGCTGCACCGGTGTTGTGGGCATCAAAATTCAGGAACAGATCAAACGCCGTAGCCGGGTTTGTATCCAAGAGTGCCGCACGCAACCCGGGCTGACTGGCCTCGTTGACCGATAAATCCTGGCCCTCGTTTCGCGAATAACGGAAACCCAGCTCCCAGTTCCAGCTCTTAAAATAATCACCCAGCTCTCCCATCTCGCCTCGCAACCCTATATCGAAGAGTTGGTCCCAGTAAGTGAACTTCTCATGTCTCAATCCGGTGTCGTTAATACCGCGAAAGGCAACACCGGTAGTAACGGGAAGACCCCTTCCGTCAGGAAAGAAATTCGGAATAGTCGCGTCTGGGACCGTGAAGGGATTAAACGGATTCTGGATGGGCACGCTGATACCAAATGGACTGAAGCCCAGGTTAACGCCTGGTTGCTTGAACGGGTCAGGGGCAAATGGCACCGCTGCCGCTGACGCGTCGAAAAAGGAGCGCACAAACTTGAAGTCACCAAACACTGTCAGGTATTTGTCACACACATCGCGCGTGAAAGAACCGTAGAAAGCTTGGCGATCAGCAGGCGCAAGAGCCGGCGTTACAGCCGCGAAGTTAAACAAGAAGTAATTGCCACCGCCCTTATAATCAGTGCCGGTTTGGGGAAAGTGTTGGATTGCATGAGGTCCTATGATACCGGGCGCGCCTGGAAACGCATTTGGGTTGATGAAGCCGGGCGTGCCCGGCGGGATACCGAAGGCAGGAAGATAAGAAGGGAAATAGGGTCTCGCATAAAATGGCGAACTTGCCGCATTTGGCGCTGAGTGGGGAAGAGGCGTGTTCACGCCGAATTGCGGCAAACCGCCTGGACCGAAGAACATTTTCGGGCTTAATCCGAATTGGAAGGGGATCGCTGCGACGAGCCCGGGGAAAAACGGACTGCGAGCATCGCTTCCACCCCAGGGGATTTTAAACGCGTTACTCGACAAGTCGCGGTCCGCGCTGAAGAGGTCACCGGTTCGCTTCCAGAAATCGGCAATGACAACAATCTCCGTCTTATCGTCTCCGGTCCCGGCTTTGAGCCATGTCTCCCACTCACCCATGTCGTTAGACGCTCCCAGGTTTGTGTTTCCATAACTGCCCCCGATCTCGAGTCCGCGGAACTTGTGAACCAAAAAGAAATTGACCACGCCGGTGATCGCATCGGAGCCATACACCGCCGAGGCGCCATCCTTCAAGATGTCGATATGATCGATCATCGGAAACGGAATCAGATTAATATCCGCGCCGGCGCTGAACCCGACACTGTTCAACGAACCAAAGGCCACACGCTTTCCATCAACCAGCACGAGAGTTTCCTTGGGCAAAAAGCCGCGCAGGTTGAATTGAACAGTACCGTCGCCTCCGCTGCCCACACCTGAATTGCTCTGGTTCAGGTCTGTGGCCGCGCCAGATTGCTGCGGCAGAAAAGTTGTCAGGTCTGTTGCGTTGCGGATCCCCAATTTTTCGATGTCTGTCGGGCGATACGTATCAACCGGATTTGGGCCGACTTCTTGCGCGGTCGGAATGTTCGAGCCAGTGACGATCACTCGCTCGACTTCTAAAACACCCGATGCTGCTGTCTCCTGCGCGAATGTATTTGGTTCGATACCTGCAAAACACTCCAGCACCGCGATAAGCGCGGCGCCACGGAAATTCGATTTAGGGGGGGCGTTCATTTTCAGACGCAAACGGATCCGACGAGCGCGATTACATAGACTTTTGTCAGGACTTGCAACGCGAATCTAAAAACAATCTGCTCCAATGCGCCGCGCTGTAGCCACGGCTATGCGGCCTCTGCGGGATTGCGCTTGGAACGGAATTAACGTTCCACAGAGGCGTGGCTACACGTACCCAATCAGTGACATCCGTTTAATCCGCGGTTTCCCAAATCCTCCGCGTAACAGCCGACGGAATTTCGCGCAGTACACCAGCGAACGACCAGAACTGACTCGAAAAATTCCGAGCTCAAAGAAGGCCAGAAACATCAACCAAAGGAGAATTAAAATGAAGAAATTAAGCATTACATTCGGTATAATTCTGCTGTTACTTGGCTGCTTCGCGCTTTCGCCGGCGGCGAAGGCGGACCCTCCAATCGCGGGTTTATGGCATGAGTATTATACCAGTTACTTCGGTCCGCCATTTGAAACCTACGCGCAATGGCATGTTGACCGGCTGGAAATCGAAACCCCGAATTTTTTAAATGGGGTGTGCATGGGGACCTGGGGACAAACTGGAAATAGGACTTATAAGCTCTTCCATGTAGGTTGGACGCCGGGTGGTATCCCGCCTGCACCTACGAGCGTACGATTCGAGTTGAGGCATCTAGATACGGTCAGCGTCGACGGCAATAGCTTCGACGGGACTTGGGATCAAAAGTTCTTTGACGCGAATGGCAATCAGGTCTTCGAGGATATGGGCACGATCCATGCAACGCGCCTTTCTGTGAGTCAGTTCGCTGAGGACTCGAACACGACCGCCAGCAGATAACTATTCCCGCAAGGAGAGCCTCTTCGGTTGCGTTAAAGACTAACTGAAGGGGCTCTCACTCTTTCTGCTCCCGAATTTAATGCACCCGATGCGATTGCCTAGCCGTACAAATCCCGGCGGCGATGACCTAACGATTGCATTCGTCGCTGCACTGACTGCACAAGCTCTTCTGAGACATCTGCGTGAATCAATTCTTCGCGATCTGATGATGCGGCTGCGACAGTAACTCCCCGAGGATCAATGATTGCGGAGCCACCACAGAACCATAAGTCATCGTCTTTACCAACGCGGTTCGACGCGATCACGTAGCTCTGGTTTTCGATCGCGCGCGCTTGCGCGAGCACGCGAAAATGTTCGTCTCGTGGAAACGGCCAGGCGGAGGAAATAAGAAACGCGCCGACGTTCTGTTCGGTAGCGAGTTTTCGGTACATTTCTGGAAACCGGAGATCGTAACAGATGCTGAAGCCAAAGCGCAGATCGCCGAGCGCGAAGCTCGCGAAGCCGTCGCCTGGCGCAAAGCACGTTTGTTCTTCTACGGGCGCAACTGCGTACAGATGAGTCTTGCGATATTTCGTGACGATGTTGCCTTTCGTATCGATCAGAACCTGGGAGTTGTAGATTGAATCTCCATCGCGTTCGGAGACGCCACTAACGATCGCGAGCGAAAGTTCGGCAGCGATTTCTTGAAGGCCGGCAACAAAACCGGTTTTCCAGTGATTCGCGTGTTTCTGGATCACTGGCATCGAGTAACCGGTGTCAGTCATCTCCGGAAAGACGACCAGTTCGGCGCCAGCCTCTTTGGCCCGTTGCGAAAAGTCGCGCACTTTGGAGAGATTCATTTCCGGATCACCGAGGGAGCACGAGATCTGGGCAACTGCGACTTTCATCATTTCCTACTGATTGTCATGTCGAGCGTAGTCGAGACATCCCGTTGCGAAACCTTCAGGTATTTCCGCGGGGTTCCTCGGCTCCGCTCGACTTCGCTCGGAATGACACTGGTGGCTAAGTGGTTATGCCGCAATCGGCCTGCGGTATCCGAAGAACTCCAGCTTCTTAATCACCTGCGCGACTTCCGGTGGAACCATTTGTTCCCATCTGCTGTCGCCGGACTGCAACTTTGCCAAAACGTCGGGTGGCTGAATCCGTAAATATTCAGAATGATAATCGGTGATCTCCTGGACGTATTGATTGTCTAACAGATACTGAAATAGCGAGCGAAGATTCGGCGCGACTTTGACTTGGGTCGCTGTAACAATCTTTCCAGTCGCTTCGTCGATGCGTGGGTAAACGTAAAGCTTTAGGCCACCTTTGAACATTCTGCCCAGCGCTTCCAGGATTCCGCCCTCGAGCTTCGCATAGTATTTTTCATTCAAGATTTCGATCAAACTGGGCACGCCCATCACAAGACCGATCGCTCTGTTTGTGTAACGAAAAAGATATCCCGCGAGTCGATAGTATTCGCCGAACTTCGAGATCAGGACGGTTCGCCCCAGTGCACGAAGAATATCAACGCGAGCAAGAAAGTCCGCGTGATCAACCTTGCCGTCGGCGCTCAAATTCTCGAGTGTCATTTCCATGAGCACTACTATATCGTCCTCGGAACAATCGCAGTGCTTCAGAAAAACGCGTCGCGCGCCATCCAGCATGTCGTTGGTGGCGTAGGTGACAGGTCGAAAACTCCCGCGCTCGACCAGGATCGCTTTTTTGTAAAAAACTTCGGCAGGCTGAACGGTCTCGCCATCCGCCTTAAACATCACTGCATCCGTCAGACCCTGGCTGACTAACTGCAAACTCATCAATCGATTGTCAACGCTTTGAAAGAGAGGCCCGGAAAACTTGATCATGTCTACTTCGATTCGTCCCGATGGGAGATTTTCATGAAGTGACGAAATCAATTTTTCCGGTTGCCGACGGTAAAACGCGCCATAGAGAAGATTCAATCCGATGACCCCCAGAGCTTCTTGTTGGTCGACGTTTGCTTCGTCGAGCAACCGAACGTGGATAATGATCTGGCTTGGTTGTCCGCGGGGTTGGGATTGAAACCGCACCCCCAACCAGCCATGCGATTCATTACGCTCTTTGAAACTGCGCGCTGCGACCGTATCCGCGAAGACAAAGAACGTTCTGTCTGCGCCGAATTTTCGATCCAGTCGTTCGACCAGAAGATCGTACTCGTGCTCCAGCATCGTTTGGAGACGGACACGGCTAACGTAGCGGTCCGCCGGTCCGTAAATGGCGTCGCTGAATGTCATGTCGTAGGCAGACATGGTCTTGGCGATTGTGCCGGCTGCGCCGCCCACGCGAAAGAATCTGCGCGCTACCTCCTGTCCCGCGCCAATTTCGGCGAAGGTGCCATACTTCGTTGAATCCAAATTGATGTGGAGGGCCTTCTCGTCGGTGCCGATCTCCATCTGTGGATTCATACAATTTCTCTAACGGCGATCTTCCCCCGGCGCAAACTCAGCGCGGGTAGGGACGTTGCGCTGCGGCGTCCGGCCGGCGCAGAGCGCCGGCCCTACCTACAGAAATTGTTACAGCCGCACTTGCTCGGCGTTCTTCGTCTGAATCCAGCCGCGCAGATCATTCGGCAGCGTGGCGTACATCCAATCGCCGCGCGTGCTTAGAATTTTGATTTCACTGCCAGGCGGCAACGCCAGAACGCTGTTTGCGGTGTCCGCCGTGGCGAGGCGCGCCTGCACGTCGGTGCCCGTCACGATGGCGAGTCCACGCCCTTCGCTCCCATTGTCGAGCGTGTGAATCGCCCAGACAGCCATAGCACAAACGAGCAAGCACAAAATCGATAATGATATCAGCGCAGCCGATCGGCGACGCGCAGAAATCACCATGACAATTCCAAAAATCCCCAACCAGAAAGCGGCTGCCGCCGCTATACTGAACTGATTGATGCTCGCGAATCGGAGGTAACGCTCCAGTCTGGTCGGTTGCAGCTCCAGCGCTCGCGATTCGTCACGGGCAATCTGCAAATTAGCCGTTGCCTCCGGATGATGTTGATCCAAGGCAAGAGCGCGTTCGTAATTCAGAATCGCACGCCCAAAATCGTGGGTGCGAAAATACGCGTTTCCCAGATCGTAAAACAAATTTGCGTTCCACTGACCTGCGCGAACCAGCGCCTCGTAACCGGCGATCGCTTCCTTGAAATTCCCCTGCGCATATTCCTGATTCGCTTTTGCAAATTCAGCGTTTGATTGAGCAAATGCGGAGCAAGTCACAACCAGGCAAATCATCGCGTAGGCAATGTAGCGCGTATTCATGTCCTCAAATTTTCAATCAGCTCCAGTACATCGCGCCGGTTTTCCGGAGAGATTCTTCCCGGGCCGTTGTGCGTTCCGCTATATTGCCACTCATCGTTTTGCTCGAATAAACGGCGAAGCCGGTCGCGCGAATCAGTATCAAGCTTGAAGGTTTCCGCTGCAGTCTCGGCGTCTACGGCGTTTGGATCGACAGCGCGGTTACGCGAGGCAAGCGCGGCTTTCAATCGAACAACCCGTGACGCTTCGGCATAATATTCCCGCGGGGACGCATCATCACGGCGCAACTTGTGCATCAGTTCGGCTGCTTCATGTTGCAGGGCACCGATGCGGCGCGCCTCGCGGTCGTCCAATCTCGCTCGGCGAATTTTCCACCCCGCAAAGACGAGCAGCGCCGCGAGTGGCAGGGATTGCGCCACCCAGAAACCGCGACGCGTGTAAAGTGGCTCGAATGATGCCACGGTTCGCGATGGCTCGGTGAGTTGATAAAGGATGTCCTCCGGCTTGGTTGAATTCGCAACCAACGGACGCCCCCGGGCTGCTGTAGGCGGCGAAGAAGACGGTGGTTGGGCGGCCACGGCGGGAGCAGCTGCACCTCCCTGAACAGTGATTGCCACCGGTTCGCTGTGCAGCGTCACGTATTGTTCTTTCGCTGGATCAAAATAGGAAAATGCGAGGACTGGCAGATTCTGCTTATTCTCGTTAGGCGAAATCACCATCTCAAAGCTCTTTGTGCCGCTGATACCAACTTCGTCGTCCTGTTTGAATTTGGAAGATGGCGGATATTTGTGCCAGCCGCGATCATCCTCGAGCAATGGCGCATTCACGCGATCGAAATTGCCGCGCCCGGAGATCGTTGTTGTGACTGTGATCGGGTCACCTACCTGTACGCTCTTCGGTTTGGCGTCTGTTGCCATGGTAAAGCTTCCAATCGCTCCTGAGAAACTGGGCGGCGCATTTGGCGGCAGCGGTTTTACTTCAAGCGCCACAGGATCACTGCTGATCTGGATGTCGCGACGTTCGCCGAACCCTGCAAATGGATTCGAGAAAAAAGGATCCGAAAAAGGATCGTCGAGATCGAACAGATCGAAGGGCGAACGCGAACGCGGCGCGTTTCGTCTTCGCGGAACAACCACCTGCGCAGTTGCTTTGACGGGTCCGATTTCAAATTTTCCTGCCCGCGCTGCCGTAATCGCGGTCTTAAATGTCACCACGTCGAAAGGTCTGCCGTTAATGGTTTCCAAATTTTGTGACGACTGCTGCAACTTCTGCGCGGTAAAACCTTGCCCGGTGATATCAGGCGGCTCGGTCAGCCTGGGATGAACACGCGCATCAAATCCCATTCTAATTTGGACCGGAACGATCTCGCCGACGTATGCGCTCTTCTTCGGCACGATCAATTCAGCGAAAACCAGATCGCCTGCGCTAGTGGACTGACTCTGAGCGCTACGACCAGGCCGCGTCGTTGTTGGCGGTGGCCGACCGGGCGCATCAGCGACGTTTAACGCCAGTTCCGGCGTCCTGAGGATTCTCCCGCCGGCGTGGACTGTTTGTGGTGGAATCGTAAATCGACCCGCTCTCAGCGGCAGGATCGTGTAGTTGTAAGTCACGCTCGAACTGGTCGAGAAGTTGTGTATTTCGAATTGCCGCGACGTTCCCGTGGAATGAATTTCCAGGCCATCGATTGAAATTTCTTCCGGAGGCCGCGCATCGCCGGGGCCCGTCACCTTGATTTGCAGCTCCACGGTTTCACCTACAGTTGCCTCCGAGTTACTCAATACTGCGGTGACACTGGGCGAATCGGCGCGCGCTATCTGTGTGCACGCCACTGTCATGAGAACCGCGGTGAAGATTCGTTGGAACATGTGAAAAACTACTTGGCACCGTCATTCAGAGTGAAGTCGAGGAACCCCGTGGCATATCCAAGGGCTGAATTCGCGGGATGTCTCGACTCCGCTCGACATGACAAATGTGAAGCTACCAATCGTTATAGACATGACGCTTTACTTTGCGTTCATCAAGTCGGACTCGCGCCTCTTCGTCTTTCATCGATTCAAGCAGCGCCAGCGCCTGGCGTTCGCTCATCTGGCCTTCTTTCTCCTGTTCAGCCTCCGCCGCCATTTGGTCGTTTTTATCGGCGGGCTTTTGTGAGTTATCTCCCGCAGCGCCTTTGACTTCGCCGGCAAATTTCTTTTGCGGCGATTCCGCGGGGGTAGGGGAGGCGTTGTCTTCGTCGCCTTCTCCCGGCGACGGCGACGGCTCTTCATTTTCTCCTTCGCCCGGACTCGGTGATTGTTCGGCCTGTCGTTGGCCCGGCGATGGCGAGGGCTGATTATCCTGCTGCTTTTCTGCGCCAGGCGAGGGAGATGGGCTCTCGTGGGGTTGTTGCTGCTGTTTCTTTTGCGGTTCGTTTTTCGCCTGAGACTGGTCCTTTTGCTGTTGTTCTTTTTTCTCTTTGTCGCTGTTCGATTGGTTTTGCGACTGCTGGTTTTGTGCCTGCTGCTGCTGTTGTTGTTGTTGTTGATCCTTCTGGTCCTTCTGCTGCTGATCTTTCTGTTGTTGCTGCTGGTCCTGGTTTTGTTGATTCTGCTGCTTTTGCTGCTGATTTTGCTTGTTCTGTTTGTTCTTTTGCGGTGGCGTTGGGGAAGGGGAGGGTTGCTGCTGTTCCTTTTTGTTTTTTAACTCATCGATCTTTCTTTTGACGTATTCGTAGTTGTCCTTGGCCTCTTTGTTTTGCGGATCGAGCTTTAGCGTTTGCTCGTAATGATCGAGAGCGTTTGTCCAGTCGCTTAGTTTCTTGTCGTCGCTTTTCTGCATCTCCCCGCGTTGGTAGAGAGTGTTGCCGAGATTGTAATGACCCTTGCTCTGCAAACCGGTATCACGCGTGAGCAAAGCCTGGCTGAAGGATTCCAGCGCCTTGCTGTAGTCTTTCAACTTATAAGCGGCGGTGCCCGAATCGAACTGGAGCTCATCTTCAGCGCGGGATTCCGGATGCGACTTCAGCGTTCCCTGAAATTCTTTGTAAGCATCTTCGAATTTGCCTTGCTGGTACGCATCGATTCCTGGCGCCGTCGCGAGTGCAGATGAACACAGCAATATCAGGAGAACTGCGGCAGCGCTGACAGCTTTGGCTGGGCTGCTTGCCATGCTATACGGAATATTACGGGCAGGTGCAGGAACGTAGGCTCGCTCACGAACGCGTTTCCGCTCGGGAATTAGCATCGACAACGCGAGAGCAATTAGCGCGCCGCCGAGCGGCCACTGGTACCGCTCAATTGGCCGGCGCGACAAACGCACATCCATCTCAGCGGCCTGTAATTTTGCCAACCCTTCACTCTGAACCTGCTGCATAGTGCGCGGCCCGTTTTCCAAATGTACATAGAATCCACCCGTCGCCTCCGCCACTTCGCGCAAACGTTTGTCGTCCAGTTTTGATTTGACGACTTGCCCGTTTATGTTCTTTACGAAACTTGTCTCGCCGTTATCGCCAGTGATCGGGATCAATGAACCTTGGGGCGTTCCGACGCCAACAGTGAAAATTCGCACGCCCGCGTCGACCGCAGCTTTCGCAGTTTTCACCGCATCGCCGCTCAATTCCTCACCGTCAGTGAATATGATCAGCGCGCGATTTCCCATCGCGCTTTTGCCGAAGCTCTGCGTGGCAAGCGTAATTGCGCTCGAGATATTGGTGCCGCCTTCCGGAATGGTCTTTGTGTCGAGATCGTTGACGGCCTCAATTACCGCGTCGTAATCGATCGTAAGCGGTGCTTGCAAGAATGCACGTCCGGCAAAAGCAATCAGACCAACGCGGTCACCTTGCAGTTCGTCGACCAAATCCTGGATCGCCAGTTTCACCCGCTCGAGTCGATTTGGCTGCACGTCGTTAGACAGCATGCTGCGCGACGTGTCCACCGCAATAAGCAAGTCCAGTCCTTTGCGCTTTACGTCCTCAAAGGTGTAGCCCCAGCGCGGCTGCGCCAGACTGACAACCGCCAGCGCAAGCCCAAGCAACAGCAAACCAAATCTCAGAATGCGCCGCGGTCGATTGACCGTTCCCGCGAGCTGCGGCAGCAGTCGCGCGGAAACGAATTGCTGCAGCCGCTTGAGTCCGCGATGTTCTGACCGCACGAAAAGCGCAATCAAGAGCGGGATAAGCAACAATCCCCAAAGCCATTCTGGTGCGCCAAAGGTCATAGGATCGTTGAAGGGTTGAAGGGTTGAAGCGTTAAAATATTCAGCACCGGTGTCATTCTGAGCGAAGCGAAGACTCCCGTGAAATCACCGTGAGTTATTCCGCGGGGTCTCTCGACTACGCTTCGCTTCGCTCGGGATGACGGAGCATTCATGGCAATTTTTTCCAAATCGTTTGTGACAAAAGCATTTGCGCCACCAACAGTCCGCACCCGCCCATCAGAGCCAGTGGAAAGAGATCGCGGTATTGCTGATATTTTTTCACGCTGACGGTCGACTTCTCCAGCTTGTCGATGTCGCTGAAAATCTGTTCCAGCGATTGAGTGTCAGTGGCTCGGAAAAATTTACCGTCGGCGATTTTTGTAACCTCCTTCAACCCACTTTCATTAAATTCTACGGGCTGATTTTCGTAGAGAATGTTTCCCAATGCATCGGTCAATGGACCGCGACTGGTGAAGATAGGAGCTGGCGCGATTCCATTTATTCCGGCGCCAATCGCGTAGAAGTGAATCTTTAATGCTTTCACTGCCTCGGCAGCGGTGTTCGGCGGAATTTTGCCGGCGTTGTTTTCACCATCCGTCAACAAAACGAGGACATGGCTCTTTGAACGCCTATCATTTAGCCGATTAGCAGCCGCTGCGATTGCCGATCCGATTGCAGTGCCGTCTTCGACCAGGCCGATCTTTAGTCGATCTAGATTTTGCAAAAGCCAGTCGTGATCCAGCGTCATCGGGCTGACGACATACGGACGACCGGCGAACGCAATGATCCCGATGCGATCGTTTGGACGAGCTTCGATGAATTTCCGGGCTTCCTCGCGAATCGTATCTACGCGTGTCGCTTCCTGGCCACCTATCGTGAAATCTTTCGTCAGCATGGAGCCGGAAACGTCCAGCACGAGCATTATGTCGATTCCGCTCGCCTTGATCTGTGTGAGACTCTTACCGAGCTGTGGACGCGCGAGAGCAACCACGAAGAAAGCCAGGGCAAGAAGCAGCAGTGCCCGCAGGATTTTACCGACGCGCGCAGCGCTCTGTTTTCCGATCGCTCGCAGACTAGCCGTAGACGAATACGTCAGCGCCGCAGCCGGCCCGCTTTTTCCGCGCAACCATGCAAGCAAGGGTATCGCCAGAAGTAAGAGCAGCAGCCACGGACGCGCAAACGTCAGCGCGTTGTTCTGCGGGAGCCAATCAAATAAGTTTGTCATCACAGGCTAAGTTGAGACATCTCTGGATCAAACAGCCGCAAGTTGCGCGCCTTTTACAAAGCGGATCGCCTCTTCCAATAACAATTCGCTGTCCGACGTTGTTGCTTCATACTTGGCGAACTTGATAAGATCGCAGCGGTTCAAAAAATCCTCGAGCAACGATTTGTCATCGGGGGAAAACGACGTGGCCTTTGCCGCGGCGGCGAGAAACTCGATGGAAGTTTGTCGCGTAGCAGGGAGCCCGTACTGCTGCGACACGTAACGCCTCAGAATGTCGGAGACGCGAATGCTGAACTGATACGGGCTCATTTTCTCAATGTCGCACCGAATATGTTCGAGTTCTTCAAGCGCGATTTCCCGCGGCGCCTTTGGCGGCAATTCTGGTTTCCGTCGCTGCGCAAACCACCATACCACCAGACCCAGCAGTGATAGCACGACGAATGCGATCACAAACACCAGCCAGGGAGGAATCAACGAGTAATCTACGGGCGGCGCGATGTCGTGAAACTCTTCGGCTGCGAAAAGCAACGCGGGAGTAATTGAACAATGCAGTAACGGTTTTATGAAAAAGGAATTCATTTCATTACTCCAGGCACCGCAATAACCAAGCCCTCCTTATCGAACCCCGAGCCGGCGTTCGCGTTGTTTAAAAAACGAACGCAACGGCGGCAGATAATCTCTGCCGGTTTGTAGCGTGATCGTATCAACATTGTTTCGCCGGAGTGTGCGCGAAAGCTCCGTTTCAAATCCTGTGACGAGATCAGTAAAAACAATTCGCGTCTTGCGATCTGCCGTATTGATCTCGATTTGTTCGCCCGTCTCGGCATCTTCCAATGTAATGATACCGACGTTTGGCAACGATCTTTCGCGTTCGTCCTGAATCTGAATCGCTATAAAATCGTGCCGCCGCCCGCTCACGGCCAGCGTACGCGAGAAATCCGGGGCTTGAAAATCCGAGATGAAAAACACAACGGCGCGCCGGGTGACGATCTTATTCAGGTAATCAAGGGCCAGCCCGGGTTCGGTGCCACGTCCCTGCGGTTCGAAAAACAAAATCTCGCGGATGATACGCAGCGTGTGCGAACGACCCTTCTTAGGGGGAATAAAAAGCTCGACCCGATCGGTGAAGAGTAGCAGGCCCACTTTGTCGTTGTTTCGAATTGCGCTGAACGCCAGGAGACAAGCAACCTCAGCCGCGAGCTCGCGTTTTGATTGCGTTGTGCTGCCAAAATTGCCTGATGCACTCACATCCACGACCAACATCACTGTCAGCTCGCGTTCTTCCGTGAATTTTTTTACGAATGCGTTGCCCATGCGCGCAGTGACGTTCCAATCGATCGCGCGAATTTCATCCCCGGGTTGGTACTCGCGCACGTCTTCAAAGTTCATTCCGCGACCTTTGAAAACGCTATGGTAATCACCCGCGAACGCGGTTTCGACCAGACCGCGGGTTTTAATCTCGAGGGCTCGAATCTTCTTTAAGATTTCGGTCGTGGTTTTCGCCCGCTCGTCATCCTGAGCGGATCCCGCGTATGCGGGAGAAGTCGAGCGATCCAGTTGACTGGAGGACGGCATCACGGCACAGGCAGTCCTGCAAAGATTCGCTCGATGATGGTCTCACTCGTCACCGCCTCAGCCTCAGCTTCATAACTGACAATGATGCGATGGCGTAACACGTCGGGGCCGATGCTCTTCACGTCCTGCGGCGTGACGTAGCCGCGTCCGTTCAAGAACGCGTGAGCGCGCGCACCCAGGGCGAGATAAATGGTCGCGCGGGGCGAAGCGCCGTAGCGAATCAGTCCCTCGAGTCGCAGATTGTAGGCGCCGGGTTCGCGTGTGGCCCAGACCACGTCCACAATGTAATCTTTGACGCGATCGTCGATGTAGATGTTGTTAACGACGTCGCGCGCGGTGATGATCTGCTTCGGATCGACTACAGGATCTACTCGCAAATCCGGTGCCGAAGTCGCCATCAAATCAAGAATGCTTCGTTCCTCGCGCTTTTGTGGGTAGCCGATATTCAATTTGAACATGAAACGATCGAGTTGCGCTTCAGGAAGTTGGTATGTGCCTTCCTGTTCGATTGGGTTCTGAGTGGCAAGAACCAGGAATGGATCCGGGAGCGGATAAGTTTGTTCTCCGATCGTGACCTGCCGTTCCTGCATCGCTTCCAACAATGCGCTCTGAACTTTGGCCGGCGCGCGATTGATTTCGTCGGCCAGAATTAAATTCGAAAAGATTGGTCCGAGCTTGGTAGTGAATTCGCCGGTTCGCGGATTGTAGATGAGCGTCCCGATTAAGTCTGCCGGCAACAAATCGGGGGTAAATTGCAACCGCTGGAAGCCGGTCTGAATGCCTGCGGCCATTGTCTTAACAGTGAGCGTCTTGGCCAACCCGGGAACGCCTTCGAGCAGGAGATGACCATTGGCCAGCAGTCCCAGCAAAAGACGATCCACCAGATACTTCTGGCCGACCACAACGTGACCAACCTGTTGCCGGAGCGCTGGAATCCACTGGCCCAGCTCTCGTACTTCCTGCGTAATTTCCTGGGTAGATTTCATACGGTCTGGTGAGACACGCAGGGGCAGAAAAATGTTCGATCAAATGTGCCCGTAGACCATTCGTGCAGAACAGTCATTGTTCCTACACTCGGGGATGTGATCGACATCCTGATCTAACTTCCTGTGGCAGCAGAGAAACGTGCTAAAAGTTCAATCGCCCAAATGGCCGTTTTCCACAAACCGCGATATCGCGCGATCTTGATTGTGGCATTTGCCGGAGTTGGTATGTCGCTCTTGACATGGACCGTACGCAAAAGTCCGGCAGTCAATTTTCTGCCAGGCGATCGGCGCGCAAAATGGATCGTCTTTCCAACCGCGGTGGACCCACGCGGCCACGCGTTGGCGAGCGTTGATGCATCCTTCCGCCGCGAATTCGTTCTGAGCGACGGGGCTTCGACGGCAGCATTGAGTATTCGCGCAATGCGCCGCGCAGAGATCAAGATCAACGGGTCGCCTTTTGAATTTCCACCGCCCCGAAATTGGAAAGAAAAAACGACGATCGATGTTTCGAGTC
>Ga0306920_100002970_pt1 | contig 21471 bp, 21 predicted proteins | sample flu12Cox44000170_FD_204666 | JGI IMG/M metagenome (GOLD analysis project Ga0306920, IMG submission 204666) | Lab enrichment of tropical soil microbial communities from Luquillo Experimental Forest, Puerto Rico - flux4day.12C.oxic.44.000.170 (v2)... | ecosystem: Environmental > Terrestrial >...
CGCTCGACCGAGTGGGTGCGGAAGGCGTGGCCGTACATGCCCGGCACCGAGCAGAACGTGCACGAGAACGGGCAGCCGCGCGACGTCGCGACCGAGATGACGCCGCCTGGCTTCCAGCCCGTGATGAGCTTGTAGTCCGGGATCGGGTTCACGTCGAGGTTCGGGATCTTCGGACGCTCCGGATGGTGCACCGCCTTGCCGTCCACGACGTACGAGAGGTTCTTGATCTGCTCGAAGCCCTGGCCGGCCTGGATGGCGTCGACCAGCTCCTGGAACGCGAACTCACCCTCGCCCCGGATCACGTAGTCCGCGTGCTCGAGTCCTTCCTCGGGCAGGAAGCTCACGTGCGTGCCGCCGAGCACCGCGATCCCCCCGGCCTCCCGCACCTGGTCCGCCAACCGGTAGGACTGGGGCGCCGTCGAAGTGATCGCCGAGATGGCAACCAGGTCCGCCGAGAGGACCTCCTTCATGTCGGGCGCCTGGATGTCCTCGATGTAGACCCGGACGTCGTAGCCCTTGGCCCGCATGATGGTCGCCAGCAGCACCGACCCGATCCGCGGGATGCACACCCGGCTGTAGATGTGCAGATGAGTCGACTTCGGTTCCACGAACACAAGCTTCTTGAGCGCGCGTCTCATCGACGGAGGTCTCCTCAAGAGCAGGTAGTTATTGGTGATGGGCAGCGCCCCGACCGTGCGCCCACGCTACATCGCGGCCGTGTCGAAGTCAATTTACGGACGACCCCACATCTTGGGGTTCGAGTACCCTCGAGCCCCCCACTTATTGACTTTTGGCCTTGACAGACTTTTGCCCCGTCACTAGCATGCCGAGCAGAAGCGCCGGTCGAGCGTCTTCGCGAAGGGAGGTGAGGCGGTGGCGAAGAAGAAGGCGACCAAGAAAAAGAAGAAGTAGGCCCACGCGGCGCTCGGCCCTGTCGATCCGACTCCATCGGCAGGGCCGCGTCTTCTGAAGATGAGTAAGCTACCCCCGATGCTACGTGCCCCCGATTGCCGCAGATGAGGGGGGCGACCCCCGACACTACGTGCCCCCGACCATCGCAGATGAGGGGGGCGACCCCCCTCATACTCCCCCTGCTCCCTGGGCGGTTGGTTCGGTCGGTCGGTTCACTTCGTTTTGGCGAGGGGGCGGGGCTTGGCCGGGGCGGGCTTTGTTTTGTCGTCGCGCTGGAGGCCCTTGACCTCCTCGACGAACTGGCCGATGTCCTTGAACTGCCGGTAGACCGAGGCGAACCGGACGTAAGCGACAGGGTCCAGGCGCTGGAGATGGTCCATGACCACGCGCCCCAGCTCCTCGCTGCTGATCTCCTTCTCGGCGCGCTCGTGCAGCTGGGCCTCGATGTCGACGACGACGTCGTCGACCGCCTGGACGCCGACCGAGCGCTTCTCGCACGCCTTCAAGATGGAGCCGCGGAGCTTCTGGCGGTCGAAGGGCTCGCGGCGCCCGTCGCGCTTGACCACGTGCGGCAGCACGTCCTCGATGTACTCGTAGGTCGTGTACCGGCGGTGGCACTTGAGACACTCACGGCGGCGCCGGATGAACTCCCCGTCCCGGCCCACCCGCGAGTCGACGACCCGATCCTCCGTGTGACCGCAAAACGGGCACTTCATCGGGCTCCCCCCTTTCCCGATGCCGGTCTGGTCATCGGGTTCGCTCCGAGTAAAGCGGGAACCGATTCGTCAGCTCCTGCACCTCTCCCCTGACCTTCGCCTCCACCGACGAGGACCCCAGGTTGGACAGCACCTGGTCGATGAGACGGGCGATCTCGGCCATCTCGGCTTCGCCCATGCCGCGCGTCGTGACCGCGGGCGTGCCGATGCGGATACCGCTCGTCACCATCGGGCTCTTCGTCTCGAACGGCACCGTGTTCTTGTTGACGGTGATCCACGCCCGGTCGAGCGCCTCCTGCGCGTCCTTCCCGGTGATGTTGCGACTGGTGAGGTCGAGAAGCATGAGATGCGTGTCGGTGCCCCCGGTCACGAGCCGGTAGCCGTGTCCGAGGAGCGCCGCGGCGAGCGTCGCCGCGTTCTTCACGATCTGCTCCTGGTAGCCGCGCCAGGCCGGCGTCAGGGCCTCGCGGAACGCAACGGCCTTGCCGGCAATCACGTGCATGAGCGGCCCACCCTGCACGCCGGGCATCACGGTCCGGTCGAGCGCCTGGGCGTGCGCGGCGCGGCACATGACCATGCCGCCCCGCGGGCCGCGGAGCGTCTTGTGGGTCGTCGTCGTGACGAAATCGGCGATGCCCACCGGCGACGGATGCAGCCCGGCGGCGACGAGCCCGGCCGGGTGCGCGATGTCGGCCATGAGGGTCGCGCCGACCTCCTTCGCGATCTCGCCGAACGGCTTGAAGTCGATCGCTCGCGGGAAGGCGGAGCCGCCGGCGATGATCAGCTTGGGCCGGTGCTGGCGCGCCAGATCGCGGATCTGGTCCAGGTCGATGCGCTCCGTGTCCTTGCGCACGCCATACGCGACGATCGAATAGAACTTGCCGGAGTAGTTGACGGGGCTACCGGCGGTCAGGTGTCCGCCGTGGGAGAGGTTCGGGCCAAGCACGGTATCGCCGGGCTTGAGCAGGGTGAAGTAGACGGCCATGTTGGCCTGGGCGCCCGAGTGCGGCTGCACGTTGGCATGCTCGGCGCCGAAGAGCTCCTTGGCACGGGCGATCGCGAGATCCTCGACGACGTCGACGACTTCGCAGCCGCCGTAGTAGCGGCGCCCGGGGTAGCCCTCGGCGTACTTGTTGGTCAGCACCGAGCCGACCGCCTCGAGCACGGCTTCGGAGACGAAGTTCTCCGAGGCGATCAGCTCGAGGTTGCGGTGCTGTCGCTGCGCCTCGGCGCGCAGAGCCTTGGCAATCTCGGGGTCGGTGTCAGCGAGCCGGTGCATCTCGCACTTCCTCTTCCCGCAGACGATCGAGGGCGACGATCTTGTCCACGCGGCGTGCGTGGCGACCGCCGGCGAAATCGGTGTCCAGCCAGAGCTCGAGGATCTCGATCGCGGCCTCGCGCGAGGTGATCCGCGCGCCGAGCGCCAGGACGTTGGCGTCGTTGTGCTCGCGGCTCATCCGGGCCGTGAAGGCGTCGCTGCAAGCGGCCGCGCGGACGCCCGGCAGCTTGTTCGCGGCCATCGCCATCCCGATCCCGGTCCCGCAGACGAGGATGCCGCGGTCGGCCTTGCCCGCCGTGACGGCACTGCCGACACCCACGGCGAAATCGGGGTAGTCCACCGACTCGGCCGACTGCGTGCCCAGGTCCACGACGTCGTAGCCCCGGCCGATCAGCCAGGTCTTGAGATCCTCCTTCAGGGGGAAGCCCGCGTGGTCCGCGCCCAGAGCGACGACAGTCATACCGGAACCATATCGGTAGGGGCTCCGGCGTGTCAAGCCAACAACATAGTGGGGAACGTGAAGGCCTCGACCGACGCGCCGTCGCAGCCGGCGGCCACCAGCCGCGGAATCTCGAGGCGCGCCTCGACCGCGGCGACCTCGTGCTCGGACATGCGCGTCGCGGGATGCTTGGGGACGAACAGGGTGCAGCAGTCGGCGTCGGGCTCGATCGAGATCTCGAACGTGCCGAGCCGCCGCGCCTCGTCGGTGATCTCGAGCTTGTCCATCCCGATGAGCGGTCTCAAGATCGGCATCGTCGCCGCCTCGTCGATGCGCGCGATGTTCGAGAGCGTCTGCGACGCGACCTGGCCGAGACTCTCCCCGGTCGCGAGGGCGATCGCGCCGTGCTTTCGCGCCAGCGCCTCGGCGATCCGCACCATGAGCCGGCGATAGATCACGACGCGCGCCGGCGGCGGGACCGTCAGCACCACCTCGCGCTGGATCTCGCCGAAGGGCACGAGCGCCAGGGTCGACTCGTACTGCCACTGCGTCAGCCGCTCCACGAGCGCGCGCGCCTTGGCCTGCGAGGTGGGCGGCAGGTAGGGCACGCTGTGGAAGTGCACGAACAGGACCCGGCAGCCGCGCTTCATCATGCGCCAGGCGGCTACCGGGGAATCGATTCCGCCCGACAGGAGTGCCGCGACCGTGCCGCTGGCGCCCACCGGAAGCCCGCCCGGCCCCGGCTCTGGATGGACGTAGACGAACGTCTCGGCCGGCATCACCTCCACGTGGATCTCGAGCTCCGGCCGGCGCAGGTCCACTCGGGTGGCGACGCGCTCGAGCACGAACGCGCCGAGCTGGCGGTTGAGCTCGACGCTCGTCAACGGATAGGTCTTGAACGCGCGGCGCGCCGAGATCCTGAACGACGCGAAGCTTCGGCCGTCGACCAGCTCGGCGACCGCCGCCTTCATCGCGTCGACGGTCGAGGCCACGCGATACGCCAGGGCGGCGCTCGCGACGCCGCACACGCGGCGCACGCGGTCCCGCACGGCCGCCGGGGCGGGATGCTCGTCGAGCTCGAGCAGGAGACGGCCGGAGACCTGACGCAGGCTCACCGGGCCCAGATCCGAGATCGCGCGTCGCAGATTGCGCCCGAGGTGGCGCAGGAAGAGCGGCCGGTTGCCGCGCTTGAGCCCGAGCTCGTGGTAGTGCACGAGCACGACGGGACGCAGCCCCGCCATGCTCAGCCGAGCTCCGCTGCGAGCGCGCGGGCGCGCTCGAGCTCGTCCGGCGTGTTGACGTTCATGAAGACCACGCGCGGGTCGCGGTAGCGCGCCACGTCCGCCTCGGCGATCTCGACCACGCGGACGCGCGCGAAGAAGTCGACGATCTTGAGCCGCCCGGCCGCCAGCCGCTCCGCGATGTGCGGCAAGCACGTCTTGTCGTAGGCCGCGTGCATCGTCTCGAATTGCACGCCGACGCGCGGGATCACGACGTCGCCCTCCCCTGCCCGCGACGCGACGAGCTTGACGACGTCGGGATGCAGGAACGGCATGTCGCACGCGACCGTGAATGCCGCCTGGCCCGCGGCCGCCTTCAGGCCGGAATAGATCCCGCCGAGCGAGCCGTGATCGGGATAGACGTCACCCACCATCGGAAGCCCGAGGTACGCGTAGAGCTCGGGGGTATTGGTCACGACCAGCACGTCGTCGAACGTGGGCGCGAGCGCCGCCAGCACGCGCTCGATGATCGGCCGCCCGCCGAGCTCGATGAGCGCTTTCGGCCGGCCGCCCATCCGCTCGCTCCGGCCTCCGGCCTGGATCACGCCGGTGACTTTCATCGAGGCCCGGTCTCGCGCACGATCACCGCGCCCTGACGCACGATCCGCGGAGGCTCTGCGGTGAGATCGAGGACGGTCGAGGGCTCTCCTCCAGGAGTGGGACCGCCGTCGAGGACGAGATCGACGCCCTCGGGGAAGTATGCCAGCACGCCGGAGGCGCTGGTCGGCGGCGACAGGCCGTTCGGGTTGGCGCTCGGCGCCGTCACCGGTGCGCCCAGCAGCTCGACCAGGCCGCGCGCGATCGGATGGGGCGAGAGGCGCACGCCGAGCGTTCCCGTCCCCGCCGTCACCACGGACGGTACGACGGGCAGAGCCGGCAGCACGAGCGTCAAGGCGCCGGGCCAGTAGACCGCCATGAGGGCGCGGGCCGCGGGGGTCACCGACGCCACCGTCTCCGTCATCGCGACCGAGTCGACGAGCACGAGGAGCGGCTTCGAGTCGGGCCGGCCCTTCAGCTCGAAGATCCGCGCGACCGCGGAGGCGTCGCGGGCGGCCGCGGCGAGGCCATAGAACGTTTCCGTAGGGAGCGCCACCACGCCTCCGGCCCGGAGAATGTCCGCGGCGGCGCGCAGGGTGGCTCGACAGGGCGCAACGGGGTCGACGGCAACGGCGCGCGAGCGTTCGGCGTGCCTCACGTCCCCGACTTCGGCGGCCCGCCCGACTTCATCTGCGCGGCGACCTTGCGCGCGCGCTCGTCCACCTCGTCCGCCAGCCGCCTGCGATAGGCGGCGAGCCGCGACGCGAGGGCCGGATCGCCGACCGCGAGGATCTGGGCGGCGAGCAGGCCTGCGTTGGCGGCGCCCCACTTGCCGATCGCCACGGTCGCGACCGGCACGCCCTTCGGCATCTGTACGATCGAGAGCAGCGCGTCGAGCCCGCCGAGCGGCGTCGCTGCGACCGGCACGCCGATGACCGGCAGGGGCGACGAGGCGGCGAGCACGCCGGGAAGGGCCGCGGCTCCTCCCGCGCCCGCGATCAGCACGCCGAGCCCGCGCGCGTGCGCGGTCGTGGCGTATTCGTGGGTCCGCTCGGGCGTCCGGTGAGCCGAAGTGACGACCACCTCGCTGCCGACCTCGAGCGCGTCGAGCACCTTCACCGCTTCGAGCATCACGTCGAGATCGCTGTCGCTGCCGAGCACGATGCCTACGCGTACGGGTCCTGTCACGCTTTGCGCCTCCCGATGTCGGTCCGATAGTGCATGCCTTCGAACGAGATCTCGCGCACCGCCGCATACGCGGCCGCGATGGCCGCGTCGATGTGCTCGGCGACCGCCGTCACGCCGAGCACCCGCCCGCCGGCGGTCACGAGCATGCCGTGCTTCGTCGCGATCCCCGCGTGGAATATCTGGACACCCGCGTGGGCCCCCGCCGCCTCGACGCCGTGGATGGCGAGCCCGGTCGGATAGCTGCCAGGGTAGCCGCCGGAGGCGAGGTTGACGCAGACCGACGCCGTGCTCGGCCACGCCTGATACGCTGGCCACGCCTCACCGCGCGCCGACGCGAGCAGGAGCGGTACCAGATCGCCGGGCGTGCGCACCATCAGCGCCTGGCACTCCGGGTCGCCGAAGCGGCAATTGAACTCAACCACCTTGGGCCCCTGGGCCGTCAGCATCAAGCCCGCGTAGAGCACGCCACGGTACGTCGCGCCCTCGCGCGCGAGCGCGGCCAGGGTCGGGCGCACGATCGTCTCCATGACCCGCTTCTCGAGCGCCTCGTCGAAAGCGGCCACGGGCGAGTAGCAGCCCATACCGCCGGTGTTCGGGCCGCGGTCGCCGTCGAAGACGGTCTTGTGATCCTCGGCCGCGGCGAGCGGCATGACGTCGGCGCCGTTCGACAGCGCGAAGAACGAGACCTCCTGCCCCGTCATGAACTCTTCGATCACCACGTGCGCGCCGGCGGTGCCGAACGCGCGCTGCTCCATGCACTGGGCGATGGCGGTCTCGGCCTCTGCGAGCGTGGGACAGACGATCGCGCCCTTGCCGGCGGCGAGGCCGTCGGTCTTGACGACCAGCGGCGCGCCGGTCTCGCGGCAGTAGCGACGCGCGCTCTCGGCGTCGTCGAAGGTCGAGAAGCGCGCAGTCGGGATGCCGTACCGCCGCATCAGATCCTTGGCGAACGCCTTGGAGCCCTCGATCGCCGCCGCGCGTGCGGTCGGCCCGAAGACGGCCAGTCCGGCGGCCGCGAAGCGGTCGGCCAGGCCGCCGACCAGCGGCGCCTCCGGCCCGACGACGGTCAGGTCGACGCGCTCGCGCCGCGCGAAGGCGACGAGCTCGTCGTACGCATCGGCGCCGATGGCCACGCACTGCGCGTGACGCGCGATGCCCGGATTACCGGGCGCCGCGATCAGCGTGTCGACGAGCGGGCTCTGTGCGATCTTCCAGGCCAGCGCGTGCTCGCGACCCCCGCCGCCGACGATGAGGATTTTCATGGCGCGTCGGGGGGCTCGACGACGTCGAGGTGGGCGCGGGCGATGCGCGCCCAGGGACTGCCGGAGTCGAGCTCGAGATAGCGCTGCCAGTGCTTGATCGCTTCGCCGTCGCGGCCGTTGCGGGCGAGCGCGCCCGCGAGGTTGAAGTGGGCGTCGGCATAGTCCGGCGAGAGCTCGAGAGCTCGGCGATAGTCGGCGATCGCGTCGTCGACCGCGCCGCGGTCCTCGTGCAGGGAGCCCAGGTTGTAGGCGGCCTCGCAGCACTGGGGATCTTGCTTGAGCGCCGCCAGGTACGCGTCGCCGGCCTCGTCGTAGCGGCCCATGCGGTGCAGCAGCAGTCCCAGGTTGTTCCAGGCCGCCGCGTAGGTCGGATCGATCGAGACGACCCGGCGGTACGCGTCGACGGCGTCCTCCCACTGCGCCGGATCACTGTCCCACTCGCTGGCGCGCTCGAACCACGTCTCGGCCTGGTCGGCGGGCGGCGCGAGCGGCCGCACGAGGCCGGTTCCCAGGGTCGCGGTGGCGGCGGCCTCGAGGCCGCCCGAGTCGAGCGCCAGGACCATCTGGCCGGTACGCGGATCGAAGCGCACGCGGTCGGATTGGGCGATCAGCCGATCGCCCTCGAGCACCAGCCGCACCTCGGCCAGCGGCTCTTTCAGCTCTGGGTCTTGACGGCGCAGGGCCGTCAGCGCCTCGCGGATCTGGCGCACGGACGCGCCCGCGTCCAGGAGCGAGCTGGCCGCGCGAAGTGCCAGCAGGTCGCGAAACGTGTAGCCGGAATCGCCGCGCAGGAGCTCGAGCCGGCGGAGCTGGCCGGCGCGCTTGGGTGTCAGGGTCAGGATCCGGGTGAGCTCCCGGATGCCGTAGATGCGTTCGGGATGGGGCGGGCTCATCGGACGCTCTCGGCTAGTGACGGAAATGCCGGATGCCTGTGAAGACCATCGCGAGCCCCTGCTCGTCGGCCGCGGCGATGACCTCTTCGTCGCGCAAGGATCCTCCGGGCTGGATCACTGCAGTGGCGCCGGCGCGGGCCACCACGTCGAGCCCGTCGCGGAACGGGAAGAATGCGTCGGAGGCGCAGACGGTGTCGGTCGTCGTCAGGCCGACCTCTCGGGCCCGCATGACCGCCAGGCGCGCCGAGTCGACCCGGTTCATCTGGCCGGCGCCGACGCCGACCACCTGATCACGCGTGGTGAGCACGATCGCGTTCGACTTCGCGTGTTTGCCGACGCGCCAGGCGAAACGCAGCGCGTCGAGCTCGGCAGCGGTCGGCGCCCGCCTGGTCACGGTCTTGAGGCTCGCCGGCTCGAGGTCGGCGAGGTCCGTGGTCTGGACCAGCAGCCCACCGAGGACTCCCCGGTACTCGGTGAGCCGCGCGGGTGGACGCCGGTCGCAGGCCACCTCGAACACGCGGCACTTCTTCTTGGTGCGCTTGATCTCCTCGAGCGCGTCCGGGGCGAACGCCGGCGCGAACAGGATCTCCACGAAGACACCCGCAAGCGCCTCGACGACCGCGGCATCGAGCGTGCGGTTGACGCCGACGATGCCGCCGTAGATCGAGACTGGATCCGAGGCCTTGGCCAAGGTCATTGCGGCACCGACGGTGGCCGCGCGCGCGGCTCCGCACGGGTTCGTGTGCTTGATGACGACCGCCGCGGGCTCCTCGAGCTCGAGCAGCAGGGCGAGCGCCGCCGAGAAGTCGAGCAGGTTGTTGTAGCCGAGCTCGGGCCCATGGAGCTGCTTCATGGTGGCGAGCCCGACCGGGGGCGCGCCGACGAGACCGTAAAACGCGGCCTCCTGGTGCGGGTTCTCGCCGTAGCGCAGCGGGAGCACCCGCTCGGCCTCGAGCCGGAGCGCGCCCGGGAAGAGCTCGCCGCGATCGGCCGGCGCCGGCGCGCCCGCGTCGAGATAGGCCGAGATCGCCGCATCGTACTGCGCCGTCCGTCGGAAGGCGTCCTGGGCAAGCCGGAAGCTCGTGGCGTTGCTGAGCGAGCCGCCGCTGGCCCGAAGCTCGTCGAGGACCGCGCCGTACTGCGACGGCGACGTGACGACCGCGACACCCGTGTGGTTCTTTGCAGCGGCCCGGATCATCGCGGGGCCGCCGACGTCGATCTGCTCGATCGCCTCCTCGCGCGTCACGCCGGGCCGCGCCACGGTCTGCTCGAAGGGATAGAGCGAGCTGACCACCAGGTCGATCGGCGTGATCCCGTGCTTGTCGAGCGCGGCGAGATGCTCGGGGACGTCGCGGCGCGCGAGGATCGCGCCGTGGATCTTGGGATGGAGCGTCTTGACGCGCCCGTCGAGCATCTCCGGGAAGCCCGTGGCTTCCGAGACGTCGATGACCGGCACCCCCGCGTCGCGGATCGCCTTCGCGGTGCCCCCGGTCGAGAGGATCTCGACGCCGAGCGCGACCAGCGCCCTGGCGAGCTCGACGAGACCCGTCTTGTCGTGAACGCTGATGAGCGCCCGGCGGACTTTCATTCCCGGCCTCTCACGAACACTCTCCGCCCCTCGACCGACAGCCGGCCCTCGGCGAACAGGCGAACGGCCTCCGGGTAGAGCTTGTGCTCTTCGATCAAGATCCGCGCCGAGAGCGTGTCCTCGGTGTCGTCGGGATGAACCGGCACGCTCGATTGGAGAATGATCGATCCGGTATCCACCGCCCCGTCCTCGAGGAAGTGCACCGTCGCGCCGGCGACCTTCGCTCCGTAGTCCAGGGCCTGGCGCTGGGCGTGGAGCCCCGGAAACGCGGGCAGCAGCGAGGGATGGATGTTCATCGCGCGCCCGGCGAAGGCTCGAGTGAATGCTGAGGAGAGGATGCGCATGAAGCCGGCGCAGCAGACCAGACCGACCCGGCGCGCCATCAGCTTGCGGACCAGCGCCAGATCGAAGGCTTCCCGATCGGCGAAGTCCTTCGGGTTCACGAAGAGCGCTTCGACCCCCGCCGCGCGCGCGCGGTCGAGTGCCGCCGCCCGCTCCCGATCGGAGATCACGACGACGATCTCGGCCGGATAGTCGGCTCGCGCGGACGCGTCGAGCAGGGCCTGCAGATTGGAGCCTCGCCCCGAGACCAGGGCGCCCACGCGAAGGCGGCCGGCCGCGCGCGTCAAGGGACGAGCTCCACGCCGCGCTCGCCGGCGACGATCTCGCCGATCCTCGTGACCTTCTCCCCCGCGCCGCGCAGGGTTCGCGCGGCCTGCTCCGCGTCGGCGGCGGCAACGATCACCACGTAGCCGATGCCCATGTTGAAGGTCCTGAACATCTCGGCGTCCTCCACCCGGCCCGCCTCACGCAGGGTCTCGAAGATCGCGGGCGGCGACCAGGAGCTGCGCACGAGTCTCGCCCGGCACCCGGCAGGGAGCACGCGGGGAATGTTGCCGGTGACGCCGCCTCCGGTCACGTGCGCCATCCCCCTCACGTCGACCGTCTCCAGTAGCGTCTGAATCGATCGGACGTAAATGCGTGTCGGCGTGAGTAGCTCGTCCGCCACGAGCCGGCCGGTTCCCGGCAGCGGATCCGTGACGCGAAGCTTCATCACGTCGAACACGATTCGCCGGACCAGGCTGAAGCCGTTGGAGTGAAGGCCCGACGACGCCAGGCCCAGGACGGCGTCGCCCGGACGGATGCGCGCGCCGTCGATCAGTCGCCCGCGCTCGGCGATGCCGACGGCGAAGCCGGCCAGGTCGTACTCGCCGGGCGGCAGCGAGTCCGGGTGCTCGGCCATCTCGCCGCCCACCAGCGCGCAGCCCGCCTGCCGGCACCCATCGGCGATGCCGCCCACGATCGCCTCGATCTGGCCGGGATCGAGCCGCCCGACCGAGATGTAGTCGAGGAAGTAGAGCGGCTCGGCGCCGGGGACGAGGATGTCGTTCACCCCCATGGCGACCAGGTCGATGCCCACGGTCTCGTGGCGGCTGGCCAGGCAGGCGATCTTCAGCTTGGAGCCGACCCCGTCGGTCGACGAGACCATGACGGGCTCGCGATACTTCGACGGCAGGCCCACCAGGCTCGCGAATCCGCCGACGCCGCCGATCACCTCGGCGCGATTGGTCGCGCGCGCGAGCGGCACGATGCGGCGGACCGCGTCGTCTCCCGCGTCGATGTCGACGCCGGCCTCGCGGTAGGTGAGCGGCTTCACGTCAGCCCTCGAACAGGCTGAGCTGCGGCGTCGGCTCGGGCTCGATCCCCACGCGGTAGCTGCCGGTGAAGCACGCGTGGCAGAACTGCCCGGGTTCGGTGCCGGTGGCCTTGAGCATGCCGTCGAGCGAGAGGTAGCCGAGCGAGTCGGCGCCGAGGTAGCGACGGATCTCCTCGGGGCTGTGGCTCGAGCCGATCAGCTCCTTCCGCGTGGGCGTGTCGATCCCGTAGTAGCAGGGCCACTGGATCGGCGGCGACGAGATCCGCACGTGCACTTCCTTGGCGCCGGCGCTCCGGATCATCCGTACGATCTTGCGGCTGGTCGTGCCGCGCACGATCGAGTCGTCCACGACCACCACGCGCCGGTCGGCCAGCATCTCGCGCATCGGGTTGAGCTTCACCTTGACGCCGAAGTGGCGGATGCCCTGCTTGGGCTCGATGAATGTTCGCCCGACGTAGTGGTTGCGGATCAGCCCCATCTCGTAGGGCGTGCCGGACTCTTCGGAGTAGCCGAGCGCGGCGCTCGTGCCGGAGTCCGGTACGGGGATGACGATGTCCGCCTCGACCGGATACTCGCGCGCGAGCTGCCGGCCCATCGCCTTGCGTACGGTGTGAACGTTCCGGCCCCAGAGGATCGAATCGGGCCGCGCGAAGTAGACGTATTCGAAGACGCAGTGCAGGCGCTCCCCCGCCGGGAACGGGCGCACCGACCGCAGACCCGAGTCGGAAATGATCAGGATCTCGCCCGGCTCGACGTCGCGCTGGAACGAGGCCTCCATGAGGTCGAGTGCGCACGTCTCGGAGGCAACCACGTGGGCGTCGCCCAGGCGCCCGAGGCTCAGCGGCCGGAAGCCGTACGGGTCGCGGATGGCGTAGAGCGCGTCGAGCGTCATGATCAGGAGCGAGTAGGCTCCCTGCACCTGCGCGAGGGCGTGGGCGATCTGCTCCTCGAGCGGCCCGGCCGGCGCGCGTGCCAGGAGGTGCAGGATCACCTCGGTGTCGGAGTTCGACTGGAAGATGGCGCCGTCGCGCTCCATCTCACGGCGCAGCGCGTCGGCGTTCGTCAGGTTGCCATTGTGGGCGATCGCGATCGGCCCGCGCGCGGTGGTGGCGGTGATGGGCTGGGCGTTTCTCAGATTGGAGCTGCCCGCGGTCGAGTAGCGCACGTGGCCGATGGCGCGATGACCCGGCAAACGACGCAGCCGCTCCGGACTGAACACGTCCGCCACCCAGCCCATGTGCTTCTCGGTGTGGAACACGGTGCCGTCGGTCGCCGCGATACCTGCCGACTCCTGCCCGCGATGCTGCAGGGCATAGAGACCGAGGTACGTGACGTTCCCGGCCTCCGGATGGTTCCAGATGCCGAAGAGCCCGCACTCGTCGTGGAATCTGTCGTCACGCCACGTGACGTTCAAATCCAGTCCTCCATGCCTGCTCGAGTTCTCCCGTCGCGACGTCGACGACGATCCTGGTCCCGATCCGGATCACCAGGCGCTCGCCGCCGGTCGTCCCGATCCATCGCCAGGGGATCGCCGACTCGGCCATCAGCGCCTCGAACTCACGCGCCCGCGCGGGCTCGACCGTGACGATCACGCGTGACGGGCCTTCGCCAAAGAGCGTGAGGTCGGCGCGCGCGACGTCCGGCAGCGCCGCCACGCACCCGACGAGCTCGCGGCCGGTGACACATCCCTCGGCCAGCGCGATCGCTGCCCCGCCTTCCGCGCAATCGTGCGCCGACGTCGCCAGCCCCGCGCTCACCGCCGCCCGCACGGCCGCCTGCACCCGGCGCTCCATCTCGAGGTCGAGCGGCGCCAGGGCGCCGGCGAGCTGCCGCGCCCGCGTCCACAGGAACTCGCTCCCGCCGAGGCTCACCGTGCCCGGTCCCAAGAGCGCCACGCGATGCCCGGAGCCCTTGAACCACTGGGTGGCGCGCCGGCCCGCGTCATCGAGCACCCCCACCACCCCGATGACGGGCGTCGGCAGGATCGCCCGCCCACTCGTCTCATTGTAGAAGGAAACGTTACCGCCGACCACGGGCAGGTCGAGCGCGCGGCACGCGAGCGCGATGCCTTCGATCGCCTCGGCGAATTGCCACAGGATTTCGGGCCGCTCGGGCGAGCCGAAGTTCAGGCAATCGGTGACGCCGCGGGGCTCACCGCCCGAGCAGGAAACGTTGCGCGCCGCCTCGCACACTGCCATCGCCGCGCCCTGCCGCGGATCGAGGAAGACCTGACGGCCGTTGCCGTCGGTGGACACCGCCAGTGCGCGGCGCGTGCCCTTGACCCGCAGCACCGCCGCGTCCGAGCCGGGCAGGACCAGGGTGTTGATGCCGACCTGCTGGTCGTACTGGCGGAACGCCCATTCCTTCGACGCGATCGTCGGCGAGCCGAGCAGCTCGACCAGGGCCGCGCCGTGGTCGGACGGCTGGGGCAAGGTCAGCGGATCGAAGGCGCGGCGCTCGGCGAGCCACGCCGGCTCGGCGGTGGGCTTGCGATATTTGGGCGATTCCGCGAGCAGGTCGACCGGCACCCGTGCCACGACCTCGCCGCGCTGGCGAGCGATCAGCTGGACGCCCTCGGTCACGCGGCCGATCTCGACCGCGTCGAGCTCCCACTTCGCGAACACGCGGCGCACCTCCTCCTCGCGGCCGCGGGCGGCGACCAGCAGCATGCGCTCCTGCGACTCGGAGAGGAGGATCTCGTACGGCGTCATTCCGGTCTCGCGCTGCGGGACGCGCGAGAGCTCGACGTCCATTCCGGTGCCGCTCCGCGCCGGCATTTCCGAGGTGCAGCACGCCAGCCCCGCGGCCCCCATGTCCTGGATGCCGACGACCGCGCCGGTGCGCATCACCTCGAGGCACGCTTCGAGCAGGAGCTTCTCGGTGAACGGATCGCCGACCTGGACGGTCGGGCGGCGCTCCTCGGCGTGCTCGTCGAACGTCGCCGACGCCATCGTCGCGCCGTGGATCCCGTCGCGGCCGGTCTTGTTGCCGACGTAGAAGACCGGGTTGCCCGGCCCTTCCGCGCGCGCCCGGAAGATCTGATCGCCGCGGACGAGACCGACGCACATCACGTTGACGAGCGGGTTGCCCGCGTACTCGGGCGCGAACGCGATCTCGCCGCCGACCGTGGGGCAGCCGAAGCAGTTGCCGTACCAGCTGATGCCGGAGACGACGCCGTTCACGAGCTGACGCGTCTTGGGCGCGTCAGGCTCGCCGAAGCGGAGCGAGTCGAGGATCGCGATCGGCCGGGCGCCCATCGTGAAGATGTCCCGGAGAATGCCGCCCACGCCGGTCGCCGCGCCCTGAAACGGCTCGATGAACGAGGGATGATTGTGGCTCTCGATCTTGAAGACCACGGCCCAGCCGTCGCCGATGTCGATCGCGCCCGCGTTCTCGCCCGGTCCCTGCAGGACGTGGGCGCCGCTCTGCGGCAGGCGCGACAGGAAGACGCGCGAGTGCTTGTAGGCGCAGTGCTCGGACCAGAGCGCCGAGAACAGCCCGAGCTCGGCGTAGGTGGGCTCGCGGCCGAGTCGCGAGAGGATGCGGTCGTACTCTTCGGCCGTGAGGCCGGCTTCCAGGGCCAGGTCGAGCGTGACCTTCGGCTCGGCCCCCGTCAACCCTGTCTACCGCTTGAGAAAGCTGCCATCCTCGACGAGGCTTCCGAGGAGGGACTGGAACATCAGGAGCCCGTCGGTGCCGCCCATCGCCGCTTCAGAGGCCCGCTCCGGGTGGGGCATCATGCCCAGGACCGTGCCCTCGGGATTCACGATGCCCGCGATGTTGTCGAGCGAGCCGTTGGGATTGCTCTGCTTCGTGACGCGACCGTCGGCCTCCGCGTAGCGGAAGACGACGAGGTTCTGCCGCTTGAGCCGCGCGAGGGTCTCGGCGTCGGCGTAGTATTTCCCTTCCCCATGCGAGATCGGCATCGTCAGTACCTGGCCGGGCCGGAGGCCGCGCGTGAACGGCGTGTCGACGTTCTCGACGACCAGATGACTCGACTGACAGCGGTACTGCAGGCATTCGTTGCGCGTGAGCACGCCCGGCAAGAGCCCCGCCTCGCACAGGATCTGAAACCCGTTGCAGGAGCCGAGCACGAGCCCGCCGCCCGCGACGAAGCCGCGAATCGCCTCGACGACCGGCGAGCGCCCGGCGACCGCGCCGGCGCGCAGGTAGTCGCCGTACGAGAATCCGCCCGGCAAGATCACGCAATCGAGATCGCGCAGCTCGCGCTCGCGATGCCAGACGTAGCGCACGGGCTGGTGCAGCACCTCGGAGACCACGTAGTGAAAATCGCAGTCGCTCCACGTCCCCGGAAATACGACGACGCCGAATCTCATAGGGCACTCATCTTAGCGTGCGGCTCCGCGCGGGGCAAGGTCGTCCACGGTTTCGATCGTGTAGTCCTCCAGGATCGGGTTCGCGAGAAGCTGCCGGCACATCTCGCCCACGCGCGCACGCGCGCCTTCGGCCGTCGGCTCGTTCAGGTCGATGTCGATCACCTTGCCGACGCGCAGATCGTTGAGCTCGGAGAAGCCGAGCCCGGCGAGCGCGCGCATCACCGCCGCGCCTTGCACGTCCATGATCCCCGGCTTGAGCCGCACCAGGACGCGCGCCCTCATGCCTCGCCGGTGACCAGGCGGCGGTAGACCTCCTGGTACGCCTCCTCCACGCCGCCCATGTCGCGGCGGAAGCGGTCCTTGTCGAGCTTCTCCTTGCTGCCGCTGTCCCAGAGCCGGCACGTGTCCGGGGAGATCTCGTCGCCGAGATAGAGCTTCTTGCCCTTGCGCCCGAATTCGAGCTTGAAGTCGACCAGCAGAAGGCGCCGCTTGAGCATGTGCGGTCTCAGGATGGCGTTGATCTTGAGCGCCGTGCGCTTCATCCACGCCACCTCGGTCGGCGAGGCGAGCTTCAGCATCCGCACGTGGTCCTCGTTGAGCATCGGATCGCCGAGGGGATCCGATTTGTAGTAGAGCTCCACGATCGGCTGCTTGATCGGCGTGCCCTCCTCGAGGCCCGTGCGCTTGGCGAGGCTGCCCGCGACGATGTTCCGCACGATCGTCTCGATCTTGATGATGTCGAGGCGATGGCACAGCATCTCGCGGTCCGAGAGGGTCTCGAGGTAGTGCGTGGGAATGCCGCCGCGCCCGAGCCGCTCGAACAGCGTCGCGGACATCCGGTTGTTGACGACGCCCTTGCCGACGATGGTCCCCTTCTTGAGGGCGTTGAACGCGGTCGCGTCGTCCTTGAAATACTGGATGATCACGCCGGGCCGGTTGGTCTCGTAGACGATCTTGGCCTTGCCCTCGTAGAGCTTCTCACGCGTCTCGATGTTCATCGGCACCCTCGCGTTCATCGGGTGAGCCCCAGGCGTTTGAAGATGGCGTCGACGTTTTTGAGATAAAGCGCCGGGTCGAAACAGCTCTTGAGCTCGTCGGCCGAGAGGCGCTCCATCACCTTCGGGTCGGCGGCGATCAGCTCGAAGAAGGAGCGGCGCTCCTTCCAGGCGCGCATGGCGTTCTTCTGCACGATCTCGTAGGCGGTCTGGCGCGGGAGCCCGGCGTCGGTGAGCTTGAGGAGCACCCGCTGCGAGTAGACGACGCCGTGGCTCAGCTCGAGGTTCTCGGCCATCCGCGCCGTGTCGACCTCGAGCCCCTCGACGATGAAGGTCGCCAGATGCAGGAGGTAGTCGAGCATGATCGTCGAATCCGGCAGGATCACGCGCTCGACCGAGGAGTGGCTGATGTCGCGCTCGTGCCACAGCGCGACGTTCTCGAGCGCCGCCTGCGCGTTGGTCCTGACCAGCCGCGCCAGGCCGCAGATGCGCTCGGCCAGCTCCGGGTTGCGCTTGTGCGGCATCGCGCTCGAGCCCTTCTGCCCCTCGCCGAAGGGCTCCTGCGCCTCGAGGATCTCCGTGCGCTGCAGGCTCCGGATCTCCAGGGCGATCTTCTCGAGCGAGGCGGCCGCGATGGCGAGCGTCGAGCAGAATTCGGCGTGGCGGTCGCGCTGGACGATCTGCGTGGAGACCGGGGCCGCGTCCAGGCCGAGCTCGGCGCACACCTCGGCCTCGAGGTCGGGCTCGACGTGCGCGAAATTGCCGACGGCGCCCGAGAGCTTGCCGACCGAGATCGTCGTGCGCGCCCGGCGCAGCCGCTCGAGATTACGTCCGGCTTCGGTGTACCACACCGCCACCTTGAGGCCGAAGCTGGTGGGCTCGGCGTGAACACCGTGCGTGCGGCCGATCGTCAGGGTGTCCTTGTGGCGGATCGCCAGATCACCCAGGGCCTTCGACAGGCGCGTCTGGCCCGCGATCAGGAGATCGATCGCGTCACGCAGCTGCAGCGCGGTCGCGGTGTCCCAGACGTCGCTCGTGGTGAGCCCGATGTGGATGAAGCGCGAGTCGGCGCCCACCTGCTCCTCGAGGCTCGTCAGGAGCGCGATCAGCTCGTGCTTGACGCGCTCCTGGATCGCGAGGATCCGCGTGATGTCGACGCGCGCCTTCGACCGAATCCGTGCCATGGCGTCGGCCGGGATCCGGCCCCGCCGCGTGTAGGCCTCGCAGACCGCCAGCTCCACCCTGAGCCACGCCTGGTACTTGGACTCCTCGCTCCAGATGCGACCCATCTCCGGGCGGGTGTAGCGGTCGATCACGCTCCCACCATAGAGCAAAACCGCAAACGATGGAAGCGGGAGTTGTGACGGGTACTACCGGTAGCGGCCGAGCCTGGAAAACCCGGGCGTTTTCAGGCGCTCCCGGCGGTCGCGCCGAGGAAGCGCTCGAGGGCCGCGATGACCACGGGCTCCACGAGCGTCGGGGCGTGCCCGACGCCGGGGACCGTGACGAGCTCGCCCTTCGGCAGGGTCTCGACCATGCGACGCGCCTGCGCCTCGGAGAGGACGTCGCTGTCCTTCCCCCACACCACCAGGGTCGAACACGTCACGCGCGCGAGAGCGGGCCAGAGCGCCGGCCGCGTCGGCGCGCCCTTCTGGACGCGCTGGCGGATGTATTCCGGGTCCATCTTCCAAATCCACCGGCCGTCGGGGCGCTGGCGCAGCACGCCGAGCGCCAGCTCGCGCTGGTCCTCGAGGCTGCGCCCGGCCACGATGGGCGACATCTGGCGGCGATAGGCCATCGCGTCGTCGAGGGTAGCGAACTCGTCGGGCCGGCTTCCGACCATCTGGGTGATCCGCTGGCTCCCCACCTCGACGTCGGGTCCGATGTCGTTGAGGACCAGCCGCGCGAGGCGATCGGGGTGCGCGCCCGCGTACGCCATGGCGATGATCCCACCCATCGAGGTGCCGACGAGTGTGAATCGCGACAGGGCGAGCCTGTCGACGAGCGCGGCGAGATCGGCGACCTGGTCGCTGTACTGATACGCGCCGGACGTCGACCAGGCGCTCTCCCCGTGGCCACGCACGTCGGCGGCGACGATGTGATGTCGGTCGCGGAAGCGCCGCGCCAGCGCGTTGAAGGCCTGCGCGCTCGAGGTGTAGCCGTGCACGCACACCATCGGCGGGGCGCCCGGGTTGCCCCAGTCGAGGTAGTGCACGCGTAGTCCGTCGACGTCGAGAGTGCGGCTGATCGGCGCGAGCGCGGTCGTCATCGCTTCGACTCGTGGTGGTTGAGCCAGCCCAGCGCCGTGCGCCGGTCTTGGAACACTTCCACGTCGAGCGGACCGACATCGGCCAGGTTCTGGAACTGGCGGGCCACCCCGAGCGTGACGGGCTTCGGCGCGATCATCGCGAGCTTCTTCTTGCCGATGGCCTCCGCGTGCTCGTCGATGATCGCGACGATCTCTCGCAGCTCCTTCATGGTCGGCGTCGAGGTGGCCGCGGAGAAATCGCACAAGGTGTTCAGGCCGGGACGGAAGTCGGGATCGCGAAGCCACGCCTCCATGGCCTCCAGGCGCTCGGACTGGGTGATAAATCCCTCGCCGACGATCAGGAGCATTCCCGCGTCGGCGTCGATCTGATAGCTCAACGGCATGCGCTGCTTCTCCTTCGTGTTGCGGGCCCGACCGCGGGGCGGTCCGGGTTCTGCGCACTGCAGGCCGTCGCGGGGCTGGGGCCCCGCCGGCCGAGGCGCGCCTCTAGATCATGGTTCAGTGGTGCAGGAGCTCCCGAGGCAGGTTGCGGCGGTCGAGCGGGCCCAGCGTGGTCAAGGCGAGGCGGTCCTCGTCGAGGAGGTCGGTAACGAGCGCCTGCACTTCCTCGTGACGGACCTTGTCGATCGCGCTCAGCATCGCGTCCATCGAGAGGAACGTCCCGTGGTGCATCTCGTGCTTGGCCAGGCGATTCATGCGGCTCGAGGTCGACTCGAGCGACAGCATCAGGCTGCCCTTCAGGTGATCCTTGGCGCGCTTGAGCTCGTCCTCCGTGACCCCGGTCTTCTTCAGCTCGCGGAGCACCTTCAGGGTCGACTTCAGCACCTTGGAGAAGTTCTTCTCGTCGGTCGCCGCGTAGACGTAGAGGGTGCCGGTGTCGGTGTAGGCCTGCACGCCCGAGTGGATCGCGTAGACGAGGCCCTCGCGCTCCCGTACTTCCTGGAAGAGTCGCGAGGACATGCTGCCGCCGATGATGTCGTTGAGCAGGAACAGGCCGTAGCGCTCCGGCGCCGAGTGGTGCAGGCCCGGGAAGCCCATGATCAGGTGCACCTGCTCCAGCGTCTTGTTGACGATGTTCACGCCCGGCTTGAGGACGGGCGGGCTCGCGGTGCGTTCGGCCGCCGCCCGCGTGAAGCCCTGGAAGCCCGCGCTGAACAGCTCCATGACCCGCTCGTGGGTGACGTTACCCGCGACCGCGATGATGATCCGCGGCGGCACGTACTCGTCACTGAAGTAGCCGAGGGCCTCGGTCCGCTCGTACGCGGTCACCGCCTCCCGGCTACCGAGAATCGGCCGGCCCAACGGATGCCCCGCCCAGATCTGCCCCGCGAAGAGGTCGTGGATGATGTCGTCGGGCGTGTCCTCGACCATCTTGATTTCCTGCAGGACGACCGACTTCTCGCGCTCGAGCTCGTCGGCGTTGAAGACCGGGTTCAGCAGGATGTCCGTCAGGAGGTCGACCGCGAGCGGCAGGTGTTCGTCGAGCACCTGGACGTAGAAGCAGGTGTGCTCCTTAGTGGTGAAGGCGTCCATCTGGCCGCCGACCGAGTCCATCGTGCGGGCGATCGCCTCGGCGCTGCGCGTGGCGGTGCCCTTGAACACCAGGTGCTCGATCAGATGGGACATCCCGCCGCGGTTCTCGGCTTCGTGGCGTGACCCGGTCTCGACCCACACGCCGACTGCGACCGAGCGCACGTGCTCCATGCGCTCGGTCACGACGCGAATGCCGTTGGGCAGGAAGCCCTTCCGGTAGCCTTCGGTCACGCCATCACCTCTCAGGCCCGGGGCGGGTTGGCCGCCATCGGGTTCTTGAGCTTCTCCTTGTCGGCCAGCGCCGGCTGATCCCGTAATGCCATCTTACGGCTGAGCCTCATTTTCCCATTACCGTCGATTTCGATCACCTTCACGAGCACTTCGTCGCCCTCGGTCAGCACGTCCTGGACCGTCCGGATGCGCGACTCGGCGATCTGCGAGATGTGCAGGAGCCCTTCGGTGTTCGGGATGACCTCGACGAAAGCGCCGAACTCCACGATCTTCTTGACCTTGCCGAGGTAGATGCGGTCGAGCTCGACCTCGCGGCAGATGTCCTGGATGATCCCCAGGGCCTTGTGCACTGAGG
>Ga0306920_100002971_pt1 | contig 21469 bp, 22 predicted proteins | sample flu12Cox44000170_FD_204666 | JGI IMG/M metagenome (GOLD analysis project Ga0306920, IMG submission 204666) | Lab enrichment of tropical soil microbial communities from Luquillo Experimental Forest, Puerto Rico - flux4day.12C.oxic.44.000.170 (v2)... | ecosystem: Environmental > Terrestrial >...
GACCGCAAGAGCGTTCAGCCGATGGCGAAGCGGCTTGCGCTCGGCGCATGCGATCAATTGCATCACTTCATTGCGGCCGGGGTCTGGGACGCAACGCCTGCGGAAACCGAACTACTTGTTCAAGCAGACAGGCTCGTCGGCGGCAGCGATGCCGTGCTGGTGATCGATGATACTGCGATACCCAAGAAAGGTATGCATTCGGTTGGTGTCGCTCCGCAATATGCGTCGCGCAGCTGACTGCTGACCTTGGAGATGAGGCGTTCATGAGATCGGTCAAAGCAGCAGGCGCCGGAGGAGTTGGCCAGCTGCTCATCCAGCTCGCCAAGCGGGCGGGCGCTGTCGTGATCGCCACGGTCGGCAGCGAGGAGAAGGCCGAGCTTGCGCGGCGCTGCGGGGCCGATCACACAATCCTCTACCGGCGCGTCGACTTTTGCCAGGAAGTCGGGCGCATCACCGGCGGCGCCGGAGTGGACGTCGTGTACGACTCCGTGGGTCGCGACACGCTCGCGCGCAGCATACGGTCGCTAAAACGCCGTAGCCTCTGCATAAGCTTCGGCGCCAGCTCCGGTCAGCCCGAGCCTGTCGCCCTGCTGGACCTGGCGGAGGCCGGCTCAATTTTCCTAACCCGCCCACATCTGGCCGACTATACGTCGACTGCGGAGGAGATACGCATGCGCGCCGCCGACCTCTTCGCCGCTTATCGATCCGGTGCCCTCAAAGTGACGATCCACGCTCAATACCCGCTGTCCGAGGCGGTGCGAGCCCACGCCGCCATCGAAGGCCGCCAGACACGCGGTAAGCTGTTGCTGAGCATCCCCTGAGAACGGAAGATAAGGTGTAGCCGTGATTGAAGAGATCCAACTGCAGCGGCTGCGGCTGCCCCTGCTGAAGCGTAGCAACGTGCTCCATCGCGGACTCTATGCTCATTCGGGAGGAGGGGGCGTGTACCGCCAGACCCGCATAGACGTGGCCGCGTGCCTCGGTGACGGGAACCGCCAATGCGACGGAGCCATCGATGAATTCGCTATCGTGGGTGCCTACTCTCCTCGCCTTTGTTCGCCTGATTTCCTCGTTGAGCATCGCAGATCGGTGATCGTCTTGTCTGTGTTGCACGCGCGCGTGGCGCGATCCAACGAGACCGGAGCGCCGGCTCGGATCACGCATTCGAGCACGGAGAATGCCCGCAACACTGTGGGCTCGGATTTGCTTTCCTCTATGGCAGCCGCAGGCACCGGTAACTTCCCCTCGTTCAACCGGTAAAATCCACCCATCCATTTATTGCAGGGCCGAGAGCGCCAGGAAAGTTATTTTGCTGGTTAGAACGATTGATTTCATTCAGCAAAATCCTAGCCGATGGCTTTCACGCGGCGGGGCTGGTTTCGAAGACCTGCTGCCGCAGCCAGTCCTTGACCTCTGCGGCAAGGTGAACCATCGCGGGGTCAGTCAGGTCGCGGGGCCGCGAGGTGTCGACGGTTTTGATCTCGGCGATGCGACCCGGACGCGGCGTCATGATGGCGACCCGGTCTGACAGCTTGATTGCCTCATCGATGCTGTGCGTGATGAAGATGACGGTCGGTCGTTCCCGCTGCCATATCTTGAGGAGCTCATCCTGCATGTATTCACGAGTCTGGATATCGAGCGACGCGAACGGCTCATCCATCAGGAGAAGAAGCGGATTGACCGCCAAAGCACGCGCAATGCTCACACGCTGACGCATGCCGCCGGAAAGCTCACAGGGATAACGGGTCTCGAAGCCAGTCAGGCCTACAAGCCCGATATAATGTTTGACCAGATGGATCTGCTCGGCTTCAGACAGCCTCTTGCGACGCAGGCCGTAGCGCACGTTCTCAATAACCGTATACCAGGGAAACAACGCATATTCCTGAAACACGACTGCACGTTCCCAACCGGGTCGCGTTATCCGGTCGGCATCAATGCAGGCCTCGCCCCGCGTCGGCTGCTCGAACCCGGCAAGAATGTTGAGCAGCGTAGTCTTGCCGCAACCGCTAGGGCCGACGATGGAAAAGAATTCGTGATTCGCCACGTGGAAGTTCACGTCGTGAAGGGCAAGCAGCGGCTCACCCTTCGCCGATACGTGCACCTTGCTGATATGAGCGACGTCGACTTGGGCCATTTCCGGAAGAGTCCGTCCGGTCCTACACCGCCCGATGCCATGGCATGGCAATCCGCATCAGCTGGCGCATCACATAATCAAGTATTAGCCCCAGCACGCCAATCAGGACCATGCCCAGCAAGATGTAGTCGCTGCGGAAAATTGTCCGAGCGTTGTTGATCAGATAACCGAGCCCGCTGGGCGCCGCGACCAGCTCACCAGCTACAAGCGCCATCCATCCGATACCCAGGCCAATGCGCAAGCCGGTAAAAATGTTAGGGAGCGCACCGGGGAGAAGCACCGTGAATAGAAGATCGTGGGGCCGCGCGCCGAGGCTCAGGCCGGCACGTACCAGATAACGATCGGTGTCGCGCGCACCGGCCATGGAATTGAGCACGATAGGAAAGAACGCCGCCAGGAAAATGATGTACTCGATCTGCGCATCACCGATCCCGAACCACAAAATGCTCAGGGGAATCCAGGCAAGCGGCGGAATCGGGCGAATAAATTCGATCACGGGGTCGACCGCGGCTTGAAACCTGTCAAACCAGCCCATCGCCAGACCCAGCGGCACGCCAAGCAGTGCGGCCACGCCGACCGCTACGAGGACGCGCCGCAAACTGTCCAGGATGTGCGTCATCAGCACGTGGCGCGCCATCAGATCCCGGGCCGCCGATAGCACTGCCGTCGGCGGTGGCAGCATCACGTCGAGCTGCGGATTGATACGCTGCCCGTAGGTGCTGACGAGCTGCCATACAACAATAAAGACTGCGAGCAGCCAGAATCGCGAAACCTGGGCAAGCATCCGCTTCCAGCGCGGCCGCGCCACTGGAACCATCGCGGCAGTGAGCGCGTCAGCCGTCACCGTCTCGCCCCGGTCGGCCTGTTGCAAGGCGTTATTTGGCAGTGACACTGTCATGGGAAATATGTCTTTCCCATAAAGGCCCACTGCTTCTTTAGCTCTCCGGGTTCCGGAAATGGCGCGGGACCATTGAGCAATTCCGCTGCATAAGGCTTGTAGGGAAGGTTACCAACGCCGCCCCAGTCTTTCGGCAGGAACGGCGGCCTCTCAGGAACTTTCCAGCCGAGCTTTTCGAAGGTCGCATCCATATAGCTTGTGCGCCGCACGTTATGCCAGTCGGTGGCTGTCACCTCGTTCTTCGCGGCGCCACTGTCAAACGCCCACTTGCTGATCCGCGCTTCCTCCTTTGGCCACAGACCTGCTACATCATCGAACGGGTAGTACACGGTAGGCTTGGGCCAGAACAGATAGCGCTCGGTCATTCTCTTTATCAGATCTGCGCTCAATCGGCCGTAGGCGGGATTGCTCATCAGGGTTGTAATCGCCTGCTCCTGATTGGCCTTGGCCCACAATACGGCCTCGATGAATGCGTCAGTCATGGCCTGAACTACGTCGGGAGCATTGTCTTCGATTTCCTGCCGCGCATAGTAGTAGCCGCTGTAGATATAATAAGGATTTAGCGTCTCAAGCCGACGGCTGACTTTCAGGACATCGGTCGAATAAGAAACGTGAGGCTCCCAGATCGTATAGACGTCAATGCCCCTCGGAGCTGTCGCCAGGTCTCCGGGCGGCATGCTGCGAAACGCGTAGTCCTGGTTCTCGCTGAGGCCGAGATATCCCGCCGCAGCGATGAAGGCAAAATGATTGGTGGAACCGGTGGTGGTCCCGACGATCGCAGGCCGTCCCAAAACTTTGGCTCCCTTGAGATCGGCTAGGCTTGTCAGCGGCGAATCAAGTGGGACAGTGGCGGCGTGAACGAGTCCCGGAGAGTGTACGGCGAAAGCGCGGGTCGGCACTTTGTTGCTCAGAAGCGCAAGGACGCCGAGTGCGCCGGTACTGGCAAGCTGAATCCTGCCCGGAATAAACGCCTCGTTCGAGAAACCGGCCGCGACGAACGTCTGCCAATTCACCTCGATGCCGCGCTTCTCCAAGAGTTTCTGTGTTTGGAGAATGTTGCCAATGGACTCCTCGCTCGACCAGACGACGATCCATGCGGCGCCGAGCGGCCACCACCCTTTGCTTTGCAGCCACTGCTTGGACTTCGCGGAAATCTGCTCGTAGGGCTGCGGCCAGCCCCAATCCGTGAACTTGACGCTCGATACAGCTGGCGCGGCAATGGGGGGCTGCTGGGCGGCTGCATCGCTGGGCGCGGCAATCTTGTCCAGCAACAGGCCGCCAAATGCGCCGGCGGTGGAAGCGAGGAATTCTCGCCGGCGGAAGCCTGTGACCAAGCACTTCGGCGCTATCGGTCGTTTGCGATTGAAGTCACTGTTGTCAACCATGGCGTTTCCCCAATGTTGAAGTGAGGTTTGTGGATCATCATGCAGGCGCGTTGAGTGAAAACGGCAAGAGGCGCTCCAGCGGTTCGCTGAGCTCGTAGACACTCAAGACCGCGAGGTTATGGTCAAAGCTCAGGCCGTCGCGCTCAGCGCGCTTGCGCAGGCGCTCCTCATGCAGCTCGAGAGCGTCGCGCGGGAAGGGCACGTGTCCCGGCTCGAGAATGCGCAAATAGCCATCCCCATCGCGAGCCGGCAGAATGCGGCTCTTCACGTACCGATTGGGCGACCACGGGATATCGAGGACGCCGCTCGCAAAGCTGCGAATGGTTCCCACCGCCACATCGCCATCGCCGATGTCGAGGACGCGGTCTACGACGGATGTCACCTCGCGGCGAATCAATTCTTTTTCCTGCTCGAATTCGGGCAAGCCGTCGAGGCGGATATTGCGCGCGAGGTAGATGCCCATGCGCGTCATGCGCAATCCTTCGGCGTTGGCGGCCGGGGTCGGTATCCCGATCGCCTCGTGCGTGCTCTTGGTCGTAACGCTTACAGCGCCACCGATGGCGGCAAGCGTGCCGCCGTAGACCACAAGGGCCGCCGATTGCGCTTCGTCATGGGGCCATGCGCCCATCCAATGCAGCGACGTGACGGGCGTGAACACATCACCGAAGCCGAGCCGCTTGAGGTATTTCTGGCATAGCTCGCCACACACCTGGATGGCGGCCGCATCCTGGATAAGGTGCAGCGATTGTCCGAGCTCGAGGCCGTAGTTCTTGACGCCCTGCCCGGCAGCGAGCAGCGCGTCCAGCACGCACACGATGATCGCCACCGATGGCGGAATGTTCGTGCCGGTAAGGAATCCCGGCTGGCGGCGGTGCAACTCGACGCCGTGCTCGGCATATAGGGCGGCCAGACGATCGAGATATTGATAATTGCGGATGCCTTCCTCGATCGACGTTTCCTTGGTGTAGGACGTCGTATAGGCGATACCGGAGCCCAGATAGCCGCTATAGCCGGCGGCAATGGCGATCTCCGATGTGAGGCGCGGCATCGCCGTACCCGAGAGCACGATGGTAGGGCGATCAACCGCCTCGACAAGCTTGCGGCAGGTCTTCACTCCCGCGTTGACGATCGGAAAGCCATTGAGCATGGAGCGCCCGGCCTTCTCGGATTCCTGCATCCCTGTCGCAGCCTGGACGAAGCGCTCGTTGCGCGTATAGCTGTCCGTCGTCGTTGGAATGATGTCCGCGAAGCCATCCTTCTCGATTGCCCGCATGAGCTCGAGCTGCAAATCGAGCGTGCCGAAGCCGCCGCGCGGCTGAGTGAGGCATTTGCCCTCCGCCGCCGCCCGCCGCATCGCATAGGCAAGGTTGCGATGCGCCGGCAATGCCTCGTGAAACGCGACCGCCTCGTCGAGGTGCACGTCGGCCCCCGTCGGCCAGCGCGCGAGGTTCTGCCGGCGCATCTCGCCGAACTCATCCCATGGAATCGGCGCGGCGCTCAAAGGTGCAGCCGGCTTCTCACGCTGCAGTGGTTGCGCCATGGGTTAGCTCATCGAGGCATTCGAGATTGTTGAGCGCCAAATTCAGGGCAGCAGACTTGTCCACGGTGGCGAGCAATCCTACCGCGTAGAGGAGGTAGGCGCGATCGATATAGAGTCGCGCGCTCCTGGGAAGCAGCGTCTGCGGCGCCTTGCCGTCGGCGAGCGCGGCCGCCAGGATCGCCCGCGGATCGCGTGCGTGAACCAGCGGCCCGCCAGTTCCGATGAGCGCCGTAATCTCGGAGAGGTCCTTGCCGCGCTGCACGCTCGCCGGCCCGAGCGCCGTGTAGATCGTCTCGATCGTGCCCGCGTGGCGCGACACGGCAAGCCGCACTGCCACCTGCGCCAGCTCCTGATCGAAACCTGCTTCCTCCGCCGTTGACGGTAGCCATTCGACGTTCGCTTGCACGCGCTCCAACAGCTGCTCGACCCGGTCTTGCGCCAGATTCATTCGCGCCGCCATTTCTGGCAGCCCCACCGTGTCGATGACGGTTGCCGCATTATGTCGGATGCCGAGGTCGCCTTCGACGGTGCGTTTCGCCATCGGCTCGGGCAAGCCCTGCTGAATAACGCCGGACCGGGTTGGAACTCCGGCGCACACCGAATGGACGTCGGTCGTGGCGCCACCCACGTCCACGATGAGAAGATCCCCCAGCCCCTGTCGTTCGGGCGTGCCCTGCGCCACCAAGCTCGCGCCATCGAGCACCGCGGCGGGGGTCGGCATCAAGACCTGATCAAACAGCGCCTGAGCGCGATCTATCCCCTTCGCGTGCACAATCCGTTCCATGAAAACCCGGCGCACAGCCTCGCGTGCCGGCTCGATATCGAGGACGTTGAGCTCCGGCATGACATTTTTTGTCACCCGAACGGTCTTGCCGCCTGCGACAAACGCGTCGGCTACTTCATCAGCGGTGCTGCGGTTGCCCGCCACAATGATCGGGCAGGCAAGTGCGCTCGCGGCGAGCAATCTGGCATTGTGCAGTATGACATCGGAGTTGCCGCCGTCGGTGCCGCCGGAAAGGAGTAGAATGTCAGGCGCGAGGCCTTCGATCCGTTCCACGTCGCCGCGTGTCAGCCGATAGGCAAAGGCGCCGACAAGCTTTGCTCCCGCGCCGAGAGCAGCACGACGCGCCGCCTCGGCCGTCAACTCCTTGACCAGCCCGACCGTCACCATGCGTAGCCCGCCTGCCGCGCTGCTCGACGCCAGGCGATAACGGAAATTCGGTAATCCGCCGAGCTTGCCAGCAAGATCATTGAGCGCCGCGCCAAGTCCGATGGTCACGTCGCTCGTGACCGTCGATGGGCCTTGACCGCTCCCGATGATGCGGGCGGCGGCAAGATTCACTGCACGAAGCTTCGTGTAGGTACTCCCGAAGTCGATCAGCAGGGCATGCGCGGCGGCCATCAGGAGGCGATCCTTCTGCCGGCGGCGCGGGCGGCAAAATCCTTATCGAGCGATGCTACGACGTCCTCGGGCCGTGTCCCCGGCGGAAACGCTCGATCGAAGCCCATTTCGATAAATCGCCGCTCGACGTCGCGCCAGGGTTGCTTGCCGACCACGAGATTGCCGCCGACATAAAGCAGCATGTCGCCGATCCCCGCTTCGATACAGAGCTCGCGAAATCCCTTGCAGTCGAGCTCGCCCTGGCCGTAGAGCGAGGACACGAGGATGGCGTCTGCGTCGGTCTCGATCGCTGCCTTGATGAACTCGTCGGCCGGGGTGAGCGCGCCGAGACCGACAACCTTGAACCCAGCCTTCTCCAACGCCATGCTGAGAATGCGGTTGCCGACAATGTGCGTGTCCGAGCCGATCACTCCGGTTACCAGCGTCTTTTGCGGGCGGTTGCTCATGCGCTCCACCCGCGTGCCAGAACAGGCTGGCGTGTGCAATGCGTGCGGTCGACGGTGAGGCTCGCCACGGCGGCGATGTCGAGGACCGGCGACTTATCAAGCACGAGATGGCCGCGCCGCACGGCCAAGCAATCCGGAGCGAGCCGAATGCGTTGCCGCAGGAAGCCATTCATCTCACCCGCATTGCGAATGCGCGAACGCGCGACACAAGCCTCCATCCAGCAGCCGATCTCGGTTGCCACACCGTTTCCCAGGACCGGCTCCATTCCAAGCTCGCGGATGCGCTCAAGCGCAAGAGCGAGGCGCTCGAGGCTGCCGACTTTCATCAGCTTGAGCTTGATGAACGCGATCGATTTCAGCGTGGCCGCGCGCTCGATATCGGCCTCGCCATAGATTGATTCGTCGAGCATCAGCGGCAGCGGCGAAGCGTTGGCGACAATTGCAGCCGCCTCCCAGTCTGCCGCCGCGCAAGGCTGCTCAAAGAGTTCAGTTCCCTCGGGATCGACGCTGCAGGCGAAACGGCATGCTTGCTCTGGCGAATAGCCCTGGTTCGCATCGATCCGCAGCTGCGCGCGGCCACGAACCAGGCGCTGGATGCTCTTGACACGGGCAGCATCCAAGTCCGGATCGAAACCCACCTTCACTTTCAGCGTGCGAAATCCGGCGGCAAGAAGCCGCTCGATCTCGGCTTCAAGGCTCGGCGCTGTAGTCTCTTCGATCCCCGCCAAAACCAGCACCTCAGTGGACGTTGGCACATCGAGGAGCGCGCTGCCCTCGCACATCTCGATCGCGGTGGTGAACGCCGTCGCAGTAAACGGAGCACGCGCGAAGGGATCGGCGAGCGTCGCCTTCGCTGCAGGGAAGCTCAGGCCGGGAAGGCTCCCCGCCAACGATTGTGCCAGCCGCCAGCTTCCCTCGATGTCCTCATCAGTATAGCCGGTGAGGATCGTTGCTTCGCCGAAGCCAGCGCGCCCGTCTGCGATCACGCGGACAAGAATCGTATCGAAATGATGAACGGGGCCGAAGGAGAGCTTATAGGGTTTGCGCAGCGGCACTTCGAGCCGAAAGAGCTCAACGTCTTCGATCATGGGCGTCTCTCGACTCGAAAATGCTTGTGATTCTCAGCCATCTCCGCAATCACTGATCGTCATGGCCGTCCTTGGCACGGCCATCCACGTCTTCCTTAAGCGCAAGCAAGTCGTGGATGCCCGGTACAAGTCCGGGCATGACGAAACCTGGTTTGGTTCAGCCATTTCGAAAACTGCTTAATGTGCGCTGTCGGTCACGAGCTCGCGACCGCGAAGCTTTATCCGTGCCTGACGAATCCCTTTGTCTTGCCTGATATAGTCCAAGAGTTCGAGGAGCGGGCTTGTGACGAAACGCAGCGCGCGAGCTCCATTGCGATCGGCCGGCGGCAGCGGCTCGACGAGGGTGTCATCGTAATAGGCGGCGAGCAGCAGATGATCGTCATCTCGAATAGGGCCTCGCTCCTTGCGTGTTTGGGGCAATCGGGGCGCCAGGAAGTCTGCGGGTCGTGCCGTGACAGGATCGGCGCCGTTGGTTGCGCGGTCGAGGAAATCGGGCTCAATCGGCGCCGCCGGACGACCATAGTAGCCAAGCGCATATTTCCGGATCTCGTCGGGAATCGTGCGATATCGCTCCCCCTGAACGACATTCAACGTCGCTTGCGTTATCAGGAACTGGGCAAAGGGGCTGACCATGATGGGATAGCCGAGGTCTTGGCGCACCCTGCTTACTTCCTCGAGAACCTTATGCAGATGACGCCCAAGCTTCGCCGATTCCAGCTGAGCTTTCAGGTTTGAGATCATCCCTCCCGGAACCTGGTGCTCGTAAAGGGCCGGATCGTACCTGGCTGGACGGCCCAATGGCTTGTCATGTGAAAGCGCAACCCAGGTGAAGTAGTCGGCCATTTCCTTAAGCCGGCGTGCATCGACCGGGATCGTATGCTGCCTGCGATGCGCTTCGCGAATGAGATCCTCGGCGGCCGGCAGCGATGCGCCGTTGGCGAGCGGCGATACGGCGGTATGGAAATATCTGATACCGCGATCGAGCGCATCGCAGTACACCTGCGGTGCCAGGGTGGACAGGCAATGCGAATGGAGCTCGACCGGAACCTTGCCGGCGACTTCCAGCATGACTGGAGCGAGGTTCCTGATCCGCTCCGGCGTGAGCAGGCCGCTCGGATCCTTGATGCAAAGGCGATCGACGTTGAGCGCCAGCAGCTCCTTGGCGCGCTCGCGATAGTACGAATCAGTGTGGACGGGACTGAAGGTGTAAACGATGGCGCCGGTGACGCTCAGCCCGGCGGCGTGGCCGGCTCTCACCGAGGTCTCAACGTTGCGGACGTCGTTGAGCGCGTCGTAGGTCGTAATGTTGCGGACGCCGCAGGCAGCGATGTGCCTGACCGTTTCCGCAACGACATCGTCGGGAAACAATTCAAACGTGAACAAGCTCTGACCGCGAATCCACACGTTGGTTGAGGTGCGGTGAAGCACGCCGGTGATCATGCGCAGCCGCTGCCACGGATTTTCCCGCAGGTAGCGCACACAAACATCGAACACGGCGCCGCCGCAGATATCAATCGTGTGAAAGCCGACCTGTTCGAGCAAAGACAGCGCGGGCGCGATCATCGCGTTGGTCATGCGGGTAGACCACAGCGACTGATGCGCATCGCGCAGTGTTACGTCGATCAGATTGATCTCGCTCATGCGGCTCTGAAAAGGCTAGCAACCCCAGTTGTTTAAAGATGCTAGCATGCAGAAAATTTGTCGACAATAGCCAGGTCGACGCCGACGTTCTTTTGTATCGCGCAGGCCGAGCGTGGCGCTAGGTCTGGGCAAATCGGCGGTAAAGCGTGCGCTGGAACGCGCCATCGAACCAGGCATTCTTGGCCAAGCGTTTGAACCATGGCGTTGATCGAGAGCGTTTGCGCTCTTGCGAATCCAAGGCTTTCTTGTCCGACAATTGGTGCAGCGCGTAGAACTGGCAACCGCTCGACACCTTCTCCTCGAGGAAGCGACAGCCGTCCCAGGCCGGGCATTCAAGCAGGATCGGCAGGTGCTCCGTTTGGTACCAGGCGAGAAATTCATCGCGGTAGTCGTCGGGCGTCCACAGCGCGACGCAAAACAGCCAATCGCCGCCCGATTTGCCGAAGCCGCCGCCGTCAAACAGCTTCTTGACGCTTTTTGCCTCCGAATTGCCGGCCGCTACGGGCCCGTTGCAGAGCACCAGCGCTCCCTTGCCGTCGTCGCGCAAGAAGATTTCCGCCTCGCCGCGGTAGATCTCAGCGTACCGGCGCAGCTCGCCGGGATCGATCGTCGAAACTTCCAAGAGCAGCATCGCGTGCTCGCAACAATTCGAGGTGAATGTCCGTCCGGTCATCCAGTCCGAGCTCGCCTGCTCGCAGCTTCTCAGCCTCCGCGGCGGAGGATGACAGTCGCATTGCCGGAAAAGACGCCGCCAAAACCATGCACTAGCGCGTGCCGCGCTTTATCCACCTGACGATCGCCGCACTCGCCGCGCAATTGCCGCACAGCCTCCACCAAAATGAAGATTCCGAACATTCCGGGATGGCAGTAGCGCAAGCCGCCGCCGCTGGTATTGACTGGCAGTTTCGATGCGGGGCCGATGCCCCGATCGATCATCTGTCCGCCTTCGCCTTTTTTGCAAAAGCCCAAATCCTCAAGCCCGATAATGACGTTGATTGTAAAGGCGTCGTAGATTTGGACCACGTCGATGTCTTTCGCGCCGAGACTGGCCATCTGATAGGCCGACTTGCCCGTCTCAACCGCGGCAGTCGTGATGTAGCTGCGCATGTTGGAAATGTAGCAGTGGCTGTGGCTTTCGCCCGCGCCGAGCACCAAAATTGGCGGTTTTGCGAGCTTTTTGGCGCGCTCTTTGTTGGTGACGACAATTGCGCCGCCACCATTGGTGACCAGGCAAATATCGAGCCTGCGCAACGGATCGCTGACAAGCGACGAAGCCAGAACATCATCGACGGTCAATAACTCGCGCTTGAGCGCATCCGGATTGCGCGATGCCCACTGACTGGCGGCCACGGCAACCTTCGCAAGCTGCTCGCGTGTGGTGCCAAATTCGTACATGTGCCGCTGCATCACCATGGCATATCCCGAGATCGGGAACAGCGGTCCGTATGGCCGCTCGTAGGGCAGGATGTCGGCGCCGGTCACGAGCTTGCCCGCATCCGAACGTTGCGTGCTGGCATAGGCGATGACGGCGACTTCACACTGTCCAGCCGCGATCGCGTGCATCGCGTGCCCCACATGCGCAATGACGGAGGCGCCGCCGATGTTCGTGGAATCCGTGACCTTCGGCTCGATACCGAGCTGGTCGGCGAGCGTCACCGATGGCATCCAGTAGTAGGGCGTCACCGCGAATACGCCATCGACATCGCGCACGCCAAGACCCGCATCGGCCAAGGCCGCCACGGCTGCGTCCGCCATGATTTCCACGACGCTGCTCTTGGTTTCCCAGCCGATTGCGGAAGTGGCCGCGCCGACGATGGCGATTTCGCCTGAAAGACTCGCGCTCATTTGGCGCCGCCATTGGGCGCAAAGAGCGGAATGGCTATGTCATCGCTCGCTCGCTCAAACGTCACCAACACGCGCATGCCGATCTTCACCGTGTCCACCTCACAGTTGGCGATGTTGCTCATAATCATGGGACCTTCATCGAGCTCAACCATCGCCACCACGTACGGGACTTTCGATTTGAAAAACGGATCGGGCGATTGTCGCACAACCGTAAAGGTATGAACGATGCCTTTGCCGGTACTGCGCACCCATTCCACGCGATCGGATCCACAACGCGGGCAACGCGGCCTGGGGTGCCAGAAGGCACGTGCGCATTGGCGACAGGTTGGAAGGACGAGTGTTCCGTTTGCGGCGGCACGCCAATATGCCGCTCCGGCGTTGCGTGTTTCAGGGAGCGGGCGCGTGGGTGTGTTCGCCGTGGTCATTACATCGGCCTTTGGGAGGAAAAGGACAATGCGCGCCGAAGCGACAGAGCATAAAAGGCTTTTACAAGGCTAGCAGGGGCTCGCTATAATGTCGACAATATTGGAGTCGACCGCTTCGCCGAAACAGGAGCCCCCCTCTATTGCCGCGCACGTTTCCCGATCAAAGAGCGACCACCGACGACATCGAGCGCAGCGCGGCAATGCCGGGTAGCCGCATGGTAGCATTATTTCTTCGCGCGAGAGGCGCGAGAGCCGACACGCAGCGCTCAAAATCCGGCAAAGCGTCCGTCGGGCCAAACAGAGCTCGTCCACGTCTCCTCACGTTGCCCGAGCAGATCGCCGAGCAACTTGCCCAGGACATCGTCAGTCAGATCCTCGTGCCCGGCCAGCGCTTGAAGGAGATGGAGCTCGCAAATCAATTCGGCGCCAGTCGCGCGCCGATCAGGGAAGCGCTTCGTCTGTTGGAGCTGCGCGGCTTGGTTCAGATCGAAGCACGACGCGGCGTCAGCGTCACGCAGCTTTCCGCGGCCGAGGTAAACGACCTTTACGAGATAAGGGCAACTCTTCTGGGGCTTGCCGCGCGACGCGTCGCGCTCACGCGGGATGAAGAGTTTCTCGCACGCGCTGAGGCACGTCTTCAGCGCTTGCGGCAATACGCTTCAACTCCGCTCTACGGAAAGTATTTTGAAGCCACCTACGAGCTTTCCAATTTGATCGGGCAGGCCGCCGGAAGTGCGCGCCTGTTCTCGTTGATTTCTTCGTTCTCGGAGCAGGTCGCCCGCTATACCCGGTTGTCCCTGCAAGGGCCGGATCGCCGCAAGCACTCCCTGCAAAACTGGGAACGTCTCATAAAAGCGATCCGAGCGAGAGATGCCGAGGCAGCCGAGCAGGTGCAAAAAGAACTTGTCTTCGGCTCGCGAGACAAAGTTCGTGAAATCATCGCTCAGCAGCCTCGGCAGTCGAAGAAATCGGCAATCTGATCATCCTTGTACCGAGATGCCGCCCAACCATGTATACCGCCTTTCTCCTAGAGCCTTTTTCGAAATGGTTGAACCAAACCCAGTGTCGTCGTGCCCGGACTTGTTCCAGGTATCCACGTCTCTCGTGCCGCAAACAAGACGTGGATGGCCGGGACAAGCCCGGCCATGACGTCGAGCGTTGGTTAACGTAATCCAGATGATGCGAGCTGTCGGTGCCCATGGATCCGATTCCATCGGTGTCATCCTTCGTCCGCGCAGCATCGCGATTGCCGGAGCATCGGCTGACCCCAGCAAGCTTGGTGCATTGCCACTCGCGTTTCTTCGCAAGCACGCCTATCCAGGCGAGATTTATCCGATCAATCCCAATGCTCGCGAGATCGAAGGCCTGCCATGCTTTCCGAGCCTGGCGGCCGTTGGCAAGGAGATCGATCTTCTCGTGATCGCCGTAGGCGCGGCGCGAATCCCCGAATTGCTGCGGGAGTGTGAACCCGGGCAGGTAAAGTCGGCCATCGTCTTGTCCTCGGGGTACGCCGAGCTCGGCACCGAAGGCGCCGCGTCGCAACAGGAGCTTCGCGCTCAAGCGCTGAGCAAGGGAATCAGGTTCATTGGGCCGAACTCGGTTGGTTTGGTAAATCTCTGGCACAAGGTGTTTCCCTCGATCAGCCAGGTCTATGATCAACCCGACCTGCAGCCCGGCCCTATCGCGTTGATTACTCAGAGCGGCGCGGTCGGGACGGCAATCACCGCGCTCGCGCACGCCGAACGGCTCACGATCGGATATTTCGTGAGCACGGGGAATGAAGGAGACCTCGAGTTCGCTGACTTCTGCGCGTACTTCGCCGATGACCCCTCGGTGACGACCATTGCTGGATATCTGGAGGGCGTTCGCGACGGCGCGAAGTTCCTCCATGCCGTGAAGCGGGCGGCAAAGGCAGCAAAGCCGGTTATCCTGCTCAAAGCTGGAACGACGGACGTCGGCGAGCGCGCGGTGCGCTCGCATACCGGCGCGCTCGCGGGCGCCGAGGAAATCTATCGCGCGGTGTTCCGGGAGGGCGGAATCGTGCGAGCCGAAAGCCCCGAGCAACTGGTCGACTATCTGAAAGCATTCACTGCGCTCGCGCGGGCGCCTCAGGATGGCAATCGCCGGCCTCGCGTTGCGATTCTAAGCCACTCGGGCGGCGCCGGCGTGCTGGTCGCTGACACTTGCAATGGAGAAGGCGTCGAGGTTCCGCCGCCATCCGAAAAGCTCGCCAAGCAACTCGGGGAGCGGCTTCCCGCCTATGCGTCATTGCAAAATCCGATTGATATGACGGCGAACGTCATCTTCGATCCCGCGCTGATCGCGTCGACGGTGAACGACGCGATGACAAGTGGCGAATATGACGCTTCGATCCTGTGTGTGAATTTGATGTGGCGACAGGGCGCGGCGTTGGCGGAACAGCTCCTCAACGCGGTCGCGGTCTCCAAGCGCGCCCTCGCGGTGGCATGGATTGCAGGCAAGCGCGAGCCGATCGACAGGCTGAACGCCAACGGGGTGCCGGTATTTCCCGATCCGGCTCGCTGCGCGAAAGCAGTTTCCCGGCTGCTTTTGTGGCATCACGGACGAAATTCGGTGGATTGCGGAGGCGGTGCGACGTCGCGCATTGCGCAGCCCCTTCCGCGGGCCAGCCTTGCGACGCATCGAGGGCAGGAAGATCTGTTCGAGCTGTACGCTATTCCGCGCGCTCCCAGCGTACTTGTTCAGAGTCTTGCAGCCGCGCGACGCGCGGCCCGCGAGCTGGGATTCCCGATCGCAGCGAAGATCGTGGCCAATGACGTCGCACACAAGAGCGACATCGGCGGCGTATTCCTGGACATCAAGTCGCAGGCGGAACTCGATCGCAGCTATGCCGAACTCGATCGCGTTGCGGTTGAGAAGCAGGGCATTCTGATCCAGAAGATGGTCCAGGGAGACTGCGAGCTTTTTGCCGGCGCAAAGCGCGACCAGGTATTCGGACCGGTCATCGTATTCGGCCTTGGCGGGATCTATGTCGAGATCATCAGGGATTCCGTTCTCCGCCTCGCTCCATTTTCAGAAGCTCAAGCGAAGCGACTGATGGAAGATGCAAGGTTCTATCCGATCATTGCCGGCGCGCGCGGGCAGCGGCCGATCAACCTCGGCGCGGTAGCGCGCATCCTGTCACAGCTTTCCATCCTGGCCGTCGAGCAGCCCGAGGTGAAAACGGTAGACCTCAATCCCATCATGGCCACAAGCGAGAGAGCCCTCGTCGTCGACGCCAAAATCGGCTTGTGTTGAGAGGATGAAGACGGTGGCCGAGGGGAGTCTCACCTACGCCGAGCTGCTCCAAATTCTCGAGCTCATCAAATCGACTTCCCAGTTCTCCGAAATCCATCTCAAGTTCGGCGATATCGAGATCGATCTTTCCCGCGCCGCGACGCAGCCAAGCTGCGGCGCAACCGCCGGCATGTCGCCGACGGCTGCGCTGCCACAATCGGCGGCCAGTAGTGTAGGCGTGACGCGCGGCGCGGAGCAACCACCGCCGGTCGCCGCTGGCAGGGGGCGCCCCGAGCCAACGCCAGCCTGGCCCGCGAACTCGGTTCTCGTTCGCTCGCCCATGATAGGGACCTTTTATCGGACGCCGTCGCCCGGCGCTCCGCCCTTTGTCGAGGTTGGCCAGACCGTGGAAGCCGACACGACCGTATGCATCATCGAGGTCATGAAGCTGATGAGCTCGATCCCCGCCGGCGCACGGGGAACCATAACGCACATCCTGGCGGAGAATGCAGAGCTGGTTGTGCACGATCAGATCCTCATGGTGATCGCGCCACGCTGAGTAGAAGGGCTTGACTGTGGATTTCAAACTGAAGGGCAAAGTGGCACTTGTTACCGGCGCCGGGAGCGGCTTCGGATTCGCTGTCGCGGCCGCGCTCGCCGAGGAGGGGTGCCTTCTTTATCTTGCCGACATCAATCTGGCGGCCGCCGAGCAGGCGAAGCGCAGCTTGGGTGAAAATGCCCACGCGTTGGCAATAGACGTAGGCAACGCTGCGGAGGTGCGCAACAGGATTGACTGGATCGCGAAGAGGCAGGGTCGCATCGATATCCTCGTGAACAATGCCGGCATTCTCAAGGTCGGATCGATCATCGATTCCAGCAATGAGGATTGGGAAGAGGTCTGCCGCGTGAATCTCTCCGGAGTCTTCTATTGCTCCAAGGCGGTGCTTCCCCTCATGCTGAAGCAGCGCTCCGGCAAGATCATAAACATCGCATCAATCTCGGCCTTCAAGGGCGGCGGCGTATTCGGAAATGCGCTGTACGGAACAACGAAGGCCGGCGTGATCGCGCTGACAAAAGGATTTGCGCGCGAGCTTGGGCCTTTTGGAATCAACGTCAACAGCATTGCACCTGGACTTGCCGATACCGGGATGACCAATCGCTATTTCAACGACGAAAACCGCCGTCAGATTTCACAGGCCATTCCAATGGGGCGTCTGGCCACGACCGGCGATATCGCAAAGCTTGTGCTTTTCCTCGCGTCAGAGGTCTCTGCATATATCACTGGCGAGACAATCACGATTGACGGCGGGTATTTGACGAAATAGTGCTTCCGCGGCCTGACTAATTTAGTCAGCTAGGCCTTCATGCCAAGCACGCACCTTCGCCGGCATTGATAGGCATTCATTGAATCGTCAAGATCATGCGCCCGCACGAAGCCAGTGAGCAAATTGTCGGTAAAGGACCAATGCGGCGGCTAAGCTTGTCAAAGCACCCGAAATCGGCATGATAAGCATCGGGTATCGCTTTGGTAATCCACCCAACTCCCAAAACATGCCCGGTACATTCATTGCCGCTTGCAGCCCATACCAGACCAGGAACAAGCCGAAGAGCAGCGTGACGACGTTCCAGATCACATCGAGAGTTACTCCGACGATCGGCGGTAGCGCTCGGTACAGGCCTCGCATAGAGATGCTCTCCTCGTAACGAACGGTAACAGCGAGGCAAAGCATGACTAGCCAGATATTGGCAAACAAGGCGGTAGTGTCCCCCCAAAATGGAGCGTCGTTCATGACGTATCGCATGAACACGGTGTAGGCGGTCAGGCTGACGATTAAGAAAAGTAAGAGACAACAGGCAATGAGGAGTAGATCCCAAATTGCGTCATCGAGCTTCTGTAGGCGCATTGGGGACCTCAGAATTTAGTGAACCCAAAGAGCGCGGGCAGCCAGAGTGAAAATCCAGGAACCCATAGCAACAGGAACATGGCGAAGACCTCCACCAGCATGAAGGGAATGAGGGCGATGGCGACTTTTTCAAGCGTCTCATCCGCGATCTGAGCAGCAGTAAAGTAGATAATACCAACAGGCGGCGAGACAGCGCCAAGTATGAAGCCGACCACGATGACCATGCCGGCCTGAAGGGGGTGATATCCCGCTATAACGCAAGCTTGCACCAGCGTCGGTCCGAGGACGACGATGGCGGGGACCGCCTCGATGACCGTGCCGACAAGCAGAATGAAGCCCACCAAAGCCAGGGCGAATAGGATGGGCGTCCCGGCATAGCCGGTCAGCCACCCCTCGAGCCATTGTAATGCGCCGACGCGATTGAGAAGCCACCCGAAGGGCCCTGACGCAGCGAGAATAAAAAAAACCGAGCCTGTCAGCTTGGTGGTACGGATCATCGCTCCGGCAAGCGAAGACCAAGAGAAGCTGCGATAAACCACCAATCCTATCACAAGCGCCATGAGGACCGTGATTGCTCCAGCCTCTGTCGCAGTGAATACGCCAAGCGCAATACCCCCAACGAGCACGACAGGAATCAGTAATGGCACGATCGCTTCGGCAAGGACACGGATAAAAACCGTAATGCGAAAGGGCTCTGTGTACCGCTCGTACTTTTCACGCAAGGCCATCACGTACACGGTGACCATCAACAACATGCCGATCAGGAGGCCCGGCAGAATTCCGGCGGAGAACAGGGCACCAACCGATAGCCCAAGGCCGCTCGCCAGCAAGATCATGGCGATGCTGGGGGGAACTATACCGCCGATGGTTGATGCGATTGCCGTGAGCGCGGCCGCGAAAGCTGGCGGATACCCGGACTTTTTCATGGCCGGTATCATGACTGTTCCAACTGTTGCTGTATCGGCCACTGCCGATCCGCTGATTCCTGCAAACAGCATACTCAAAACAATGTTAATCTGAGCGAGGCCGCCACGAATCCTCCCAACCAGTTCACGGCTCAAAGCGAGCAAGCGCTCGGTGATATTTCCAGTGTTCATAAGTTCACCGGTGAAAAGAAAAAGCGGAACCGCAATTAGTGGCGGGGAAGCCAAGGCCTCATACATTTGGTAGGGAACAGTGCTTAGGGGTAGTTCACCGGTTAAAAGGATGTAGACGACAGGCAGCACCGCAAGTGCAATGCCTACGGGCGCTCCAAGAAAAATGAAGACGCACAGCGCTGTCACCAGAATGATCGCTTCCATGTCGACACTCTGCCTTCGACGTGTCTTCCCTGTCGAATCTTCTTATCTTTTTCCTAGTCTAATTTTCTTTTAACGGTGAAACTGCGCGACCACGATGTTCGCTCTAACTCGGTACACGGCCTCGCGCGAACTGAAACCGGATTTACACGCGATTGCGTAAAATGCTTCCTTCGCTCTCGAAAGAAAACGCCGTCCCGCCCACGAGAGCCCTCGAGTAGTCTTGGCTCAATCCGCGCGACGCTCGTTGACACCCATGCCCGCAGCTCCAATACTCTCATATCATATAGGAACTTGTGAAATGCGTGACCCTGATCGGAGGCCCAAGCGTGCTTACAACGGCGAAGCCGGCAGGTGGCAAATCGAGGGCGTATCCAAAAGCGTGATCGCGCCCGCGGTGGGTCCGACCCGCGAACAAAAAGGAGCTGTTAATGACATCCCGCATTCGAGCGACCGCAGTGATGGCAGTGTGCATCGCGACCTTGGCGCGAGCGATCCCTGCAATGGCCGAGGACAGCGTAAAGCTCACTTTGGCGACCGGAATAGTGCCAACGGTCCCCACAGCATGGTTCGTCAAGGAGTTTATTGCTCCGCGTTTGGAAAAATATTCCAACGGCCGCATCTCTACGAATGTGCAGATCAGCGGAAGCCTATGCAGTGAGCACAAGTGCGTTGAGCAGGCGAAACTCAAGCAGATCGATCTTGGTACGGTGTCGGGCGCCAATATCGGCGCGTTTGGACCGGCCTTCGATATTCTGAATCTGCCCTACATCTTCAAAGATGATGCATCTGCGAATGCTATCATCAATGGCTGGCTGGGAGAAGAGCTTGCGAACAAAGCTGCAAAAGAGCTTGAGTTGCACACGTTAGCCGTCATTCCATCTTTTGGCTTTCGCAATCTCGACAACAATGTTCGCGAGGTGAAGGTGCCCGCCGATCTGAAGGGCATCAAGCTTAGGGTCACCAAGACACCGATCGAGTTGGCGCTCATCCAGGGTTGGGGCGGCATACCAGTTCCCTACGACTGGGCGACTCTTTACGAGGGGCTGCAGACGAAGATCGTGAACGGAATGTACATCCCCGACGCGTACGTAGCCGCGCAACGATTCTATGAGGTGACCCCGTATATCACGCGCACAGGCGGCGGGCTCAACACCCACATCATCTTCATGAGCAGAGATCGCTATCATGCATTGCCGGATTGGGCTAAGGATGCGATCAATCGCACAGCGAAGGATTTACGCGAAGTTGCCTTCAAGATCGACATCGAATGGCGTGAGCGAGCAAATGCTGACTTGAAAGGCAAGGTGAAATTCTATGAGCCGACCCCTACCGAGCTGCAGCTTTGGTATAAAGGTGCAGTACCAGCGTGGGTTGCCGTCAAGGGTACCTACGATCCTGCTCTAGCCGGTCGCGTACTGCGGGAGCAAGGGCAACAGGACCTGATAAGCGCACTGCAAACAGCGGGCGCGCTCTAGCCGCCCGCCGTCACCACCGAGACCCATTGGCCTGGTTGAACCAACGCTGCTCCTCGTTCGTGAAGGGTTTGACGTTTTTCGTTGCCGCCGCACCGGACTCGATGCGCGGAGCCATGGACCTCGCCCGCATGGGCGCCCGCGTGTAACTCTTCTCGCGCTCGCTGTGTTTGGCGCCAGCTGCGATTGATGCCGATGTCGAGCCGGCGACAAGCACCGCAGCGAGAATAAGCGTGAAACGTAGCAGCATGGTGGTTTCCCTACAAACGCCGAATTGAAAGAGCCACCAGCCGTGCTGGTGGCTCTTGGTCTTAGACGCATCGATGTCCGCCGATGAGTGCGGATGTGCGCGCGCCGACGCGCGAGCGCCATCAGGACAAAAGCGAAGGCTCGCAAACCTCTGGCGTCGCCCGCTCCTTCGCAGCTTCAGCGCTGGCGGCGGCGGGCAACTGCAGCACTGTGGCGCGCTGGCCCTCGCACAGGCGCGAGAGCAACACGACCTGCCCGTCCGGAAACTCCAACGCATCGTGATGAGTCACGGGGTTGTGCATGTTGATCTGCCGGAAGCGCGCAAGATGCTGTCCGATTTTCTTGCTCGCGAAAATGCCGACGCCGAACGACGGCTCGCATTCGACATTCTCGTCGAACGCAATCTCGGTGCCCGGCAGCAGACAGACCGCAACATGCGGCTCCCCGACCGCGGCGAAGCCGCGGGTGATGGAATTGCTGAACT